>Ga0209081_1000326_pt1 | contig 28598 bp, 22 predicted proteins | sample GOMGulsemesocosm_4_FD_184636 | JGI IMG/M metagenome (GOLD analysis project Ga0209081, IMG submission 184636) | Methane-oxidizing microbial communities from mesocosms in the Gulf of Mexico - GOM15B Gulf of Mexico (SPAdes) (version 2) | ecosystem: Environmental > Aquatic > Marine > Cold seeps... | reverse complement strand
ATCGCTTATTTCTAAAATTAACGCCAATCAGAGTGCTTCTATTTTAACGTTACCTTTATACTCATCTGAAAATGGGGAGGATTGGCAACTATGGATGCAAAGACAGCAACTGAGACGTCCTGCAATCAGCAAAGTGGAGCATTTTGGGTTAGCCTTACTAGCCACTAAAGCAGCATTGAGTGGGCAAGGTGTTGCATTAAGTAACCGATTTTTGGCTGAAGATTTAATTAAACAAGGAAAGCTAGTCTCATTTCCTCAATGGCGATATCAACTACCCTGGGGGCAGTATCACGTGCACTATCGTCAAGGCAGTCATTATTCTAATGCCGTTCAATATTTTGTGGAATGGTTGCAGTTACAAATCAGCAGCGATAGAAGATCTCAATGTTAGGCGTAATTTAGCTATTGTAGTGGAGCTGTTAATTTTGCCACCTCTCTTACTTAGTTAATCGACAAATCAATTTGATAACATGCAATATTAAAGTCTATTCAGTCGCCCAACCGTACAGGTACAACGAAACTTAGAACTTCCAATTTGTACCAAGTTTAATTATACGGTCACGCATTGGAACGCCTTCAGGCAAATCTGAAATAATTGTATAATTGCGATATTCCTTATCAAAGATATTCTCTGCTATACCATAAATTTCAATTTTGTCAGTAATGTGATAACTAACCTTTGCATTCCAATGGGCATAAGAATTGATAGTTGTATCAATGAGTATAGTGTCGGCATCTGACTTTTGTGCCAGAACGTTTCCACGATAATAACCATTAATGTTAAAATTCCAACGTTCAGTGTGATAATTAAAAGCCCAAAATGCTATTGTATCTGCAGCACCAACCTCATCGGTTTTGTCAAAATATGATATGCCACTTTTTATTGTGAAATTTTCCGACAATTGAGAGTAAATTTCAACTTCCCAACCACTTGTTTTTAGCTTTCCTACATTCTGAGGTTGAAATGTGTCAGTACCCGGCACTACATCATCAATTTGCACAATTTGAATACCATCTTCAAAATCATTACTAAACCAGGTAAGTGATACTTGAGTGGCGCCAAATATTTGAGAAACAGAGAATTCAACAGTGTCTACAGTCTCAGCACCAAGGTCGGAATTACCAATAGCTCCCGTTGAAACTTGTTCACCATAAAACTCTTTAATGCTGGGAGCACGATAGGCCTGTCCGTACATGCCCTTTATAGTAGTGCCATCCACAGGAATATAAACAACTGAGCCTCGAAAGCTCAAATTTGAACCCGTGTCTCCATAATCATCATATCGCAGACCTGTGGTAAGACTTATACTATTGCTCAGCTCAAGCTCAGACTGAATGTATCCACCGTAGGTATGTCTTGAAGTCGCATCAATAAGATAAATTTCGTTTGGAGTAAAAGGGATACCAAAAACGCCTCCAAAAAAACCAACATTATCCTGTCTTTCTGGTAATGGATCATGCACAGCTCCATTGGTAGAAAAAAGTAAGGCATTATTATAATTACCATGGAATGAATTTCTATCCATCTTCTCTTTTCTATAATTGCTACCAAAAGAGAATGTGTGACTATCAGACAGTTTCCAAGCCCCACTAATGCCTAATTGCAACTCGTTTCCTTCAACCGTATTTCCTCCCAGATAATCTGTCTCTGCTCCATTAGTCCAAATGATTTGGGAAGCTAAACCAGAAGGAATAATAATACTTGACCAGACGTTTTCATAAAAATGACTATTTAAGTATAAATCGACATCCAGATTCTCAGATACATCCAGTGCATAATTTAGATCAAATGAAAACCTTTTATTTTCTCCATGAACATTGTCATTTAAATCACCAAATCCACCTGCACTACTTATGTATTCTGCATTTTTCCGATGTATAAAGGTTGTATTCAAAGTAAGGGCGGAAATGTTAAAATTTCCCGTTATGTCAACAGCCTTGCGAGGATCTTTGGTTGATATGAATTCACCAAAATAATTATAAAATGGCTCATAATCATCACCTTTATCTTCAGAGTAATTGGCAAAAATAGAGGCTTTTATGTCACCAAATGATTTTGTTAGTTTAATTCCTGCTTCTTTATATCCGATAGAGCCAACACTCAATTTAACTTCATTTCCAGTTTTACGAGTAATAATGTTAATTACTCCAATCATAGCATTGGAGCCATACATGGTAGAGCCAGGCCCACGAATTACCTCAACTCGTTCAACATCCGTCAATTTCAAATAGGATAAATGTTCAGATGCACCTCCACATCGAGCATTGTTGCCACGAGCGCCATTCAATAACACTAATACGCCATTAGAACAGTCCCCTGTCAGATGACCACGAACGATAGTACGTTGCCCCCTTACATCATCCCTGTTTGAATAAACACCTGGCACAAAATTCAACAAATCTTCGAGATTATCAAATCCCATATTCTGAATATCTTGTCTGACATAGATGGTCACGGAAGAGGGGGCAGAACTGACTGGTTGTTCAGTTCGAGAAGCTATTGTAACGGTAATATTTAGTAATTCTTCAAGAGATAGATTCAGTAAGTCTACCGCGTTGTCGGTTTGTGATAGCTTTTCATCAGATGCTAGAAGACATGAGGTATTTACCAGAGAACATATTGTAATAATTATGCGTATAGCCTTGAATAACACTATTGCTCCGATTTTACTGACATGCTAGCTTCAATTAAAGTGTAGTTTATAGTTGGGGTGTATACAATGTTGTAACACCTTGCCATCTGAACCGTTTCTGAGAATAAGTAACAGGTTATAGATTCCTTTCTAACTGATTTTAAGGGCTGAACAGTCAATGATTTCTGCTCAAAAATCCAAAATAGTAGTGGATGAAATAGGAGAACTGCACCTTTTAGGTGGCAGCCAATAATTGTATATATTCGTATCTTTGTTATCAAAAGGTAGGGTGATTTAGGTTCATAAAAGTCGACAGCTTTGTGGTAAATATGACCTTAAACTTACGGTATATCATGGCTATTTGAGCACAGCATAGTGATTTTATGGGTGGATTACAGAAAGTTGTTGGTAGATTAATACATTGGTTCGAAGAATTAATTAAAGTGACTTGGGGATGTGTTAGGATGTTTCCTAAACCTTTACATTGTTGCCCGCCATGAAAAAGATTAATATCGATACTTGGTATAGAAAGGAACATTTTGATTTATATACTACTTTTAAACAACCTTTCTTCAATGTATGCGCAACAGTTGATGTCACTAAAACACTTAATTATTGTAAAGAGAATCAGCTTTCTTTCTTCATCTGTTCTTTGTTTTTGATCGGATACACAGCAAATCAAATAGAACCATTTAGGTTTCGAATAAACAACAATGAAGTCGATGTGCATGATGAGTTGGAAATAAGTTGTACTGTGCTCAATAGTGACGAAAGTTTTAGTTTTTGTGAATTTGGCTTCAGCCGTAGTTTTAATTTATTTTATCAACATGCTGAACAGCAGTTAGCTAGAATTAAGAAAGGTTATAAAACGTTAAAGCCAACAAATAACAAAGGAAATGAAATCTTCTGTTCAGTTCTGCCTTGGCTTCATTTTACAAGTTTTTCTCATGCCCAAAAACAAAGCGAACATGATTCAATACCAAGAATAGTGATGGGAAAATACAAAACTATTCACAACGAAATAGTTATGCCGGTATCGGTAGAGGTACATCACGCATTAGTTGACGGATTGCATGTGGGCCAATATTTCGAAAAATTACAACATAACTTCAATTACTTCTTTGAAGAGAACAACTAACCTGAGCTTTATAATATTCCAAGGGGCTTTAACCTAATTACTAACCTTTATGGTCAGGGCCAATGTGATGACTATATTCGTATCTTTGTTAACATTGAGCTTGTGAGCACTAGAACATTTACCAGCTTGCTATAAGCGGTCATAGAGGCTTCATTTTGCGATTCACTTAATAAAACTTGATAGCCACGGATAATACCAGACTTCCCTCGACCATGATTCATCCAGCTGGGAACAAGCTTTTTCTAATGATGCAGGAAATACTTGGGAAGATAATTGGATAATGAATTTTACAAGAATTGAAGAGTAACTTAAATTTGAAAAAAGCAGCCTAATTGAAAACGACCGGCTTATCACTAAGCAATATGTTTACCATCGAATTTCTTCTAATCTATTTATTCAGTTCATTTGAACAATAATCCCATAATGAATACCAACAACGTTAAGGAATTACTATGTTAAGCCTATTCAAGAAATCACTATTTATTTTATTCGTTGTACTTTTCTTTTCACCTCAAGTGAAAAAGCACATACAGGCAGCGGATGGTGAAATAATATTTGGTGGTATGAAACCATTACAACAATTAGAAGGTAGTTGGGACTTTTTCACTATTGCAATAAAATTCCCTTCAAAGGCTGCCCATGATAAGTTTTACTTTAGTGAAGGAAATTTAAATATCGCAGTTCCTATTCGACATCAATCATCAACAATAAATAACATCATGCTTTTTTAGTAAGTCTCAGTAATGAACCCAAAGATTTAACCTATTGTAATGGCATTGTTGATAATCTATTCAGATTAAACCGTTAATCGGTTTAAATAAATTAACGCAGTTAAATTGACCCATATAAAACAAAGCAGCGCGTAAATAAAAGGCAAAGAACAATAATATAAGGTAAAACATGTTTGCAAGTAAATTAAAAGTAGGAGACTCCGTTAGGGTTATTTCGCCAGCATCAAGTTTGGCAAATGACTGGATTTCTGATGAGTTAAAAACGATCGCCTTGAATAACTTTAAGCAACTTGGGTTAAAAGTCAGTTTCTCTGAAAATGTTAGTGAAATTGATGATTTTGGTAGCTCCTCACTCCAATCTAGAGTCAATGATATTCACCAAGCTTTCGCAGATAAATCTATTCAAATGATAATTACTACCTATGGTGGTTTTAACGCTAATCAATTATTAAGATATTTAGATTATGATTTAATGCGTAATAACCCCAAAATTTTCTGCGGTCACTCTGATATTAATGTTTTATCAAATGCGATATTGGCAAAGACCGGGCTAGTAAGTTATTCAGGACCTCATTTCACTTCATTTGGTAATAAACTTGGTTTTGATTTCACTCGAGATTATTTTCAGCATTGTTTTTTTTCAGAGAATCGAATTGAAGTATGTGCATCAGAAAAATTTTCTGATGATTTTTGGGCATCTAACCAAGATAATCGCAAGTTTTCACCTAACAAAGGTCATTGCATAATTAATGAAGGCCATGCAGAAGGCGTAATTATTGGTGGGAATTTATGCACGTTAAACCTTCTACAAGGAACGGAATATATGCCACCTTTGAAAGACAGTATTTTATTTTTAGAAGATGATTATGAAGTGCACCCTGGTACTGTTGACCGAGACTTGCAATCACTAATTCACTTGGATGACTTTAAACAAGTAAAAGGTATTGTATTCGGGCGTTTTCAAAACAAAACTAATATGACGAATTCATTACTTAAGCAAATTATAAAATCGAAGTGTGAACTTGATCATATACCTGTTATCAGTGATGTTGATTTCGGTCATACCACACCATTAATTTCATATCCTATTGGCGGTAAAGCTCAATTGAACGTAGGAAATGGGAAAATTTCGTTAAGTATTCTTGAGCATTAAGTCTTTTGATTTATATTCATTAAAGGATGTGTTTTTTCTATCTTAAGTAGGGCGATATTCCATAGGAAATATACTCAATGCCAACGTTGTCTATGTTGAAAAAGCAGATATTTCTGTTTCTTTACATTCGGACATGCCAATTGCACCGTCAGACCCTTTGTATTTTGTTTGGTCTGCTGTTACGGGTAAATTGGCATCAGGTAAACCTCTTAAGAAAAAGCAGTTTGAATAAACTGCTTTATACTTTCTATTTAATGTCAGCTGAAGGTTCAAAATTAGGACGAGAAAAACGAGGTAAAACACTATATAAATACATCACCAGCATAGATAGCCCCGCGCCAGTCATAAACAACCAGAATCCTCCGAAATGATCTAAAATAATCCCGCCACCTAAAGGTGCCAAAGCAAAACCAAATTCATAAAAAGAGGCGGCACCGAAATATGCTCCACGTAAATGATCGGGTGCTAAGCGGTCAATGTGCACATTCATCGTTGGAAATAAAATTGTTTCAGCCAAACTCATGACGACAATTGCGCCAATCCATCCCCAAAAGAGTTCTAGTGGATTCACCGCGAGCCACACTTGCGAAAGCATCAGCAAAACTAAACCAGCTTGGATTCTGTTCACCAAGGATAAGTGCGACATTAATCTGAGCAATAGAAATTGCGTTGATATAATCACAAGGGCGTTTGTAAAAATCATACTTGAAATCAACTGCAGTAAATCAGGCACTTCTGCTCGCGTTAAATATTGAATAAGTGAGCTGTCCATTTGGGCATAGATGAACATGCAAATAATATTGGCGACTATTAAGCATTGAAACAATTTATCTGCTAAAAGTACTGATATTATTTTACTGTTATCTGTCTTACTTTTTTCACCTTGATTATTTTTTGTTTCTACATTATTGCCATGATTTTCTTGTAGTGTACTGTTGTTTTTCTCATCAACTTTCGTTTGATGGCGAAAGCCCCAAAACAGTATAATTAATAAAAAGGCAAAAGCAGAAGCCGTGATATAAAAACTGGATTGCTCACCCGTTAACCCCATCCATATGCCTAACATAGGACCAACAGCACAGCCTGCATTTACAACGAAGTATAAAGATTGCATTGCAAGTTCACGCGTTTTTACATCAGATATAATGTCACCGATAAGTGCTGAAGTGAGCGGGCGCCATAAGGCCGTAGCGATTGAGCATAAAGTGATAACAACAACATAGCCTTGGATAGAGTCAACTTCAGCTAACAGCGAAAAAGAAACAATATATAATAGACCACTGGTATACATTAATTTATGTCGTCCAATACGATCAGATAATGAACTACCAACAAAGCTAACCAATACAGAGATAGTGGCTGCGGTAGAAAGTACTAACCCTACTTGAGTTGCTGATAAGGCAAACTTTTCATACAACATAACTGCAAGAAATGGCCAAACCATATAGTAACTGCCGCGGGTAATAAAAGAGCCAAACAATAATATCCACATCAATCGAGGAAATTGTTTTAGTCTTTTAAAAGAAATATCACTGTGCATTTTGCGCCTGTAAATTGAATTAATTATATAAACTTATTTGTTTATATAATTAATTCACCTAAATTGATAGCTTTACTTTTGCCCTGAAAATTAACATATATAGCCGAACCGCTCGAATACTCAGTTTTTGAATATTTCGCGTTATGTAACAATTTATGACAAGTAATAATGATCAAGCCTGAAAACAAGTTTTTAGTGGAAAACATTCAATTTTTTATCGCACTGATAGATTAATTATCTTGGTTTCGTGGCAGCATTGATGCTCAAATGATTAAAAGTATCCACAACAATACACCTGCATATAACTTGTTGTTTTTCTTCTTGGATAACTGCCTGCTCAAGCAACTTCATCTTATTACCACATACATTGGCACCAGTAATTCACTGCAACTGATCAATCAATCTGACACCCTTTGATTACTCAAGCTTATGCCACAATCGTTAAACTCTCTTTCTTGTCGATGAAGCGGGGACGTATTGACAGGGATACAATTGTGTAATGAGAGCGCTACTAGCGCAAAGCATTGATTATATATCTTTATCGAGAAGTACAGGAAAGAATACATGTGCAAAATTTATAACAAGCTACTATAGTTAATCTACTTTCAATTTCTGGAAATAAAGATGGTCATTCTATGAAAAACGCTTTACTGTTGATTTATAATGAAATTTATCATTATTCTAATAAAGTTAATCAAAATAATATTTTTGACTTCTTCATACGAAGGAACATTTCAATATGAATAACGACGTTTCTCCAGAACAACAAAAAAAGCGTGAAAGGAATGCTTTTATTTTCCTGACAGTATTTTTAGCCCCTATCCTATCTTGCGTTATTGTTGGCGCTTTAGGGTTTTCCATTTGGATCAGCCAAATGTTTTTTGGCCCTCCCACATTCTGAATTGTTGAGAAACATCCACAATGGAAAAAGTAATTGACCCAAGCAAGCGTAGATTTCTTTCTGGAAGAATACGCCAAGAGCAAGTGCTGAGATTGCCTTGGGTGGTAAGTGAGTCTGTATTCACGTCACAATGCACGCAGTGTCAATCTTGTTTGAGTGCCTGTGAAACTCAGATTATTGTCCGTGATTCGCAAGGCTTTCCAAAAATTGATTTTTCTAAAGGGGAATGCACATTTTGCCAAAAATGCATTCAATTGTGCTCAGAGCCGCTTTTCACCCTGCCTAAAAAACAATTACCCTGTGACTTAGACGAAATCGATGATTACCATTCCCCTTGGCCGATAAAGCTCGACATCAGCGATAAATGCTTGGCTAAAAATAATATCTACTGTCAAAGTTGTCGCGATGAATGTGAACCTAATGCGATTAAATTTTCTTATATTTCTTCAGGGAAAGTAAGCTCAATTCCACAACCAGAAATTAATTTAACTGATTGTAGTCAGTGCGGTGCTTGTATTTCAAGTTGCCCTCAAGATGCAATAACCATCGATTTTCTTACTCAAAATCAGCAAGATATTGAGTCGAATAATGCAATAAAACATCAAGAAGAGGTAATGCATGCCAAGTAACACTGTTGCACAAGTCGTAAAAAAGCCTAAAGAATACCATGTGGCAAGTTTTGTTGCTCAAGCTATTACCTCTCAGTTGAGTGATGTAGAACAAGCAATAACTGCCTCGAAAGGTTCAGAAATACATGCTGTAACTCCCGAAGGGAAAATTGTATTTACCCTTGAAGCAAGTACGCAACAAGCAATTGGTAAATTAATCGATAAATTGAAATACCATACTGGCATGTTGAGTCTAGCGCCGGTGTACCACCAGTACCTAAATGAAAATAATGAAGACAATTAGAGTTAGGTAAACAAAAAAATTGACATTAACCAAAGATAGAAAAATAACCGAGAGCAAAGGTGACACTATGACAATTAATCGACGTGAATTCATCAAGGCCAACGCTATTGCAGCCGCAGCAGTAGTGGCAGGAATATCCGTACCTGCATCCGCATCCAATCTTATCACCAGCAGTGAGTTAACCAAACTCAAATGGGATAAAGCACCTTGTCGTTTTTGCGGCACTGGTTGTGGAGTCAACGTAGGTGTTATGGATGGAAAAATAGTTGCCACCCATGGTGATATTAAGTCTCCGGTAAATAAAGGTCTTAACTGTGTTAAAGGATATTTCCTTTCAAAAATTTTGTACGGCAAAGATCGGTTAACAACTCCTTTGTTGCGCATGACTAATGGCGAATATAACAAAAATGGCGACTTCACTCCCGTTTCGTGGGAAAAAGCTTTCGATGTAATGGAAGAAAAAGCAAAAACAACCCTGAAGGAAAAAGGCCCAACCGCTGTTGGTATGTTCGGCTCAGGGCAATGGACTGTTCAGGAAGGTTATGCTGCTGTAAAGCTAATGAAAGCAGGTTTTCGTACAAATAACATCGATCCAAACGCTCGCCACTGCATGGCCTCTGCCGTAGGTGGATTTATGAGAACTTTTGGTATCGATGAGCCTATGGGATGTTATGACGATATAGAAGCCACTGATGCTATGGTTTTGTGGGGCTCGAACATGGCAGAAATGCATCCCATCCTATGGACACGAGTTACTGACCGTCGACTGAGTGCTCCCCATGTTAAAGTAGCTCTCTTATCTACCTTTGAACACCGTAGCTTTGATTTAGCCGATAATGGCATGATTTTTACCCCACAAACTGATTTAGCTATTTTAAATTTTATTGCCCATTACATCATTAGTACGGGAAGAGTTAATCAAGACTTTGTGAAAAAGCATACTAACTTTAGGCTAGGCGAAACCGATATTGGTTATGGATTGCGACCTGAACACCCTTTAGAGCAAAAAGCTAAAAACAATGGCAAAACTGCGGGTGGCTCAGTTCCGATTAAATTCGAAGAATATGCCAAATTTGTAAGCACCTACACTGTAGAATACGCTTCAAAATTATCAGGTGTACCTGAAAGCAACCTTATAGCATTAGCAGAGCTATATGCTGATCCCAAAACGAAAGTTATTTCTTTCTGGACGATGGGTTTTAACCAACATACACGCGGGGTTTGGGCTAATAACCTTGTTTACAACATCCATTTGCTAACCGGAAAAATATCTACTCCAGGCAATAGTCCTTTTTCATTAACTGGACAACCCTCTGCTTGTGGTACAGCGCGTGAAGTAGGAACCTTCTCACATCGATTACCCGCTGATCTAGTGGTTGCCAACCCTAAACACAGGGCCATTGCAGAAAAAATATGGCAATTACCTGAAGGCACTGTACCAAGTGAACGTGGTTATCATGCAGTAGAGCAAAACCGTAAATTAAAAGATGGCGAACTTAACTTTTACTGGGTGCAATGTAATAACAACATGCAAGCTGCCGCTAATACTATGGAAGAGGCACTACCTGGTTATCGTAATCCTAATAATTTTATCGTTGTATCAGACCCTTATCCTACGGTAACAGCTCAAGCGGCAGATTTAATACTTCCAACCGCTATGTGGGTAGAAAAAGAAGGGGTTTATGGTAATGCAGAACGGAGAACCCAAGCTTGGCATCAAATGGTAGAAGCGCCAAAAGGAGCTAAGTCGGATTTATGGCAACTTGTTGAATTTTCTAAACGATTTAAAGTTGAAGAGGTTTGGCCTGAAGAATTAATTGCCAAACAAGCCTCTGTTCGAGGAAAATCTTTATTTGAAATATTGTATAAAAATGACAGTGTCGGCAAGTTTTCATTAGATGAAGTAAGTGACGATCAATTAAATGACGAAGCCCGAGAGTTTGGTTTTTATATTCAGAAAGGTTTATTTGAAGAATACGCAGCATTTGGTCGAGGTCATGGTCATGATTTAGCGCCATATGATATGTATCACGAAGAACGTGGATTACGCTGGCCTGTCGTTAACGGAAAAGAAACACTTTGGCGATACAAAGAAGGTTCCGATCCTTATGCTAAAAAAGGCAGTGGTTGGGATTTTTATGGCAAACCTGACGGCAGGGCTGTTATTTTTGCTCTACCTTACGAGCCAGCAGCAGAAGAACCCGATGAAGAATATGATTTATGGTTATCAACAGGTCGCGTTCTAGAACATTGGCATTCTGGTTCAATGACGCAAAGAGTGCCTGAACTATATAAAGCCATGCCCGATGCTTTAGTTTATATGCACCCCGACGATGCCAAGGCTCGCAATATGCGTCGTGGTGATTTGGTAAAATTAATTTCGCGGCGCGGAGAAGTGCAAACAAGGGTTGAAACAAGAGGCCGGAATAAACCACCTGTAGGCCTAGTCTTTATGCCTTGGTTTGACGCCAGTCGATTGGTCAACAAAGTTACATTCGATGCGACAGATCCTCTTTCTAAACAGACGGACTACAAAAAGTGCGCAATTAAAATAGTTAAAGTTTAGGAGAATAATATGCGAAGTGTAATTGTTAGGAAAGCCATCAAGTTAGTCAGTTCAGCGCTAATAATGTCTGGAATTTTGTTCTCTTATGTTGCAACTGGAACGGAAAAAGAAGTCGCAACACTAAGAGACACAACCAAGATAGCAGAGCAGAAAGAACCTAACATTATTCCTAAGGTCATTAATAAAGATATTAGGCAAGGGCGTAACTACCCTATGCAACCACCAGTGATCCCTCACACTATACGTAGCTATGAAGTGAATCAGTACAATAACAAATGTATGTCATGTCACTCTCGCCAGCTTACGGAAGAATCACAAGCACCCATGGTGAGTGTGACGCATTACATGAATCGAGATGGTAACTTTCTTGCTGAAATATCCCCTCGACGATATTTTTGTAACCAGTGCCATGTTCCGCAACTAGATGCTAAACCACTTGTAGGGAATACCTTTATTGATATGCATAGCTTGATGAAACAAAAAACCTCTCAAGATAATCAGGAGTAATGATGAAAAAGCTATTAAAAGTAGGGTGGGACACTTTAAGTTCACCAAGTGGTTATTATAGCTTAGGTTTTTTAGTTCTCGGTGGTTTTGTTGCTGGCATAATCTTTTGGGGTGGTTTCAATACCGCCCTTGAAGTAACGAATACCGAAGAATTTTGTATCTCTTGTCACGAAATGGAAAACAATGTCTATGAAGAGTTAAAAACTACCATACACTTTACTAACCGCTCAGGTGTAAGAGCAACATGCCCTGATTGCCATGTCCCTCATAAATGGACAGATAAAATAGCGCGCAAGATGCAGGCCTCTAAAGAAGTTTGGGCTAAATTATGGGGAACTATAAATACTCGTGAAAAATTTCAAGCTCACCGTAGAGAACTTGCTGAGCATGAATGGGCACGATTAAAAGCTAATGACTCATTAGAGTGTCGTAACTGCCACAACTTTGATTTCATGGATTTTACTGAACAAAGTCAACGCGCCGCAAAACAGCATTCAGGGGCTTTGGCTAAAGGTGAGAAAACCTGTATAGACTGCCATAAAGGAATTGCTCATCAGTTACCAGATATGAAAGGTGTGGAGGGTTGGTAATCTGATATTTTAAAATTCAGGGAAGGTTTAGCAATGATATAAAGACAAATGGAACGTTGAGATAATTTAAATAGAAAGTCGAATATATAAAAAAGGTCTGAAACTAATAATTTAGTATCCGACCTTTTTTCATCTTAATCTGTAAAATTTCGTCCAAAGCTGAACCATGTCTTTCATTAAACCGTCTACTCACTTGCAGGAGGTTGTGGAGTGATTTATATGTTATTAATCAGTCTTATACAGCGATGTAGTGGCTAAGAAATTCTGGCCACTACACTGACGAGATTAATTGACGCTCTAAGAGAAGTTCACCAACTCTATGAGCATTTTCAGGTATTGAATACAAATACCCTTGTATAACATCGCAGCCGTTAGCTGTTAAGAATTCAGCTTGTTCAATAGTTTCGACTCCTTCTCCTATTAAGGTAAAATCTAGACCTTTTGCCATTGCAATAATAGATTTAACGATCTGACATTGTTTGAGGTCTTCAGGTAGCTTAGATATGAAACTTGCATCAATTTTTAATGTATCCAAGGGTAATTGAGTTAAATAGCTTAAAGATGAAAAACCTGTTCCAAAATCATCAATTGAGTTTTTAATACCTAATTGTCGAATTTTTTGTAACGTTGAACTTGCATGTTTTATATTTTCAATAAAACAACTTTCGGTGACTTCAATTTCAAGTAAAGAGGGTGGTAAGCCGACTTTTTGTAGGGCGGACTCTATAGAACCAACCAAGTTGTGCCTAAAGTGTTGAGACGAGATATTAATAGCAATACGGCCACAATCAAAATTCTTTTGTTGCCATATTTTTCTTTGTTGGCAGGCTTGTGTCAAAACCCACCTATCTATCTCAACTATTAACCCTAACTCTTCTGCCATAGGTATAAAGTGAGCAGGTGAGACTCGGCCAAGATCTGGATGATTCCAACGTAACAGGGCCTCAACTCCCGAAACTTGTTGAGTAACGCTGTTTACCTGAAGCTGATAATAAAGCTCGAATTCATTTTTTTTCAATGCACTACGTAGAAAGTTTTGTGTAATTAAACGCTCCATTGAAATGACATTCATTTCTGAAGAGTATAATTGATATGAATTTCTTCCTTCATCTTTGGCTTTATACATAGCCGTGTCAGCTTGTTTGAGTAAAACTTCAGCACCGACACCGTCATCAGGATAAACAGAAGCACCAATAGAGCAAGTGACTTGAAGTTCAAGAGAATCGAGCTCGTAGGGTTCACTCAATACATCCATTATGCGCTCGATAACACGAACAATATTTTTTAGAGATTTAATTTCAGTTAATAAAACAACAAACTCATCCCCACCAAATCGAGAAACAGTATCTCCTTCTTTAATACTACTTTGAATTCTTCTTGCTGTTGAGATCAGTAGTTCATCACCAATATTATGTCCTAAACTATCATTAATCTGTTTAAATCGGTCGAGATCCAAAAACAATACGGCAACTAATTGTCCATTTCTATGGGCGGTTGACAGGGCAACTTCAAATCTGTCATTAAAAAGTCGTCGATTTGGTAAGCCCGTCAATTCATCAAAAAAAGCCAGCGCATGAATTCTTTTCTCGGCAAGTTTTCTTTGCGTTATATCGCTAAATATTGCGGCATAAAGCGGCTCTGTATTATTCTTTTCACTAATTTGTACTATGGTTAACCACTCAGGATAAACCTCACCACATTTTTTCTTGTTCCAAATTTCCCCTTGCCACGCTTTATCTTCTATAAGGCTTTGCCACATCTTTTGGTAAAATGCTTTATCGTGTTTACCTGAACTTAATATACTTGATGATTTACCAATAACTTCTTCTTCTGTATAACCCGTTAATCGAGTAAAAGCAGCATTTACCGATAAAATAATACTTTTTCCATCAGTTACCATTATGCTGTCAAGAGATGACTCAATAATTTTTTCTGCAAAAAACAAACTTCTTTTGGACTGTTCCAGCGCATTATCTCGTTCAACTAAAACACTTTCCAATTCTTTAAAGTATGCAATTTCAATATCTGACAATATATGTTGTAACGAGAGAACGCCTGCAACTTCCGCTTGTGAATTGTGCACTACTAAGTGTCGGATTTTATGTTCTTGAAGACAAAGGTAAGCTTGATAGAGAGTGTCTTCGTCGTTGATGGTAATTAACGGGTGTGCTGAAGAGTACCATGCATCACTATTATCGTCTTTATCGGCTATGAGTCTTAATAAATCTCGCTCTGTGATAATGCCAAACTCATTCGTTTGATGATGACGAATGAGGGCCGAAGTAGAGTTATAGTCAGACATTGCACTTGCAACAGCACTTATCGGAAGATTACCTAATATAATAGGAACTTTAGGATTATAGTTATCTTTAATTTTTCGTAAGCGAAGGTAATGTTCGACCCCTTGTTTTTTAATAACGTCACTTTGACTCACTATACCCAAAGTTAACTTTTCTGAATCTACCACTAATAAATGACGCACGCGATGACGATGAAACGCCATAATAATTTCTTGAAAGGGCATTTCTTGATTAATGGTTATAACGGGGGTACTCATAAATTGATGAATAGGTGAATTATAATAATAACTAGAGCTGAAGTTTAATTTTGTACTATCTGCTTCGGTCCAAATACCAATTATTTTTTCATTATCTTCAATAAGGATAGAGCTTGTGTTTTTCTCTCTTATTTTCTTTGCCGCTTGATAAATAGTGGTTGTTTTTGAACACGACAATAAGTTTTTTTGTACTAAATCTTTTGCTGTTATATTTTTTTCACTATTTGAAATCATGCAAAAACTCAAATTAGACTAAATAATTAAACGGGTGTTATAACATTAATTCAATTCATCATACTGATATAAATCAAGTAAAAACTAATTGGCAAGTTACATCATGAAAACTTGTTTTACTTTAGCTGTTTTATAACTCAAGTTTTAGGAGGCGAAATTGGTCATGAACTAGTAGTGCCCTTGTTATTATAAATGGCTTTGTTCTTGCACTGGTTGAGTGCTTGTTGTCTAGGAAAAAATAATTTAACACGAGAAATTGAATGAATTCTGCATAATGAAAGTCACTGTATTACATATGTTTATTTGGGAGTCTTTTCTATTTTAATTACTCTTGACCGTTAAATACTTAATGAATGCTTAGGTTTAGAATATATGTGACTATTCTGGCCACCTTACTCAATTAAAACAATTCACGTTCAACGTTTCATAAAACATCTCATTAAAAAATATAAACAATACAAGTGATTTCTTGCTAGAAGTTGAAATGAAAAATCAATATATAAATCGATTAAAAGCTGTTAAAAATGAAATGGCACAGCTAAATTTAGATGCCCTTATTATTCCTCATGAAGATGAATATCTTTTAGAAGAAGTTTCTGAACACAATAATAGTCTAAAATGGTTGACCGGTTTTTCAGGTACAGCTGGGGTTGTGGAGTCCATACATCGCCTTACAAATTTTCATATGCGTTGGCGCGCTATCGCTCAGGCTGACAGTAAATATATCTAGGGTAATGCTGAGCTTTATTACCCTAAATAGCTATTTTTTAAAAGTATAACTAATTTGAATACCGTAACTGCGTGGCGGTGCAATCATACGACCTAAACTGTAAGCCAAAACTAAATCCGATCCAGACAGATAAATAACGTTCAAAAATACCCATTGTTAAATCCTTCAAAAGTTTAATACAAAGTTAGTACTATCAAGGTTCGACCGGATAACCCATCGCTATCCAATGTGGTAAACCTGAATGGCTCACACAAGTGATATTTTCTAACCCCAATATAGTTAGGTTGGTTAATGCGGTTTGTGCTCTACGTCCTGAATGGCAGTAAATATAAATATGATTAAAGCTTTTAAGTTCTTGTAAATGTTTTGATTCTGTCCCAAATGGTATGTTTTTACTTTGAGGGATATGACTTTCTAGAAATTCTTCTTTTGTTCGGTTATCAATAATTAAGTTATCCGGGTTTTTTTGTTGCCAGACCTTATATAGTTCAGACATTGGGAAATCTTCATGGATATAAAGGTGCGGATTAAAGTTGATGCCACAACCTTCATTAGCGGGTACCGCTTCATTTATTTTTTTGGGTAGAGCTAGGTTCAGGTTATGCATTATTTGCAAAAAGTCATCCCTTGATTTCCGCATTCCAATTCGAGGATTCCACTGTTTCTCCTCGGCAATAGTTGAACAAGTGTTGCCATTATAATCATGACCAGGATAAATCGCCGTATCATCAGCTAAACTAAAAAGTTTTTCTGTTATGCTATTGTACAAATCTTTTGAGCTACCCTGTTGAAAATCTGTGCGGCCACAGCCTCTTATTAATAAGGTATCACCGGTAAAAACCATGCCATCTACATAATAACTCATACAGCTGTGCGTATGACCTGGTGTGCTTATGGCCTTGATGCGGTAGTGTCCAAGAGGAAGTTCATCACCGTCTTTAAGTTCAATATCAATAGACTTAATCGCTGCAGATTGACTATAAACAATCTGTGCACCAGTTTTTTGCCGTATATAGCCAGCGGAACTGATATGATCGGCATGAATATGCGTTTCGATGATATATAACAGCTCAATACCCAATTCTTCAATAAATTGCAGATCACGCTCTAGTTGTTCTTTTACCGCATCAATAATCGCGCCTTGATGAGTTTTGGGGTCAACCAACAGATAAGTATACGTACAACTATCTCTATCGAACATTTGCTTTACATATAAAGAATGCTGACACATTGCTATTGGCATGACCACATCTCCCCGTACATTTGTAAGCTTTATCACATAGTATAGGTAGTGCATTTTATAATGATATTAATAAGAGATAATTTTATAGTAAGTACGCAGGTATTTTGAATAGAAAATAATATCCTGAATCAAATTTATTTTTAGTTGTCTTTATAATATTAGAAAAAGTTTATTCAAAATGTTGCAATATGTGTGCAGGTGTTAATGGTGCAACAAATAAAACAAAAAGAAAGTTATTCATCTTAATATAAGCTCAGTTGAACGAATTCAACTTGTTCAAAATCTACTCAATGATAAGTTATCTGTTCCTTATATATGGAGCATTATCATGAAATTACTACCAATAATAGGCAGCCTAGTTGCCTTATCGTTAACCACTGTACATCAAGCTAACGCATCAAATTACACTCAAGAAAACGTTCTAAAATCTCAAAAAATAATCAATCAAACTATCGGAGCTTATGGGGGAGCAGATAAAATTTCGGCTTTTAATTCAGTTGTAGTAGATTACGAAGTAACAAATATAAATGCTGGGCAAAGCCGCAAAACTACTCCCCCGTGGGATACTAGTAAAGGAGAGCGATTAGATGCATTTAATTTTAGCGAGCATATCGCTGTAACTCGGTTTCAAGGTAGCGGTGCAGGCAGTCGGTTTGCGGGTTCAAATGTTACAGCAGGTGAAAATAGCGCAAACTATAATAATATTTTAAAAACTCGCTCTAAAGTCGAAGAACCCAACTTTGATGCCTCAGCAGGTCCCGGTATACGAACCAATGCGACATTCTTGTTAAAGCGATTAAACCAATATGCTAACAGTGCGCGTTATTTAGGAGAAATTAAATTAAATGATAGACCACACGATTTACTCAGTTTTACTATGCCAGAAGGACCTGCAATAACACTTTATATAGATCATAAAACACACCTTATTAATAAGAGTGAACGAGTGTCTGGCCCATTTTTAGTTGAGTATTATTTCAAAGATTATAAACTTGTTGATGGAATTCTTTTTCCTTTTGAAAACTCTTACACCGTTAATGGATTACCCTCACAAACATTTTCTGTTAAATCCTATAAAATAAATGAGAGCATAACGCCATTTACAAAATCTCCGAAAGGTTATATGGATATAGCAGCAACGCCAGCTGCAAGTATGAAAACAAATGATATGGGAGACGGTGTTTATTGGGTCACACAAAACAATCAAAATAGTTTATTCGTGGAATTTGAAAATCATGTAGTGATGGTTGGCGGGCTACCTGGTGTATCTCAGAGAATTGAAGAAGTCAAAAAGACACTGCCGAATAAGCCAGTAAAATACACTGTTATGACCCATCACCATAGCGATCACATTGGTGGTAGTCAGGAAGTCCAAGATGCCGGTATACAATTTGTTTCTGTCAAAGCACACGAAAAAGTGATCCGTGAAGCTTTAGCAGAAAAAGATCAAAAGTCTGCTAAGTTTGAATTTGTTGAGAATAAGAAAGTCTTTAAAGATAACAGTCAAATTTTGGAGATTCATGACATAGGGCCTACTGAACATACAGACCATTTGTTATTGGCATATTTACCCAAGCAAGGCATTATATTTGAGGCAGATCATTTTGGCGCTCCAGTGGCAGGTCCCATGCCTCCTCGTACGCCTAATATAGAAGCTTTGGTAACATCAATTAAAAAACGAGGACTTAAAGTGAAGTATATTGCCTCAGCTCATTCCAACAAAGTGGCAACTTTTGAACAATTGATGGAATCATATAATAAAGTGCTTTAGTGTTTGTTTTTCAGTATTAATGAAAAAATAGGAAGCTGTCGCTTAAAACGGATCGTTAAAAATTTTTAACGATCCGTTGCTGATATCTCTTTCTGTTATAGAAACATTTTATGTAATCAAAAAAAGTTAACTGCGCTTCTTGTCTAGTTCGATATCTGTATTAACCTATTCACTTGTGTTTTAGTGAACCGAAAAAGGTTTATAATATATTTTCTAATGAGTTATTGATTATATTGGAAATTATAGGTAGGCACTTTTTGTTAGAAAGGCCTCACCCTTTATGGAAATAGTCTAGCTTTGCAGTTGAACTCTTAAGTCATTGCTCAAAATATCATTCTTCACTGTTTGATAGTCAGCCTTATCGAAAGTGAGTAACATTACGGGCAAGAGTAAAAAATCAACTATTAATGCAATGGTAATAGTCATTGCCGTGATTAAACCTAATTCAAAGTTAAGCTTAAAAGTTGATAGCATAAGGACTGAAAACCCAGCCGCTAACACTACTGTTGTTATCACTAATGCTGGTCCAACTGTAGAAAATGCATAGCGAACTGCTTCTTCGGCACTTAAATGTTTTTCACGTCTGCCACGCATATATTTGCTGAGAAAATGCACTGTATCGTCAACAATAATGCCTATGATCATACTTACCGATAAAGCTAAAGCAAAGCCAACCTCACCCACAAGTAAAGCCCAAAGCCCAAATGCCATTAATGGTGGTACTAAGTTAGGGATCAGGCTAATTATGCCAACTTTAAATGAACGTAATGAAATAAGTATCAGAACAGAAATGAGCATTAAAGCAAAAGCAACACCGCTTGTCATTTGTTCTACAGTTCTCAAACTAATATGTGAAAACATAAACTGCGGGCTACCTACCATTTGATTCATATCAGGGGCTGTATCAGTTAACCAAGCTTGAGCACGTTCGTTAAATGCGATCATCTCATTATTAGATAAAGTATGTAGTGAAACCGTAACTCTTGTTGATGATTTATCCACATTCACCTGGTTATTAAGATCTAAGCCATAAGGAAGAGACATTTCATAAAGTAGCAAATACTGGGCGGCTAACTCTCTATTTTCAGGTAAACGATACCAGTTGTTATCATCAGCATGTAGATTTTTGTTTAATCTTTTCATTATGTCAGACAATGTATTAACGTGTACAACTTCAGGTTGTTGATATAACCAAGTGCGGAATTGATCTAAAACCTGTAAATATTCTGGATTGTTTACTCCCCCTGCTTGGTTAGACTCCAGGCCGTATTCTAAATAATAAGGTCCGGTTAAGTGATCTGAGGCATAATCAGTATCTACACGAAAATCTACGGTCTCATCAAAAAATTCCCAAATTCTATCGTTAACAATGTTTATAGGGATCAATGCTGATAATAGTAAAGTTATTGCGGTCATTGACCATAAAAGTTGCTTTCTTTTTTTAATAACAAACTCTGATAATGAGGCAAATTGATTATTTGATTCGTCATTTTTGGTTTTTATGCGAACGGGCAATAACATCAACAACCATGGAAGGAAAGTAACAGATAATATTAAGGAAACAATCACTCCCATAGCAACCATATTGGCAAGGTGATGGAATGGTGGTACATCAGAAAAATGCATTGTTAAGAAGCCGACTACAGTGGTTATTGTCGCTAATATCATTGGCTGCATATTTACTCTCAAGCTTTCACTCAATGCTTGTCGCTTTTCTATTCCAGAGCGCATGTTATGTATCATAGTAATAAGGATATGTACTGCATTTGCCACTACTATAGTCATTACGATGGTTGGAGCACTAGCTGAAACAGGTGTTAGTTGTACTCCTAACCAACCGGCAAAACCCATAGTGGAAACGATTGAAAGTATAATAACTAAAAGGATACTCAATGTGGCCGTAATGCTACGTAAAAAGAAGAGTAAACCAATAATAATTAAACCGAACATGGCTAAAGTCAGTGAACTCATATCAGCCATGGATGCTTCCATAAATGCATTGTCCATTACAACTAAGCCTGTTAAATGAACATCGATATCTGGATTTTTCTCTTTAAGCTGTACAATTAAATCGCGAACAAAAGCAGTCACTTTGGGACTTCCTTCTGGGTCTCCCTTAGGTAAGTTTATTGTTACGTTTACTGCTGTGACCTTGGCATCTGATGATATGGCACTGTTTAACAATAACGGTTCATTGAGGGCTACTTGCTTTATTTTAGCTAACTCTACTTCTGTTAGGTCAGTCGCATTTTTAATGAGGTCGATAACAATGAGATCATCCTCATTAGCATAGCTATATTGAAAATTACTCAAAGAGTCTACCCGTGTGGAAAAGGGCACTTGCCAAGCTTGATTGGTAAGCCATTCTACACTGGCTAGTGTTTGTTGATTAAATACTTCACCATCTTTAGGCGTAATTAAAATAACCACGTTGTCTGATTTAACGAACGTTTTTTGTATAGATGAAAAGTCTAAATACTGTGGGTTATCTTCAGAGAACCAAATTTCATAATCGGTTGCAAATGAAAGAAATTTTGCGCCGCTGGCTAAGCTAAAAACGATCAATAGAGATAATAATGCGAATAGCCATCTCCACCTTACTAATTGTTGTGCAATTGAATTTGTCATAGTTTTTCTCAATATATTAAAGTAAAAAATGAAACATGAGTTGTTTGATTTTTATGACGTTTCAAAAGAAATGTTCTATTGAAACTTGAAAATGGTTATCACTTTTCAAGTAACAAAAAGCGTCTAAAGGCTCGTTATTTTGAAAAGAGCTAAAATCCACATAAATTTTATAGTTATCACCTATACGTCGGTTGGCTTCAAAACGGAGGCTAAAGATGTTGCATATATGAACGAAATAGCCCTGTTCTGATGCAAAAGTACGCTCTTTAAACCCCGGCAGAATAACCAATCAACAATTCCCCATTTATGCACGGATGAGAAGTTAAGCATCAATTGACTCAACTTTTCTTCACCGTCGATATCTTCTACTAAATCAGTTTGGTTAATCACATCAACTAAATGTTGAAACTTAAGAGCATCAACATCATAAGAAACCATTTAGCATGGAGCATGTTATCGAACTCGTTTAAGTGAATTTTTGTTAAAATTGCTATCAGATAGACCCGAGGCAAAAACATAATTTGTCCACTCAAGCTCCGTACTCTTTCCACTTTGATGGTTCACCATAACCATTTTGTCTGCGCGCCAATATTCATTAAGATATTGTTTATAGTCGCTATAAGATAACGTTTTTAAGAGGCTATCTTTTCGATCATAAAATTCTATTTTCTGTACCCTATACTCAGTTTGGTCTAACCAAACTACTCGTCGGGTATAGCCTGAATTTTTATCTATAGGGTATTGCTCAATAATAAAATTATCTTGACTATTGATGGCTTCTTCACCTAAATATTTGTAGCTGTATTTTTCTACTTCAAACGAGCTTAAATCCTCAAAAGAAAACTCAGACCCCATAAAAGGGCCTGATTTATTACTTGATGAAATACGTTTTACTCTTTTTAGGGCCGGTAAATATAACCACTGCTCGTCTGCCGTTACAGGGTGAGAGAAACTTAAAAAAGCTGTACCCTTAACATCTCTAGGTTTATTGAAAAGTGTTAAGCTCTTATCTCCATCATTTTCAAGTTCTAAGGTTTTTATTTTTAGTTCACGTAAACTCGACTGGCCTTGTTTATTGCGTAGATGCATTTTCATATTTGCGGTGTAATCTATCCAGCCAGTGTCTTGTTTTTTAGCTTCTTTCGCTATTGCTAGTCCTTGTGCTTCTGGTGACTTTGCATGTGTATTAATACTCATTGAACTTATTAATGAACTTAAAAATAAATACGTAATTTGTTTTCTGGTAACCATGTTAATTCCTTATTTGTTTGTGCTACTACTGAGATAAGAATGTGCATAATGGTCAATCAATTTCATGGCTAAGCCTCTATTGACTGCATAACATTTAATTATGCAATTGGCCTAAACCCACTACAGCGTTAACGAATATTTTCATTTGCTCTTCAGGAGGGTTAGCCTCAGGTATTAACAAGCCTCGCTTTACGGCATCTCGCTGACCAACCCTTTCATACCATGATGTTAGGCTCTTACATTCATTGGCTATAAGCATTTCTCCAATAGGATGGATATATGCCATTCTCACCCAAGGAAAGAAGGCAATATCAGCAATTGAATACTCTTGCCCAGCAAAATAGTCATTTTCTTCAAGCAAAGTGTTCAACACTTTTAATAAGCGGTTCACTTCTTTAGCATATCGTTGAGTCGCAATAGGGTGTTCATTATTCCAAGCCCCTCCCCAAACTAATAACTGGCCAAAATTAGGGCCTAAACCACTCATTTGTAGCATTAACATCTCTATGACTTTTGTTCGTTGTAATGATGAACTTGGCAGTAAATTTTCATGTTTATTGGCTAGATAATAGAGAATTGCGCCTGATTCGCTAACAATAGTGTCATTATCTTTTAGTAAGGGGATTTTTTGGTTTGGATTCATTGCAGTATATTCAGGACTAATATTTGCCCCGTCATTCAAGCCTTTATGAATGTTATAAGTAAGGCCAAGTTCTTCAAGTGCTATTGATATTTTTAAGCCATTGGGTGTAGCGTCTGTATATAGATCGAGCATTATTGTTTCCTAATTATTTATTACTAAGTGGTATTTTTAAGAAGTATACGGGGGGGGGATTTTGTTGGGTAGACGGTAGAATTGCGTTTACTTGTTGCAAGTTTGCAGATAGCATAAAAGGCCGAAATAGGATATGCCTTTTATATGGGAGGGTTCATGAATTGGGATGATATTAAAATATTTCTTGCTATAGCAAATTCGGGCGGTCTTAAAAAAGCGTCTATATCATTAGGAATTCATCATTCATCGTGTGCCCGAAGGATAAATACATTAGAAAAAGACTTGGGTATTAAGCTTTTTGATCGTTTGCCTGGCGGATATGCATTAACGCATGGAGGAGAAGAATTATTGCGTTCAGCTCAACAAATTCAGCAAGGATTTAATACCGTAGAGCGAGATATATTAGGCAAAGATTTACGAATTGAAGGCGATTTATGCTTAACTTTAAGTAATGGATTTGCTTGTCATTTGTTAATGCCAGATTTGCATGAATTCATGAATCTGTACCCTGATATTAACTTAAAAATAATAATGAGTTATGCAATAAGAGATTTAGCAAGCAGAGAAGCAGATGTTGCGATAAGGCATGTGGATAATCCTCCTGATTCGCTAACAGGCAAACGTGTTGCACGTATATACAATAGTGCTTATGCCAGTAAAAAATATCTTTCAGCTAATGATTTAATGACTCAAGCACAGAATTGCCACTGGTTAGGATGGGGAAATAGTGCTAATCACTTAAAGTGGACAGAAAAATCTAAATATCCCGAAATTCCAGTGAAAGGGCATATGTATTCGGATGTATTGCAACTGGCTGGAATTAAATCACATATGGGTATCGCTTCTTTACCTTGTTATATAGGTGATAGTGATCCTGAGCTTGCCCGAATACCGAACGCGAAACCGGTGCCAAAAGAAACAATTTGGGTATTAGCACATAAAGATATGGCGAAAAATGCACGTGTTAGAGTTTTAATCGATTTCTTAGCAAAAGCTTTTGAAAAGCACGGTAGTATTCTTAAAGGAGAGATATGTAATTAGTGTCGCTATATAGTTAATTAAAGGTGTTTCTTGTTTAAGCCAGTCAAATGAACTGTATTCAATGCAATAGAAAACAAAAGTTACTTTTAGGATAGTTGATTTATTATGTCGGAAATCAACTTCATACTTTAACCTCACTTTAGGCCAATTTTATTATAGTTTTGCATGAATTTTTAAGAAATCTCATGTAAAAATAGAAATGTTATTCCAAAGGCTATCAGAGCATGGCGAACCTATGCCACAGATCTTGCTTTAGCATGATGAGAGAATAAAACAATATGCCGACTAAATATTGCAAGAGAAAATTTTCGTTAGATTTCCCTTTTTGTTCTTTAAACTGCCCATCGCTATATATTTGAAATTTTAATAAGTCGAAAGAAACAACACGTAAAATGCCAGCTCAAGTTGTATACAAAATAAATCAAAATCTAAGGCTGCGAAAAGACTAGGTATAAACTCGAATAGTATGCTCAATCTACTCTCCAATTGTTAGAGATATAACGCTTATTATGAGTCAGCATTCGTAACATACACTCACAGATATATTATTACCTAAGACTAATGCCACATAATTTCAATGTGTGTCGATATTAAGACACTAAAGCAAAATCTGTGTCCTAATTTTGATACACCAAAATATTATTTTAACAGTGTGATTGATTTTTATTTGTTTAATAACAGTCGCTTAATGTTTTTTATCTTGTTGGCACGTCACTTGTACCTACTTAGATAAGAATAATTAACACAAAGAAAAGTTATGGATACGATACGAGCAAAGATTTCCCCGCCTCTGTGGCGACAATATTGGTATATTGTTATCGCGCTAATTTTAGTCACGGCTATTTATTTATTCAAAGGTGTACTGGGTAATGCAAGTTTTATCGTGACCAAGGGTGAACTTGTGATCGCTAAGGTTAAACAAGGAAACTTTACCGTAAATGTTCGTGCTAGTGGTGTTTTAAAACCCGTCGATATTCGCTGGATATCGTCACAGGTATCAGGTCGTGTTGAACAAGCTTTTGTTAAAGCCGGTGCAGTGGTCAACGAAGGACAAATTTTAATGCAGCTTTCTAACCCAGAGTTACGCCGAGAATTAGAGCAAGCACGTTGGGAGTTCGAAGCAAAAAAAGCTGAAAATTATGCTGCGTTTGTGACGCTCGAAGCACAGCTGCTCGACTTAAAAAACTCGGTTGTTGAAGCCGACTACAGTTATCAAGTCAGCAAGTTGAAGCTTGATGCTGAAAGCCAATTATTTGAACAAAAAAATGGCACGGTATCCGCCCTAGACTACCAACGTAGTCAACTGGATGTAAAACAAAAAATGCAATATTGGCAATCACAAAAACAAAAAGTGATTAAAATGGAAGCTAACTTATTAGCGACACAAACGGCACAAGAAGCCCGCTTGGGTTTAGTTGAGAACAACTACTTGCGTGTTAAAGATCAAGTATCATCGCTTGAGGTTAAAGCAACAACAGATGGCGTTATACAACAAGTATCCTTAGTTTTAGGAGAGCAAGTTCTTGTCGGTGGTAGTGTTGCACTCATCGCCGATCAAGCGTTTTTATTTGCAGAATTACAGGTACAAGAAATTAAAATAAATGATATATCTTTAGGTCAACATGTTGTTGTTGATACTCGAACCTCTAAAATCATCGGTAAAGTCATTAGAATCGACCCCGCAGTTAATGCGGGTATGGTTCAAGTTGATGTTGAATTAACCAGTGCACTTCCTAATGAAGCCCGTCCTGATCTAACCGTAGATGGTTTAATTGAAATCAGTAATATCGACAACACGCTCTATGTTAAACGCCCTGTATTTGCTCCTAAACATAGTAATACAAACTTATATCGTTTAACGGAAGACGAACAGTTTGCACAAAAACAACGGGTTGCACTGGGCCAAAGCTCAGTAAATCAAATCCAAATACTATCAGGGCTGTCTGCCGGAGACGACGTCATCATCTCGGATACCTCTGATTGGCAAGAACATAAAGAAATAATGATTAATTAGTAGACAGTCTTTTTAAAGAAATCGTTAAAAACAAATTTAATTGGAGAGTAACATGGCAGCACTTATTGAACTTAAAGACATAAGAAAGTCATTCTTAACAGAAGAAATTGAAACTCAAGCGCTCAATTGTATCAATATCACTATTAATAAGGGTGAATACTTATCATTAAGTGGTCAATCAGGTTGTGGCAAATCAACACTACTTTCATTGCTCGGCTTGCTAGATTCAGCAACATCAGGCAGTTATCACATCAATAATATTGATGTTTCATCGCTCTCTCGTGATCAACGAGCAAAAATTAGAAGTGAGCAAATTGGCTTTGTCTTCCAGTCTTTTAACCTGATTTCAGATTTAACTATTTTTGAAAATGTGATGTTGCCGTTAACTTATCAATCGGGTTTATCTAAAAGAACAATTGAAGAAAAAGTTCATGATGTGCTGGCCAAAGTAGAGATGTCACATCGTAAAGATCATTTTCCATCACAGCTTTCTGGCGGACAACAACAGCGCGTTGCCGTCGCACGGGCATTAGTAAACGACCCCGCTATTATTTTAGCGGATGAGCCAACAGGTAACTTAGACTCAAAAAATGCTCAAGTGGTATTGGCGCTCTTTGATAAACTCCACCAGGAGGGATCAACGATTTGTATGGTAACGCATGATCCAGCTTCAGCTAAAAGAGCCAGTAGATGTTTAGAGATGTTTGATGGTCGACTTATTGCAGATAATGCAAATACGCCATCACATCAAAATTCGGTTCCTGCAATTGAACCTGTTGAATTAGTCGCAAGTTAGGGGATTACTATGTCGGTATTAATAGATATAAAATATGCATTGAGGTTATTATTTAAAGCCCCTAAATTTACGGCCATGACGGTGTCGGTGTTGGTCGGCGGTTTATCCATTAGCTTATTCACTTTTTCATTTTTGTATTCAACATTACATAAAGCACTGCCTATGCCTGAAGGTGAAACAGCATTAGTGTTTTCAACAGAAACGATTGGTATTTCGATGAACATGGATGCCAATCAAAACTTTCTATCTGCGTATGAGTTTAAAGAAATCGCTAAAATACAAACATCGCTTGATGAATTTGGCTTATATAAATCTAGCGACGTACGACTTTCTTTCGAAGATACCGGAAAAAACATTCCAGCAACCTATGTTGATGGTGGCTTTTCCAAGTTTAGTCGAACGCAAGCGATGATGGGACGCACTATACAACCACAAGATATGGTTGTGGGCGCCACTCCTGTCGCTGTGATCAGTTATGAAACTTGGCAAAATGAATTATCAGGTAGTAAAGGCGTGTTAAAAGAGTCCATTAACTTAAATGATATAGTAACGGATGTTATAGGTGTCATGCCACAGGGGTACAGATTCCCGGGCATAGCTAAAATTTGGTTACCGCTAAATCAAGCACAGCTAGATGCACAACAAAATACCTCCTCTTATTTTTCCGCCTACGCCAGACTTAAAAGTGGTGTTAGCAACGAACAAGCGACAAAAAATTTAAGTGCAGCTCTCGATCAACTGTATCAACAATCGGTAAAACTTTATAATCAACCCGAAGCAAATAAAATAGTTCATTTACGCACTTATCCAATGGATCAAGTTAATGGAGTAGGTAATACCATGTTCATTTTTTTGAATGTTGTGGCATGGTCAATTTTGGCATTAGG
>Ga0209081_1000324_pt1 | contig 28779 bp, 29 predicted proteins | sample GOMGulsemesocosm_4_FD_184636 | JGI IMG/M metagenome (GOLD analysis project Ga0209081, IMG submission 184636) | Methane-oxidizing microbial communities from mesocosms in the Gulf of Mexico - GOM15B Gulf of Mexico (SPAdes) (version 2) | ecosystem: Environmental > Aquatic > Marine > Cold seeps... | reverse complement strand
GGATAATCAAAGCTATCAGTCGCGGTGTAGAAATTACGTTAAAGAAAAGTAATACAGATCCATCGTTAATCCCTTTTCTACTGGGGATTACTAGCGGGCTATTAAAAGTAACGTTAATTATTACCGCGCTTGGCATGTTAGGCATCGAAATGACTTCCTTCATTGCCATTTTGGGTGCTGCCGGCTTAGCCGTTGGTATGGCATTATCAGGTACATTGCAGAATTTTGCTGGTGGTGTGATGATTCTTATTTTTAAGCCATTTAAAAATGGCGATGTAATCGAAGCACAGGGTTATTTGGGTACCGTTTCTCAGGTACAAATTTTTAATACCATTATGAAAACCCCCGACAATAAAACTATCATTATTCCTAATGGAGGGTTATCAACATCATCACTAATTAATTATTCAACGGAAGCAACCAGACGTGTTGATTGGACTATTGGTGTTGGTTACGGAGATGATGTGGACAAAGCCAGAGCTGTTATTAAACGCTTGTGTGACGAAGATTCACGTATTTTAAAAGACCCTGAAGTATTCATTGCTGTTTCAGAATTAGCGGATAGCTCAGTTAACTTTGCTGTTAGAGCATGGGTGAATGCCGCAGATTATTGGGGCGTATATTTTGAATTAAATGAAAAAGTATATAAAACGTTTGCTAGCGAAGGCTTAAATATTCCTTACCCACAAATGGATGTTCACGTACATAAAAATACCTAACGCTAGCTGAGTTCTCATCTTGAGGTAACACAAATTCATAAATTGTAACAAAAGGCCTAACACATTTACTAATCACTCTTTTAAATACGTTGCTATATCGCTTATAGTTATTTTATGTAGAGAATAAAAGTATTGTGAAAGTAATATGAACCAAGAAACTCAAAAAATTTTAGTGGTAGATGATGATATGCGTTTGCGGTCATTATTAGAGCGCTATTTAGTAGAACAAGGTTTTACGGTTAGAAGTGCCTCAAATTCAGAGCAAATGGATAGGTTACTAGCACGTGAAAACTTTCACCTATTAGTGCTAGATCTTATGTTGCCAGATGAAGATGGTTTATCAATTTGTCGACGGTTACGTCAACAAGAGAATAATATTCCACTTATTATGCTTACAGCAAAAGGCGATGAAGTTGATCGTATTATTGGTTTAGAGCTTGGCGCAGATGACTATATGCCAAAGCCATTTAACCCCCGAGAACTGTTAGCACGTATAAAAGCAGTATTACGCCGTCGTATTCAAGAAGCACCAGGAGCCCCTTCACTTGAAGAAAATATAATTTCTTTTGGTGACTACCATTTGAACCTTGCCACCCGTGAAATGATTAAAAATGATATAAGCATATCGCTAACAAGTGGAGAGTTTGCAGTATTAAAAGCATTAGTTACCCATCCTAGAGAACCATTATCACGTGATAAATTAATGAACTTAGCTCGAGGTCGAGACTATTCTGCACTTGAGCGCAGTATTGATGTACAAGTCTCTCGCTTGCGCCGTATGTTAGAAAAAGATCCTGCCAAGCCTCGATATTTACAAACTGTTTGGGGACTTGGCTACGTTTTTGTGCCTGATGGGACAGAAGTTTAAATATGTTAACAACCATCAAATGAATGAATTTGATGGTTGTTAATTGCAGTCGGCACTTTATTCGCGCATTTTGAGCCTTTTATGAAAATTTTACCACGTAGTGCTTTCGGACAAACTGTATTATTGATTGGCTTTTTACTGTTTATTAATCAAGTTGTGTCTTATGTGTCTTTTGCTCTTTATGTTATTAAACCGAATCAACAACAAATAAATCAGTTATTAGCTAAACAGGTTCGTGTTGTGTTTATTGATATTAAAGATTATCAACTAAACTCAGACGTGGCTGAAGCCTTTCACCATGAAACAGGTATTGGCGTTTATCGAGAAAGGGATGCTTTAAAACTTGGTTTAGCCTCGGCAAGTTATTATCCTTATCGTAGTGAACAAATGTCCCAATTACTTGGTGGTTATGCCGAAGTTCGTATATCACAAGGTGAAGAATATCTGTTTTGGATTCGTCCTCCGCAAGCACCCCGTTTATGGGTTAAAATTCCACTGTTAGGTTTAGAGGAAAGTAACCTATCCCCTCTTCTTTTTTTCTTGGGTATTCTCAGTGTGCTTAGTGTCGCTAGTGGTTGGCTGTTTGTTCGACAACTTAATAGACCATTAAAGTCCTTACAACGAGCTGCTGAAGAAGTAGGTCGTGGTAATTTTCCAGATCCATTAACAGAGCACGGTACTTCAGAAGTTATGGCGGTAACTCAAGCTTTTAATCATATGTCAAAAGGCATTAAACAGCTAGAAGATGATAGAATTTTGCTTATGGCAGGTATTTCTCATGATTTACGCACCCCATTAACACGTATTCGTTTAGCCACTGAACTGATGCCTAAGCTTGATATTTTTCTTAAAGAAGGTATTGAAAATGATATCGATGATATGAATAATATTATTGATCAATTCATTGATTACATTCGCGATGACTCTACAGACAAAGCACAGCTAAGTGATTTGAATGTGTTGATTAAAGAAGTACTGAATGTTGAAACACCTCCCGATCGAAATATTCAACTTATTGCCCGTGATTGCCCTAAAGTACTTTTAAGGTGTGTGGCGATAAAACGTGCTTTAGCCAACTTAATTCAAAATGCGTTGCGATATACTGATGGTGATATTGAGGTCTTTACTGGCTATGATAAAGCAAAAAGCTGTGTTTATTTTATGGTAATTGATCAAGGTGATGGAATAGCTGATGCAGAAATTGAAACTTTATTTCAACCCTTTACGCAAGGAAACAAGGCACGAAGTACCGAAGGAAGTGGCTTAGGTTTAGCTATAATTAAACGTATTATTGATACGCATGGCGGTAATATTCAATTATCAAATAAAGCGGAAGGCGGTTTACAGGCTAAGGTGTGTTTACCGTTGAAGTGTTAGCAAGACAGCAGTACAAATGAATAAAAAAGCCACAAGCAGTGAATAAACTCTACTTGTGGCTTTTACGTGTAACTTAAAACGCTATTATTACAATTGTGGGCCTGCTGAAACTAATGCTTTACCATTGTCAGTATCAGTGAACTTATCAAAATTATTAACAAAACGATTAGCTAAATCTACCGCTTTCTCATGCCACTCACTTGCATCTTGGTAAGTATTTCTTGGATCAAGAATGTCACCTTCAACACCATCAATAACATTAGGCACAGCTAAATTAAACATAGGTATAACTGTTGTTTCAGTATTATCAATTGAACCATCTAAAATGGCATCAATGATAGCGCGTGTTGCTTTAATTGAAATACGTTTACCTGTACCGTTCCAGCCAGTGTTTACTAGGTAAGCCTCTGCGCCTGCATCAGTCATTCGTTTACGTAAAACCTCAGCATATTGTGTTGGATGTAAGCTTAAGAAAGCTGCACCAAAACAACTTGAGAATGCAGGTGTTGGCTCAGTAATACCACGTTCAGTACCTGCTAATTTAGCAGTAAAGCCAGATAAGAAATAATACTCTGTTTGTGCCGGTGTTAATTTGGCAACAGGAGGTAATACACCAAAAGCATCAGCCGTTAAGAAAATAACTTTTTTCGCATGACCCGCACGAGAAATAGGCTTAACAATGTTGTCGATATGATGAATGGGGTAAGAAACACGCGTGTTTTCTGTTTTTGAATTGTCATCAAAATCAATAGTACCGTCATCTGCAACCGTAACATTTTCTAGTAAAGCATCACGGCGAATAGCATTATATATATCAGGTTCATTTTCTTTACTTAAATTGATGGTTTTAGCATAACAGCCACCTTCAAAGTTAAATACGCCGTTATCATCCCAGCCATGTTCATCATCACCAATTAACTCACGTTTAGGATCCGTTGAAAGTGTGGTTTTACCAGTACCAGATAAACCAAAGAAAATAGCAACATCGCCTTCTTTACCAACGTTAGCACTACAGTGCATAGACGCTATGCCTTTTAGGGGTAATAGGTAGTTCATCATTGAGAACATACCTTTTTTCATTTCACCGCCGTACCAAGTACCGCCAATCAATTGAATTTTTTCAGTTAAGTTAAAGGCAACAAAATTTTCAGAATTCAAACCTTGTGCTTGCCAATTAGGGTTAGTCGTTTTAGCGCCGTTCATAACCACAAAATCGGGTTGGTAAGTTTTTAACTCTTCATCACTTGGGCGGATAAACATATTTTTAACAAAGTGTGCTTGCCATGCAACTTCCGTAATAAAACGCACTTTTAAGCGCGTGTCGTCATTAGCACCACAATAAGTATCAACTACAAATAAACGCTTGCCTGAAAGTTGTGTCGTAACTAAGCCTTTTAATTCAGACCATGTTTCTTGACTCATGGCTTTGTTATCGTTTTTGCCCTGATCAGACCACCATACTGTATCGCGCGTTACATCATCACGCACAATGTATTTATCTTTTGGTGAACGCCCGGTAAAGATACCCGTATCCACATTAACTGCGCCAAGTTCAGTGACTACACCTTTATCAAAGCCTTCGAGGCCAGTTTTTGTTTCTTCACTAAAAAGTAACTCATACGATGGGTTGTAAACAATCTCTGATACATCGTTAATGCCGTATTGTGACAAATCAATCGAGTTTTCTTGGGCGGCCATAGCAAATTTACTCCTAACAGTATGACGGGTTTAATTTTGGGTTCAAATATTAAAAACAAGGTGTTTAATTAACCGCTATTCTATTGGAATAAGCTACAAAACGAAAGTAAAAAGTAATTTAAAGTGTAAGTTTTCACCATCGCTAAGATAAATAGTCAAAATAGCGAGTTAATCTTTAGCTATGAACTTACAACAACAATGACCATAAGGGCTGGAGGAAGGCAGTAGTTTAACGCCCTTTTAAGTTATTTTAGTACAAAAAAGCATTAAATTGAGAGGCGTATAAAAAAAGTAAAAGTAACTAACTAGTGGCTAGCTTTCGATGTGAAACTTTTTAAGTCGTCTTGATAAAAATTATAGGTAGTTAAACAAAAATCACACGTCATTGATATTTTTCCTTCCTCAGTTAAAATGTTTTTAATTTCATTAGGTTCAATTTGAGCTATAGCTGCTAAGCATTTATTCCTTGAACAACCACATTGATAAGTTACTACTTGTGGCTCAAACAAGTTCACCTTTTCTTGGTGATATAAGCGATACAAAAGTGATTCTGCTTTTAAAGAAAAAATTTCTTCAGCTTTTATAGTATTCGTTAACTGCGTTAAATGCTCAAAATCATTTTGATGCTCTTCTAAATTTTCACGACTACCATCACCATCAGGCAATAACTGCACCAAGCTACCTGCCACTTGTTGTTTCTCATCGTCACTAAAGAGCCATATTTTTGTAGGTATTTGCTCCGAAACTGCAAAATAATGAGCTAAGCAATCGGCAATTGTGTCTTGATCTAGCGCAACAATACCTTGGTAGGCTTCGCCTTTTTCAGGCCTAATAGTAATAACCATTGTTCCTTTACCCAATAATTCAGGTAATGTTTTGCCATCAATGGTTTGTGCATCTTGCATTAGCTTAGCGATACCACGCATTTTTTGGTTGTTGTCACCATTAACTGACATGTAACCAACAGGACCATCACCCTGAATTTGCACGGTTATTTCACCATTAAATTTCAACGTTGCCGTTAGTAAGCATGTAGCCGCAAGCAGCTCACCTAAAAGTAAACGTACACCAACAGGATAGTTATGGTTTTTAATAATACTTTGGTAACTTTTACTCAACTGAACTAACTCACCGCGAGCATGCATATCATCGAATAAATAACGATTCAGTTCGTCAATGTTACTAATGTCTTGTTGTGACATATGAATAATTTCCTGTATTTTGCCAAGATCTTGACTTTAACTTATAAGCGGTATTATAGGCTGGTAACACGGAAGAGGGAATAAACTATCATAATATTTAAGTTTAAATTGAAAATATTATTACTACGGGCAATGATTTAAGTTGAAATAATTGTCAATGACAGCTACTTTTAAGTAAAGTAAATATTCAGTACTTAGAGTGTAAATAAAGGATTTTCTTATGAGCGAAAGCAGTTTTGATGAGTTGGAACGCCGTCAATCACTCCGTTTAGATATGGAAAAAGAATTAGTTGATATTGTGTGGACAGATGAAAATGGCCAAGAACGTGTAAAAAAAATTGCCTGTTTAGATTTTTCTCGCGGTGGCTTAAGGCTTGATTGTGATCAAGTAATTGCAGTGCATACCGCCGTTGTCATCGTTTTTAAATCAGCCAATGCCAATTCTCGAAAGTTACATGGCACAGTATTACGTTGTATTAAGCAACATTCAGGCTGGTATGAGATAGCCATTATATTAGCGTAAACGTTAATTTATAATTTAATCACAAAAATCGTTAAAAAGAGTTTCCGCTCAAATTGAACTATACTTCTTAAATAGATGATGTTGGGTTAATTTGACAACGAGATAGTATTAGTAATTAGGAAGAAAAAAATATGATGATATTAGTGGGTGGTGAAAAAGGTGGTAGTGGTAAAAGTTGTTTAGCACAAAATTTAGCCGTATATTTTGCTAAAAATAAAAAAGCTATTGTCTTGATGGTTGACTGTGATCCACAGCGCACCACATCAGATTGGATTCAAGCACGTAATAGTGACCCATCTTTACCTGCAATTAATTGTATTCAACTGTATGGCAAAATTCGTAACGACTTACTTAGTTTAGGACAACATTATGATTATGTTATTGTGGATTGTGGAGGCCAAGATAATTTAGCCTTACGTGCTGCTATGTCGGTTGCTGATCATGTCGTTATCCCGCTAAGACCTAAGCGACGTGATTTAAAAACAGTACCTCATATGGAAGACATGCTAAGTACTTGTAAAATGGTTAACCCTAAAATGATAGCATCGTTTGTAATAACGCAATGCCCTTCATTACCAAATCAAGCAGGCCGTATTTTAGAAGCGAAGGACGTATGCAGTTCATATGGTATCAATGTACTAAATGCTGTCACGTTTAACCGTAATATTTATGATGACAGCGAAGAGCAAGGCTTGTCCGTTATTGAAATTGATCCTAATGGCAAAGCCGCGACCGAAATGATAGCCATAGCCGAAGAGCTAATGGCAATAGAACCGGATAATGCCCATGAGTTTAACTGATCTGAAAAAAAATAAGGACAGCCCTCAATCAAAGGAAAACGTTAAGAAGCAATTTACAATTGATGATTTTATTGCTGATGCGGATAACTATGCTAAAGGCTCACCGCAAATAGTTAGCCCAGATCACCATAATAAAATGAGCCTTAAGCAAGTAATAAATGATGCTAAGCACGTTATTGAGCAAAAAAAGAGAACTAACGCGCAAACCAAGCCATTCCGACGAGCTACTTTCACGTTAAGTGAAGATGTAATAGAGCAATTACAGGGCTTATCAGAAGAGACAAATTTAGCTAAATCTCATATTATTCGTATATTAATTGATGAATTGGCTAAGCAAGAGCAAGCTAAACAACTGAAAAAGTTATTAAAATCAAATATAAGTTAAAAAATATACATTTAGAAAGATTTTTTAACTTATCATTATTCATTGCTAATAGTTTGATATGTAAACTAAAAAATCTTTTGCTTCTCTCTATCAACCCTTTTTTAATGGCTTTTTGCTATTAGGACTAGTATTAAGAATTCAGTTTCTCTATAATGTGCCACCTTTTTCAGGATCCTGAGGCGACGGTCTTGGGGAAATCCCTTAGAAGAACTAAGCTCGAGCTAAAAATTAATTTGGAGTGACTCAAATGTCTAAAGTTTGCCAAGTAACAGGCAAGAAGCCAGTCGTAGGGAACAATCGTTCTCACGCAAGAAACGCGACTCGTCGTCGTTTTTTACCTAACCTTCAATCTCACCGTTTTTGGGTAGAGAGTGAAAACCGTTTCGTTAAATTACGTTTAACTCCGAAAGGAATGCGTATTATCGATAAAAAAGGTATTGATGCAGTATTAACTGATATCCGTGCCCGTGGCGAAAAAGTTTAACCTTAGGTTAAACTTTATTAAGTAAGGAATTATTATGCGCGATAAAATTCGTTTAGTTTCTAGTGCTGGTACTGGTCATTTTTATACTACTGATAAGAATAAAAAGACTATGCCTGAAAAAATGGAAATCAAAAAATTTGATCCTAAAGCACGTAAACATGTAATGTATAAAGAAGCTAAAATTAAGTAATTAATTTTGTTTTATCTAAAATTTTATACAAATAAAAAGCTCAGTTTTTACTGGGTTTTTTTTTGTTTAAAATTTGTCTAAAATAAAGTGTTAACAAACTAAAAATTTATTATGATGAGTAAAGGTTAATAACAATAAAATCTCATTAATGAAACTCTCTCGCACTGGCTGGAACAATGTCATTATTTTTTCCGTAATGCTTATTATTCTGCTGATAAATACGACAAATAATCGTTTGTTTCCTGAAAATAACAAACGTAATGATGAATTGCTGCTGCCTCAACACAGTACTATATTAACGCTATTAATTAAGTACCCTAACAACAAAACAGTGATGCTTGAGCGTAAAGGTAGAGCTTGGAAAATAACTAACCAAGGGATAATACTTGCGCTTAATAACCAACAAATAGAACAACTCATGTTTACTTGGCAACAAAGCAGCGGCTTAGTACAAGCTGATGATATGATTATTGAAGGCCAGCAAGGCATTGAGGTAGAGGTGAGTTTGGCTGGCATTAATGAGGTTATGGTTTTTACCTTATACTCACTCACCGATCAGCTACTTATTTTTAATCAACAAAAAAAACTATGGCTAGCTTTACCTCGTGCCATTAGCCAGCAACTGGTGCCAAATACGTAAAATTATCCTTATGTAGTCATTAGCACCACTATTTTCATGCAGGTAAAAACTACCCACCCTACGTTATAATATAAGGTGGGTACCTCTTTTATACTTCAATACCGCTATGGCGTAATAACGCGCCTATTTCAGGCGCTCGGCCACGGAATTTTTTGAATAACTCACTTGGCTCTTCACTGCCGCCTTTTTCTAAAATATTAGTTAAAAAAGACTCTCCAGTCGCTTGATTAAAGATACCGTCTTGTTCAAACAAACTAAAAGCATCTGCAGACAATACTTCTGCCCATTTATAACTATAGTACCCAGCAGAATAGCCACCACCAAAAATATGACTAAACCCATGCTGAAAGCGATTAAACTCGGGCGCTTTCACTACTGCATACTGTTCACGAACTTGGTCAAGCACTTGCTGAATATGCGCTTTTTTTACGCTATCGTTGACGTCAGCACGATAAGTGGCATGCATAGTAAAATCAAAAATACTAAACTCTAATTGTCGTAGCATTTGCATAGAGGATTGAAAGTTTTTTGCCGCAAGCATTTTATCTAACAGGGCTTGTGGTAATGATTCACCTGTTTCAAAATGGCAAGAGATAAAGGCTAGAGCCTCTGGCTGCCAGCACCAGTTTTCTAAAAATTGGCTTGGTAATTCAACCGCATCCCACGGAACCCCATTAATACCCGCAACGGCACTGGCATCTATTTGCGTTAACATGTGATGTAAACCATGACCAAATTCATGAAATAAAGTGACGACTTCATCATGGGTAAATAATGCCGGCGTGTCCCCAACAGGACCATTAAAATTACAGGTTAAATAAGCAACAGGGTGTTGTACTTCGCCAGTTTCTAAAACACGTCTGCCTACACAGTCATCCATCCATGCGCCGCCACGTTTATTTTCACGGGCGTATAAATCTAAATAAAAGCTGCCGCGTAAGCTGCCATCTTTGGCAAAAACATCATAAAAACTGACATCTTTATGCCAAACGTCAACGCCATCTCGCGGTTTAATAGTTAAACCAAATAAACGATTTACCACAGTAAACAAGCCCTTAACCACTTTATCTTTCGGAAAGTATGGGCGTAATTCTTCATCTGAAATGGCATAACGACTTTGTTTTAATTTTTCACTATAATAAGTGTAATCCCAGGATTGTAACTTTCCACCAGAAAGCATTTTGGAGTACTCGCTGCTAGCAAACTCGTTTAGTTCTTTAACATCCTCTTCACCTCGATGCTTTGACTTTACGGCAAGATCTTCTAAGAATGCCATCACTTCAGCAGTATTGTTTGCCATTTTAGTTGCTAATGAATGTTGTGCATAATTGTCAAAGTCGAGCAGTTGAGCAAGCTCATGGCGTAATGACAATAGCTCATTCATAATATCGCTATTATCAAATTCTCCTGCATTAGGCCCTTGATCAGAAGCACGGGTAACAAAAGCACGATACATCTGTTCTCGTAATCCTTGATTATCGCAATACATCATCACGGGTAGGTAACTTGGAATATCTAAAGTAAAACTATACCCTTCTTGTGCTTTGCTTAATGCCAACGCCTTTGCTGCTGCTAAAGCACTTTCTGGCAAGCCAGTGAGCGCTTCTTTATCGCTCATGTTAACGCTAAAAGCTTGAGTGGCATCAAGTACGTTGTTGCTAAAACTTGAACTTAATGCTGATAAACGAGTAACAATTTCACCATAACGTTTTTTATCCTCATCTTTTAAAGCAATACCAGACAATTTAAAATCACGCAAAGCATTCGTAATTACTTTTTGTTGAGCGATATTCAACCTACTGTATTCATCACTGTTTTTTAAGCCTTCATAGGCTTGAAATAACGCTTGGTGCTGACCGACAAAAGTACCATATTCAGATAATAACGGCAGGCACGCTTCATAAGCATCACGCAAATCATCAGAGCTTACTACCGAATTCAGGTGAGATACTGGCGACCATAGTTTTGATAAAACATCATCTATTTCATCTATTGGCGCGACTAAATTTTCCCAAGTAAAGTGAGTTTTTTGGGCAAGCACTTTAGCAATAACCTCTTTACAATCTGCAATAGCCTGCTCTACTGCGGGCTTTACATGTTCTGGTTGTATTTGAGAAAAAGCAGGTAATGAAGTTTTTAATACATTTTTTGGTAATAATGGGTTAGTCATAGTGAAAGGTAATGTCAAAAATGGTAACTAATATGTAAGCCCTCAAGACTATAAATTCAAGTGGTGTATTGAAAAATGCCACGAATAAGCCTATATATGTATAAGCAATTTACATTTATTTACCAATATTGAGAACATACATGATCCAACATTTTGATTATTTAGCGATAGGTGCGGGCAGTGGTGGCATTGCTTCAGCCAATAGAGCCGCTCGTTTAGGAAAAAAGGCCGCGGTGATTGAAGCCAAAGCCATTGGTGGTACCTGCGTTAATGTTGGCTGTGTGCCGAAAAAAGCCATGTGGTACGCAGGACAAATTAGCGATGCGTTAAAATATGCCCATGATTATGGCTTTAACCTAGGAAATGTCAACTTAGGTGATTGCAAACTTGCACAGAATAGCTTTGATTGGAGTCGCTTAATTAAAAATAGAGAAGCCTATATTGAGCGTATTCATGCTGCTTATCAGCGGGGCTTCGATGCCAACGATGTCACGGTTATTCAAGGCTTCGCCAAGTTTGTAGATAAAAACACTGTTGATGTTGACGGTACTTTATATACGGCTGATCACATTACTATCGCCACTGGCGGGCGCCCTTCTATACCAACCATTGAAGGGGCTGAGTTTGGTCTTGATTCCGATGGATTTTTTGCACTAACAGAGCAACCTAAATCGGTAGCCGTTATTGGTGCTGGTTATATTGCTGTCGAATTAGCAGGTGTTTTTCATGGTCTTGGCACACAAACTCATCTATTAGTAAGAAATGAAAAACCATTACGTACTTTCGATGAAATGTTAAGCACCACCTTGGTTGAACAAATGGCCAAGCACGGACCCACTTTACATAATTACAGCACACCTGAGCGTATTGAAAAATTAGCTGATGGAAATTTAGTTGTACACCTTACGAATGGACAGTCGGTAGGCCCCGTTGAAAAACTGGTTTGGGCAATAGGACGTGAACCCGCAACTGATAATATTAATTTAGATCTCGCCGGCATTAAGCTAGATGATCGCGGTTTCATCATTACTGATAAGTATCAAAATACTAACGTTAATGGCATTTATGCTGTTGGTGACAATACTGGCCGCGCTCAATTAACCCCCGTTGCCGTAGCAGCAGGTCGCCGTTTATGTGAACGTTTATTTAATAATAAACCTGATTTGCATTTAGACTATTCTGGCATTGCCACAGTAGTATTTAGTCACCCTGTTATTGGTACAGTGGGCTTAACCGAGACGGAAGCCCTTGCACAGTATGGTGAAGATAACATCAGTATTTATAACTCGCAATTTACCGCGCTTTACCAAGCGATTACTGAAGACTATCGTGATCCAACACGCATGAAGCTTATTTGTGCAGGCAAAGATGAGAAAGTAGTAGGCTTGCACAGCATTGGTTTTGGTAGTGACGAGTTATTACAAGGCTTTGCTGTTGCGATGAAAATGGGCGCAACTAAAGCTGATTTTGATAATACTATTGCTATTCATCCTACATCCGCTGAAGAGTTTGTGACGCTGTAACGGTTAAAAACTCACTTTACCAAAACAAACTCAATTGCTAGATAAAAGCAAAAGCATCGGCGTACATATGTTCGAGTAATGCGCCATGCTTAACAAAATCATTGCGAATAGCACCTACCATATCAAAGCGGCCTGCAAGATAGATATCGTAAGCCTCCAAATTGGCAATATCATGCATCACCACTTCATGCACTAAACCTGTTTTTCCTTGCCAACTGCCTTCCTTGGCAATTTTAGCACTGTTTATATCTTTATTTTCAATGACAGGAATAAAGGTAGCATGGAGCAATGTAGCAATCATTTTAGCCGTTTTTTCTAATTCATAAGCAGCATCTAACTCACGTAAACCCCAGTACACTATTATGCGACGTTGAGAATTTTGCTCAGCTAAATATTCCAGCATTGATTTTATATAAGAAAAGCCTGTTCCGCCCGCTAATAACAATAATGGCCGAGCGCTGTCGGTTCGTAATTGCGCACTCCCTAACGGTATTTCTATTGTTATTGATTCATTTGCTGCTTGAGACGACTTGATACGCTCAATCACTTGCATAGGGTAACTATCGGCAACAAAAGCTCCTATTTGCAATTCAATTAAATCACAATGGGGTGAGCTTGCGATAGAGAAAGGACGTTTATCTTCATCACTCATAATAAAATTCAAATATTGCCCAGCAATAAAATCTACCTTTTCGCTTGGCTTTAATAACACTTTAAATACATGAGCGGTTAAGGATGTTAACGACTCTATTTGACAACTAATTGTTCTCATAATTTTTCTAACCTTCTTCTTTTGGGAGAATAGCTAAGTCATCCCAAATATCATCGACATGCTGTTTAATGGCTTCATCCATCACGATGGGTTCACCCCATTCTCTGTTTGTTTCACCAGGCCATTTGTTGGTGGCATCTAAGCCCATTTTAGATCCTAAACCCGACACTGGCGAGGCAAAATCTAAATAATCAATTGGGGTGTTTTCAATCAAAACTGTATCTCGGCTAGGATCCATACGGGTAGTCATTGCCCAAATAACATCTTCCCAATTTCGAGCATCAACATCATCATCACAAACAATCACAAATTTGGTATACATAAACTGACGTAAAAACGACCAAACTCCCATCATCACGCGTTTTGCATGCCCTGCATATTGTTTTTTAATCGTGACAACAGCTAAACGATAAGAACAACCTTCTGGTGGTAAATAAAAATCGGTGATCTCTGGAAATTGTTTTTGTAAAATAGGGACAAACACTTCATTTAGCGCAACACCTAAAATAGCGGGCTCATCTGGCGGACGACCCGTATAAGTACTATGATAAATAGCATCTTTACGCATGGTTATATGCGTTACGGTAAACACGGGGAAATTATCAACTTCATTATAATAACCAGTATGATCACCGTAAGGGCCTTCTGGCGCGGTTTCTTCTGGATCTAAATAACCCTCTAAAATAATTTCAGCCGTCGCAGGTACTTGTAAATCATTACTAATTGATTTTGTTACTTCTGTTTTCGCGCCACGTAACAAGCCAGCAAAGGCATATTCAGATAGGGTATCTGGCACTGGCGTTACTGCACCTAAAATAGTGGCAGGATCCGCACCTAACGCAACAGAAACGGGGTATTTTTCACCTGGATTGGTTTTTTTAAACTCTTGAAAATCTAGCGCGCCACCACGATGAGACAACCAGCGCATAATAACTTTATTTTTGCTTAATACTTGTTGACGATAAATGCCTAAATTTTGCCGCTCTTTATGTGGCCCTTTAGTGATGGTTAAACCCCACGTAATTAGCGGTGCCACATCACCTGGCCAACAAGTTTGAATAGGTAGCTTGGTTAAATCAACATCATCACCACTGAGTATTATTTGCTGACAAAGTGCTTTCTTAATCACTTTAGTTGGCATATTCAACACTTGCTTATAAATGGGGATTTTGCCTAACGCATCACGAAAGCCTTTGGGTGGCTCAGGCTCTTTCAACATAGCTAACAACTTACCAACATCACGTAAGGCTTCAACACTGTCTTGTCCCATAGCAAGCGCAACACGATCTGGCGTACCAAATAAATTAGTGAGCACAGGCATATTATAAGGTTGACCATTTTCATCAACAGCATTTTCAAACAGTAACGCAGGGCCTTTTGCACGTAAGGTGCGATCGCTAATTTCAGTCATAGCAAGGTGAGTTGAAATAGGTGCGGTAATACGTTTTAATTGACCAATTTTTTCTAACTGACTGATAAAATCTCTTAAATCTTTATATTTCATAATGTTGATTTTGTCATCTTGAATTCAGGCATTAATATTTCAAATAAAAAAACCAGTTATAAAACTGGCTTTTTAGGTATAGATTCAACAGACTTTACTTACGTTTCATTGAATCAAAAAATTCGTTATTAGTTTTCGTCATAGCTAATTTATCAATAAGAAATTCAATTGCGCCAACTTCATCCATTTCATGAACAATTTTACGCAAAATCCACATTTTTTGTAATTCATCAGCCTTCGTAATAAGTTCTTCACGACGAGTACCACTACGGTTAATATTTATTGCTGGAAAAACGCGTTTCTCTGAAATTTTACGCGACAAGTGTAATTCCATATTACCTGTGCCTTTAAATTCTTCATAGATAACTTCATCCATTTTAGAACCCGTTTCAACTAATGCCGTGGCAATAATAGTTAAGCTACCACCTTCTTCAATGTTACGTGCCGCACCAAAGAAACGCTTAGGACGATGCAAGGCGTTGGCATCAACACCACCGGTTAATATTTTACCTGACGAAGGGATAACAGTGTTATAAGCACGGGCTAAACGCGTAATCGAATCAAGCAAAATAACAACATCTTTTTTATGTTCTACTAAACGTTTTGCTTTTTCAATGACCATTTCTGCTACTTGTACATGGCGACTTGCTGGCTCATCAAAGGTAGAGGCAATAACTTCACCTTTAACCAAGCGTTGCATTTCAGTTACTTCTTCTGGGCGCTCATCAATTAGCAGCACCATTAACTCAGCAGCAGGGTGATTATGGGCAATACTTTGTGCAATATTTTGTAATAATAACGTTTTACCTGCTTTTGGTGGCGCTACAATTAAACCGCGCTGCCCTTTGCCGATAGGTGATGCTAAATCTAAAACGCGTGCAGTAATATCTTCCGTTGAGCCATTGCCACGTTCCATGATCATACGATCGGTTGGATGAATAGGCGTTAAATTTTCAAATAAAATTTTATTTCTAGCATTTTCAGGACGATCAAAGTTAACTTCTGTTACTTTTAATAAAGCAAAATAACGCTCACCTTTTTTCGGTGACCGAATTTTACCTTGAATGGTATCACCAGTACGCATACTAAAGCGGCGAATTTGGCTTGGGGAAACATAAATATCATCTGGGCCAGCTAAATAAGAAGAGTCTGCCGAGCGTAAAAACCCGAAACCATCTTGTAAAATTTCTAAAACACCACCGCCAAAAATGTCATTATCATTTTCAGCATGCTTTTTCAAAATAGCAAAAATAATATCTTGCTTACGGGCTCTAGCGAGGTTTTCTAACTTCATCGTTTCAGCTAGTTTAACAAGTTCGTTAACGGATTTTTCTTTCAGTTCGGTAAGATTCATAGAAGTTCTTAAATTGTTTTTAAGTGATTATTGGCGTGCCAAACGACAAGCAGTAAGTTTTAGTCGTCGAAGGACATTACATAAATAAAGAGAGTGGGTATAAAGATATGTTGTTTTTACTCAGAATTTGAATGCTATCATTAAGCTTAGACTAGGTAAAGGGGTTTATTTACTGAAGTAATTAAATAAGGCCAATCAAGTTAATGATACCCAAGGCACTTCAAGAGGTGAAGTTTAACTGAACCCTACCTATCGAGCTGTCTTGGGTATGTGCTTTAATTTACTGGGTATACTCAGATTAAATTATAAGTTTTTATTTAAAAACTCTTTTAACTGTGTTTTTGATAAAGCACCTACTTTTGTATCAACAATTTCGCCACCTTTAAATAGTAATAACGTAGGGATACCTCGAACACCATACTTTGGTGGTGTATCTGCGTTTTGGTCAATATTTAACTTGCCCACCGTTACTTTTCCTGCATATTCAGTAGCAATTTCATCAAGCACCGGTGCTATCATTTTACAAGGACCACACCATTCAGCCCAAAAATCAACTAATACTAAACCTGATGCCTGTAAAACATCTGCTTCAAAACCATCATCAGTTAGCTGAATAATTTTATCGCTCATCTTATTCTCCGTGAGTTATGGCAAGAGTGCCAATCTGTTAATTTCAATATTTATTTTTAATCGTAACACTTTAGCATAGTACATTATATAAGATTAGATTTTCTATATTTCAAGTTTGTTTTCGACAACTTCACCAATTAATAATATTATTCAAGAAATTAATTACTTAAATAGGCAGTCATTACCTCAACAAAAGTGCTAAGCTAGCGCCATGAAAAAAACACATTTAACAGAAACGAAATTCGCTGACTTAAATCTTGCCCCACAAGTAGTGACCGGATTAGAAGCCATGGGCTTCGAATATTGTACGTCTATTCAGGAACAATCTTTACCTGTATTGCTTCAAGGCACAGATATAGCTGGCCAAGCACAAACAGGTGAGGGTAAAACAATTGCCTTTCTAGCCGCAACTTTCCACCAATTATTACAAAAAGAAACACCAAAACATAACCAGCCCAGAGCTTTGATTATGGCGCCAACACGTGAATTAGCGATTCAAATTCACCGCGATGCAATGGAAATATCTAAAAGTACAGGGCTTCGCCTTGGGCTTGTTTATGGCGGTGAAGGTTACGAAAGCCAACGTTTAGAACTAGAACAAGGTGTTGATATATTAATTGGCACTTGTGGCCGTTTAATTGACTACTTAAAGCAAGGTATATACAACCTCAATAATATTGAAGCCATTGTACTTGATGAAGCCGATAGAATGTTCGATTTAGGTTTCATTAAAGATATTCGCTACATGTTCAACAAAATGCCGCCAGCCACCGAGCGCTTAAGCATGCTGTTTTCAGCAACCTTGTCATTTCGTGTGAAAGAACTTGCATTTGATCACATGAACGATCCAAGCAGTGTTGAAATTGCTCCAGAGCAAAAGACTAACACGCGAATTTCTGAAGAATTATTTTATCCATCTAATGAAGACAAGATGGCTTTATTGCAAACCTTAATAGAAGAAGACTGGCCTGAAAAGGCGATTATTTTTGCCAATACTAAACATGTTTGTGAAAAAGTTTATGATCATTTAGTGATTGATAAACTAAGAGTTGGCTTATTAACAGGTGATGTACCACAGAAAAAACGTGTAAAAATATTAGAACAATTTTCTGATGGTAGCTTAGATTTTTTAGTCGCAACGGATGTTGCTGCTCGTGGTTTACATATTCCCTCTGTGACCCATGTATTTAACTATGATTTACCTGATGATTGTGAAGATTATGTACATCGAATCGGTCGAACCGGTCGTGCTGGCGCTACCGGTCATGCTATTAGTTTAGCGTGTGAGCAATATGTTTTTAATTTATCTGACATTGAAAATTACATTGATCATGCTTTACCAGTGACTAAGTATGATCACGATGCCTTACTAGATGATTTACCTCGACCTAAACCACGTCAACGTCGACATAGACCTAACGGAAATCGCACGGGTAATAAGCAAGGAAACCGTAGTAGTAATAGCGGTTATCGTCCTCGTCGCTAGTTTTCTAGCCACCTTGACATGATCCATTCAGAAAAACAACCACAGTATGATAAGCAGTTGTATGCTGTGGTTGACTTAGGCTCTAATAGTTTTCATTTATTAATAACTCGCTTAGTTAATAATAAATTTAAAATAGTCACCAAAGTCAAACAAAAAATTCGCTTGGCTGCAGGTCTTAATAACAATCATGAATTGAGTAACGCTGCTATTAAGCGTGGTATTGAGTGTTTAACTTTATTCACAAAACACCTTATTCACATCCCCCCTCAAAATATCCAACTTGCTGCCACTGCAACTTTAAGAATTGCGATAAACCGTGATCGATTTCTCATTGCTGCAAATAAATTATTACCTAAAAAAATAAGTGTACTTTCTGGTGAACAAGAGGCGAGATTTATTTACAGTGGAATGGCACACAACTGTAAAAATAACAGTAAAAAGCGTCTAGTACTTGATATTGGCGGTGCGAGTACAGAATTAATCGTTGGCAAAGGCTTTAATGCAACAAAAGCAGTCAGTTTACATTTGGGCTGTGTGACCTTTAAAGAGAAATATTTTACAGGTGGACAACTGACAGAAACAAATTTCACCACAGCCATTGATGCCGCTAACGATATAATTAATCCTATTAAAGCTGGTTTTATTAACCTTGGCTGGCAATCAGTTGTTGGGAGCTCAGGCACGATGAAAGCATTGGCTGAACTACTTGTTTTTCATCAGAAAAAAGTGGTTATAACGGCTTGCTTTTTGCAGGAAATAAAACAAGCGCTGATTAATATTAAAACTATTGATGCTATTACCGAAAGTAACTGTATTTTTGCAGGGTTAAGAGCCGATAGAGCACCCGTGATAGCCAGTGGTTTAAGCATATTAATTGCACTCTTCAATTGCTTACAAATTAATGAATTGAAATTATCTAACGGCGCTCTTCGTGAAGGCTTATTGTCTGAAATGATGCCTACTGCACTATAAATATCACCGATTTCACTTTAAGGTAGTTTGGGTATTTAAGGTACCTAAAAGTTTAGCGTAAGGTGTTTATTTTATTCTAATGCACATCAGGTTAATGAGTGATTTAAATGAATCTGAGAGAAGGTATTCAGGAACACCGCGATTCAGTTCCACAAAAAACCTAAGTACCTACATCCATGTAAGCAAGATGCTTGATTGATTAGAGTAGAATTCCTGTAAGTAGTGTAATACAGAAATAATTATCAAGTAATCACTAGTTATAAAAACTGAAAGCAATAATGTTATTGAATATTTAACCTTTTTTTAAATATCTGCTAACCAGTGCAACGAATATCACTTAAAGAACTACGACAAAGAATCCTCCTTCAACCATTGTGCCACCTGCTTAGCAAAGTAGGTTAAAATACCATCCGCACCCGCGCGCTTAAAGGCTAATAAACCTTCCATTACACAAGGTTTTTCTGCCAACCACCCATTTTGGATAGCTGCCATATGCATGGCATACTCACCACTTACTTGATAAGCGTAAGTAGGTACGGCAAAGGTATCTTTCACGCGGCGTACTATATCTAAATAAGGCATACCTGGCTTCACCATTACCATATCTGCACCTTCAGCTATATCTTGAGCAACCTCGTGTAATGCTTCATTACTATTAGCAGGATCCATTTGATAAGTATGCTTATCTCCACCTTTTAAATTACCTGCAGAGCCAACAGCATCACGAAATGGACCATAATAATTAGAAGCATACTTAGCTGAATAAGCTAAAATTTTGGTATTAACAAAACCATTTTCTTCTAGCCCTTGACGAATGGCGCCAACACGGCCATCCATCATATCTGACGGCGCAACAATATCAGCACCTGCTTGTGCGTGTGATAAGGCTTGTTTGACTAATATATCTTTAGTCACTTCATTCACAACATAGCCTGTTTCACCTGCTTTATTATTATCACTTTCGCTTAATATACCGTCTTGACCATGCGTAGTAAATGGGTCTAAAGCAACATCCGTGATGATGGCTAACTGTGGAAATTTAGCTTTTAAAGCACGAACTGTACGCTGTGCTAACCCTTCAGGATTATAAGCTTCCTCTGCCATTAAAGATTTTTTATCACTAGGGGTTACAGGAAACAAAGCAATTGCAGGAATCCCTAAATCGACCAATTCTTGCGCTTCTTCAAGTAGTAAATCAATGCTTTTTCGTTCGACCCCTGGCATTGAGGCAATCGCTTCACGCTGCTGTTCACCTTCTAATACAAAAACAGGATAAATTAAATCATTTACTGTTAGCTGGCTTTCCGCCATTAAGCGACGGGTATGATTATCTTTGCGCATTCTTCGCATACGACGCGCAGGATATTGACCAAAAGGGGATTGTAAAAAGTCATTCTGATTCATAAAATTATTCTTCTTTAAATTGATATACTTGCACTTGATTTCGACCATTATGCTTTGCCTGATAAAGTGCTTTATCAGCACCAATAAATAATCGTTCAGGCTGTATGTTTTTTTGCTGTAGATAGGTACTAACGCCACAACTTATTGTCAATGAAATAACTGTATTTTCATACTGAAAAACTTGTTGTTCTATGGATTGCCTTAATGCCTGCGCTAATACTAAGGCACCTTTCGCATCAGTATCAGGTAAAATTAAGCAAAACTCTTCACCGCCATACCGAAAAGCCATATCGCTACTACGCCTTAATATTTTTTCCATTTGTGTGCTTAGCCAAATTAAACATTGATCTCCAGCAACATGACCATGATGATCATTCACCAATTTAAAGTGATCTATGTCAATAATGACTAAACTCAATGGGGTTAGGTTACGTTTGCTACGACGGTATTCTGCTAAGATTTTTTCATCATAACAGCGGCGATTAAAAAGCCCTGTTAATTCGTCTAACGTATTCTTTTTCTTAAGCTCTTGATTAGATTCTTCTAATTCCTGTAGAGTAATATGTAACTCTAAGGTGCGTTCTTGCACTTTCTCTTCAAGTTGGCCTTGGCTTTGCTGTAACTCTTCCAATAATAATTGGTGGGCAAGCTCTATCTCTTTATTCTCATTTGTCGCTTTCAATAACTCTTCAGCCAAATATTGCTGTTTATTTACATGTTTACGGTTAAGTAAATAAATAACCGCCGTCATAATAATAAAACAAATAGAAAAACCAATAATAATACTCTGATAGAGTACTTGAGTTAATTGAGGATCATTAGCCATAATAAGCTCTTTATAAATTAAAAACGTTATGAGCATTTATACTAGTTTGACAAGCAATGTCCCGTTGGTCAATACCTATAATGTGACTTAATTGTTCAAGCACATAGGGTAAATAGCTCGGTTCATTACGATTACTTTTAGGCCTTGGCTTGATAGTTCTTGGGGTTAAGTATGGGGCATCCGTTTCAATCAATAAACGATCAAGCGGAATTAAGCTAGCAATATCACGCAACTCTTCACCACGGCGTTCATCACAGATCCACCCTGTAATACCTATGTACATACCTGCGGCTAAGCATTGCTGTAATTCTTGTTTATTCCCAGTAAAACAATGGGCTACCATGTTGGGTATTTTATTTAAAAATGGTTTTAATTCAGCAAACCATGCATCAAAGGCATCCCTTTGATGTAAAAAAAGTGGCATATTTAATCTTGCTGCCAAGCGTATTTGTGCTTTAAATACTTTTATTTGTTGCTGTGGTGCAGAAAAATTACGGTTAAAGTCTAAACCACACTCACCAATAGCTCTCACTTGCGGTTGTTGAGCAAGTTCTGTTAATTGCGCTAAATAGTCATCGGCTATACCATCAGCATTATGGGGGTGCACACCTGCGGTGGAATATAAGGTATTAGGAAATTGAGCTTGGTAGTTTTGGCACAATGATAATGCAATTCGGCTTTCCTCAACATTAGTACCCGTAATTAATAGCTGAGCTACACCTTGATTTTTTGCGCGGTTAATCACTGCTTGTCTATCTTTATCAAACCGTTTACTGGTTAAATTAACACCAACATCAATCATATTTAAAGTACTTCTCTCTGTTTGCGATGCCTGCACAAGCGCTTTCTTTTACAGGGAACTGAGCATTATCATTAATAGAGTTTAAACACGGTGTTACCAAGCTAAGTAATCTAACTAGAGCTGTTAAGTAATATTTCATGCCTATGATTCAACACTCTCAGTTTCTTCGTCTACTTTACGATATATCGAAGCAATTATAATACCTAACTCAAATAAAAGTAACATCGGTATCGCTAACATCGACTGGGAAATAATATCAGGAGGTGTTAACAACATACCAATAACAAAGGCGCCAACAACCATATATGGGCGTTTCTTTCGTAAACTGGCGGGACTTGTTACACCTGTCCAACATAGCAAAACAATAACTACAGGTATTTCAAAAGCGGCACCAAAAGCAAAAAACAACTTTAATACAAAATCAAGATAACTACTAATATCTGTGGCAATAACTACGCCTTCAGGAGCTACTGAGGTAAAAAATGCAAAAACAACGGGAAAGACAATATAATAAGCAAAAGCAATGCCTCCATAAAAAAGTAATGTTGATCCAAACAGTAAAGGGGCAATTAACCGTTTTTCATTACGATATAAGCCTGGAGCAATAAACGACCACATTTGATACAAAAGATAGGGCATAGAAAGAAAAATCGATAACACGATGGTTAATTTAAACGGTGCAAAAAAAGGTGATGCTACATCAGTCGCGATCATTTGAGAGCCAGCAGGCATCGTTTGTAATAGCGGCTGTGCTAAATATTGATAAATATCTTGCGCAAAGTAAACCAAACTACAAAATACTACCAACACACCAATAACTGCGTGTAATAAGCGAGTTCGCAACTCAAGTAGGTGATCGAAAAGCGATGTAATTTTTACCGTTTCTCTTTGTTCTGATGATGAACTCATGATGCTGAATTACTTCTTCTTGTTACAACTTTGATCGGGCTTTGGTTTATCAGCAATGATTGATTCATGGAATGAAGTATCGTCAATTATTGTGCTATTAGGTTGCTTTATTTCTAATGGGTTAGTTGCCATTGAGCCTAGTGTGTTGGTTTGGTTTTTTTTAAATGGCTCATTCATTGCAGCGGCAGCTTCTTGCAATGACTTAACTGATTCAGCCACTTCTGGGCTTAAATTAGCCATACCACTTTGTTCAGCTTTTTTTAGGTTCGCATGCAATTCATGGGTGCGTAATTCTTCGGTTAACTCTAATTTCATCGTATCACTGAGTTTTCGTATACTCGTAATCCAAGCTTTTATCGTGCGAATTGCTACAGGTAAACGCTCAGGGCCGAGTACAACTAACCCTATAATGCCAATTAGCATTAACTCCCAAAAACCAATATCAAACATCAATTACGCCTGTTCTTTTAATTTTCTTTTGTGTTAATAGTTTCATTGCTACCGTTTGTTAAGGTATCTGAATCTTTCTTTACTTGATTAGAGGTAGGATTATCAGATTTTTTTTCATCATCAATAGCATTTTTAAAGCCTTTGATTGCTGAGCCTAAATCACCACCTAAATTACGTAACTTTTTAGTACCAAACAATAAAATTACAATAGCAGCAATAATTAATAACTGCCAAATACTGATACCACCCATAACGAACTCCTATAATTTAATTACCCAAAGTATACACCGAAACAAAGGTATTATACTAATCAGACTAGGTGATCTTTTAAAATGACTTAAACCCTAATTAGTTATTTCAGGGCTTACAACTGCCGTATTCTTTAATAATTAGCCCTGTATGGAGACAAGTGGTTTGACAATGTAGAAGTATATTGTCCTGAACAGCTCGATATGAAATTACGAGTAAAGAAGAGAAAAGTACCTATTCTTTAAATAAAAGAACAGGCTAAACACAATATCAAATAGAATGATCAACTATCGATAAAATTATGCACAGCTCTTACCTGCTTCATCAATAGATTTACACAGTAATTTTTCAGGTTTACTTATATGGTAGCCTTGCCCAAAATCACAACCAACAGCATGAAGTTTTTTCATTACTTCTTCACATTCAATACCTTCTGCTACTAATCGATAACCAAATTTATCACCAAGGTACTGTAATGCTTTCACTAAAGGGAGGTTTTTATCATCATATTTTAGGCTTTTAATAAAACCACGATCTAGTTTAATAAATTCAAACGGATAACTATGTAAAAAATTAAATGATGAAACACCTGAGGCATAATCATCTAATGCTAACTTTACACCTGATTTCTTTAATTTATATAATGATTTCAGTGCTATTTCAGTATTTTTACAAAAGCCTCTTTCATTAAACTCTAAAATAAGACGTTGTGGTTCGAAAGCTTTCCTTTGTATTAAATTAATTAACTTTTGCAATTGATTAGCTTGAGTTAAGTGACGTCCAGATAAGTTAATCGCAATAAAAGCATGTTGATAGTTAGCATCTTCGTGCCATGAATATTAACGCATCATGGTGTGCATCAAAATAAAGCTGTTGCTCTGCTTTCAGCCGTTCAGTCATTTGCATACGGAAATTTAAGTTGGCAGCTTGCAACTCTTGTGCATGCTCAGCCGCTACAACTTCTAACGCTAGTTGATGTTTTTTTTCCAATGCCTCACTGAGCGCTTTTTCTTGTATGATCAGCTCATTAGCATTCTGCAAATCTTGTAATAAAGATTCTTCTTTAGATTGCAATGCTCTCAATTGTGTGATCTCCCTTGATTTCATCAAGGTTCCTTGTGTTTTACTACTATTTTAAAGCAAGGTTTAAATATTCTGACAACAATCCTTAATCTCTATAGAACCATTGTGTTTTTCAGCTTATTTAAAGCGTTTTTTTCTAACTGACGAACGCGCTCAGCTGAAATTTTATATTTATTAGCTAACTCTTGTAAAGTTGATTTGTCTTCATTTAACCAACGAGTTTTAATAATATCTTGGCTTCTGTCATCAAGCCCAACTAAAGCGGTAGACAAGCGTTTATTGGCATGATTTTTCCAGTTAGAGTTTTCCACTTCAATAGCTAAATCAGACTGTTTATCTTCTAAATACTGTGCGGGAGAAAAGCTACTTGCGCTAGCACTATCGTCATCGTCAGAAGAAAGTTCAAATGCTTGGTCGTGACTACTCATCCTGTTTTCCATTTCCAATACATCTTTAGTTGTAACGCCTAACGTTTCTGCTACGGTATTAACTTCATCGTTACTAAACCAACCTAAACGTTTTTTATTTTTTCTTAAGTTAAAAAATAATTTACGCTGTGCTTTAGTAGTAGCTACCTTAACAATACGCCAATTTTTCAAAACATACTCATGTATTTCAGCTTTGATCCAGTGAACAGCAAATGAAACCAAACGTACGCCCACTGAAGGGTTAAATCGCTTAACAGCCTTCATTAAACCGACATTACCTTCTTGTACTAAGTCAGCATGTGCTAAACCGTAACCTGAGTAACCTTTAGCAACATGGATAACAAAACGTAAATGCGACATGATAAGTTTTTGTGCTGCTTGTAAATCATTGTCGTCAAAAAGGCGAGTTGCAAGATCATGCTCTTCTTCAGCAGTAAGCATTGGTATGCTATAGGCTGACTGCATGTACGCTTCAATACTACCACTGTGTGGTATACTTAATTGCATAGTATTACTCATAATTGGAACCCTCTTTTTCTAATAATTTTACTGTTACTTCATTTATAATTATAGCATAAATAAGATTTTTAAACTAAAAATGCTATACAACATAATAAAACGATGGCAAACACTAGCCTACTGGAAAGAACAAAACAAGGGGTTCTTTCATTTATTTAGTCAAACGCTTACATCCAAGCAAATACTTTTTATTTATCAATAGGTTAACATGATTTCAAGAAGTAATAACACATTACTTAGTCCGCGTTAGGTTCAATCGTTCGTATATGCTTACGCACAGAAATATAACTGCCAATTAAACCAAGTAGTACAGCAAAAGCAATGAGGAGAAATACTTCACTAAATGTTAAACCTTCTAGCTGAAAGTTACTCTGATACAGTTCGGTTAGATGGCTAATTGCACCTGATAAATAGTGTGTTAGCATGCTGACAGCCAACCAAGACAATAGACCACCAAAAACACCGTACCACATACCACTATATAAAAAAGGTCGCTGAATAAAGCTATCTGTTGCTCCGACTAATTTCATGATAGCAATAGCCTCTTTTTGGTTTAAAATTGCTAAACGTATAGTATTTCCAACAATTAACACTACAGATAAACATAATAATAAAGCGACACTGAGAACAATATCTTTAATCAATTGTGCCATTGCTTCTAAGCGAGTAAGCCATTCTATATCTAATTTCCCTTGTTCAACTTCTCGCTCTTGTTTTAATTTCATTAACAACGCATTCACTGCATCGGCATGACTTGAATGCTGCGCTGGTATAACTAGTACTGTAGCTGGTAAAGGGTTTTTATCCAAATATTCCAACGATTGCCCAAAACCTGATAATATCTTAAATTCTTTCAAGGCTTGTTTAGCTGAAATATAAGAAACCTCGTCAACTTCTGGATATAGTTTTATCCGTTTAATTAAGTTTTTTGTACTTTTTTCATTTATCGATAACTTTAAAAACAAAGTAATTTGTGAAGCGCTATCCCATTGTTCACTAACTTGGTGAGCATTTTTTACAAATAAATGTAACGTTGCGGGAAGCGCCAGACTAATACCTAAAACAAATATTGTCATTACTGAGGTAAAAGGTGTCCGCCATAAGTCACCTAAACTCCCCACGGCCTGCTGAATATGCCACATAGGGAAGGTTAATAGACGCCTCAACAAATTATCACGCTGCTTCAATTTACTTGAATATAAGTTACTCATTGAATTCCCCTTGCGGCTGTAAACCATCAACGAGACCATCATTAATCATAGCCCCATCTTTCAGGGTTAACATCCTGTATTTCATTCTCGCAATCAAACCTAGATCATGAGTGGCAATTAGCACAGTAACACCAGAGGCATTAAATTCTTCGAATAAGCGGATGATATCTTGTGATAATTTAGGATCTAAGTTACCTGTTGGTTCATCTGCAAGTAATATAGGTGGTTTGTTAACTATGGCACGGGCAATGCCAACACGCTGTTGCTCCCCTCCTGACAACATATAAGGAAAACATTTTAATTTTGCGCTTAAATGCACTTTGTCTAAAGCTGCTTCTACACGTTTACGAATTTCTTTATGACTAACCCCTTCGATAATTAACGGTAAAGCAACATTATCAAAAACTGTTCTATCCTTAAGTAAATTATGACTTTGGAAAATCATACCAATACCGCGGCGTACATAGGGGATTTGTTTATATTGAATTTTAGCTAATTCAGTATGGTTAACTAAAATACTACCTGAACTAGGTTTTTCCATCATTGAAATTAGCTTTAGCAAAGTACTTTTTCCAGCACCTGAATGACCCGTTAAAAAAGCCATTTCACCCGATTCAAGGGTAAAGTTAACTTGTTTTAATGCGAGAAAACCGCCTGGGTAGGTTTTGTTAACATGGCTAAAGCTGATCATAATTATTATTTTATTCAGAAAAGTTATTAGTAAGTCTATTACTCTTTACTAAACAAAGCATCAATAAAGTCATCACCATTAAATGGACGTAAATCATCAATTCCTTCGCCAACACCTAAATAACGAATAGGCATTTTATATTTATCAGCAATAGCAAAAACGACTCCTCCTTTAGCGGTCCCATCAAGCTTTGTGACTGTTAACCCGGTTAAGCCAACGGCTTCATCAAATAATTTAGTTTGACTCAAAGCATTTTGCCCTGTGCCAGCATCAAGAGTAAGCATAACTTCGTGAGGAGCATCAACATCAAGCTTTTTCATGACTCGTACAACTTTTTTTAGTTCTTCCATCAGATGGGCTTTATTCTGTAAACGCCCCGCAGTATCAGCGATAAGTATATCTATTTTTCTTGCTTTTGCTGCACTTATAGCATCAAAAATAACTGAGGCACTATCAGCTCCTGTATGTTGGGCAATAACCGGAATATCATTACGATCACCCCACACTTGCAGTTGTTCAACGGCAGCTGCTCTAAAGGTATCTCCTGCTGCCAACATGACAGATTTGCCTTGGGCCTGGAATTGTTTTGCTAGCTTTCCTATTGTGGTCGTTTTACCTACACCATTAACCCCAACCATCAACATAACAAATGGAGTATCACTTTCTGGAATATCAAGTGGTTGGCTAACATCTACAATTATTTTCTTTAATTCTGCTTTTAATAGACCATAAAGAACCTCTGCGTCTTTTAACTGTTTACGCTTGGCGCTTTTAGTAAGGGAGTCAATAATTTTAACTGTTGTTTCGACACCAACATCTGCCATTAACAAATGGGTCTCTAATTCTTCAAATAAATCATCATCGATTTGCTTGCCACGAAATAAGCTAAATAACCCACCACCAATATTTT
>Ga0209081_1000322_pt1 | contig 28820 bp, 23 predicted proteins | sample GOMGulsemesocosm_4_FD_184636 | JGI IMG/M metagenome (GOLD analysis project Ga0209081, IMG submission 184636) | Methane-oxidizing microbial communities from mesocosms in the Gulf of Mexico - GOM15B Gulf of Mexico (SPAdes) (version 2) | ecosystem: Environmental > Aquatic > Marine > Cold seeps... | reverse complement strand
AAAAATAGCATCACGCTTAACCGATAAACAACACGGCCCACAACTAGTCACCTTAATTACTGCCACCATCCGTAGTGTTGCGCAAGGTGTTATTGGTGTTGCTTTTATCCAAGCTGTTTTAGGCGGAGCGGGCATGTATTTAATGGACATTCCAGGCTGGGGGCTTTGGACTGTGCTTATTCTTATCCTCGCTGTAGCTCAACTACCACCACTACTAGTGCTAGGCCCCGCTATCTTTTACGTCTTCTCTGTCGCAAATACCACACCCGCCATCATTTTCACCCTATGGAGTGTGCTCGTCAGTATGAGTGATGGTTTTTTAAAACCCCTGTTTTTAGGTCGTGGCATGGAAATGCCTATGCTAGTCATCTTAATTGGCGCGATTGGCGGCATGATGCCGTTAGGTATTCTAGGTTTATTTATCGGCGCGATAGCACTAGCCATTGGATATGAGCTATTTATGGCCTGGCTGAACAAAGAGATAGAACAAGCACAAGAATAAAAAATATTTATCAATTGTTCTGCTAAAACAAAACAAGCTAAACATAGGAAACAGAAGCTAATAAAGAAGATTCAAGAAGTGAAGCGTCAAAATACTTACGAACACATGTAGATAAAATTATGTTCACACCTAAAGGCGGTAACAAATAACTATCTAGATGATGATCTCGCCGGAAGTCTAAATTCGGCATGGGAAAAAACATATGAATAAATTTGATGATGTAATTGGTTTCAGTTATTACCAGCTAGGATAATAGCCCTGAATCCTTACAAAATATCAATGGTAGCGGGGGCAGGATTTGAACCTACGACCTTCGGGTTATGAGCCCGACGAGCTACCAAACTGCTCCACCCCGCGATTGATTTAACTTAGTATACAGACTTTTTGAGAAATAGCTTATTTATTTAAAAAATAATTATATCCCCCACATTAACCAAGGGGAAATTTATTATTGATGCCCTGATTACTAGCAAATAATTAGAATAGTCATAGCGCCCTATATTTGCCCCATAAGAAATAAGAAAGTACTTAATGTGTTCTTTTAATTTATTACAGGCAAAAAAAAAGCCTCTGCTAAAAAGCAGAGGCTTTGTCTTTAATCTATGGCGGAGAGGAAGAGATTCGAACTCTTGGAAGGGATAAACCTTCAACGGTTTTCAAGTCCGTTACAACCAACTGATTTATAACAAATAAAATACCAACACTTTGTTTTCAAATAACATTTACTAACGTCAAATAACATCAATTCCCCCCTATTCATATTAGCACTGTCCCAAATCTGTCCCATAATCTATATGCGCAAATAATGAAATTAAGTTCATTACCTCCTTCTCACTAACTCCTAATGCACGAAATTGCTCATAATAACTATCTCTTGCATTAGAAAAAATCCGCATCCCCTCTTTAATACTCACTGCAGAATGCCTAGGGGTTAACATTTCTAGCCTACTGTCCGGAATAACACTATTATCCCAAAATAAACTTTCAGAAAAAGCACGCAGGCACATCATTTTTTGACCATGATGCTGCTCGAAATCGTGATCAAAATCAACATACTGCAAAGCTGAAAACGAAGCTGCTAAAGTTGCCATATCCATGGCCCAGAGCATACACATTCCTTTATCCTCTAGCTTAGATAAAAAGGCGTACTCCATAAGCACACAAATAATACTGCTTGGGTTTTTAGAACTAAACTCCCCTATTCCACCTGACAATACTTTATTAGAATACTCTGACTGAATATCAATATCAGCCATTTCTGCCTGTTTACTAAGACCTAAAATAGACTCATTATTGTAAAAATTGCTTGTTAAAAATGACCAAACATCATTGACTGCTTTTATACTATTTTCCGCTCGTTCTTTTTTTTGCTTTATCCAGTCATCTGCATTTTCTTCTTTATTAGAACGATCTGTATTCTCAATTAATCTAGCATCTAGCGCATAAAGATGGCGTTGAACAGCCAATGAGTTATGAGTTGGATAAATCCAGTTTGTAATTAACACCCCTTCTACCTTATTGTATAAACAAACCTTCTCAAATAGTTTCAAGTGTGTAGCATTAGGTACCGCCAAACCATCCCACCAGTTATTTATAGTTCGTTTATCTAATTTTATATCGTATTTTTTTGTATCTTTTTCTTTTAAATCCAGAAGCCCAATTGCATTAATAAATTCAGTACTCTGTATTTTAGCTACATCATGCTCCTCTTTTAAAATAATTCTTTTAATTTCATTATATAAAATTTTTGATCTTAGCTTTAGTGTTGGCAATTCTTTTGTTTTCATCGAACCTACTTAAAATTAAATTTAACAACTTTAAACTCATTTCCTTACACACATCTTTTTAATAATTTAAAATCAATGACTTACAGAAATAACCTAAAAACAGAGAAGTCAGTAAAATCAATGGCTACAGGGAATCGTATAAAAAACATACAACTCTGTAACTTATTGATTTTAGGTTGTTATGATACTTGTGTGTAAGGAGATGCTTTAAACTAGAGGATTTATTTTGGGTATTTTCATAATAAACTCGTTATTTAGCGCAGAATTTCTAAGTGTTACCCCAATAATACAGCAAGCACAAATAAAATATAAACACAAAGCAAAAAATGGATTTAGTTGTTCTGTTTTTTGCAGTGACTTAAATATTTAATTAACTAAACTGTTCACAACGTTACTAAAAGTGAAAAAAGGTTACTAATAATGAATAAACAAGAATATTTATACGATGATCAAATTGCAAAATTACTGGGAATTAGCTTGGGAAGACTTCGAAATAAAATCAGTTCCGGATGTCCATTACCCCCGAGAGTCGTTTTTCCTGAGTCAAAACAACGACTTTGGCCTAAAGAAAAATTCGATGAGTGGGCTCTCAAGTACTTAATTGAATCATAGTCAAATGAGCATAAAAGCAATGAATTGGGCCTGGGAGCAAAAACTCGAGCCATCAAAAAAACTAACTCTGATGGCACTAGCAGATGCAGCAAACGAAAAAAACATATGTTGGCCAGGCAATCGCTTTTTAGCAAAAAAATGTAACGTATCAACTCGAACTATTCAAAGACATATTCAATCTCTAACTTCAACGGGCTTCATAACGTCAACACAGCGAACGAGACAAGATGGTTCTTTTACTTCAAACTTATACACGCTAATAATATCAAGTCGTGACAATTTGACACCTTCCCCCGAATCAATTGTCACACAACTAACGACAGAGGAGGCACTAGACCATGACACCCCTGTCGTTACCTTAATCACCAGTGAAACCAAAATTAAAACATCACAACAAGCACACGACAAATCACACAAAATTGACTTTTCAGTAATAGAGAAAAACACATCTACAGCTGACTTAAAAACAATAAAGAAACTTATCTTACAGATAGAAAGTTCTCATGATGCACAAGATATTACTTCTGAATTTTCAAAACGCATAGAATGTACAGAGATAAAAAGCCCTGTTGGATATCTAAAATCAATTCTTAAAAAATATAAAAATGAGCCGCTTTCAACTGAAAAAATACTTAAGCGCGACAATACAAATACATTAAATTCTAAAAAAATAGAGGGCACTAATGGACTAAAACATATCAGCGATATTAAAAATATTTTACATTCTCGTAATCACAACTCCACGCTTTAAATTCTGATTATCAAGATGATAAAGTACGCTGATTAACCATAGCGCCTAAACTTGCAATAAATAATGATGCAATGAGATCTTGAAATGCAGCTGGCAAAATCCAAACACTGGTCAACAATGATGCTAGCTACATAAAATAGCTAACGTAATGGAAAGTCCCCCCTTAAATACTAGAAGAAAAACCACATTTAACTCAATATAATACCCACAATCTAGCTACCTGCCTGCCCCCCCTATTACTCTTTGGCCTATTGTTTTCATAGCCACTCACTTATAATGATGATTATGAGGCTAAAAATAGAATGAATTCCCAAAAATACAGCATGTCCTTTACTACTGGGGGAATTTTCCGTCAAGAATCTGTGGACCTTGCCGAACTTTACCTAAATAAAAATGATTGGAATACCATTCATAAACAAGTACTTACAGAAAACATCTTACAGACCCGAACCATCAGCACAGCTCAAAAGCGCTTTAGGGAAATTCGTACAAGATTGCAACAACTCAGTCATGCAGAGCTTGAATTCCTAGTAGAAAGTAGTATTCATGACCAAGGTTATCTTTTATGGGTAGCCATTTGCCGACGCTTCCCATTTATAGGTGATTTTGCAATAGAAATAATCAGGGAGCGGTACATTACCCTCAAAAACGACCTAACACACCAGGATTACGACTTCTTTTTCCATACAAAATCAGAAACGCATCCTGAGCTTGAAAAAATAAAGCCTTCATCGCAAAAAAAATTACGTCAGGTATTGTTTAAAATGCTAAAGGAAGCCGATTTATTGCTGGAAAACCATTTAATTCATTCAGCTATGCTGAGTCCACGATTAATTACTCTGCTATCAACAAGTAACGCCAATGACCTGTTATTTTTTCCTATTTTTGACTTTGAATTACCAAACTAGCGCTTATGAATAAAAGTATGGAAACAAAAAATATGCAGGATCGATTTCAACATTTGTTATCCGTCATATCCGGGAACAGGTTTTTGCAAATGCAAGGCCTAGGTAATGAAGTACCTTTTTTTATTTGCCCATTTCTGGCCAAAGAATCCGTTGATATGGAGCGCTTACGTCTACAATTGATTAATCGATTAGGTCAAAATGGGATACACGTTCTTGATATTAACCTTTATGACCTATCGATTGAACTATTAAAAGAACGTGGCATCTGGGAACAAGTTATAGAAATAGAAGCGACAGTTGATAAAGAGGAGCTAAAGGAGTTGCTGCAAGGAGTACTTGACCCAGAAACCCGATTAACGCCAGCAATAGCTAAAAAAATGAGCGAAGTCCCTCATGACCTTATGTTTATTTCCGGTGTAGGCGAAGTCTTTCCTTATATCCGATCACATAATATTTTAAATAACCTACAAAGCACCGCAAAAGAGAAGCCTACGGTTATGTTTTTCCCCGGTGCTTACACGTATTCACTGGAATCTGGAGCTTCCTTGGATCTATTCGGTAAATTACATGATGACAAGTACTACCGAGCCTTTAATATCTTTCATTACGAAACCTAAGTAAAAAAATAAGGGAATATTAAGAATGACATTATTAACTAGCATCTTTAACAAACCTGTCGATCGTCATATTGAAGGCGTTATTAAAGCCGATGATGAAGCCAGTCTACGTAGTGAAATTGAAGAATATATTTTAACCAATGAGGTTGAAAAACGCTTAGAAGCCTTTTTGGATGCCTATAATAATTACGAAGGTTCAAATGGCGTATGGGTATCTGGATTTTTTGGTTCAGGTAAATCTCACCTATTAAAAATGCTAGCATTGCTACTGGAAAACCGTCAAATTGACGGCGCTTCTACATTGGATCTATTTTTATCAAAATGCAGCGACAATGAAATTCTACGTGGCGACCTTAACCGTTCCGTCACTATCCCCTCCAAAAGCATCTTATTTAACATCGATCAAAAAGCTGATGTTATTAGTAAAACGCAAATAGATGCGCTTCTAGCCGTTTTTGTAAAAGTATTTGATGAAATGTGTGGCTACTATGGCAAACAAGGCCATATTGCACAATTTGAGCGAGACTTAGACAGTCGCAACCTCTATGAAGCATTTAAAGTAGCCTATCAGAAGAAATCAGGCATCGATTGGTATAGGGGCAGAGAGCAGGCCTTACTAGAGTCACATAATATAGCAATTGCTTATGCTCAAGTCAGTGGAGAACCCGAAACCGCCGCTACTGGCATTTTAGATAAATACAGAAGCCAGTATAAAGTCTCGATTGAAGACTTCGCTGAGCAGGTAAAAGCCTATATTGATACTCAATGCGCCGATTTTCGGTTGAATTTTTTCATTGATGAGGTTGGTCAATATATTGCTGAAAATATAAAATTAATGACCAACTTACAAACTATTGCCGAAAGTTTAGCAACTAAGTGCCGTGGTCAAGCTTGGGTAATTGTGACCGCACAAGAGGATATGAACACTGTTATTGGTGAAATGACTCAGAAACAAGGTAATGACTTTACAAAAATTCAAGCTCGTTTTTCTAACCGCATGAAGTTAACCAGCGCCGATGTTGCCGAAGTTATTCAGAAGCGTTTACTAATGAAAAATGAACAAGGTATAGAGTTACTATCGAACATCTTTCATGAACAAGCTAATAACTTCAAAACTTTATTTGATTTTGCTGATGGCTCACAAAGTTACCGAAACTTTAAAGATAGAGATCATTTTATTCACTGCTACCCTTTTATACCGTACCAGTTTTCTCTATTTCAATCGGCTATTCAGAATTTATCCGCCCACAATGCATTTGAAGGTAAAAACAGCTCTGTTGGCGAGCGCTCAATGCTCGGCGTATTTCAACAGGTCGCATTACAAATTGGGCAACAGGAAATTGGCCAATTAGCAACATTTGATTTAATGTTTGCAGGTATTCGTAGCGCATTAAAATCAAATATTCAAAAAGCCATTATTTCAGCTGAAAGAGAGCTGGACAACCCTTTTGCGGTACGCTTACTTAAAGCCCTATTTTTAATTAAATATGTAAACGAATTCAAATCGAGCCCTCGTAATTTGTGTATTTTAATGCTGGAAAGTTTCCATCAAGATTTACCTGAACTACGTAAAAATATAGAGGAAGCTTTGATTATTCTGGAGCAACAAACCTATATTTTAAGGAATGGTGAATTGTATGCATACTTAACTGACGAAGAAAAAGATATTGAAGTCGAAATTAAAAACACCACTATTGATACAGCCGATGTCTCCACTGAACTCGAAAAAATAATTTTTGATCATATTATTAAAAGTCGTAAAATTCGCTTTGATGGCAATGGACAAGACTACCCTTACTCCAGAAAGCTGGATGATCGCCTGCACGGTCGTGAATATGAATTAACGGTTCATGTGATCACCCCACTTCATGAAAATGCAGAACAACAAGCGACACTATTAATGCAGGCGTTTGGTAGGAATGAGCTACTGGTACTGATGTCTGCAGATGACCGCATTATTAGAGATAGCCTGCTATATAAACAAACAGAAAAATATATCCGGCAAAATATCACCATTACTCAGCAGGAGGCCGTTAAACGTATTTTAACCAACAAAGGCTTTCAGAACAGAGAGCGTTACGCCCAATTGCAACAAAGTATTCAGGGTAACTTAAGTAATGCGAAATTATTTATTGCTGGCACTGAAGTTGAAATAGCAGGTACAGACGCTCAAGCTCGAGTCCAAAAAGGTTTTTTTGAACTAATCAACCGAACCTACCCAAATCTTAATATGTTACGTGGCATTGTCTATACCGAAAAAGACATAGCCAAATGCCTTAACTTTGCCGAAGACGGTCTATTTGCAAACGATAGCGCCGCAATAACGGAATCAGAACTAGAAGTATTAGCATTTATCCAAAGCAACCACCGTGGTGGCGTGCGCACAACCGTCAAAGCCTTAGTGGAGAAATTTGAACGTAAGCCCTATGGCTGGTATTTTGCCGCAATTTTAAGCACGCTCGCTATGATTTGTGCACGAGGTAAAATTGAAGTACGTATGGATGGCAATATTATGGAAGATAATGAGCTAGAGCGTGCCTTAAAAAACACTACCGCTCAAGCCAACACCGTATTGGAGCCACAGATAGATTTTACCGCCTCACAAATCCGCCAATTAAAAGAATTTTATGAAGATTTCTTTGATGCACCACCAAGCAGTAATGACGCAAAAACATTAGGCAAAGAAACGGGAGTTGCAATAAAAGAGCTCGTTAATCAACTCAACCCTCTTTATGCTCAAGCAACACAATATGCATTTTTAACCGCATTACAGCCAATTATTCAAAAACTACAAGAGATTAGTGATAAGCCTTATACCTGGTATTTAACTGAACTAGTACGCCGAGAAGATGAATTTTTAGATGATAAGGAAAAGTGCCTAGATCCATTACGGAAATTTATGGGTGGTACGCAGAAGCAAATTTATAACGACGCTAAACAATTTATTATTGAACAAGAACCAAACTTTGCCAGCTTTACAACTGATCACGTAAAGACCATTACGGCTATTTTAACCAGTCCTGATTGTTATAAAGGCAATCAGATGCAACAGTTAAAAGCGCATCTTGATGAACTGAAAGACTTAATTAATCAATTAATAGTCAGAGAAATAGCCAAAGCCAAAGAGGAAATTAGTACCTTAGAAAATAGACTTTGTGGTACTGCAGAGTTTAAAGCCCTAACATCAGAGCAGCAACAACAACTCATACAACCCTTTGCAGAGTTTACGGCTAGAGTCGAAAAACAAAAGTTGGTTGCTGTAGTTCGTGATTCTATTCGAATGTTTACAGAGAATGAATACCATAAGCTATTAAATAAAATGGCTCAGTTAGGGCAAGTTAAAACAAGCTATGCCAAGAACACAGCTAATGGAACAACAAGTCAAAATATAGGGAGGAAGATATCAGAGCCGCGCATTGAAATTGTATTAGCTCGATCAATTCCTATTAATTTTGATAAAGCTGTACTCACCAACGTGGATGATGTTGAACATTATCTGAAATCTTTGCGAAAAGCATTATTGCAAGCAATAAAAAGCGATAAACAAATACAAGTTTAAGTCGGTACAAAAATATGAAAATTACAATTAAAAACCTTGGTGCTTTAAAGCAAGCCAGTTTTTCACTTAGAGAACTGACAATTATCTGTGGGGGTAATAATACTGGAAAGACCTATGCAACCTACGCACTGTTCGGTTTCTTAACTTTTTGGCGAAATGCATTTTCAATAAAAGTACATGATAGTGACGTTCAACAATTGCTAAATGATGGCGCAACAGAGTTAGATATTCAAGATTATATTAAAAATGCCACGAAAATCCTTGAAGAAGGATGTAAAGCGTACACAGAAGAACTAGCCCATGTTTTTGCATCGTCTGAGAAACATTTTATCAATAGTGAATTTTGGGTGGATCTGGATCAGAATGATATTCATCCCAGCCCTACCTTTGAGCGCACTATGGGGGCTGCAAAGACTCAGTTATTTTCAATTACCAAGAAGGCTGATTCCCCTGTGGTAAATATTTCTCTACTGGTTGATAGAGAAAAAGTAAAAGTACCAGAAGACGCTATCAACAGGATTATTGGAGAAGCATTAAAAGAAATTATTTTTGGTCACCTTTTTCCTCACCCGTTTATAGCAAGTGCAGAAAGAACAGGTGCTGCAATATTTAGAAAGGAACTTAATTTTGCCCGAAACAGGCTATTAGAACAGATGAGTTCAATGGAAAAAAATATTAACCCGTTTGAACTATTATCTAAAGTTTATGCTGATTATGCATGGCCAGTAAAAGCTAATGTGGATTTTACTCGACAAGTTGAAGAACTAGTAAAACAAGATAGCTTTATAGTGAAACAACACCCAGAACTTTTAAATGATTTTGCCAAAATTATTGACGGACAATATTTGGTGACTAAAAATGACGAGTTATATTTTGTACCAAAGGGCAAAAGAATAAAACTAACTATGGATGAGAGTTCCAGCGCGGTCCGCTCATTACTTGATATTGGGTTTTATCTACGACATGTTGCCAAACCTGGCGATTTATTAATGATTGATGAGCCAGAACTCAATCTACACCCAGATAACCAGCGGCGAGTTGCCCGGCTTTTTTCTAGACTTGTTAACTTAGGTATAAAGGTATTTATAACCACACATAGTGATTATATTATTAAGGAATTAAATACCCTAATTATGCTTAATCAAAATAAACCACACCTTATTCAGCTAGCAGAACAAGAAGGATACAGTAAAGAAGAGCTTATCTCTGCTAATCAAGTACAGGTTTATATCGCAGAAGAAGCATCAATAAAGTTGGATGGAGCAAAACGAAAAACAAAATGCCAAACACTGGTTGCTGCAAATATTGACCCTGAATTAGGCATTGAAGCGCGTAGCTTTGATACAACAATTGATGATATGAATCGAATTCAAGATGAAATAGTTTGGGGAGGAAATGATTGATGTCAGATATGGAAATCCTAAATCAAATGATTAAAAATACTGCAAAAGTCACCTTAGAAGAAAGTCAATACGGAAAATTCTTTGTTACTCTGCATGAACCTCAATCCCCAAAATCTACGGTAACTATAGTAGGTATACCTTCAGATGCTATTGTTATTAAGGTTGATGATTTTCAATCTCCCGATACTATTTTTGCTGGAGAAAATGGTGAATGTAAACGTGCTGATTATGTAATAGTGGCAGATTATAGCGGTAAAAAACGCATCCTATATATTGAATTAAAAACAACTAAGAGTCCATTGAATGGGATTATAAAACAATTAGCAGGCGCTAAATGTTTTATAAGTTACTGCCAGGAAATAGGAAAAACGTTTTGGGGTGAGGCAAATTTTTTACGTGATTATCAGCATCGCTTTGTCAGTATCGGTCATACCAGCATTGCGAAGAGAAAAATACGAATAGATCGCTCTTCAAAGGTAAATGATACACCCGATAAGCTCATGAAAATCAGCTGGCCTCATCGACTTCAGTTTAACCAGTTAGTCGGAGCATAATAGCCATGGAAACATCAAAACTTAAAAAATTTGCTCAATATGCACGTCGTAACCTGATTGATGAAGTTGCAAAAAAATTACAACGGGTATTAAGCCAAGAAAGTACGGCGAGACGTGAGAATCCGCGTGCGGTTACTGAGCTTGAAAAGCTTATTGCTAAAAGTTCAGAAGAACAAGTTATTGAGAAAATCGCTTATATCTGGTTTAACCGTTTCTGTGCTCTGCGCTTTATGGATGTTAACCGATTTACCAGAATTGGCGTGCTATCACCTGTTGTAGGACAGTTTCAACCTGAGATATTAGCAGAAGCAAAAATGGGGCATATTGATGAAAACAGTATGCCTGAAAAAACTCGCTTGCATATTACAGCTTTACTCAATGGCACAACGCCCAGTGATGACCCACAAACAGAAGCCTATCGTTTACTGATTGTTGCAGCGTGTAATCAATACCATCAAGCCATGCCGTATTTGTTTGAACGCATTGCCGACTATACCGAATTATTAATGCCTGATGACTTATTATCAGGTAACTCGATTCTTGCTTATACCCGTGAGGCAATGACACCCAAGGTGTGTATAGAGCAAGTTGAGGGCAAAGACAAACCGGTTGTTGAAGTAATCGGCTGGCTCTATCAGTTTTATATTGCAGAAAAGAAAGATGTTGTTTTTGCAGGTTTAAAGAAAAACAAAAAAATCACCCCAGAAAATATTCCTGCTGCCACACAGTTATTTACACCTCATTATATCGTTTGCTATTTAGTTGAAAATTCAGTGGGCCGATTATGGATGCTTAACCATCCTGATTCAAGCTTGATTGAGAAAATGGATTACTACATCAAGCCAGAACAACAGGAAACTGACTTTTTAAAAATCCAATCCCCTGAAGAAATAAAAATATGTGACCCTGCCTGTGGTAGTGGGCATATGCTCACTTATGCCTTTGATTTGCTCTATCTCATTTATGAAGAACAAGGCTATGAAGCAAATGAAATTCCAGAAAAAATACTGACGCATAACCTTTATGGCATAGAAATCGATGAGCGGGCGGGTGAGTTAGCCGCTTTTGCTTTAACTATGAAAGCGCGTGAAAAACAGCGACGTTTTTTCCGTAAGCCTATTCAGCCCAATATTTGTATTCTCGAAGCCATTCATTTTGAGGAACAGGAACTGAATGAATATATGGACTTTGTTGGGCGTGATTTATTCACCTTAGGTCTAGAAAATACCTTACGTCAATTTGAAGAAGCGGATAATTTTGGTTCTTTGATTCGTCCAGAAGTGACTGATGTTGCTAATATGCTGGAAACATTAGCATCTAAAGATTTTACAGGGCAATTATTTCTGGGTTTAACCCATCAGAAAGTCTTACAGGTCTTGAAACAAGCTGATTATCTTAGTCCGAAATATCATGTGGTGATTGCCAATCCTCCGTATATGGGAGGTAAGGGAATGAATGCACGATTAGGGAAGTGGGCAAAAGACAATTACCCTAATAGTAAATCGGATTTGTTTGCCATGTTTATGGAACGCAATATTGAACTTGCTCAGAAACAAGGTGTAATTGCGATGATTACCATGCATAGCTGGATGTTTTTGTCATCGTTTGAAAAATTGCGGAGTTGTTTGCTTGGACAAAATATCATTTTATCAATGGCACATATGGGAGCGCGGGCTTTTGATAGTATTGGTGGCGAGGTTGTTCAAACGACTGCTTTTGTATTGGAAAATAGTCATAAACCTGATTATAAAGGAGGGTATCTACGATTAGTTGATGGGAAATCGGAAGCTGAAAAAGAATTTGCTATTCGTGAAGCTATTAAAAATCCAGATTGTGGTTGGTTTTATCGCGTCTCAGCTGTTGATTTTAATAAAATCCCTAGTAGTCCGATTGCTTATTGGGTTAGTAACAAAATTTTTTCTATCTTTGATAAAACTGATTCATTAGGAGCGAAGTCTTTTGCTTCTGAAGGAATTAAAACTGGAAATAATGATAAATATTTAAGACTTTGGCATGAAATTAATTTTTCAAAAATTGGAACATTAGATGCTTCAAATATTGAATGGGTATATCACCACAAAGGTGGAGAATATAGAAAATGGGCAGGAAATCAAGAATTTGCTATTTATTGGAAAAATAATGGAGAGTTAATAAGGTCTTTACCTAATTCAGGAATACAGGGAGAGCGCACATTTAAAGAAAATGCTGCAATTTGGTCAGATATCACATCTGGTGGGTTTTCTGCACGATTAAAATATAAAAATCATTTATTTGACAGTGCGAGCCCTTCAGGTTTTTTAGAAATAACCAATGATTATTTTTTACTATTAGCTTTTTTAAACTCAAAGGTAGTAAGTTTCCTTACTCCAATATTAAACCCGACTCTTCATTTTAAGGTTGGAAATTTTAGAGCACTACCTTTTGCGCCTAAAGTGAAAGCTGATTGTAGTAACTTAATAAACCAGTCTCAGAAAGACTGGGACACATACGAAACCTCATGGGGTTTTCAGAACAACCCCTTAATCGTAGGTCAAATTAGTGATAGCGTAACCCGACACTGTGCCGTAGAAACTGTCGGATTACGCGATAAAGCCGCTAATCCAACCTACACCCTATCTGAAATTTACGCGGATCTGCACAAGCAGAACCGTGAAACCATCCTACAAATGCAACAACTGGAAGAAGAAAATAATCGTATTTTTATAGAAGCCTATGGTTTACAAGATGAACTCACGCCGGATGTCCCACTAAAGGAAATTACCTTAACTTGTAATCCACATTATCGCTATGGTGGCAATAAGAGTGATGCAGAGTTAGAGGCACAATTACTAGCCGATACCATGAAAGAATTTATATCCTATGCCGTAGGCTGTATGTTTGGTCGTTATTCATTAGATAAACCAGGATTAATCCTTGCCAACCAAGGCGATACCATAGCCGATTATTTTCAACAAATCCCTGAATCTACATTTCCAGCCGATGCTGATAATGTAATTCCTTTACTTGATGGTGATTGGTTCACTGACGATATTAGCGAACGGTTTTTTCAATTTCTGAAAGTGACTTTTGGTGATGAACACTATCAAGAAAACCTAGCATTTATTGAACAAGCTTTAGGCAAAGATATTCGAAAATACTTCCTAAAAGATTTTTATAACGATCACCTAAAACGCTATAAAAAACGTCCGATATATTGGCTATTTTCTAGCCCTAAAGGTAGCTTTAACGCACTAATCTATATGCATCGCTATCGCCCTGATACGATTAGCGTGGTGTTAAATGATTATTTACGTGAATTTCGTACTAAACTCAGTGCGCGTGTCGATCATTTACAAAGTGTAGAAGCGAGTGCGGATGCATCCAAAACAGAAAAAACTAAGGCATTAAAAGAAATCACCAAGTTAAACAAAATGCTGGTAGAAATGGAACAATACGAGCGTGAGGTGTTATACCCTTTGGCAACCAAACAAATTGAAATTGATTTAGATGAGGGTGTTAAAGTCAATTATGCAAAATTTGGCTCTGCATTAAAGAAAGTACCTGGACTATAGGCGATTTAGAATTATGAGTAGTTTAAATTTTAATACCTCGAATCAGACCTTTAGGCAATTACTGGGTAATGGCCTGACTTATCGTGTACCCCCTTTTCAGCGCGATTATTCGTGGACTGATGATGAATGGGATGATTTATGGCAAGATATTTTAGGCCTGTTTGAAGACGATGGTGAGCCTGCTCATTATATGGGCTATCTGGTATTGCAGTCATCGAATAGTAAAGAATTCGATATTATTGATGGTCAACAACGTCTCACGACACTCAGTTTGATGGTTTTAGCGGCACTGGGTCAATTAAAAGATCTGGTGACAGAAGATATTGATGCCGATCGCAATCAACAACGTAAAGATAATCTACAAAATAGTTATATTGGTTATATTGATCCAGTGTCACTAGTTCCGCGTTCGAAGCTGGTACTTAATCGCCATAATGATAAGTTTTATCAAAACTTTTTAGTCCCGTTAGAGTCGCTACCTCAAAGGAACCTAAATGCATCAGAACATCTGTTACGTAAAGGGTTTAGCTGGTTTAAAGAGCGCTTAAAAGGCCATTGTGAGCAGCGTGGAGAAGATATTGCTGCATTTATAGATAGTCTAGTGGATAAATTGTTTTTTACGGTTATTACAGTCACCGATGAATTAAATGCCTTTAAGGTGTTTGAAACACTAAATGCACGAGGTGTACGCCTTTCTTCTACAGATTTACTTAAAAATTATTTATTTTCAGTGATCAGCAGTACAGGGATTCATGATAGTGAGTTGAAAGCATTGGAAGATCAGTGGGAGCGTATTGTTGGCGAATTGGGTAATGAAAGCTTTCCTGAATTTTTACGAATTTTTTGGAATAGCCGCCATAAACTAGTCCGTAAACCTGATTTATTTAAAACGATTCGCAAGCGCATCACAACACGAGAGCAAACGTTTACTTTGCTTAGGGATTTAGGTAAGGCCGCTTCAATTTATGCAGCGCTTAGAAATCCGCATGATGAAACATGGTTTCCTGATGAGCGTCAACATTTACAGCAGTTACAAATGTTTAATACGCGTCAGCCTTTAGCGATGTTAATGGCTTGTTTTGAACAATTTTCTGAGCAGGACCGAGCAACTTTTAGCAAAACTTTACGCGCAATAACCGTGACAGCATTTCGTTACAATGTTATTTGTAACTTACAAACCCACGAGCAAGAACGTACATATAATGATGCAGCTGTTAATGTCTCTAATAAGACCTTAAGTAGCTTGCAAACAGTAGTAGGTTCTTTAAAAGACGTTTATCCTGATGATGCTGTGTTTAAAGCAGCCTTTAGAGAGAAATCAGTTCGAACAACCAATTCTAGAAATAAAAAAATAGTTCGTTTTATTTTATTTCAGATAGAAAAGCAGGAGTCTGGTCAGGAATTTGAGTTTGAAAGCGCTGTTTATAATTTAGAACATATTTTGCCTGAAAATCCTTCTACAGCATGGTCACATATCGCTGAACATAATCAGGATAAGTTTGTTTATCGTTTGGGAAATATGACCCCTTTAGAAAGTAAAGCAAACCGTAAAATAGGCAATGCTAGTTATACTGAGAAAAAATCTACTTTTGCTAGTAGTAGCTTTAAAATTACTCGTGCGATACCAGAGCATTATGAGGAATGGAATGAAGCTAAAATTAATGCCAGGCAAGGACAGATGGCAAATCTGGCTTCGGCAATTTGGCGTATAGATTTTAATGATTAATTAATTGGGACTAGGTTTTAATGCAAGTTACAGAATTATCTTTAGCTAACTATAGAGGGGCACATTCCCTTACTTTGCAGTTTGATCCAAAACTTAATGTGTTTTTTGGTGTGAATGGGGCTGGTAAATCAACCGTGCTTGATGCTATTGCTATTATGTTGTCATGGACAGTCAGTCGTATTCGTCATGCAGGAGCATCAGGTCGGCCTATTGCTGAAATAGATATTAGCAATGGAACCCCTCTAGCGACTATTCAGTTGGCGTGTTTATTTGAGCAAAGTGCTTTGCAATGGAAACTAGTCAAAGGTAAAAAAGGCTATGGCATACTCGATCAGCGTAGCCAGTTTTCTGAACTGAGTGAATATACCAAACAAGTACAAGCTGAATTTGAAACGGATACAGAACATTTTAACTTGCCTTTATTTGTGTATTATCCTGTTAACCGAGCTGTTCTGGATATTCCTCTAAGAATTAAGGCGAAGCATAGTTTTGATTTATTTGCTGCCTATGATGATGCGTTAACCAGTGGTGCCAATTTCCGTACTTTTTTTGAGTGGTTTCGTGAACGTGAAGACTTGGAAAATGAGAGTTATAAATACAAACTTGAACAGGATTTATTTTCAACTCACGATAATAAACAAAATTTACAGTATCCAGACCCACAGTTAGAAACTGTTCGGTATGCCTTAAATCAATTCTTACCTACTTTTCAGAATTTTACCGTACGTCGTAATCCTCTGAGAATGGAGGTTACCAAAGAAGGAAAATACGTAACGGTTAATCAATTATCAGATGGCGAGAAATGTTTGATTGCATTGATTGGTGATTTAGCTCGCCGTATGTCTATTGCTAATCCGGCAAGAAAAAATCCATTAGAAGGTGATGCGGTTGTATTAATCGATGAAATTGATTTGCATTTACATCCAAAGTGGCAACGCATGGTGGTGTCTAAATTACAGTTGGTTTTCCCCAATACACAATTTATAGTTTCAACTCACTCACCGCATGTGATTACTCATGTTAAACCAGAGAATTTGTATCTTCTTAAACAGTCTGAGAATGGTATGACGGCAGAGCGCCCTCTTGAGTCTTATGGTAAAAATGTAGATAGAATTCTTGAGGATTTAATGGGCTTAGAAACCACTAGGCCTAAACAAGTTTTTATTGATTTAGATGATATTTATAAAAAAATAGACTTAGGGTTAATAGATGAGGCCCGTGCTTTAATTAATATTATGCGTAATGAAATTGGCGATGATCCTGAGTTAGTTAAAGCCGAGGTATTAATTAAGCGTCGGGAGATCATTGGTAAATGAAGTTTATTAAAAAACAAAATGAGCCTAATGAATTTACAGCCTGGAAGTTATTGGCCAATGAAGAGTGGCAGCCTTCTTATAGTGCGTTAAGTGGGCACGTTAAAGCATCTGTAAAAAGTGCATTAATGGCAGAACAAAGTTTTCTTTGTTGTTATTGTGAACGAAGATTGGTAACTAATGATGCGCATATTGAGCACTTTAAACCCCAAAGTGATCCGTCAGTTGATCCCTTAGATTTTTCTAATTTATTATGTTCTTGTCAGAACCAGATCAAAAGTGGTGATCCTCGCCATTGCGGTAATCTTAAGGCAGATTGGTTCGATGATGAATTATTGATCTCCCCTTTAGGTGAAGGGTGTGCAAAGCGTTTTGTCTTTACGGGTAACGGACATATCAGAGCTTCTGATCAAAACGATGTAGCCACGCTAGAAACCATTACTCACCTTGGCCTGGACATTCCCAAGCTCAATGCTTTAAGAAGCAAAGCAATTGAACCTTTTTTAGATGCAAATCTGAGTGATGACGATTTACGTGCCTTTATAGCGGGTTATTTAAAAAAAGATGCGGAACATAAATTAGGTGAATTCTGGACGACAATTGACCATTTATTTGGTGCGATGGCGGCATAAGGAAATAATGAATGAATAACAGGATAGCGCAAGCGTTAAGCAAGCAATTTGAAAAGCACCGTATTGTTTTTTGGTATGACATTAAGCAGGAATTGCGTAAAGATTTTGATGCGTTGCAGTTAGATCACGTTGAAAAAATTGAACTCTCCAATAATGAGTTTGCCATCAAGTACCGGATATTAAGAGAGCAGCCCGAACAAAAGTTTTTGCTTTATCGCGAAGGTGAGCAACCGGCTGATTTGGATAATTGGTTGTTAGATGTGCAGTTAGCCCATACTGAATTTAGAACTGATCAAGTGGCGTTGTGGTTATCTGACTTGGAACTAGGCCTGGAGTTTGCTGAATTAGTGCAGGCCCATGATGAGTTTTTTCATGCAGCTAAACGTAAAGAAAAATTAAAGGGCTTACTCAAGCTGGATGATACGGCTGGGTTTATTCGTTTAAAAATGTTGTCAGTATGCACTGGAGCTGAATCTAGGATTGATTGTGTACTAGAAAATCTTTTAGCCGAATTAGCTGAAGGCCGAGAGGATAAGTTTAAATTAATTTTACGCTGCCATTTAGATGCTTTCTTATGGGAGCAATTAAGTCGTTATTATGGCTATTATAGCGACAGCCCTAGTATTAAGGACTTTTGCCTAGAGCTATTTAAGTCCTGTTATGCGATGGGATTGGCCGGTGAAGTACGCTTAAGCAATGATGCTTTAGTGTTTCTTAAGCGCTGGAAAGATAGTCGCCAATTTGAAGCGACTTTTGAAAAATTATCAACGCAAGTTGCAGACGATTTAAGTATTGAACAAGACTTGGCTAATCGTGATTTTAGATCGGTTATTGAGCTAGATTACTTTCGTCTTATTGATCAAAAGATCTTGAGTGATTTAGTGCGTGCTCTCGTTACTAGGACGGTGACCAGTGGTGATGTTGCATTATGGGTTAGACAACGCAGATTAAGCCATTGGTACAGCGAATTTCAACATTTGTATGAGGCGATTGATTATGCTGCACAATTTATACAATTATTGAGCGAGGTATCACTTTCTATTGCCTCTTTAGAGGATGGTATTGAGCGTTACAGTCAATCTTGGTTTCGTCTGGATCAGCACTATCGTAAATTCATTTATCATATGCGTAGCTCAGCTCAGGCTTCATTAATGGGCGAACTGGCTGAAACGATTGAAAACTTGTATTGCAATAATTATTTATTGAAATTAAATGATCTCTGGCAGATCTACGTTGATGCGGCAGATAAATGGAATGCACCTCCGATTCCTTTACAAAAAAACTTCTTTGAACGTTATGTCAGGCCTTTCTTAAGAAAAGATAAAAAAGTTTATGTCATTATCTCAGATGCCTTGCGTTATGAGGTGGGTGAAGAATTTTTGAGTCTGATACGCCAAGAGGATCGCTATGAAGCAAAATTAGAAGCTAATTTATCCATGCTACCTAGCTATACACAACTAGGTATGGCGGCTCTATTACCCAATACTATGCTAGCTATTTCTGATGATACCAGCGGTATGGTATTAGTGGACAGTCAATCTTCACAAGGAACGGAGAATAGAACAAAAATATTACGCAATGCTTTAAAGGGTCGAGCGAGTGCCATTAAAGCGGAAGCTTTTATGGAAATGAACCGTGATGCAAGCCGGGATTTGTTAAAAGCGAATGATGTCATTTATTTGTATCATAATCGCATTGACCATACTGGAGATAAAATTCAATCAGAAGGCGAAGCGTTTGATGCGGCTGAAAAAACTTTACATGATTTAATGCGTCTAGTGAAAAAACTCACTGCTGCTAATGCCAGTAATATTCTTTTAACGGCAGATCATGGTTTTATTTATCAAAATCAAAGCATTGATGAGAGCGACTTTGCTAGCCAAGATGTGGCTGGAGAACAAGTCCTGTACCGAGATAGGCGCTTTGTTTTAGGCAAAGGTTTATCGCTCAATAGTAGTATTAAACTTTTTCAAGCTAAAGATCTTGGTCTATCAGGGGATATGGAAGTTGCTATTCCTAAATCTATTAATCGCTTACGTTTAAGGGGTTCGGGTAGCCGTTTTGTACATGGTGGTGCGGCATTACAGGAAGTTGTTATTCCCGTGTTACAAATTAATAAAAAACGACAAAGTGATTTATCTCAGGTAGAAGTTGATATTTTACGTGGATCAAGCTCAATTATTACATCGGGACAATTAGCGGTTAGATTTTACCAGGTGCAAGCTGTCACTGATAAATTACAGGCTAGGTTTCTGCGTGCTGGAATTTATACTGAAAGTGGTGAATTAATTTCTGATAGTCATGAATTAAGCTTTGATTTAATATCTGAAAATACTCGCGAACGTGAATTTCAGGTTCGCTTTGTTCTGACTCGTAACGCAGATGATGCGAACGGTCAGGAAGTCATACTGCGCTTAGATGAAAAACTAGCCGGCACCACGCATTTTAAAGAGTACAAATCATTACGCTATGTAATACGACGCTCATTTACGAGTGACTTTGATTTCTAAACGGATATTATTGATATGAGTGAATTAGACCAAAAAATTAATGCGCATTTTTCTGGCCTTGTCGTACGTAAAGATTTGGTGAAGGTGGTTAAGGGTAATGCTATTGTACCTTCGTATGTATTGGAATATTTATTAGGACAATACTGCGCAACCAGTGATGAAGCTAGTATTCAAAGTGGTATTGAGACTGTTAAGGAAATTTTGCGTAAGCATTACGTACATAGAAATGAAGCAGGGTTAATTCGCTCCAATATTAAAGAGAAAGGACGCTATAAAGTTATCGATAAAATCAGTGTTGATTTGAATGATAAAGAAGGACTCTACGAAGCGGAGTTTTCTAATTTAGGTATTAAACGAGTTTTAGTTGATTCAGGTACTGTTAAGGCTCACCCAAAATTATTAGTTGGCGGTGTCTGGTGTATTGCAGATATTGAATATGAATTTTCTGAAGATAAAAGTGCCTGCCCTTGGATTTTATCGACATTAAAGCCTATTCAGTTGTCGCAGTTTGATTTTGATAGCTACCTTGAATCTAGAAAGCAATTTACTTTGGATGAGTGGGTTGATTTACTGATACAAAGCATAGGCTTTAACCCAGAAAAATTCAGCCGACGCAGTAAAATAACGCAACTGATTCGGCTAATCCCCTTTTGTGAACGGAATTACAATTTAATAGAACTCGGACCTAAAGGTACGGGGAAGTCGCATATATATTCTGAATTCTCTCCTCACGGGATTTTAATCTCTGGCGGCGAAGTGACCGTGCCTAAATTATTTGTGAATAATTCAACGGGAAAAATCGGACTTGTTGGCTATTGGGATGTCGTTGCTTTTGATGAGTTTGCCGGCAAGAAAAAGCGTGTTGATAATGCCTTAGTCGATATTATGAAGAACTATATGGCTAATAAGTCATTTTCACGTGGTATTGAGATGTTAGGGGCTGAAGCATCCATGACATTTGTGGGGAATACTCAACATACAGTGCCCTATATGTTGAAACACGCGGATTTATTTGATGAATTGCCTGAGAAATTTTATGATTCTGCCTTTTTAGATCGTCTTCATTTCTATATTCCTGGCTGGGAAGTCGATATTATCCGGGGGGAAATGTTTTCTAACGGTTATGGCTTTGTAGTAGATTATTTAGCGGAAATTCTGCGCTCATTAAGAAATCACGATTACTCTGATCGTTATCAAGAACATTTTACTTTATCTAGTGATATTTCTACTCGGGATAGAGATAGTATTAATAAAACCTTTTCAGGTTTAATGAAAATCTTATTTCCTCAAGGCGATGCCTCGAAAGATGAAATTGAAGAATTACTAAGGCTGGCAATGGAAGGTAGAAAGCGTGTCAAAGACCAGTTAATGCGCATAGATTCAACTTACTCAACAGTTAAGTTTAGCTATCTTGACGCTGAGAATAATAGTCAACAAGTAACTACCTTAGAAGAACAAGAGTACCCGCACTACTACCATAAAACTATTGCACTCAGTGATGAGGAAAATATCACTAAAGACTCTAATAACAACACAGAAACATCAACATTGCTAGATTCTCCTTCTTTAAAAGAGCAGCATTTATCCTATCAAGAAAACCAACGCGGTGTTTCATACGATAGCTTATTTAGCGCTTATTTTAGAGACGTGAAAACAATTACAGTTACTGATTCATATATCCGCCATTTTTATCAGATACGGAATTTTATGGAGTTTCTTGAAACCATAGTTAAGCATAAAGCCGAAGAAGATGAAGTAACTGTCCATTTAATCACAACAGAAGATGACTTCAAAGGGGGCCAGCAGCAGGAATATTTTGAAAAAATGAAGGAGTCCAGCTTAGCAATAGGTATTCACTTCACCTGGGAGTTTGATAATACCGGTAGCATTCATGCCAGACATATTATGACTGATCTTGGCTGGAAAATTTTATTAGATCGTGGCCTAGATATTTTTCAGAATTATGACATGAATGAAACGTTTACCTTCTCCAATCACCTTCAGCAGTTTAGAGCTTGTAAGGCTTTTGAGATTACTTATCTAAAGAATTAACTCTTCATATCTAAGTTATTCGGGTTCAACAGGGTTACTTAGTAACCAATTATTCAAGTCACTTTTTAAAAAATAAATATTTTTTCCTGTAGGCTTATAATGCTTTATTTTCCTTTTGCTCGTTAATTTATGCAAAGTACTGTCAGATAAACCAGTATAAATACCTGCCTCAGGTATCGTTAAAAATTTTTTTTCAATATGCCCTAACTTCATTTTCTCATCAACTGAAGTTAGGAGATCAATAATACATTGTAATTCATTCATTTCAACTACTTACCCTACCTTATTCAATAATAAATATTTAAGTTATTCTACCTTAAATTCTCTGTTTTTAAATCGAAAAAGATTGCGATTTTGTTCATCTTTCATACTTTTTTTAATCCCCCATATCCCAATAAAAAATATTGATCGGCATTAATTGCCGCTTACTTAATTTCTTTAAAATAGTAAATATAACTAAAAGAAACCAAAAGAAAGAATAAGTGTGTTTTATAAAAAAAAGTAAAGTACATTTAATTTTTATAATGCGTTAATTGTAATGTTATGTAAAATTTACCTATTAATTCATAATCTTATACGGGATAAAAATGACATACATTAATGTAAAAACAGAAATTGATAACTCAAAAAAACTTAACCTTATCGATATAGAATTTATTGATAAATTAATAGGTAGTACAGAAGATATATTAAAGTCACTTTTTGGTGAAGCAAATGATATAGCACAGAATTTTTGGCAAGCTCATGATATAAAAAGAACAACTAATAAGAAATCTAATTATTCATTTCTTACTTTACGAGTTAAGCCCACTGTAAGCTCTGAAAAATGGATTGGGAGCTTTTCCATCACTTACTCGACTATCTCGATAAGCCGCCATATTACTTCCACGAATATTAGGAAGAAACTTTGTGGATAAGGGATGCTTTATCCATAAATCAATTCTATTGCATTCTTGAATTGCACCTTTTTTATGGGGTGTAATTTCTTTTTGATACCTTTGTAAAGCTTCAGCTAAAGTCGTATCTTCTGCTTCGCCTCTTGGGATGAATGAACCTTCATCAATTTCAGATTCAACTTGTCGAGCCCAACGTTCTGCTCGCGCTTTTGCTTCAAATGTTTGGTGATCCTTTGCGACGAATTTTAGCTTGCCACTGCTTATCACCACGCTTTGTTATTGATGCCATGGTTACTACCGAATAATTAGAATAATTCAGAGTGTCCCATATTTGCCCCATAAGAGATAAGAAAGTATTTGATGTGTTCTTTTAATTTCTTACAGGCAAAAAAAAGCCTCTGCTAAAAAGCAGAGGCTTTATCTTTAATCTATGGCGGAGAGGAAGAGATTCGAACTCTTGGAAGGGATAAACCTTCAACGGTTTTCAAGACCGCCGCTTTCGGCCACTCAGCCACCTCTCCTAAAGAAACGCCATAATACGCATTTTTCAGGCTAAAGGGAAGTACTTTCTTCATCTAAAAAGTAATAAAAATAAATAATTATTTATATCATAAGCTTAGCTAGACTAACCCTGACCCAAGTTAGTCCGTGGCAATCTCTTTTTTTATGAAACTATTATAAATTTTAAATGACAAAATAATAGATGCTAAAAATAAAGTGATGGCGTTGGCATAAATAATGGCATTATTCTCAAGAAACAAACCATAAATCAGCCATAACAAGACACCCAAGGTAAATGAGCCATACATGCCTAACGATAAAGAATCCGTATCACGGGTCTTTATCGTCATAATTGCTTGCGGCAAAAAAGACACGGTGGTTAATATTGCCGCCGCATAACCAATTAAATCCGGTGTTATGACTTCCATTACTACCCTTCCCTTCTATCAGGCCCATCATCAACCATCTCTCTAACAAAATCTTCTTTGCGCTTTAGAATAGGAAATAAACGCTTCTTTTCCCAATAAAATCCCAACCAAATAAAAGGAATTGAAAACAAGAGGTCTATGCCAAAATGCGCTTCCATTAAAGTCGTTAATCCAGCCGTAGTAAAAAGCAAGGCTCCGATTAAGTAAAAACGAAAACCTAAAACAATGCCGCTTAAAAACATCGTATGCGCTAATATGATATGAATAACGATACCGACCGCTTCTGCTTTCATCATTTCAGCATGCCACGCTAAAAAGACCAATAAAATAGCCAAAAATGCACTACCCCAGAAAAAGAACTGATATTTAATTAAATGGGCTGTCTCATACCCAATTGCAAGCGCCTTTTTTTTCTCACTTAAAATCGAAGCATAACAAAATACGGGAGCCATCAGCAACCAATAAAAGATACCTGGTCGCTCCGTTATTTCTAGCAATACTTCACCAAAAAAACACAAGAAAATCAGCCCAATAAAAATAATTTCATCAATGTAAACATGCTGAATAGCCGCATCCACATTCCATTTGGATTGTTTTTTATCACCATTATTCATATCTTTACACCTCAGCTTTTATTTTTACAGAAAACGTAAATTAAACTTCACGCGTTGAACTAAATTTAATCTCCGGCCAGCGCTCTTCGGTTAATTGTAGATTAACTCGACTCGTTGCTAAATACACCAAGTAACCACCGCCATCTTCAGCTAAGTTATCAAATGCTTTCTTTTTGAATTCTTCAAACTTAGCGGTATTTTCGGAACTCACCCAACGCACTGTATTAATCGCTACATTATCATAAACACACTCAACGTTATACTCGCCTTTTAAGCGAAAAGCAGTCACATCAAACTGCAACACACCGACCGCACCTAAAATAAGATTATTATTTTTCAGTGGTTTAAATAACTGTGTCGCGCCTTCCTCTGTTAGCTGTACCAGCCCTTTCTGTAGCGCTTTACTGCGTAAGGGATCTTTTAATACCACGCGACGGAATAATTCCGGTGCAAAATAAGGAATACCTGAAAACTTCAAAACCTCGCCGTCAGAAAACGTATCACCGACTTGTATCGTACCGTGGTTATGGATACCAATAATATCGCCTGAATACGCTTCTTCTACGTGTTTTCGGCTGTTCGCTTTAAAGGTAATGGCATTCGCAATTTGAATTTTTTTAGCTAAGCGCACATGATTTACTTTCATGCCTTTTTCAAACTTACCCGAACAAACACGCAAGAAAGCAATTCTGTCACGATGCGAAGGGTCCATATTCGCTTGCACTTTAAATACAAAACCACTGAATGCCTCTTCATCCGCTTTAACTAAGCGTTGATCGGCTTCACGCCCTTGCGGTGCAGGTGCATAATCAGCAAACGCATTTAATAACTCTAAAATACCGAAATTGTTAATTGCCGATCCAAAAAATACCGGGGTTTGTGTTCCAGCTAAATAATCATCCAGATTAAATTCATTACTTGCCCCTTGTACTAATTCAATTTCTTCACGTAATTCATCTGCTTGATCGCCTAACAACTCATCCAACGCTGGATTATTTAAGCCTTCAATCACCTCACCTTCCATGATTTTACCGCCATGAGTGGCACTAAAAAGATGTACGGTATCAGTATATAAATGATAAACCCCTTTAAAGCGTTTACCCATGCCAATTGGCCATGTCATCGGTGCACAAGCAATATCTAAAACCGATTCAACTTCATCTAATAATTCAATCGGCTCTTTCCCTTCCCGATCCATCTTATTAATAAAGGTTAAAATCGGCGTTGTACGTAAGCGACACACTTCCATCAGTTTAATAGTACGCGCTTCAACCCCTTTCGCGACATCAATCACCATTAACGCCGAATCAACCGCTGTTAAAGTACGGTAAGTATCTTCTGAGAAATCTTCATGCCCCGGTGTATCTAATAAATTAATGATGCAACCTTTATGATCAAACTGCATCACCGAGGTTGTCACAGAAATTCCCCGTTGCTTTTCCATTTCCATCCAATCGGAAGTCGCATGGCGATCTGCTTTGCGCCCCTTGACAGAACCAGCTGATTGGATTGCACCACCAAATAATAATAACTTTTCAGTTAAGGTGGTTTTACCCGCATCAGGGTGGGAAATAATCGCAAAGGTTCTGCGTCTTTTAATTTCTTTCGCGTGTATTGTTTCTAATTCTTCGTTCATTCAACTACTAGCTTAGATTTAAGGGAGTTTATTTAGGCTTAATTTTAACTGAATTTACAACACAAAGCATAAGAGACTCTGCTATTTTAAGATTCACCGCTTTAATCCTGCTTTCGCAGTATCATTAATAGGTCGCAACTTATATACTAATTCGCAAAATCAGCAACCGCTCTACAGGTAAAAAAACATGGCTTTAACAGAACAGCAAAAACAAAAAAAGGCAAAACTAAAGAAGTCACGCCAGAAAAAAACGGCGCCTATTAACAGTTCACAAAAATTACTGGCTAAAATAACGCCACATATAGAACACCCCTTTCATGAATGTTTAATGCCACATAATTTATTTGAAGCGGGCATTGGCAATATCCTTATCAGCAAAATCTCACCTCAAGGTGAAATTGCGGTGTGTTCTTTTATTGTCGATGTGCATTGTTTAGGCATCAAACAAGTGCTATTTAAAACCATCTCAATCAATGAATATGAGAACGTGTTTAAACCCAGCATTGTCAAATCACATGGTGATTATGCATTTACTAAATTAAAGCCTGCTTGTGCTAAAAAACTGATTGAAGGCGCAGAACAATACGCTATCAGCTTAGGCATGTCTAACCATAAAGACTACCCGGCATTAAAGGCTATTTTTGGTGAAGAAAAATTAGGCCGCTGCTGGTCGCGCTATAAATACGGTAAAGATAAAATGCCTTATTATGTTAAAGGCCCGAATGAAACCGATGCGGATAGCAAGCGCATTATTCGTAAATTAGAAGAAAGCTGCGGCGCGGGGAATTTCCACTTCCGCTCATAAAAAATTTATTATTTACTGATGTTACGCAGCCTTATTTCAATCCGTATTAAGTTAAGACTTTAGCCTGCTTTATAAGAAGGCTAAAGTCTTCGCCCAAAATATCAGTTATTTATCGTGGGGCGTGAAAATTGTTGAATCACTCTATTTTCATCTAAGGTCAATAAATAATCGACTTTAGCGGGCAAGGTTTTTAACAAACACTCGGTAATGCGCTGGTAAAATTTTATAAATCGCCCCACGGCAACATCATCCATGACTTTATTATCTGTTAACTGCCCCTGCTTACATAACTTGTCGCGTAATTTATGCTCTTGCTCTAGTCGCCATTTAAAAACACACTCAAATGACGGCGCTTGCAACATAATCCAACTATCCACTTGTTGGAATACAGATGGGTACTCATTTAATAACTGCTGATTCACATAATTTCGCCATACACCGTGTGCATCTTCATTGGATTCTAAATCATTCACAGCAAGCAATAGATCACTCTCTACTTGTGCTTCAGCACCCAAACACCAGCCTTCTAAAACAATAACATCCATCGGTGCTGTCACTTCATCCCACTCACTTTGTGGGTAACGATCATCAATGGCTTTATTAAATCTTGGTATTAAGACATTCCCTTCATTGCCAATTAACTGCCGTAATGTCTCATTCGCTAAACTAACATCATGCGTTCCCGGCACTCCTCGCGTTGCCATAAGCGGATGAATAGTTTGCGCTAGCGCTTGTCGTTGCTGATGGGTAAGGTAGAAATCATCAATAGATAAGGCGATTGCATTCAACTGGTATTGCTGTTGAAAAAAGAAAACCAGTAAATCTGCTAGGGTACTTTTCCCTGAGCCTTGTGTCCCATTAATACCGACAATAATGGGCCTATTGGCGACTTTCTGCTGCTTAACAATGTCCTGAATAATAGGTAAAAACCAGCTCTCAACCTCTTTGGCATACCGTTCAGGAAGTTGATGCTTTTTTAAAAATGCGCTGATGTCTAATGTTTGCATAGCGAGTACTCCCTTTTTAAATTCACATTAAGTTAAGCATCTCGGGTGGGGCGCAGACTTTAATCTGCTTTATAGGAAGGCTAAAGCCTTCGCCCCATATACTGAAACAAGACCCTTAATACACCCTTTTCAAAAACAAGCTAAAGCCCTGCGTAACATCGGCATTTAAACTTAAACCTTATTACTCACGTGTAAATAAATAATAACTTACAGCACCCGCTCGCTTACTTTTCAGCAAGCTCCAATGGCTAGGTAGCTCATCTAAATCCAATGTTTTTTCAACTTCTAAATAAATTTTTGCACCACTCGCTAACCAGTCTTTATCCTCCAACCATTGCAAGGTTTGTAGCGCCAAACCTTTACCAAATGGCGGATCTATAAAGACCACATCAAAGGCTTGCGCATCGCCCGACAAATAACGAAAAACATCACTTTGCACTATCTTAATCATCGAAG
>Ga0209081_1000321_pt1 | contig 28894 bp, 27 predicted proteins | sample GOMGulsemesocosm_4_FD_184636 | JGI IMG/M metagenome (GOLD analysis project Ga0209081, IMG submission 184636) | Methane-oxidizing microbial communities from mesocosms in the Gulf of Mexico - GOM15B Gulf of Mexico (SPAdes) (version 2) | ecosystem: Environmental > Aquatic > Marine > Cold seeps... | reverse complement strand
CGTTTACGCTCTTCTTGCATAGGGTCATCATAAGTAAGGAACCAAAAGGCAATCGCCATGACTAGCATTGCAATAGAATAAACCTTAGGAACCATCTGCCAGCCTGCGGCCACCACAATTAACGGTGCAACAAGGTTAGTAATCGCCGCACCGGCATTACCCGCACCAAAGATACCCATTGCAGTACCTTGTTTTTCTTTCTCAAACCACGCTGAGGTATAAGCAATACCAATAGCAAACGAGCCACCCGCCAAACCAACAAATAAACCTGCCACTAGGTACTGCCAGTATTCAGCCGCAAAAGCCAAACTGTAGGTTGCAATTGATACCAATATCATTTGAATGAAGTAAACAATACGTCCGCCATAACGATCCGTAAGAATACCTAGCGGTAAACGCGTAATCGAACCCGTTAAAATGGGCGTTGCGACCAATACACCAAACTGCGTATCACTTAAACCCAGTTCTTCCTTAATTTTTAGACCAATAATTGAAAACATTGTCCACACCGCAAAGTTGCACGCGAATGCAACTGTGTTCATGGTGAGTACGGTCCACTGTTTTTGAGTATGTGTTGCCATAATTGACTAGCTTTGTAGCTCTCCTTTTAATTACAAAATTAGATATCGCCTGTAGTATAAACAAGCTTGCATCTATTTTTTATTACAGAAAACCGTAAAATCACCCAAAACTACCACTAAAGTAGTAGTGATTAAAAAACACTAACCTATTGATATAGATAAGTTTATTCAAATAAACCCTTCATATCCATACACAAAAATTAAATAACTACTATAAAGTGGTAGTTTGTATTAACACTCAAAAACATGAATGTAACCCGCTCACCCATCATTTCCGATAGCGCATCTTTATTCACTAAAGCACGCTATTTGCTGCTATTTTTTATCGGTCTTGCACTCACTGTTATGCTATCGCTCATTCTTGTGTCCGAGAGTATCAGTAACAGCGCCGCAAGCATCAATGCCGCCAGCTCTCTACGAATCACTGCCAGCACCATGTCTGACAAGCAATTAGCCGGCATTCCAATAGACGCCCGCAACCAGCTTATAAGCTTTGAACGACAGCTTGGTACTCTGCGGGCTCAAAGCCAGTTAAATCTTTATTCTGATCACGGTTTATCGAAAATATTTTCAAATCTATCCCTCTCTTTGAAACGCATTAGCCCTCTTAAACTATCCAGTGAAGAGCACGATATTTTTTTAGCTGAGCTTGATAAATTAACTCACTATTTCCAATTAAAAATAGAAGAAAAGGTTCAGTTACTTCGCCTCATTCAACTCATTGCCTTTTTTCTTATTATCTTAGCCAGCTCGATTGCTATTTTTCGCCTCCAGCGCACCTTAGTAAATCCCTTTATACAATTACTGCACGTTGCAACAGAGGCTGGGCGAGGTAACTTCAAACCACAGGCTGATGAAACAGCTATTGACGAATTAGGGCTTATGGCAAAAAGCCTGAATAACATGACCGAGCAACTCTCGCTCACCTACAAAGACTTTGAAGAAAAAGTTACAAAAAAAACCCTTCAACTCGAGCAATCTAACCATTCCCTGCGTTTACTTTATCGATCCGCACACACGCTATCTTCCCACTCACAAACCGATGATTTAATTAAATTATTACCTGAAATTGAGTCCTGCCTTGGTATTGGAACCATCTCTTTAACACTGAATGAATTTGGTGGCTTACCACAGCATGATCTACCTAGTAAGCAAAATGCACACACCCTTTATATGCATCCTATTAATAAAAATGGGCAAGCATTTGGTACGCTAATTTGGAAAACTCCACCTCACCTACACCCAAAACGCTGGCAAAAGGAACTGATTGGTGTGATGACAAGCTTAATGGCCTCCTCCATTGATCTTGAGCACAAACGGCATGCCGCCAGTCGAGTTGGTATCATGGAAGAGCGAGCCGTTATCGCACGTGAATTACACGACTCGCTAGCTCAATCACTCTCTTACCTGAAACTGCAAATTAGTCTACTGAACAAACAGTTTGAAAAGGGCTTATCTCATGAACAAATAACCCCCACCATTAATGAAATTAGCGATGGAACAAACACCGCTTATAAACAGTTACGTGAGGTGCTCACCACCTTCCGCTTAAAGTTAGACCATGGTTCTATAGAAGACTCAATACAGCAATCTATTGATGAGTTTTCTATCAAATGTGGCTACGCCATCAATTTGCATTACCAATTAGCACAAAAAGCATTGCGCCCCCATCAAGAAATTCACTTACTTCAAATAATTCGTGAAGCCCTAAGCAATATCCAAAAGCACTCGAAAGCAACACAGGCAAGCATCCGCCTTACTAACTCGGGTGAAATAATTCAACTTGAAATTTTAGATAACGGCTGTGGGTTACCCGGCATTCTTTCAAGAGAAGGCCACTTCGGGCTCAATATTATGAAAGAGCGAGCCACCTCACTCAACGCCAGTTTACAGTTAAGCCCCAATGAACCTCACGGTACAAAAATCGTATTAAATATCCCTTCAACATTAAAGAGTTAACGTATGGACAAAGCAAATATCATGTTAGTTGACGACCACCCCTTATTACGCAAAGGGCTCGCTCAACTTATTTCATTAGAGGACCACCTGCACGTTGCTTGTGAAGCCTCATCAGGGGAAGAGGCGTTAGCGCTGGTCAATGAGACTAATTGCCAACCTGACCTGATTCTATTAGATCTCGATATGAAAGGTATGAATGGCCTAGAGACTCTTAACGCGCTACGGCAGAAAAATATTCAATGCAAAATTGTTATGTTTACCGTATCTGACAATGAAGCCGATGTATTACAGGCACTCAAGTTCGGTGCTGATGGCTACCTACTTAAAGATTCGGAACCCGAAGAGGTGATCTTAAATATTAGTAAAGCCATTCAGGGCGAGCTAGTACTGAGTCCACCATTAAACCAAATTGTTGCTCGATCTTTGCAACAAAAACCAACAGCCGCCTCAGCGATTGAGAAGCTAACTAAAAGAGAAATTGAAATTTTAAGGCATATTGCTCAAGGTGAAAGCAATAAAGTAATTGGGCGAGCACTCAATATTGCTGAAGCAACCGTCAAAGTTCATATCAAAAATTTGTTAAAAAAACTGTCCTTAAGAACCCGTGTCGAAGCCGCTATTTGGGCTGTAGAAAACAAACTTACCCATTAAAAACCCCTTCCTCTTTAGCATTATCACCAAAGAGGAAGAGTTTAAACTCTACAATAAATCGATATTACGTATCGCACCTGTATCAGCACTAGTCACCATTTTAGCGTACGCTTTAAGTGCAGCAGATACTTTACGAGGCCGCTCTTTAACCGGCTGCCAAGCGGCCTTGCCTTTAGCATCCATCGCCACTCGACGTTGCGCTAGCACATCATCCGATAGCAAGACATTCATACTACGATTTGGAATATCAATTTTAATCAAATCACCTTGTTCAACAAGGCCAATTGCACCACCGGCTGCCGCTTCAGGGCTAACGTGACCAATAGATAAACCACTGGTTCCACCTGAAAAACGACCATCCGTTAATAGGGCGCACGCCTTACCCAAACCCTTCGATTTAATATAACTGGTTGGGTATAGCATTTCCTGCATACCCGGGCCGCCACGTGGGCCTTCATAGCGCACAATAACCACATCGCCCGCTTTAACTTTGTTGTTTAGAATATCTAAAACAGCATCATCTTGTGATTCACAGATATGTGCTGGGCCTTCAAACACCAAAATGGACTCATCCACTCCAGACGTTTTCACCACACAGCCATCGGCTGCAATATTACCGTATAAAACCGCTAAACCACCCTCTAATGAAAAGGCATGTTCCAATGAACGGATACAACCACCTTCACGGTCATCATCCAAACTATCCCAGCGGCAATCTTGGCTAAATGCTTGCTGTGTTGGAATGCCGGCAGGGCCTGCCTTATAGAAGGTTTTCACAGCATCACTTTCAGTTTGCATAATATCCCACTGATCAAGGGCTTGCTGCATGGTAGCGCTATGCACCGTCGGTAAATCGGCGTGTATTTTTCCCGCTCGATTTAACTCCGCCAAAATAGCCATAATGCCGCCCGCACGATGTACATCTTCCATATGGTACAAAGGGGTATTCGGTGCAACTTTACACAGTTGCGGAACTTTACGTGATAAGCGATCGATATCGCGCATGTCAAAATCAATTTCACCCTCTTGTGCAATCGCCAACAAATGTAAAATGGTATTGGTTGAACCGCCCATTGCGATATCGAGAGTCATCGCATTTTCAAAGGCTTTAAAACACGCCACAGAACGAGGTAAAACACTCTCATCATCCTGCTCATAATAACGTTTAGTAATATCAACAATCTTACGACCAGCTTCCAGAAACAATTCCTTACGATCAGCATGTGTTGCCAATAATGACCCATTACCCGGTAACGACAAGCCCAATGCTTCAGTTAAGCAATTCATCGAATTAGCAGTAAACATGCCTGAACATGAACCACAGGTTGGACACGCTGAGCGCTCAAATTCTGCTACTTTCTCATCACTCGCTTCATCATCAACAGCAATCACCATCGCATCAACCAAATCAAGTTTATGCTCAGAAAGCTTCGTTTTACCGGCTTCCATCGGCCCACCTGATACAAAAACAACCGGAATATTTAGCCGCATCGCCGCCATTAACATTCCCGGGGTGATTTTGTCGCAATTAGAAATACACACCATCGCATCCGCACAATGCGCATTAACCATATATTCAACTGAATCAGCAATAATATCCCTACTCGGTAAGCTATATAGCATTCCGTCATGGCCCATCGCAATACCGTCATCAATCGCTATTGTATTAAACTCTTTAGCCACACCCCCTGCTTGCTCAATTTCTCGCGCAACCATTTGCCCCAAGTCCTTAAGGTGAACATGCCCGGGTACAAACTGAGTAAACGAATTAACAACGGCGATAATCGGCTTACCAAAATCATCATCAGTCATTCCAGTTGCTCGCCATAATGATCGAGCGCCCGCCATATTGCGGCCAAAAGTAGAGGTTTTAGATCTGTAATCAGGCATGGTTATTTCTCACTAATATATTATTAGCCAGAATTATAACTCACCTCTTATATCCGGTGATACCTAGCAAGGTATTACAAGCCTTTCAACAATACTTAATATTGGCTTATATACTCCTTTTTAATGAGTACTAATTGACCTAAATCAATATCTTATTCCTACTTCTTTCTACACTGTAAGTACGAACTAAAGGAGTTACGCAATGAGTCTTTCTAATATTGAAACTGTTTTATTTTCAAAACGTGATGAACTTAATAAGCGGGTTCAATTCATTAATAAAGATTTCCGTTCCGGTAGAGATCCCGACTCAGGGGAGCGTGCTGTTGAAATGGAAAATGAAGCTGTTTTAACAGAGCTTCTACGTGAGGCCAACGAGGAATTACTGGAAATAGCAGAAGCATTACAACGCTTAAACGACGGTACTTACGGAGTCTGTGCTGATTGTAAGCAGCCTATTAATGAGAAGCGGTTAAAAGCCATTCCTTACACCATCAAATGTATTAATTGTAGCCACTAGGAGAAATAAATGTTCGGAGAGAAACACAATCTTATTAATGAATTACCTGAATATAGAGAAGAAATTCACGATTTAAAAATGAACAATCGTCACTTTGCCAAACTGTTTGATGAATACCATGATATTGACCATAAAATCATTCAAATAGAAGGCGGTACAGAAACAACATCAGACGATTACCTGCTTGGGCAAAAGAAAAAAAGACTCACCTTAAAAGATGAACTTTTTATCATGATAAAAGCCAGTAAGTAATTACCTACCCCAGTAATAAAAAGTAATAGTTTTAATATGTAGAGCTGACTTTCAAGTCAGCTCTACAACCCCAGCTTTACCTTTAGCACAACATCCAACCCGCACCCATCAATAAGGCTCCCGCTCTATCAGCCTTAGAACATCACTAATTCTTCATTAAAAATTCATTAAACCGTAACACCTCATCCTTAAATTGACTGACCCACTCAATAACCAATAAGGTGTTCCTATGAACAAATTAACCCAAATCAGCTTAGGTATTAGCCTAGCAAGCTGTATCGCTTTACCGACGGCCAGTTTTGCCGATATCAGCCTAACAAAATTAAGCACTTACGCCGAAGAGTGTAATGAAGGCAAAAGCTGTGCAGAAATATCAGCATTTAGTGCTAACAGCAACCGCATTTACACGACAAATGCAGAAGAGAACCAATTACGAATTCTAGACATAGCGCCCAATGGTTCACTCACTGAACACTCATCAATCGACCTCAGCCCCTACGGTGGTGGACCGAACAGCGTAGCAACCTACGGCGATTATGTTGCCGTTGCTATACAAGCTTATACAAAAACGAACAATGGCTGGGTAGTCATCTTTAACCTAGATGGAGAGTATCAAAGACAAATCCGTGCCGGAGCTCTCCCGGATATGGTTACTTTTACACCTAATGGAGAATACTTATTAGTGGCTAATGAAGGTGAACCGAATGATGCTTACACTATTGACCCTGAAGGCAGCGTCACAATTATTTCATCCGGTGATAGCAGTGTATTTAACTGGACTGCCACTGATGCTAATTTCACCAACTTCAACGATGCTGAACTAAAAGATGTTCGAATATTTGGCCCTGGCGCGAGCGTTGCTCAGGATTTAGAGCCTGAATACATTGCCGTCTCAGCGGATTCAAAAACCGCCTGGATTTCCTTGCAAGAAAATAATGCCTTAGCAAAACTCAATATTGCTTCTGCGACAATTACTGATGTGTTCGGTCTAGGCTACAAAAAACATCAGCAAAAACGCAACGCCTTTGATGCAAGCAATAAAGATGATGCTATCAATATTAAAACATGGCCTACTAAAGGTATGTATCAACCGGATGCGATTGCAACATACCAGCGCGGCGACAGCACCTTCATTTTATCCGCCAATGAAGGTGACTCTAGAGACTATGATGGTTTTAGTGAAGAGGTTAGAGTTAAAGACCTCACATTAGATTCAAAAAAATTCCCGGATGCAGCAAGCCTTCAAGAAAAGCCTGAGTTAGGCCGTTTAAAAACGACTACGGCTACAGGTGATATTGATAATGATGGTGACCATGATGAAATTTACTCGTATGGTGCTCGCTCATTTTCAATCTGGAATGCAAATGGAAAACGTGTTTATGACTCAGGTTCTGACTTTGAACGATTCTTAGCCGAATACGCTGGCCAAGATGAAACCAAAGAGCCGTGGGTAGAAAGTCGAAGTGATGATAAAGGTCCTGAGCCTGAATCTATTATAACCGGTGAACTCAGTGGAGAAACCTATGCCTTTATTGGTTTGGAACGTGCAAACGGTATTTTTATTTACAAAATAAGCAACCCTAACCGCCCAACACCAGCCGGCTTCATCAACATTGAAAGTGAAGGTGAAATAGGCCCAGAAGGATTAACCTTTATTAAGAAAACAGAGCACACAGGTTGGTTAGTCGTTACCAGTGAAATTAGTAACACAGTAAGTATTTACGAAGTCAGTACTCCGTAACGCTCTTTATCACTTGTGTTTAATCGCTAACAGCCCATTGGTTGTTAGCGATTTTTTTGCTAGCAACACCCTACCATTACGTTCTAGCTGCTTTGAAATAGGCACCAACAGCACCCCTTGGCTTTTAAGCAAAGGAATAAACTCACGCAAAACGGCCAATGTTTCTGGATGAGGGTGCCCTATCCCTACCGCATGTCCTTTTTTTTGCGCCAATTGAATTAGCCTGTTTAACTCAAGTTTAATACTGTTCTTATCAATCACATGATCTAGAAAAACATCACGCCTGACCGTTGGCACGCCCTGTTCAATGGCAATGTCTTCAGCAACCGACTGGCTCGATGTCCGGCTATCCACAAAAAAAACACCTTGTCGTTGTACCTCTTTCATCACCCAAGTCATATGCCCAGGGTGACGAGTTAGCAAACTGCCTTGGTGATTATTTAAACCAATAGCATGTGGCACCTTAGTAAAGGCTTCCCGCAGGCCAGCAACCACATGGCTTTCCTGCATATCAATATTCAATACACCCACTTCTGCAGCTAGCCCCAAGGTTGATTGCATGGGCATATGCAGCATGACTTCTTTACCTTGCTGGTAGGCATAATCCGCTAATGGCTTTGCCTTTGGCCCATTGGGTAGTATTGCAAACGTTATATCGCCCGGTAAATCAATCATCTGACGATCTGATTGATGGTAGCCAATATCATCAATGATAATACTAATAACCGGCCATTCACTACCTTCGCTGTGAGCAGAGAATGACAACAGCAAGCCAAGTAAAAGGCTGCTTTTCAGCCACCTTTTCTTACTCTTACTGATGTTTCTTAACACCCAACTTACCTTAGGATATTAATACCCTTAAGCAAGTTAAGAGCCTCGTTAAGCGGGTAATCATTCGTTAATGCAATGGCTATTTTTTTAGCCTTCGTCTCTTCACCCTCTGGGTTAACTAAGTGTTTACTCAAGTCTTTTTCTTTAATCGATACGAAGTCATCATCCAGCTTTTCCAGTTTAACCTTTGATAAAATCACATCCGGTGTAATACCCTCTGCCTGAATAGAGCGACCCGATGGCGTAAAGTATCTCGCCGTCGTTAACTTAATAGCGCCACCTTTGTTATTTTGTAAAATAGTTTGTACCGAGCCCTTGCCGAAACTTTGCTGCCCCATAATCACTGCGCGTCTATGATCTTGTAACGCACCAGCAACAATTTCAGAAGCCGATGCAGAGCCGCCATTCACCAATACAACAATCGGCGCGCCTTTTAATAAGTCATTAGGGCTCGCCTTAAAACTCATCTTAGAGTGCTCAATTCGGCCTTCTGTATACACAATTAAGCCCGCATTCAAAAAGGTATCACTCACCGCAACAGCTGCATTTAATAAACCACCGGGGTTGTTTCGTAAATCTAAGACCAGCCCTTTTAACTCACCACCTTCAGTGTCTTTTTTAAGCGTTGAAATGGCTTCTTTTAAATTAGCACCCGTCCGTGTTTGAAAACTAGCAATACGCACATAACCATACCCGGGTTCTAATATGCGGTTTTTCACACTAACGACTTTAATAATATCGCGTGTAATTGAGATTTTTAGCGGTCGAGTTTCGCCTTCTCTGATAATCGTTAATAAAATATCTGTTCCCGGCTTACCACGCATCACCTTGACAGCATCAGCTAAAGTCATGCCTTTAACAGGTTTTTCATTTAAGCGAATCACTAAATCACCCGCTTCTACTCCGGCTTTAAATGCTGGCGTATCATCAATGGGGGTAATTACCTTAACAAAGCCATCTTCCATGCCCACTTCAATACCTAAGCCACCAAACTCCCCTCGCGTTCCTTCTTGAAGGTCTTTAAAGGCTTTTTTATCTAGATAGGTTGAATGCGGGTCTAAGCCTGTCAACATTCCTTTTATGGCGTTTTCTAGTAAATCATGATCACTAATTTCTTCAACATAAGAGGCCTTAATCTGCCCAAAGACTTCAGAAAATGCCCGAAGGTCATCCAACGGTAAAGAGCTTACCGGTGTAGGCTCTTTGTCGGCTAAAACCATACCGCCTATACTTAAGGTAACGCCCAATAGCGTGCCCATCATTAATAACGGTAATGTTTTACGCAAAAAATTCATATTAACTCCATAAAATAAATAGTCTTAGCCAACACGGCCCTTTCTTACGGTACGGCACCAATGAATAGGGTTAACCGGCTTTCCTTTTTTCCTAATACTAAAATATAGACCAGCTTTGCTCTGTCCGCCACTTAAACCCACTGTAGCGATACTTTCTCCTGTATTCACCCAGTCACCTACATCCTTATATAGACTCTCATTAAATGCATACAGGCTTAAGTAATTAGCGCCGTGGTCAACGATAATAAGCAGACCATATCCGCGTAACCAATCGGCATAAACAACCCGACCATGTGAAATAGACCGGATTGCACTACCTTCGCTTGCAGAAATAACAACTCCATCGTAACGCCCCGACTTTCTTGCACTACCAAATCGTTTCCATAGTCGGCCTTTAACAGGCCAATGTAACCGTCCCTTCTGACTTTTAAAGGGTTTATTCTGCTGCCTAGAAACAGGAATATCATTAATCGCCTGCTGAATACTGGCCAACAAATTTGTTAAGCGTTTTTCATTTGCTTTAAGTTCAGCAAGCGCCTGTGCTGATGACTTTATTTTCTTTGCCAAGCCTAACAGTAATTGCTTGCGCTGTTTTTTATCCGTTTCTAAACGTTTACGTTGTGCTTTCTGAGAAGCAACCACGACCGTTAACTCGCTTTCTTCGTGCTGCAAGTTTAGCTCAACGTCTTTTAATTGCTGAATATCCTTATCGAGTACCTTAACACTATCAATACGGGCTTGATTAAAATAGTCGTAATACTGCAGCACCCGACTCATGCGATCAGGCTGCTGCTGATTGAGTAACATTTTCACCCGCTGCTGCTTACCCATCATATAGGCTGAACGAAGTTGTTCCGCCAAAATATCTTTTTGTTCGCTTATCGCTTGCTGTAAAGACCGTCTCTGCTTTTTTAGGCCCTTAATAGCACTGGTTTTTTTAGCTAGTTGTTGCGCTAAATGTCGTAATTCTTTTGATGCCTGCCCCAGCTTTTTATCGATTTTACGTAGCGCTTTTTGCTCCTGCGTTTTTGATTGCTGGCTAACGGATAGGCTTTTCTCCACACGCTGCATTCGCTCTCGCAATAAACTGAGCTGCTTTTTATTATCAACCTCTGCATTAGCAAAAGCGAGGCACGGCAATAATAGCGGCAGCAGTACCGCAGCCATTATTAAGCGTCCCTGCCATGCAATAGCCATAACTAACCTAGTCTTGTATCGCCAATAAACTATGCCCCGTCATTTCAGCGGATGGCTGTAAGCCCATCGCTGCCAATAATGTGGGTGCTACATCTGCTAAATCACCGCTTGCTTCAAGCGTTGCCGTACGGTTAGCAACATACACAAAAGGAACAGGGTTTGTCGTATGCGCAGTATGTGTTTGCCCCGTTGATGGGTCCGTCATTTGTTCAGCATTACCATGGTCAGCCGTAATAAAGACCTCTCCATCGACCTTAGCCAGCGCATCAACGATACGAGCAACACAGTTATCAATCGTTTCGACGGCTTTTACCGCTGCATCAAAATTACCGGTATGCCCCACCATATCGCAGTTCGCATAATTGGTAATAATCGCATCATATTTGCCCGACTCAATCGCTTCGACCAGTTTATCCGTTAATTCTGGCGCGCTCATTTCTGGCTGAAGGTCGTAGGTTTTCACATCCGGTGATGCGATAAGAATTCTATCCTCACCTTCATTCGGCTCATCAACACCACCATTAAAAAAGAATGTGACATGCGCATACTTTTCTGTTTCTGCAATACGTAACTGCTTAAGGCCTTGCTGCGCTAAGACTTCACCGAAACTATTTTTTATTTCTTTCGGTGGGTAAGCAACAGGTAGATCAAAGTCTTCATGGTACTGCGTTAAACAAACAAACTGGCTTAATGCCGGCACTCGTTCACGGTTAAACTCATTAAAACCTTGCTCGGTAAAAGCACGCGTCAATTCACGCGTACGGTCCGATCTAAAGTTCATAAACACAAGGCTATCACCATCTTTCATCGTAATAGCTTGCTCACCTGCCGGATGAATACTGGTACTGAGTACAAATTCATCAGCCTGATCTCTCGCATAAGAATCCAGCAAGGCGGCAACGGCTGTTTCAGCCGTATAATCAGCTTTCCCTTCGCTAATTAACTCATAAGCGGGTTGAACCCTGTCCCAGCGATTATCTCGATCCATCGCATAAAAACGCCCGACCAATGAAACAGTTTTCCCTACCCCTAAGCGCAGGAATAATTCATCCATTTTTTCTAAGGAAGCTTGCGCACTTTTAGGCGGGGTATCACGGCCATCTAAAATGGCATGTAAATACAGTTTCTTAACCCCTTTTTCTGCGGCCATTTCCAACATCGCTTGAATATGCGCTTCATGGCTATGTACGCCACCGGGTGATACAAGCCCAATCACATGTAAAGCTTTATCATCCTTAACAACGCCTTGAAGCATCTCACACAGCACGGCATTCGTTTTAAACTCGCCCGATTGCACTTCATTATTTAATTGAGTAAATGTTTGTGCTAATAAGCGCCCAGCTCCCAAGTGCAAGTGGCCCACCTCTGAGTTACCCATTTGCCTATCCGGTAAACCAACCGCTGAGCCTGAGCAATCTAACAATGCATGAGGCCGTGTCGCCCATAACTTGTCCCACGTCGGTGTTTTTGCTGCATTAATCGCATTAAAGTCACCCGATTCTGAGTGACCAAAACCATCCAAAATCATTAAAACAATTGGCCTTTTTGCTAAATGTTGCTTCAAAATGTTATCTCCGTGGTTTGCTTGTTATACTACGCGGGCGTAAATATCGTTATTTTACGACAATTACCCTCTTTAATGTTTAAACGATGCAAAGGCTAGAAGGAATTGCTTTATAAAATCTCTTCACCATAGAGATAACTTTCACCTTTCCCACTTTTAAAATATTTATTAATTTAATTACCCTAAATAAGGCTACACACTAGATGGACACTTACATTGAATTTATAAGCAACCACAGCCTGCTATTTGTTGCTCTTGTTATCATCATTTTTTTACTGCTACAAACTATTTTTAGTGATGTTACGCGTAAATTTAAGCTCATTTCACCGGCGTTTGCTGTTTCTCTCATTAACAGTGAAGAAGCAGTTGTTATTGATGCCCGTAATAAAAATGAGTTTGACAGCGGCCACCTATCAGGCGCTATTTTGATTCCACTCCCTGATATAAAAGCATACCCTGAAAAACTTGAAAAATATGACGGTAAATCACTCGTCATTTATTGCCAAAGTGGCGCACGTTCAAACGAAGCTTGTCAGCACTTAAGCAAGCAAGGTTTTGACAAGGTCTTTAACTTAGATGGTGGTATTGTTGCTTGGCAAGAAGCAAACCTTCCGCTTGAAAAAAAATAACTTACTAACTTTTAGGTAAAAAAACATGGCTTCTACAGAACCAAGCACAACTGCTGCGGCAGAAAAACAATTCGCAATTCAAAAACTATTTATCAAAGATATTTCTTTTGAATCACCAAACTCTCCTCTTGTTTTCACTGAAAAGTGGGAGCCAACGGTTGATATAAACCTTAGCAGTTCTGCTAATAAAGCCCCTCAGGACCTTTTTGAAGTAGCTATTACCGTCACTGTTACAGTAAAGAACAATGATAAAACGGCGTACTTAGTTGAAGCGACTCAAGTCGGTATTTTTGGTGTTAAGAACTTCCCTGATCAAGAAATGGGGCCACTTTTAGGTAGCTTCTGCCCAAGCGTCTTATTTCCATATTTACGTGAAGTTGTTTCTGATGTTGTAACTAAAGGTGGTTTCCCTCCTATGTTGCTAAACCCAGTTAACTTTGATGCCTTATATGCTCAACACGTTCAGCAAGAAAGCGCAGGAAAAGCAAACTAAGAGTCGCCATGAGTCCAGAAAAAATAGCAGTTCTCGGCGCTGGCTCATGGGGCACAGCAATGGCTATCATGATGGCCAGAGCAGGTCATCATGTCACCCTATGGGGGCATGATCCTGCGCATATTGCAAAACTAACCGCTGACCGCTGTAACACTGCATTTCTTCCGGACAACCCATTCCCTGAAACATTAACCCTGTCAGATCAGCTGGCAGACACCGTGGCAGCACACGACTTTCTTATGTTCGCCGTGCCTAGCCATGCATTCCGTGCAACGCTATTAAAATCTAAAGCCTATTTAACAGATAATGCTATTGTCACTTGGATTACCAAGGGTTTTGAAACCGATACCGGCTTATTAGCACATGAAGTAGTTATCGACACACTGAGTAAAGACACGCCAATGGCGTTAATTTCTGGCCCCAGCTTTGCTCTGGAAGTAGCTAATGATTTACCCACCGCTGTGGTCGTTGCATCACCGGATATAGCCGTTGCTAACCGTGTTGCAAACACCTTAAGAACCTCTAACTTCCTCAGTTTTGCGAGTGATAATATTGCGAGCGCTGAAATTGGTGGTGCAATGAAAAATGTTTTAGCTATTGCCGCTGGTATTTCCGATGGATTGGGTTACGGTGCAAATGCACGCGCGGCTATTATCACTTTAGGACTTGCTGAAATGGTTCAGCTAGGTCATGTCTACAAATGCTCCGAAAGATCCTTTCTCGGTTTAGCTGGTGTTGGTGATTTAGTTTTAACCTGCACCGATAATAAATCACGAAATCGTCGTTTAGGGCTAATGTTGGGGCAAGGAAAAGCCATGGCTGATGCTAAATTAGAAATTGGGCAAGAGGTTGAAGGAATACACGCTGCCCGTGAGGTGCATACTATTTGCCAGAAATGGGCCATCGAAATGCCCATCTGCAATCAAATCTATCGTATTTTATATGAACAGCTTAATCCTGAAGTTGCCGTTAGGTACTTGTTGAGCATCGCCCAGCGTATGTAAAGCAGGAAGTAACAATTCAGCATCCTAAAAAATGCTGGTAACTGCTCAGATTGCCCCTAAAATTTGTCAATTCAAGGCGGAAAATGTGAGTTCCTCTCATGAGGCCTACTTTTGGTACATGTGTAAATGATCATTTTCCAACGTAGAAGTGGCGGATTTTAGGGGTGCGCTGAATAGTTACGATAAAGTTACTCCCAATTAAAGCCTTGCTGACGCCACGCTTCATATACAGCAACCGCTGCAGAATTAGATAAATTCAAACTACGACTACCTTCTTGCATGGGAATCAAAACACGGTTCTCTTCCGCAATAGTCTCCATTAACTCGGCAGGTAACCCGCGTGTTTCCGGGCCAAAAACCAGTGCATCACCATCTTTATAGCTCACTTCCGCGTAGTTATTTTTTGCAAATCGAGAAAACGCATAGATATTGGCCGGTTTTTCGCTTGCAACAAACTCATCAAAACTTTGATACTCCCTAACATCGGCCCATTCACGGTAGTCCATACCAGCACGGCGAAGCTTCTTATCGTCAAGTTTAAAGCCCAAGGGGTGAATCAAACTTAAACGCGCGCCCGTATTAGCACAAAGGCGCATGACATTACCCGTATTGGGCGGAATTTCTGGTTCAAATAAAACAACATGAATCATGGTGATAATGAATTTAGCTTAACTGTTATAATTTACTTATTATCTCACTATCAGCGATCAAATGTTACATCCTAAACTAGCTTCTTTTTTCTGCGGAATGCGTTTTCAAACGCCTATTGTCTTATTATCAGGTTGCGTTGGTTTTGGCCAAGAGTACACGCGAGTCGACGGTTTCTCACATAAAGATGTTGGTGCTGTTTGCTTAAAAGGCACAACACTCAATGCGCGCCCTGGTAATCCAACGCACCGAGTGTATGAAACACCCTCTGGTATGTTGAATGCGATTGGCTTACAAAACCCCGGAGCCAACCACGTCGTTAATGAGATTTTACCCTCACTTGATTTTGAAGAGACTCGCTTTATTGCCAACGTCTCTGGCTCAACCATTGAGGAATATACAGAAGTAACTCGTATTTTTGATCAATCACCGGTTGATGCGATAGAAATTAATATTTCTTGCCCCAATGTAAAAGAAGGCGGAGTCACCTTTGGTAATGACCCTGATATGTCAGCACGGGTTGTTGCTGCTTGCCGATCAGTCACTAAAAAGCCGATTATTACCAAACTATCACCTAACCAAACAAATATTGCTGAAAGTGCCCAACGCTGTATCGATGCAGGTAGTGATGCGTTTTCAGTGATTAATACTCTAATGGGTATGGCGATTGATACCAAAACGCGTAAACCGATTATCGGTAATATTCAAGGTGGCTTGTCCGGCCCCGCGATTAAACCCATCGCTTTATTAAAAGTTCATCAGGTTTACCAAGTCTGTAAGGCACACAATATTCCCATTATCGGCCAAGGCGGCATTACCACCGCTAACGATGCAATTGAGTTTATTATTGCAGGTGCTAGCGCGATTGGCCTAGGTACAGGCTTATTTTATGACCCATTGCTGAGTAACAAAATAAACCAAGGCATTATCGATTATTTAGATGAGCATAATTACAATAATCTATCTGAACTTGTGGGCAGCCTAGATTGCTAACAAATCACTGCTCAAGTCCAATTATTTTGACTTAATCAGGGGCTCTCTAAGCCACTCATTACTCTGAGCTAAAGTCCTTAATTTTTCGAGTTAACGTATTACGTCCTAAGCCGAGTAGTTTTGCCGCTTCTTGGCGACGGCCCTTTGTTATATCCAGTGCTTGCATGATGAGTACTTGCTCAATGGAAGAAACTACACGTTTGGCAATATCCGCCTCCCCTTTAGCCAAGCGTTTTGCCACATCAATTTTTGCAGCATCTAACCAACTCCCTTCAACAAGATCAACGGGGTTAGTTTTAAGCTTTTTTAATTCTTCCGGTAAATCACCCAATTGCACGGTATTACTAGGGCACATCACCGTCAACCAATGACACGTATTCTCAATTTGCCGAACATTGCCCGTCCACGGTAAAGTACTTAAATACTGCATTGTTTCACCGTCAATCACCTTTACATCAGCACCAATCTCTTTTGCCGCCTTCGCCATAAAGTGTGACATTAACTGTGGAATATCTTCGCGTCGCTCCCGTACCGGTGGGATTTTGATGCGTACAACATTCAAGCGATGAAATAAATCTTCTCGAAAACGCTTTTCCTCTACTAGTTTTTCCAAACCTTGATGTGTTGCGGCAATAATCCTAACATCCACCTTAATCGGTTGATGCCCACCAACAGCAAAAAATTCACCATCCGATAAAACTCGCAATAAGCGTGTTTGCATCTCTGCCGGCATATCACCAATTTCATCTAAAAATAACGTACCACCATCGGCTTGCTCAAAACGACCCTTACGACGGCTTGCCGCCCCCGTAAACGCCCCTTTTTCATGACCAAACAGTTCCGACTCCAATAAATCTTTTGGAATCGCTGCCATGTTTAATGCAATGAAGGGTTTATCTTTTCTAAGACTAAATTGATGTAAGGCCTTTGCGACAAGCTCCTTGCCCGTGCCTGACTCACCATTCACCATCACCGTTATATTCGAACGTGATAAACGGCCAATCGCTCTAAACACCGTTTGCATCGAAGCTGCGCTGCCTATAATCCCTGAAGCACGCTCGTCTTCAGGCATTTGTTTATTACTATTGTTTTTCTTTTGACTGTGCTCGTATGCACGTTCAACCTGATGCACCACTTCATCAATATCAAACGGTTTTGGCAAGTATTCAAATGCACCGCCATCATACGCTGACACCGCACTTTCCATATCTGAATGGGCTGTCATCACAATAACGGGTAACTCTGGATACTGCTGCTGAATATCAGCCAACAGCTCAATACCATCCTTACCCGGCATTCTAATATCCGTTAATAAAACATCAGGTATTTCTTTCGACAACATATCTAAAATGCCAGACGCATCTGAAAAACTTGTGACGCGACAACCCTCTCTTTTTAGTGCCGTTTCCAATACCCAGCGTATAGAACGATCATCATCAACCACCCATACTGAAATTTTCTTATCCATGTTTTCTCTCTAACGGTAAAATGGTGGAAAATATTGTTTCTCCAGGCTGACTACTCACTTCAATAATACCGTGATGTCGATGCACATTCGTTTGTGCTATAGATAGCCCAAGCCCAGTGCCATCTGTTTTCCCCGTCACCATGGGGTAAAAGACTTTTGTTAGCATGTTTTCTGGAATTCCCGGCCCATCATCAATCACATCAACTTTTACCGCTAATTTTGATGTTTCACCGGCAATCGTCATGTTCCTATGCACTCGTGTGCGCAAGGTGATAACACCCCCTTCCTTTAACGCCTGGGCCGCATTACGCACGATATTCAATATCGCTTGGATCAGCTGATCTTTATCGGCCATAAACTCGGGAATACTTGGGTCATAATCAACCTGTATTTTTATCGTCTCATCCACTTCGGCTTCAACTAACTGACGCACTCGCTCTAAAATAACGTGAATATTCGTTTCTTGGTGGTTTGGCAATACAGAAGAACCCAGCATTCGATCAACTAAATTCCTTAAACGATCTGCCTCCTCGATAATCACATGTATATAGTCTGAGTATTCACCATTTAACTCTTTAGACAACAGCTGCGCTGCGCCACGTATACCACCGAGTGGGTTTTTAATTTCATGCGCCAAACCACGCAACATATCGGTTGCCAGTTCGTTTTGTGATTGTATTTCTCGATCATGATCAACCTGTGAATAATGGTTAAAATCAACCAATTCAACAAGCACCGTATTATCAGCCTCACTATCAGCCATGACCGGTGTCATCGACAAACTGATGGTTCTTTTCACCCCAATAGGGCTATCAAACGAAACCAAATGTTCCGTTAGCTTTGAACCACGCGCCCGACATAACTCAAAGCCATTAAGAATATCAAAGCTTGGGATAAAAAGTAGTTTATCCGCTGAAATGCCAATCGCTTTTCGTTCACTAATATCGAGTAACTCTTCGGCAGCATTATTAATATAAACCAAGCAATCCTCGTTATTGAAGACCAACACGCCTATTGATAGCTGCTCTATAACGGAGTTTGATATGTAGCTTTGTTTTTTCATTCAAGATAGATAGCAATTTCTGAGCCAACAGTTTAGCTAGCTAAGCGTGCAAACAATCTAAATAGTTCATCGCCTAACTTACGCCAAGAACGCACCACTATAGTGCATAGGTGTTTTCGATACCACTAACAAAAGCAATTAACCCTTAATTCAGTTTCGAAGCATGCTGTAAGTAAAAGGTCGTTGTGGCACTGCCTATTTTTAGCTCATTATTTGCACTCAAAACCTCTAAGGCTAAACTATGCTGCCCCCGAGACAAACCGTCGATACTCAAGCTTTCTTGGCTAACCCCATCAACCAACAGCATCAATCGATCACCTTTTTGTAAACTCGGCTCAATGGCATACTTAACCGTTACTTGACCTTGGTTATTTCTAACCGTCGCCTGATCACTAGGTTGCGTGATACGTAAGTGCTGATAAGCAACCTGACTGCTTGGTGACTTAATCGTCTGAGTAGTTTGCTGAATAACCGGTGCTTTATAAGTCATCACCGGAGGGACAACAACCTTCTCTGCACCTGCTACCGGAATATCTGAATAAGCCGTTTTACCTTGCTTATTAATATACTTATAAACCGCAGCATGGCCTATGCCCACCGTTAACATAACAAACACTAAAACTATCAATCTCATACATCACTCCTTTTATCTTCTTTCCTGTTAACTATAAAAGCATATTTAATAAATTTAGTGCAAAAAAAACCCCGCAAAAGCGGGGTTTTTTTCTAACTTATAAAATTCTACAAGCTGTAGTACATATCAAATTCAACTGGGTGAGTGCTCATACGTAAACGAGTCACTTCTTCCATTTTAAGGTCGATATAAGCATCAATCATGTCATCTGTGAACACGCCACCTTCTGTTAAGAAAGCTCTGTCTTCATTCAACGCATCTAACGCTTCATCAAATGATTTTGCTACTTGTGGAATTTTTGCTTCTTCTTCAGCGGGTAGGTCATAAAGATCTTTATCCATTGCTTCGCCTGGATCAATCTTATTTTTAATACCATCAAGGCCAGCCATTAACATTGCTGCGAAACAAAGGTATGGATTCGCTGTTGAATCACCAAAACGAACTTCAATACGACGTCCTTTAGGGTTTGAAACAAAAGGAATACGAATAGATGCTGAACGGTTACGTGCTGAGTAAGCCAACATAACAGGTGCTTCAAAACCAGGTACTAAACGTTTGTAGCTGTTTGTTGATGCGTTTGCAAATGCGTTAATTGCTTTAGCATGCTTAACGATACCACCAATGTAATGTAGAGCAGTTTCAGATAAGCCGCCGTATAAATCACCAGCAAATAAAGCTTTGCCATCTTTAAAGATAGATTGGTGAACGTGCATACCGTTGCCGTTATCACCAACGATTGGCTTAGGCATAAAGGTTGCTGTTTTACCGTATGCGTGTGCTACGTTTTGAACAACATATTTAAGCTCTAACACTTCATCCGCTTTTTTCACTAGCGTGTTAAATACAGTACCAATTTCACACTGGCCAGCAGTTGCTACTTCATGGTGATGTACTTCAGTTTCTTGACCCATATCTTCAAGCGTTAAGCACATTGCTGCACGCATATCGTGAAGTGAATCTACTGGAGGCACTGGGAAGTAACCACCTTTTGTTCCAGGACGGTGACCCATGTTGCCACTTTCGTAGTCTTTTTCTGAGTTCCAACCCGCTTCTTCAGAATCAATCTTGTAGAAAGATCCTGACATATCAGTGCTCCAACGAATATCGTCAAATACGAAGAATTCATTTTCAGGACCGAAATAAGCCGTATCACCAATACCAGTAGACTGTAAGTACTCTTCAGCTCTTTTAGCGATTGAACGTGGGTCTCTTTCGTAGCCAGACATATCACTAGGCTCTACAACGTCACAACGAATGATTAATGTGATGTCATCAAAGAATGGGTCTAACACGGCTGTTGTTGGGTCTGGCATTAAGATCATGTCAGATTCGTTAATTCCTTTCCAACCAGCAATTGATGATCCATCAAACATTTTACCGTCTTCAAAAACATCGGTATCAATTGTATGTGATGGTACTGTTACGTGTTGCTCTTTACCAATGGTGTCAACGAAACGGAAGTCAATAAAAGCGACCTCTTTTTCTTTGATTAGATCTAAAACATCTTGTACTGACATGATTACTCCTAAGAATTTAAATATTAAAATTATTTAGTTATTGCTAGCACATACTGTACCAAACCATAACTCTCTGTTCCCAACGTATTATTTAGGAACAAAACACTTTCTACCGCACCACTCTTGTGCAATAAATAACGATTAGTTACCACTCTTGTGCATCTATGAAAAAAGTACCCCTGCTTTCACAACACCAGATACTTCTAATGTTTTTTCTTCATAACGGCTTGATAGCTGCTTTGCTTGCTGAACAGTGCCAAGCAATTTAATGGGTAAAACAATCTCCACCACAATCTTACCACCAAGGTAATGTAAGTTAACCTGTTTTACCTCATCTTTATACTCAAGTTCTTGCCATGCTTCATTAAGTAATGACAAAAGCTCAGTTCTTAAGGGTAAAGCTAGATTTGGAGAGAAAACCTCATCATCTTCCGGGTCAATATGCACCATAACTTCAGCAAGGCCAGCCACTTTATCCAACAGCGTTAAACGCACTCTGTCACTAATAAGATGCCCTTCCGATACTGAAATCATTGGGCTAACAATAATATGAACATCCACTAAGGCCATCTCACCCATTTTTCGGGAACGCAGGAAATGCAGGGCCTTCACCCCTTCCACACTTAGGATAACCTCCTTTATGTGCTCCACCACCTCAGCATCCAAGGCGGTATCGACCAATTCTTTACTCGCTTCAAACACCAGCTCAAAGCCTATTTTTGCCACCATCAAACCAACAACCAATGCGGCAATCGAATCAAAGTATTGAAAGCCTGCCATGTCCAAGCCAACACCCACTAAAACCACCAGTGATGAAACAGCATCACTTCGGTGATGCCACGCATTGGCTTTTAATAAGTCAGACTTCGTTTCTTTAGCAACCCGTAGCGTTAAATGATACAAAACCTCTTTTGACAACACCGACAAGGCCGCAACCGAAATAATAAGCCAGCCATAACTAACAGCTTCATCACTAAAGAATCGTGCAATAGCATCCCAAACTATTCCACCGGCAACCGCAATTAAAAGTGCCCCTAAAATAACCGTTGCTAAGGTTTCAAAACGCGCGTGACCGTATGGGTGCTCTTCATCTGCTGCTTGCGCACCGTGGTGAGAGGCATAAAAGACCAAACCATCACTTAATAAATCAGATAATGAGTGCAGACCATCCGCTATTAATGCGTGCGACTGTCCTAACCAACCCACACTTATTTTCAATAAGGAAAGAACTAGGTTTACAACACCACCAACAACGGTAATGCTCTTCTTTGCTTTAAGGTCTGAAAGTGATTCGGACATAAATTATTCGGCGCCAACTTCAATCGTCAGTATAAACTCACCATCAACTTCTTCCGTTTTAAGCAAGGTATGCCCATTAATTCGGCACCATGCTGGAATATCCTGCATCACCCCAGGGTCAGTACACGTCACTCTCACACAATCGCCAACGGCCATTGTTTTAATGATATTTTGCGTTTTAATAACCGGCATAGGGCACATCAACCGGCGGGCATCAAGCTCAATCATACTCGCCACGCCTCTTGTATTTCGTCCGCTGCAAAAGGTTTTACACTGATGTTTTGGCTAACCCCATTCTCTGTTACTTCAACATCAACAAGCTCTGCATCACGGCCTTGACTAAACCTTGCTACAATTCGTGCCGCTAACTCAAAATCACCCTCATTAGCCGTTCCATCAAACAAGGTTAATGGGCCTTTATGGCTCATTGTTCTTAAGGTTATAAATTGTTTTTTATAGCCCTGTAAGAAGTTATTTTCACCTTCTTCTCGTGCCACAATAATCTTAAAGTTAGGTTTTGGGCGGAAGTGTCGACCCACTTTTAGCAACATAATGTCGTCTATCTCATAGTCACGCTTACCACGAGAAGCCCATAAATCAGTTAACTTAACCGAATAAGCCTTATCCGTTAAGAAACAACAACCACCAGCCGGCTGAGCATAATCAACAAAACCAAATTTTTCAGCTAGAGCCATTTGTGGTTTACGCGTACGACCACTAAAATCATACAGTTCATCACGATTCACCCAACCTTCACGTTCAGGCAACGTTTCTGGTAAATTTTGTGCACATAAAGGTCTCAATAAAAGATCATCCGCACCCGATTCTGCAGAGATAATGGGCATTGTTTCTTTACGCTGTGACATCGGACGTTGCCCAATCACTTCACCGGTAATAATAAAATCAAAACCATTTTCATCCGCCCATTCTTTAGCCTTACCCACCATGAAGACTTTACAATCCAAGCATGGGTTCATGTTGGCGCCGTAGCCATGTTTTGGATTAATCAGAACATCTTTATATTCTTCAATAATATCAACAATATGCAGCTTAATACCGAGCATTTCAGCACTCCATAAAGCATTATTTCTTTTAGGCTTTGCCTTATCTTTTTTTCGAATGGCATGTGTGTGGCCTTCAACACAAAAGCCCGTATAAAAGTTAATGCCTTCTACGTGCACGCCTTGTTCCAACATTACTTTTGCCGCCAATAACGAATCTAATCCGCCTGAAATTAAAGCGACTGCTTTTTTCTGTGTTGCCATGTATTGATTGTTCTCACTAAACTGTATTTGGAAAAATACGCATTATACGCTATTGATTTGTATTCTGTTTTAGCTTCGCCGACAAAGCTCTCTCCAGTAAGTCCAATTATTTATGCATACAAGCCTTATTATTACGGTATGGATGATAAATTTAGTCTGATTAGATATACTCCTCGTTCATTTTATCAACTGTGAATTTTAACGTGAACAAATCTAAGCAAGACCTCATGACATTCCAAGGCCTTATCCTTGCTCTGCAAGAATACTGGGCAAACCAAGGCTGCGTTATTCTCCAACCTTTAGACCTTGAGGTCGGTGCGGGTACTTTCCACCCCGCTACTTTTTTACGGGCCATTGGCCCTGAGCCTTGGGCAACGGCTTATGTTCAACCTTCACGACGTCCAACAGATGGTCGGTATGGTGAAAACCCAAACCGCTTACAGCACTATTACCAGTTTCAAGTACTGATTAAACCCTCACCGATTGATATTCAAGAACTCTATCTCAGTTCATTAAAACACCTCGGCATTGATATGCTGGAACACGATATCCGCTTTGTAGAGGATAACTGGGAATCACCAACGCTTGGCGCTTGGGGTTTAGGCTGGGAAGTTTGGCTAAACGGTATGGAAGTTACCCAGTTCACTTATTTCCAACAAGTTGGTGGAATAGATTGCCGCCCTGTTAGTGGTGAAATTACTTACGGACTAGAACGCATCGCCATGTACATTCAAGGCGTTGAAAGTGTATACGATCTTGTGTGGACAAAAAACGAGAGAGGCACGGTTACCTACGGAGATGTGTTTCACCAAAATGAAGTCGAAATGTCGACCTATAATTTTGAACACGCCGACACCAGCACATTATTTGAACAGTTCAACCAGTGCGAAGCGGCTTGTAACTTACTGATAGAAAAAAACTTAGCGCTACCTGCTTACGAGCAAGTGTTAAAAGCCTCCCACACCTTTAACTTATTGGATGCACGGCACGCTATCTCTGTCACCGAAAGACAACGCTTTATTTTGCGCGTAAGAACACTGTCTAAAATGGTTGCCGAAACGTATTACAACTCTCGCGAGGCGCTTGGCTTCCCCATGTTAAAAAACACGGAGGCTTCATCATGAGTAATACTGCCGACTTATTATTTGAATTAGGTTGTGAAGAACTACCACCGATGACCTTAAAAACGCTACGTGATCACCTATTAAAAGGGGTACTTGCGGGCTTAGATGAAGCAAATCTGAGCTATGGAAAAAGCCAAAGTTTTGCAACACCCCGTCGTTTAGCTTTTCATATTGAAGGCCTAGAAACAGCACAAAAAGATATTCTTGTTGAAAAACGAGGCCCTGCCGTTGCTGCCGCCTACGATAAAGAAGGCAACCCCAGTAAAGCCGCTTTAGGTTTTGCTCGTGGTTGTGGCGCTGAGTTTGATCAACTCGGTACCTTAAAAACAGATAAAGGTGAGTGGCTTTCTTACAATAAACTGGAAAAGGGTCAGCAAACAGACGCACTTATTCCTGCCATTATTGAAAAATCACTCGCTCAATTACCCATTGCTAAGCGTATGCGTTGGGGCAGCTCTAACGAAGCTTTTGTTCGCCCGGTGCAAAATGTACTATTACTACTTGGCGAAACAGCTATTAACAAACCGTTTCTTGGCGTAACGAGTAGCAACCAATCTTTCGGTCATCGTTTCCACGCGCCTGAAAAGTTTACCGTTAGCAATGCCAGTGATTATTGTGAGCAATTAAAAAATGCCTATGTCATTGCCGACTTTGATCAACGTAAAGCCATTATTAAAGAACAAGCCGTTAAAGCAGCGGCAGCCGTTGGCGGCACTGCTCATATTGATGCAAGCTTGCTTGATGAAATTACCGCACTGGTCGAATACCCGGTTGCCGTTACTGGTAATTTTGATGCACATTTCTTAAGCTTACCAAAAGAAGTGCTTATCACCACCATGCAAATTAACCAAAAATACTTCCCCGTGTTAGATGACAAAGGCGCTTTACTGCCGCACTTCATCACCATTAGTAATATTCAAAGTAAAAACCCAACCGCTGTTAGCCACGGTAATGAACGCGTGATTAGCCCGCGCTTATCCGATGCTGAGTTTTTCTGGCAACAAGATCTTAAAACCACCCTTGCCGACCGTATACCCAGCTTAGATAACGTTGTATTCCAGCATAAGCTTGGCTCCGTTGGTGAAAAAGTTCGTCGCGTTGAAAAACTATCCACAGCTTTAGCGCAACAACTTGGTTTTGATAGCACCTTAGCTTCTCGCGCAGCCTTACTCAGCAAAACCGATTTAGTCACCGATATGGTGGGCGAGTTTGCTAGTTTACAAGGTGTGATTGGCCGTTACTATGCAACAGAAAATGGTGAAGCAACCGAAGTTGCTCAAGCTCTAGAAGAGCAATACCTACCTAAACAATCAGGCGGCGCATTACCCACTAGCCCAACAGGCCAAGTGCTTGCTCTATCCGATAAACTCGATACTTTGGTTGGAATATTCAGCGTTGGCTTACTACCCACAGGCGATAAAGACCCCTTTGCATTACGCAGAGCCGCTTTAGGTATTCTACGTATTATTATTGAAAACAAACTACCGCTTGACCTTAAGCAACTCATTAGCCTCTCTTGTGCGCAACTTACCCACACGTTCGATGCAGATAGCACCGCTGAGCTAGTGTTTAACTTTATGATTGATCGCTTAAAGGGTTATTGCCTAGCCGAACAATACAGCGCCGAACAATTTGCAGCGGTAGCCAGTGTGAATTGCCCAGAACCTGTTGATTTTATGAACCGTATGTTTGCGGTTAAAGAATTTTCTGCACTGGATGAAGCCACAAGCCTTGCGGCAGCGAATAAGCGTATTCAAAACTTATTGAAAAAAGCCCCAGCTGACGTTGCTAACTTATTTAAAGCCGACTTACTGATTGAGCCTCAAGAGCTAGAGCTGCATAAGCAACTGCAAAGCATTGAAAGCCAAGTAAACCCGTTAATTGAACAGCACAGCTATATTGACGCTTTAAAGTTATTATCAACCCTAAAACAACCCATTGATGATTTCTTTGAACACACCTTTATTATGGCTGAGGATGAAAACCTAAAGCACACACGCCTAGGTTTACTGGCCAATATTCACGCCATGTTTATTAAAATAGCTAACATATCTATTCTATAAAATAGGCTAGATATGGCGCTTAAAGCAGACATTATTTTAGATCGTGATGGGGTTATTAACCTCGATAGCGATGCCTACGTGAAAAGTGTCGACGAATGGATTGCTATCGATAGTAGTATTCAAGCCATTGCTCAATTACATAAGGCTGGGCACCGCATTTTTGTGGCAACCAACCAATCAGGTATTGGGCGTGGCTTTTATAGCGCACAAACACTCCACGATATGCACCAAAAAATGCTCCATTTAGTGGCTGATGCCGGTGGGGAAATTACAGATATCGCTTACTGCCCGCATACACCCGATGATAGCTGTGCTTGTCGCAAGCCTAAGGCTGGGCTGTTAGAGGCACTCGCTGCTAAAAACAACATTAAGCTAGGTGATGCTATTGTCATTGGTGATAGTCTGCGTGATCTACAAGCAGCAGACCTTGTAGGCAGCCAAGCATTCCTTGTTTTAACCGGTAAAGGGCAAAAAACCCTTCAACAAAACCCTACGCTTCCTTACCCTATTTTTGAGACTCTTTATGACGCCACAAAACACATGCTCAACTAATACCTTTTTACTTGGTTTTCGTTCCGTTATATTTTTTATTTTCCAAGTCTTAACCCTGTGTATCTTCGCGCCACTTGTTTTACTCTCATTCCCATTTTCCTACCACCTGAGATACCGCATTGCTAGCAGTTGGGCCAAACTGGTTATCAAAGGGCTGAAAGTTATCTGCCAACTCGATTTTCAAGTAACCGGCATGGAAAATATTAAAGGCAATGGCATTATTTTTTGTAAACACCAATCCGCTTGGGAAACCTTTGCGCTTCAAACCATCTTTCCTGAGCAATGCTGGGTATTAAAACGCGAATTATTGTGGATTCCACTCTTTGGCTGGGCATTGGCTTTAACACAACCCATTGCTATCGATCGCTCGCAAAAAACCAAAGCCTTTAGACAAATTGTTAAGCAAGGCATCGATCGTTTAAAAACAGGCCGTTGGGTGGTTATCTTTCCCGAAGGAACACGTACCGCACCCGGTGAAAAACGTAAGTATATGATTGGTGGCGCAATGCTAGCGCAGAAGTCTGGCTACCCCGTTATTCCTGTGGCACATAATGCAGGTGAATATTGGCGTAAAAATGCCTTTATAAAACGCCCGGGAACTATTCAAGTAAGAATTGGTGAAATGATTGATAGCACGGAGTTCTCAGCCCGAGAGCTCAATCAAAAAACTGAACAGTGGATAGAATCTCAAATGGATGAAATAAGCCACCACTAAGCTTCTTTAAGGCCTGTGGCTTGTTGGGCTTCGCAAGCTCAGCCACAATCTATACATCAAACACCTATGCTAGATTGGTACTAATGCAAGAAGCACAACAGGTTTTCTAAATAAATTTAAGACAAAAAAAACGGGGCAAAGCCCCGTTTTTTTATTCAATACTTGCGTAATTACTTAACGCTAAGTTCTACTCGTCTATTTTGTGCACGACCTTCTTTCGTTGCATTATCGGCCACAGCATTTTCTTCACCAAAACCAGCTGCTGTTAATTTAGCAGCATCACAACCATGTCCAACCATATAAGCTACAACCGCTTCAGCACGTTGCTGAGACAATGTTTTGTTGTAAGCACTAGAACCTGTTGAATCTGTATGCCCACTCACTAACAAACTTACATCAGCATGATGTTTGTGGTGAGACATTGCGATACCGGCCAAAATTTCTTTAGCTGCATCCGTTAACAACGCAGAGTTTGTGTGGAAGTTAACACCCTCTAATACTAAAGGTGCCGCACAACCTAGTTTATTAACCACTGCGCCAGCAGCTGAATTAAGACACTGATCTTTATAATCAGCAACACCATCGTTATCTGAATCTAATGCACAGCCTTTACTGTCTACTGCTGCACCAGCCGGTGTTGTTGGGCATTCATCAATACTATCCGCCACACCATCATTATCAGAGTCTTTAGCTACTTCTACAGGTTTCGCTTCATCATTCATTAAAGCGCAAATAGTTCCACCAATAACAGCACCACCAATAGCACTTAATACCGCATCTTCGCTATCGTGATCATCACCAAACCCACCAGCCGCACCACCAATAGCAGCACCGGCTATTGCGCAGTTTTGCCACGTTTTTTGTTCTACATTTGCACAACCTGCAGCCAAAACTAACACAGCTGTAAGCGCTGTTAACTTCTTAATTATTCTCATTTTATTTCCCTATT
>Ga0209081_1000320_pt1 | contig 29035 bp, 26 predicted proteins | sample GOMGulsemesocosm_4_FD_184636 | JGI IMG/M metagenome (GOLD analysis project Ga0209081, IMG submission 184636) | Methane-oxidizing microbial communities from mesocosms in the Gulf of Mexico - GOM15B Gulf of Mexico (SPAdes) (version 2) | ecosystem: Environmental > Aquatic > Marine > Cold seeps... | reverse complement strand
CAACTTAGCGCCTAGCCAGATTGTACCGAAACTGGCCGACAAGGGCTGCTACATGGCCTCTGAAGCATCAATTTATCGTATTTTGAAGCAAGAGAATCAGCTACATCACAGGCAGAAATCAAAGCCGTTAAACCCAGCGAAAAAGCCAAAATCGCTAACCGCAACAGGGCCAAACCAAATCTACACGTGGGACATCACGTATCTGCCCACGAGGATTCAAGGCGTGTTCTTGTATCTTTATTTGGTGCTTGATATTTACAGCCGAAAGATTGTGGGTTGGCAAGTGCACGAATCAGAGCGAAGTGCATTAGCAGCGGATTTAATGACGGATATTTGTCGTCGTGAAGAAGTAGAACGTCATCAAGTGACTCTGCACTCAGACAATGGCAGCCCGATGAAAGGGGCCACAATGCTGGCGACACTGCAGCAGTTAGGTATTATGCCGTCGTTTAGCCGGCCATCAGTGAGCAATGATAATCCCTATTCTGAATCTCTGTTCCGGACCTTGAAGTACCGGCCAAACTATCCAGCCAAGCTCTTTGAAGATCTTCGAGCAGCTCGTACCTGGGTTCAAGAATTCACAACGTGGTACAACGGTGAGCATCGCCATAGCGCCATTAAATTTGTCACTCCAGCGCAACGGCACGCAGGTGAAGACATTCAAATACTGGCCAGCCGCGAGCAAGTCTACTTACAAGCTCGGTCAGACAACCCGCTGCGCTGGAGTGGCGAAATTAGAAACTGGAGCCCAGAGAAGGAGGTTCACCTTAACCCTGAAAAGCCAAGGGTAGAAGAGGAGGAAGACAAGGCGGCATAGATTTTAACTCGAGGCGACAACTCGCTTGAAAGACACCGCTTATGTGAATGGGGTGGTGGCATAGTGAATGTGGTCATCAGACAAAAGGTATGAGCACCGCCTCGAGAATGAATTAAGCGATCACTCGGTTTAGCATGCCTTAATCGGTGTGTTCAGATTTTAATGAGCGCTTGTTGAATTGTGCCAAAAAACGTTTGCGCAGTTCCGTGCTCACAGTAGATGCTGAGCTAGGTAACGACTACCGTATTGAGTACGCCGGGCTGACCAATTCCAGTTACGGCTCACATACCTAGACAGACTGAGCCGGTTAAGCCTTATAATCGGCTCAGAATATGCTATATTCTGAGCCGATTAGTCTATTCTATCGGCTCAGGAACGCTTATGACGGACATTACCTACAGTTGGCAAAGCCCCGAATGGCCCAATTTCCAGTTCGATCTAGGTCAAATTCAAGCAATTCTCTACGACTACGCCATTGAAGCTGGACGTGTGGCCGGTGGTATGAACCAGGTAAGCAGCCTTAATCGCAGTGAAGCTGTACTCGACCTGATGGTGGATGAGGCCATCCGTAGTTCTCAGATCGAAGGCGAAAATCTTGACCGTGAAGATGTGCGCTCGAGCATCAAAAACCACCTTGGGCTGCAGACACCGCCAAAGCGCATTGGCGATGTAAAGGCTGAGGGCATGGCCGCGTTGATGGTCGATGTGCGCAAGGTCTACGAGTCGCCGCTGACAGCCAAGAAGCTTCACCACTGGCACAATATGGTCATGCCTAGGCAGGAAAACCTTGTCCTAACCAGCAACATCAAGGTCGGCGATTGGCGCGATGAGCCGATGCAAATTGTTTCAGGCCCCATCGGCTACGAAACCGTGCACTATGAGGCGCCGCCCCCCGAGACAGTACCTGCTGAGATGGATAGGTTCCTCGAATGGTATAATGAAACCTCGCCAACGGCAGGTCAGCGACCCCTGGCCGGTCCTGTGCGCGCCGCCATCGCCCATTTATGGTTTGAATCAATCCACCCTTACGACGACGGCAATGGTCGTGTGGGTCGCGCGATTGCCGAACACGCATTGTCTCAAGATCTCGGCCAACCTTTGATGATGGCACTCTCCAGCTCTTTGTCGAACCAAGCCAAGGATTACCATCAGCAGTTAAATGACGCAAGTGTCGGCAACCTCGATGTTACGCCCTGGGTTAAATGGTTTTCAGAGGCAACTCTGACGGCCCAACAAACTGCCGGAGAGTGTCTGCAGTTTGTTCTCGATAAATCACGTTTCTGGGACAATCATGCCGATACCACACTCAACGATCGGCAGGTAAAAGCGGTTAATCGCATCTTCAAAGAGGGGCCCAACGGTTTCGAAAACGGCATTAATGCGCAGAAGTATAAGTCCATCACTGGCTGTTCCAAAGCCAGTGCGACACGCGACCTTGCCGACCTGGTGGAGAAGGGTGCACTTGTCCGTCTGCCCGGAGAAGGGCGAAACGCTAGGTACGGTTTAGCGCTGGATGAGTAGTTATCACCGCGCGATAAGCCAGTGGCCGCTCCTTTACACCGTCATCCCGTATTGATCAGGCGCTGCCAGCATTAGTCGGAAAGATGAAGAGTCTCGATAATGGCAATCTAAAGGGCAGGCGCTGAGAGCGAGCCACTGGCCACTTCTAGCACACAGCTGCCGGAAGCCTCAGCTCATAATCGTGGTATTTATGTTAGCTGTCGACAGCACTGCTTCAGATACTGTCAATTCACGAGTTCTCTCCTGACCTTTCCCCAAAAGCCAACCCATGGCCAACGTGAGATCTCCCGTTACGGAGGGGGAGATCGTCGAGGGCGGATTAAGCGATAACTCGTTTTAACATGCCTTAAGCCCAGTCAATACCGGTCTGTCTTCCGCATGCCATCTCCTCGGGTGGTGTATATGAATTAAGGCTGAGCAGAATCCAAGCGTGGGATTTCCGAGCATACACCCGATTATTCTTTGCGAGACAAAGCTGTCTTTTATAGTGCAGTTTTTTCGCAGCAGCAGTTACAAAGCTTTCCTGGTGGTAGGGGACGTGGTATATATCGCTGAGAACTAATATGAATTCTCAGGGAGGGAGTATGGATCTTGGTGGTTACTTGTCTTGTTGTCCTGGCTGTCGAAAGCTGATCAACAATGATGACATGGGTAGAGATTCTTGTATCGAATGTGACGCTAGGTTTGATTGGAATCAAAGGCGCTATGCTCAGGAGAATCCGGGGCTATATAGTCAAACAGTCCATGCTCTGAGAGGTGAGTCTGGACTGGTAATAAAGTTTGCCGAGCATCGAGAAGTATCAGGAAGAATTCTAGAAGTGGTAGGCCCTTGGGCAATCACAGAAAATGGAATTGAGTGCCTTATTACTAGCTACTCTATTGATAGCAGGCAGCTTGATGAAAGTGATTGGGTGTCACAGGTTTCTGCGAAAACATGGGTTAATCCGAACGAGTTCAAATTAGCCTATGAAAAAGCTAGAACTATCCACTGTTATTCATAGCGATGATTATGAGCCTGTAAGCAATTCTGTGTGACCGCCTGATTTAAACGTAGTCTCTCAAGCGGTCTTCGAACTAAATTATAAATCGGTTCAAGGTGGGCTATCCAGTTCTGATAGGCATGGTTCACTTCTCCTAGGCGCCCATTATTGACCTTTCCCCTCGCACAAAAAACATGACCACGATGATATTACCCGTTGCTGATGAGGGCGAGGTCATTGAGGGAGGGTAAACTAAGTGATAACTCGGTTTAATCTATCTTAAGCTGAGTAATCTCGATAACACTCGATGTGTGGGATGGTAGTGCATAAGAAGTATCAACTTGAACGTGGCTCGTCCACGGTAGACAGTAGCAGAGTCTTTTGTGTTTCTTGTTCTTTCCCGACACCTCCAGAAAGTGACGTGTGTAAGCAACGGCACTCTTGATTGGTCAACATGATCGGAGGCCCTACAAATTCACACACTTAATGATTTAACTCTGGACTTTAATCATTAGCTAGCTGGGCTAGTGGGTTCATTTCTAGTTTGTTTTAATCAATGCTAGTGGTTGTAATGCGTACATAACCAGGTAGCCACTAGTGGTGATTTTTGGTGTGGAGGACAGGCGGCGATTTTTATTAGTGGTTCGCTGTTGTAGGTATATAATTACTTCAGGTGTCTTATCTAGGGCTGTCGATATGCGAACTGAGGTTAGAGTGCAGGCGAGTAAAAAGTTGTTTGCTAAACGTATTGCGCTAGCTGAAAGTCTTGTTCGCTGTTACACCTTAATAGGGTTTGAGAGGATTTCTGTTTTTTCTGAGTCCGGTTCTGGAAAGTCGGAGTTTTGTCGCGACTACCTAATGCCTGAAATGAAAAGCACCTGAAACTCGTGATTATATGTGTATCGCAAGCGGGGTTAATCGTTGAGAGGGGGGGGGGTGTGTGCTTTTCGTTATTTATTGATATTTAGCACCTATTAACATCGCTAAACGACCAATATCTACGCGTCATTCTCCATACTTGTAAACCAAGAAATACTAATGCTCACTACCCACAAAATAGCATGGGCGCTGAGACACTTGAATATAGTCGTATGCAGGGTAGATACCGTTTCAGCCTAATAATTTCATCGCTTACTGGTGAGCAATAAGTCGTGACGATTAAGGTATCGTGATACGCATGTAACCAGTGCCTCTTTAAATCTCAGTTTCTTGCACCGCTGGTAGTGCAGTAGGCGGTAAATTCTTATCTTTCCATTCTCAAACACATACTGAATTCCCTGTGATGCGAGTTGAATGGGCATTTTTCCCCTAAGTACACATTTGTCCGTGTTTCAGGTTCAGAGTGCCCAGTTGTAACGCGACTTGGTCTATATGGTATTAGGTTTGGTCAGTTTTGATAATTAGATAAAGCGGAAGATGCCTTAAGATATAATTTTTTAGGAGCTGACAGCATGAAATACAAGGATCAGGTAGTGATGATTACAGGCGCCAGCGGTGGCTTGGGGCAGGAAGCCGCGAAGCAGTTTGCTCAAGCAGGCGCAAAACTGGCACTGAGTGATATTAATGAAGCTCTTTTGAACGAAGTGGCGGCCCAGCTGACTGAGACTGGTGCTGAGGTTTATCAGCAAGCATGCGATGTGACAGATGAGCTCTCTGTACAGAATTTTGTTGAGGCGACGGTTGGGGCGTTCGGGCGTATCGATGTTGCTATCAATAATGCCGGCGTAGACCCTGAAGCGACACCTCTGGTAGACATGCCGTTAGCCAAATTCGAAAGCATGATGAATATTAATGTACGCGGGGTGTTTTTGGGTATGAAGCACCAGATTCCTGTCATGCTTAAACAGCAGGCAGGGGTTATTTTGAATGTGTCCTCGATTGCTGGGGTTAACGGCGCTGCCTATTCAGGCGTTTATGCCGCCACTAAACACGCAGTGATCGGATTAACCAAATCGGCTGCCGCAGAGTACGGCCGAAAAAATATCCGCGTGAATGCCATCTGCCCCGGTATCACGGCAACTAATATGTTCGACCGGGCGATAGACTCGTTGCCGGATCGAGAGTTTGCTATCAAACAAATAGGTTCTGATACGTGTCTGAAGCGTCACGCGCAGCCAGACGAAATAGTGCGAGGTATGTTGTTTGCCTGTGATCCGACTAATACGTATATGACGGGACACGCATTGTTAATGGATGGTGGTTACAGCGCTGTGTAAAATTACCTGAAGATGGCGATTGCCGTTGTATTAAAATTTGTTTGTTTGTACTGATTAGACTGTCTTGCCGTTAGTTGATTGTCTATACCGCGTGCTCAAGGGTGTTTGTTGGTAACTGAGAATGAAGATTTACCCTGCAGGGTAAATGTTCATTGCCGTTTATGAAGCATAAACGTTCGATTGGCAGGGTTCAGTAAACTCTTTTCCTTCCTCTCTTTCGAGACCTGCTTTTTTGGTTGTCTTCGTTTAGAAATAGCGGTGTCGTTATTTGACCTTGTTATGAATTCGCGAGTTGATCAAACTGTCGTCTTCTAATCAAACCACTTATTCTACCGATGTATTTTTCTTACTCGCGTTGCCGAGCAACCTTTGGAGCCGTTTTGGTTTATCTCGATATTCTACTTATTTTCGTGAAAAGCGTTGTATCAATGTTGATAACTCGCGGCAGACTGGCGCACAGAAGCTGGCGAGCCGAGTTATTATTCCGATTTTTAAAGGCCTTGTTTTCTGCGTCGAAAGAACAACCGATCACCTGGTTGAGGGACAGGCAAGAGGCGTTAAACTTACCTGATGCAACACATAAGATACTGTTCGAAAAAGAGAGCATTCAAGGTGTTGATTGCTTGTGGTGTAAACCCACCACTAGCGCGGCAATATCAACCATCATTGTCTACTTTCACGGCGGTGGTTATGTGTTTGGGTCGGTTGGCAGTTATAAAAATGTATTAACCGAATTGGCGCTGGAATCTAATGCTTGGGTGTTAGGCGTAGATTACCGATTGGGGCCGGAGCATAGGTTTCCCGCGGCTCAGGATGACTGTCTTGCCGTGAGCCAACACATACTCGACCACTACAGTGACTTCCGTGTGATCCTGGCTGGTGATTCGGCCGGCGGGGGCTTGGTACTCGCCACGTATCAAAGCCTACTTGAAATCAATGAAGGGGCTACACCCGCCGCACTGGTGCTTATTTCACCCTGGTTGGATCCTGCGAGCCAATCCAGCAGCATGAGAGACAATGAGAAAACCGACCTACTGGATCGCGAACTGGTCGAGCGCTGGGGGCATTTGTACTTGGGCGACACGCCTTTGAATCACCCACGCGTAAACTTTAAAGAAATGGACTTTTCAAATCCAGTGGACATCTATATCCAAGCGGCCAGCGATGAAATTTTTATCGATCAGATCAGGGCGTTTTCAAAACGAGTTCAAGCGGCGGGTGTGTCGGTTAGGCTGGATGAGTACCCGGGCTTGTTCCACGTTTTTCAAATTCTCACACCGCTCTTGCCTGAGGCTAAACAGGCATTTTCGGATATGGGGCGCTACATAAAGGGCTCAGAATAAAAGACAGTCATTTTTTCGCTCTTAGTGTCGTGGTTAGGTGGCCGGCCTAATCAGCGTTTAAACGAACGTTTAAAGTTAGCGTTATCACTGTAACACTAGCCGTGTCGCGGTGACTTCTACGGAGAGTTTGTCCAGCGTTAGCTGCACCTGAAGATGGCGATTGTCGTTGTATTAAAAAGTGTTTATTTGTACTCATTTGATTGTCTTGCAGTTAACTCTAAAACATTAGTGCGGACTCTAATTGATAGAGCTGTATCGCATAGATTGCTAATGGCGTACTGAGAAATCTTTGCTTGGGGTGTTCGTCCCCATTGCGTGAGAATGTACTGCTCCGCCGTGAGTGTCTTGTCGCCAGGCGATACCTCATGACAGCCCATAGACAAAGTTTGGCGGCATAACGGCAACGACTTCAGGTTTAATATCAACTTCGTTAGGGCTGGGGTGTCGTCAGTATTGGTGGTGGCGCGGAGGCGGGAGAGGTTAGCCCTGAAAACTGATGAATGAAGTGTGTCGGGTCATCGATCTGCCATTGCAGTTGCTCTGTTAGGGGGATTCTTAGCGCTGGATATTGCTTGGAGAGGAAGGGGTAGAGGTCGCTGTGTGCCAGCGCTAAGCTCGGGTGCGGTTGATCTAGGCTGGGTTCTAATAACAGTGTGGTGGCTACGAGAATGGACTCACTAATAAAGACATCGAGCCGACCCGCTTGGAGCATTTTGAGACCCATGCTGACGGAGGTGAGTTGATGGGCGGCGGGTTGATGTCGCACAAATGGTTCGCTGATCCCTGATCCCCTGACACTGCCCACGTTAAGTCGATCACTGCGTAAGCGCTCGAGATTTAAGGCGCGCCATTGAGCTTGGTAGGTCCAAGCGATTAACGTCGAGCGTGCCACTGGCACATCGATACGCAGCAGACCGCGGCTCTCTAGCTCGCGCGCTGCTGGAACGCCTCTGCCACAGTTGCCATCGACTAACCCCTGACTTAAATCATTGATGCCGCGCTTAGATGGGCTGTAAATCATTTCAAAGTTGTAACCTAGGGGTTTGAAGGCCTGTCGATAAAGTTCGGCGTAGGCGATGAACAGCGGGCTGCGGGAAGGGACTGGGCAATTAAAGAGGATTGTTTTTTTACGGGCCGGTTGGGTTTGCTCTGCGTCGGCATTTGTAAGCTCTGAGGTAACGGTGGCGGTGGGTGTTCTTGAATCGAAAGAGTAAACGACCTGTGTGTAAACCCCCACGCTGAACGCTAGGAGGGTGGTTATTAGCATGGGGAGTCGGAAGTGTCGCAACGTATGAAACCAATCAGTCAGTATTGGATCATTATAGTGGGTTATCCGTTGGCCGTGTTTTGACTCACCTTGAGGTTTTTACGCCCAATCATTAAAGCGCTGTGGTCCGAGCTTTCAGCTTTCTTGGCTTCGGCTACCAAGCACGGACCTTAACGCACTGTTAGGCCAGTGACTCGGCGCGAGCCTTGAGGGCAAAGGCGACTGAGTCAAAGCCCTGCTTAATCCAGTCGCCCTGCTTTTTGATCACCGTGTTGGCGAGCAATCCTTTAAAGCTGTCGGTGGTGACATAGCGGCACGATTTCTCGTCGATGGCTTCGATGAGCTGATCGCGCCGTGCTTGTAAAACCCAGCGGTGTTTCATGGTCATGCCCCAGGCGAGGCTCTTTTCTTGCTCGTAGGTTTCGACAAATTCACGTTGTTTCATCAGTTCGCCACTCTTGCCCGGTTTGGGTAAATACAGATCAACCGGATTGCCAAGCGTTAAATCCGACTCGACCTTAACGGTGAACGGATTCCATTGTGGGTAGCTGGGCAGATCGGTGAGCACCTGCCAAACCACCGCGGCTGGCGCGTTGATGGTGACGGTCTCTGAGCTGACGACGGCTTTAGGGTTTTTCATCTATAACCTCAGGCTTGTAATGTCACCTGCAACGCTAGCAGCCCTGTGCGGTCAGGAGCCAGCAGCATTACCTTTCTTTGGTCTGGTTACCGAAACAGCTTTCTGGCTTGATGGTGTTCTGGAGGCTACTTGACCAGTTAGGTCATGTTAAGTCGCACCGACTTGCGCTATGTTTCGGTGACTTGCCGAGTGCGAGCGGACGACTAAAAGTTATTATGACGGCTCAGCCGTGGGTGTTTTTCGATGCGTATATCCCCTTACTCCTCAGGTTGCGGCGCTCTGGTTGACGCGGTGCAACTGGCCAGTATGTCCGATGTTGACGTGCAGCAACTGCGCCAAGCGTTCTCGCAATACGGGTTGCTGTTTTTCCGCGAGCAAGAGATCAGTCCCGCCCAGCACATAGAGGTTGCCAAACGCCTTGGCGATATTATCCACAATAAATTCTTTGCGCCGGTGGCGGGTTTTCCTGAAATTGCCGAGGTACGCAAAGAAAAGCACCAGACCACCAATATTGGTGGCGGTTGGCATACCGATCACTCCTACGACGAGGCGCCCGCGATGGGCTCCTTGTTGTTGGCGCGTGAAGTGCCGCTAACCGGCGGTGATACTCGCTTTGCCAACCTGGCCGATGCCTATGACGCATTGTCGCCGGGGCTGCAGAAAACACTTGAATCCCTGCGCGCCGTGCACTCCAATAAACACCTCTACGGTGAAGGTGGTTATTATCGCAGTACGGATATTGCCGAACAGCTAGGCGGCGTCGACAGTGTTGGCGATGCCACGCATCCAGTGGTTATTCGTCATCCAGAGAACGGCCGCAAGGTGCTCTACGTCAATCCCGGTCATACCCTAGGTATTGAGGGTTGGCGTTTAGAGGAGAGCAAAGCGCTGCTCGATTACCTTTACCAGCACGTCGATCAGCCGCAATTTACCTGCCGTTTCGATTGGCAGCCGGGCTCGGCGACCTTTTGGGATAACCGCAGTACCTGGCACTTTGCTCAGAATGACTACCAGGGCCAAGCGCGTTTGATGCATCGCATCACGCTCGCCGGCTGCAAGCTTGAAAGCGCATAGGTAATTGCAAACCTCAGTCTTTGATAGGAGTTGTCGAGCATGCATGTAAACAATAAAGTCGCCATCGTCACCGGTGCCAGCTCAGGCGTGGGCGCCGAAGCGGCGTTTAAGTTGGCGAGTTTGGGGGCGCGGATAGTGGTGAATTACGCCCACTCGCAGGCCGGCGCCGAGCGCACCGTGGCACGCATTGTTGAGGCCGGTGGTGAGGCCAGTATTTTTCAGGCCGATGTCAGCGACAATCTGCAGTGTGTTGCCTTGGTGGCGGCCGCCGTCGAACGCTACGGTCAGCTGGATATATTGCTTAATAATGCCGGTACCACGACGTTTGTCGAGCACCAAGACCTAGACGGCTTAACCGATGAGATTTGGCACAGGACACTGACAACCAATTTGCAGGGGCCTTTTTACATGAGCCGTGCGGCGCTGCCGGAGATGATCAAGCAGGGCGGCGGTGAAATTGTCATGACCTCGAGCATTGCTGGCTTGACCACCCACGGCAGTTCGCTGGCTTACTGCGCGTCCAAGGCGGGTTTGAACAGTTTGACCAAGACTCTAGCGAAAACCATGGGCAAACATGGGGTGCGGGTTAACGCGATTTGCCCTGGGCTGATTGATGGCGAGTGGGGGAGTGAAGGTTGGGGAGACAACTGGGATACGGCGAAAGACTTTACCCGTGCTGAAACGCCACTGGGGCAGATTACCAAACCAGGCGACATTGCCGACGGCTTGCTGGCACTTATCACCGGCAGCGATTTAATGACGGGACAAATCATCACCCTAGACGGTGGTTTTACCCTTTAATACTTACTACGTGAGACGTGTAATAAGGCGAACCCTATGACCGAAACAGAGCAACATCTACGTATTGAATTGGCAGCTTGTTACCGTATTTTTGATATGTTGGGCTGGAGTGAGCTGATTTACAATCATATCACCGTCAAAATCCCGGGTGATGACGAGCACTTTTTGATTAACCCGTACGGGCTTCACTACAGCGAAGTTTGTGCGTCGAACCTGGTCAAGGTGGATGTCGATGGGCGCGTTATCGATGACACACCCTACAAGGTGAACCCCGCCGGTATGCTTATCCACAGCGCTATCCACAAAGCGCGCCCTGATCTGCACTGTATCTCGCACCTGCACACCACGGCGGGTATGGCCGTGGCATGCCAGCAGCGGGGGCTGCGTACCGATAACTTCTATTCTGTACTGCTGCACAACCAAGTGGCTTACCACGACTTTGAAGGCCTCACGGTATCGCCGGATGAGAAGCAACGCTTGGTGGCGAACCTTGGCGACAAACAGCAGCTGATCCTGCGCAACCACGGTTTGCTCAGTGGCGGATCGACGCTGGCGGAAATGTTCCAGAACACTTGGGCCCTACAGCGCGCCTGTGAGATTCAGGTGGCCGCTGACAATACTGGGCAAGCCCTTATCTCGATTGACGATGACATTGCGAATAGATCTGAAGAGCTGTTGAGGGTTCAGCGCTCGGGCATGGCGGTGGGTGAGTTAGAGTTTGCGGCCTTTAAACGCAAGCTGGATGCACAGGACACATCGTACAAGCTATAAACCACGCCTCTATAGGGTGGATCAACAGCCACTACAGGCCCATCAGCGGCAGCCATTAATGGGGTGACGAAACCCCGTGCTTAGGGCTTCCGTATTCAGGTACATGCAATATTTTTTTATTTTTATAAAGGTAAACCCTCAGTGGGTTTGGCCGATAGCCTGCTGTCGGTCTTAATTGAGTTGTGGGTGAGTGCCTGCGGCTGTCGATAGACTATGCTTTAAAACGTCTTGTCTTGCATTAATAAGGATTAACTGTGCGCAGAACTCAACTCTACACGATGGTCGGCAGCGTGGTACTGGTCGCCGATCTGGCACTGCATCAGTTCTTCGGCAACCTCTGGTTATTGCTGCTGCGTGATGCACTGTTGCTTGGCGCTCTGTATATGGGGGCCAGCAAGGTCGCCTCCGCACGCATTGGCTTGCTGCAGGACAAGGTTGACCAGATTCTGCACGGCGGCAAGATCAACCTAACCGCCAAGTTTGACACTGATATTCCCCCTGAAATTACCGGACTGGCTCGCGAGTTGAACCGCCTGCTGGCTCGCATTGAGGAGGTGGCAGAGCAATCGATGTCCGCCGCCTCACGCTTGATCCCGATGTCTGAGGAATTGGCCGACAGCTATAACGACACCACTCAGAGTGCCCTCATGCAGAGTAATTACTCTCAGAGTGTGATGGCGGGTATGAAAGTGATGAGTGAAAAGTCCGATGCCGTTGCTAGCTGCACGCAAGTGATCGCTGAGCAGCTGACGGCGGGTACCGAGGCTGTGGGTAACTGCCAAGCCTCGATGAGCAATACCAACAAGGTGGTGACTGAACTTAATGAATACATGGTTGAGGCTGAGACGGCACTGGCGCAACTGCAGCAGGAAAGTGATCAGATCGGGTCCATTGTTGAAGTCATTAACAGTGTGGCCGAACAGACCAACCTGTTGGCACTCAACGCCGCGATTGAAGCCGCACGGGCTGGCGAGCAGGGCCGTGGTTTTGCCGTGGTGGCCGATGAGGTGCGTTCGCTGGCGACGCGCACGCGCGAATCAACAGATGAAGTGAGGGCCATGCTCGAGCGTGTGCAAGCGCGCACGAAAACCATGACCCACGTTATGGGGAAAAGTGGTGAGGCCTCGCAGGCTACCTTGCAGCAGGTGTCATCGGTGACCGAGCGGTTGGGTGAGCTGGCCAGCATCATGGGGCAGGTCAGCGAATCCGGCGGAGTCATTGGTACACTGGCATCTGAGCAGCACCAAGCGTCGGCCGATGCTCAAAGCTCTGTGGATGCACTCAATACCATGAGCGCCGACGGGGTAGAGAGTTCGCGTATGCGCCCACTGACCAAACAAGACTTGGAAAACGTCGCGCTGCAGCTGCAGGGTGGGCTCTCCATCATGGTTACCTCTAATGATCCATGGCATACGGGGCGCCGTGAGAAGGGGCGCCTACAATCTGTGGCTAGCGCGTCTGCTGCCATGATCGACGACACTGAGTTGTTTTAGTCATAACACCCAGCCAGCCACCCAGCCACCCAGCCAGCTAGGCGAGTGAGCGGCGCGGCGGAGTAAACGGCCACTGTCGCAAACACACCCAGACTACTTGGCCACGGCGCTAAGCCCCACCTATTGTTCACTCGCTGACTGCAGCGGCAACCGTCAGACTAATCCATTAGCACGGCTTGCGTGACGAATATGGCCGCTCAGTTTATTTCAACCCAATCCCCTGATGACCTTTGATCCCACACCACTGTTGCGCCTTCACTTACGGTCGGTCAATACACGCTTAGGCGTATGGTTGAGCAGCTGCCGAGGCATGCAGTCTTGGGCTCGTCTTGAAATCCAGTTTTGTGTATTTTCCAAGCGTCCACAATTTCTGTGGATAAGTGTGTGGATTACCTTCTAAAAGGGCTCTCTAGGCAGCGTAATTAGGGGGTAGCCTTCAGTTTGGTTAAAAAACGCACAGTAAGGATAAAGTCCTTTATTTTCAGTTGGTTACGTGAAAGTAACAGGGGTAGAGTGTGATTGTTGGACACTTTTAATCAATTCGACATGTGTCAATAGTTTTCTGTGGAAAAAGTCTGTCAGGTTAGACAGTTTTACCGTGTGGTTACACGTGTGTAACCACTTACCACGTTGAATTTGGCGCCAACGGGCCTCGGTGTTAGTTACTGGGTGTTACCCGTAACGTTCGGGTAAACGTAGTCATGTGTTTCGGTAACACAGCCGTCATGTGAGTTGGTAACCGCAGGTGTGGCTTCTGAGCGAATGTGTCCCTAGCTTGGGCTGAATTGTCGTTCAGTGGTTGGTGTTGGCGATAAAATAATACGGCCGCGGGCTGTCTGTATTTGTGTGCGGGCAGTTCATGCGCAGCCGTGTGTGAACCTCGAGGCATTCGAAAGACTTAGGGTCTTATTATGGGGTGACCCTTTGTTTGGGTTAGACCAATAAGCTGTCTATACTGCTTAAGTTGTATTATGTAACGTTCGCCCCGGTGAAGTTGGGGGAAACTAAAAATGAGGTGACGGTGTGCGCAGCGGATGGGTGACAAAACGAGTTTGGAGGCGACTGCGGCTGATCGTGTTTTGCGCTCTGTTCTCCGTGCCAATGGCACAGGCAAAAGAGGTCTCTATAGGCGCCGGTAGCTTCGGGCCCTACTATATACCCGAGACCAACTCCGGTATTTTCCCTGACATAATCTCCGCGGTATTTCGTGAAATGCCGGGGTTTGAGCCTAAGTACGTTTTCGATATCAACGTGCAAGATGTTTGGCGCGGTTACCAAGCTGGACGCTTAGAGGCGATATCAAATTTGTTCGATTCTTTAGAGGCGGACGGTTGCCGTTCAGATCCGGTTTTTCGATTCAGTGATGTGGCGATTAGTAAGTTGAAAGACAATCGTCAGCTTGAGCGTCTTGCTGACTTAGAAGGTTTAAGTGTTGTTGCCTTTGCGGGCGCTAAAGGCTTCTTAGGTGAGGAGTATACACGTTACACCCAGTCGGATAATTACATGGAGGTGGGTAAGCAAGAGTTACAGGCGCGCCTGATGCTGAGTGATCGCTATGATATTAATGTTGGCGACTTGTATATTTTCCTTCATGGCTTACAGCAAGTGACCTCGATAAAAATAGCACCGAGTGAGTTCAGGGTGCATAAATTGTTCCCCCAGATTTCTAGCCGTATGGGCTTTCATGACGAAAGCCTGTGTCCCTTGTTTAATGCGGGCTTAAAGAAGGTTAAAGCTTCCGGTGAGTATGAGCTGATTTACCAACGCTACTTGGACCGCTTGAGCTTTGATCGCTAGCAAGCTGTTGAAAATCGTTATAGAGGCAGTTGATGCAAGGCACTGCGGGGTCTTGGGCTCAATGGGGCCTCGGGCTCAAAACAGGCGAAAACGCAAAGTTATGTGCAATAAATGAGTATTTGACCCTGCTTTTTTAAGTAGCCCCCTTGAGGGGTAAACGCCGCAGCGGCCACGCAGATAGAATGTCAGCAGCCTGCCAGGCGTTATGGCGCGGTGATTTAATTCAACGCGTTATCCGGCCAGAATTTAGTGCCTTTAACCGTCGCCTGCAGGGCTAGACCACTTTCAGTCATGGTGTAAACCGTGACGCCACCATAGTAGAGCTCGCCTTCGGCTGAAGCGCCCCGGTCCGAGGCCTTGGCAGCGGCGTCGGCATTGCCGCCGAAGGTCCAACCGTTATTGATGAAGTGATCGATGGCGCTGCTCGTGTGAAAGACCATGACAAGCCGATAATCTTTGGCGCCTAGGCCTAGGCCCACACCACCTTCCGCCATATTCATATACGTGTGTTGCCCCGTGCGTTGGTTTTTAACCACGCCATAGCCTGTGCCGGCTGAAATAAAGATCAGATTGATGTTGGCGTTGCTGAATACGGCGTAACCCGAGGCGGCTTTAAGTTGTGCGCGGGTATCGGGTTTTTCAGCAAACAGTTGGGTGAGCACCTTATCTTTCATGCTGAGTATCTGTTGTTGCTTTTCAAATTTGCTACCGCTGCCCATAGAGGCGCAGGCCGACAGGCCGAGACTGAGGATGAGTATGAGGCTAGGGCTTAACGAAAACATGGGGGTTCCTTAATAGGGGGATCAACAGGGTCTTTGGATGGAATAAGCTTAGTCGGATATACCGTGTCTGGCTTTACTCCCGTTGGCAGATCAGATCAGAACTGAACTGCAAACGGGCAATAACGTGTGGCATCACGGCTAGAGCTGCCTGTGCTGACGCCGCTTAGTTAGCCTTTTCATTGTCGCTCAGCCTGATGGAGTATGAATTGAGAGCTATTGCCTCATTCTGGGAATAAAAACCTACACTTATACCAGTTCTTTTAATCAGTGGGTTTAACGATGATGGACGGCCATCGCTGGGCGAGTAATGTTCTGTGCGGGGTATTGGCGCTGCCCGTCCTTGCCCATGGCATTGGGTTCACGGAGCGCGACCTATTTTCTATGAGCCTTGAGGATCTGGCAAATCTGCCTATCACCCACGTCGGCTCATTGACGACGACCAGCAAGCAAAAGCTGTCGGCGGCTAATACGCATATTACCGAAGACATGATTCGTCAATCCGGAGCCAGGAGTCTGGATGAACTGTTTGAAATATACGTGCCTAATGTTCAGGTTATACGCCACGATTGGCAGGTCAGTCACCTCGGTACTCGTGGCACGGTCAGCGACCGGGACAATAAATACCTGTTGATGGTGAACGGTCGCATCATGAACCAGCGCACGCAGCTGGGCGCCTTTAGTGAGCGAGACCTACCGCAGCTGGGTGATATTCGCGCCATTGATTATATTCGTGGAGCGGGATCGGTTATTTATGGTCCCGGTGCCATATCCAATGTCATCAGTATTACGACACACAATACCACGACATTTTTGGGCATTTCGACATCTTTTCGCCAAGGGCTCGTCGAACAATATTCGAGTTTTGATGTGCGTCACGGGGTGGAGCTGAGCGGCGGTGGTGGACTGTTTGTGTACTATGGCGTCACCGAGTACGACGGCGCCAGTGAGCAGGATGCACCGCTGGTTTATGGCAGAAGTTTCTCCACCACCGACGGTGGCAATGTGACGGCGGGGAGCCGGTACCGTTTCAGGCCGTGCACGATCACCAAGCCTTCAGGAAAAAGCTAAAACATAAACTGCACCTTGAATACACCGATGGCGATTGGCAGTCGTGGTTGCGTTACACCAATGGCGGTCAGAACATTCCAGCTTATCGCGCGGCCCTTACAGACGATATCAATCTCGGTTTTGGCGGTGCAGGGGATGCGGTGAACGACATCCGTGGTAATGACCACGGCTATCAGCAGCTGACGTTACTTACACAAAAGTATCTGACAATGACCCCGACTCTGAATGCAGATGTCAGGGTCAGTTATGACTTATTTGATACCACAAGGATGCCAACCTCTACGCGAACGCCTTTAAACCCTGTTTCGGTGAAAAGTTACCGCGAAGATGAGTATCTGCTTAAAGCCATCGTGCACTGGTTACCCAATGAGCATCATGTACTGTCTACTGGTGTCGAATACTCCTATGAGAAATTCGGCCTGAAAAGTATCAGCTCTCCCGATGTGCCGGCTTCGACACAGAGGCAAGCCAGCGTCGAACCCTGGAATACGCACACCTATTCAATTTTCGCTGATCACCAATGGTCCATCAGCAATGAGTGGACCGGTTTTTTGGGCGCCAGAGTGGATTAACACACCTATACCGAAGCGTTAAGGTCAGAGCGTGTAGCGCTGGTGAATACCCCGAATCACCAGGACAGTTACAAGTTGATGTTCAATCACTCGGTTAGGCGCAGTGTCGACGATAATTTACGCAACGCGGCCATTAGTGGTGGCTCCACGGACATACAGGAAAGTATTAACGCCTATGAACTACGCTATGAGCGACAGCAGGATCAAGCACTGTGGTTCGCGATCTCGGGTTTCTATCAAGACAGAGATGTGGTTTCGTTTAATTTTAACAGCAGCGAAAACGATTCGATCGGTAATGTTGTCACGGCGGGTTTGGATTTAGAGTTAACCTATAAGACGCCATTGACGAGCTGGGTTTTGTCCCACGGGTATACAAAGCTGCAGGACTTTGCGCTGTTCGATTCGGCGACGGTGACGGACATATCCGCCAGTGCTTATGGTTATGGCAACGATTTGGGTAACTGGTCTAACCACATCAGTAAATTGGCCTTTAACCACGCGGTTACCAGTCGCTGGCAGCTAAGTGGCAGTTTGCGTTACTACTGGGGGTTCGCTGGGGCAGAAGATTTAACGGATTATGGTAATGATCGCTTGAGCGATGCTAATAATGTTTACTTTTTGTCGGTGAACGACGAAGGGGAAACCTCTGTATTTGAGGAAAATATTTATCTTAGTTTGGGTTCTGAATACAGCTACAGCAAGAAACTGTCACTGCGTGTGGATGTGCACAACCTGATGGGTTGGTTCGACAAGAAATACAACAAACGTAATTTTTTGACCAATAATGCCGATTATCGCTCCGAGGCGGCCTCGCTGTCTGTTGGCATTATTTATGAGCTTTAATGCCGTTCATTTTAAGCCGTAGGATAGCAGCGGTAGACCCGTGCATATTCACTGCAACGTGATCTCCAGTTCGCTGGCGTTACTTTTTGGGTGCTGAGTTTTGGTACTGCGCTTTGGTTCTGACCTAACCGATGTGTCAGACTTACATTTACGCTCTGTGTGGGTGTCCATGTCCGCACCCGAAGGTGACGGCACCTGAAATAGCGGCCTCTTTTGGCCTTCTGTCTATACTCTGCAGATTACAGCGGATAATAACTGGCTATGAATCAAACAGCGGACTCTAATCTCTGTACTTATGTACGTCGTGATGGCAGCCAATGCGGGGAGGTGTGCCAGCAGGTATCGACATTATGTTATTGGCACGATGCGGCGATCGACAAGTCTGGCCCTGAGGTGAAGGCTAAACTGGAGGCTTGGGCCAAAACGGATCAGCCTATGGACGGCTTTCAGCTCAAGGAGGCGGACCTTGCCAACATTAACCTGGTCAATCGCGGATCCAAGAGCGGTTATTCCTTCTTGGACGCCGACCTCTATCGCGCAAACTTAAGTCACTCGCACCTCTTCTCCCTGGATCTTCGCGGCAGTTCGCTGATGAAAGCGAACTTGAGCGGCTCCAATATGCATTGCGCCAATCTACAAGGTTGTAATCTGCTGGGGGTGGATATCACCCGTTGCCGGCTGGAAAATATTCAGTGGGGCCAAGCGGTGCTGCAGGAATCCAAAGCGGAGCAAGCCTTTGCTGATAAAAATCGACCCCAGGCCAACATCTTTTGCCAGGAGGCAGAGGAGGTGTACCGCAACATTCGCAAGAGTTGTGAGAAACAGGGGGTTTTTGAAACCGCTGGGCTTTTCTTTCATCGCGAAATGATCATGCGTCGATACCAAATGCCGATGAGTTCATTCCCGCGCTTTGTGTCGAAGATGGTGGACCTTTTTTGTGGTTATGGAGAGGTACCTGTTCGGGTGGTGATCTTTTCCTTGGTGCTTATTTTCCTCTGTTCACTGGCTCACTTTTCGTTAGGGGTTTCAAGCGGTGGCGAGCTCATTGGTTTTGATGCAGCACGCTCTTGGGGTGACAACTTTCTGGTGTGGGCCAATTGTTTTTACTATTCGGTGGTTACCTTCACTACCCTCGGTTACGGCGACATCACCCCCGTCGGTGTGTCAAAAATAATCGCAGCGTTGGAAGCTTTTTCCGGCAGTTTTACCATGGCGCTGTTTGTTGTTGTTTTCGTGAAAAAGATGACGCGCTGAAACTTCCTATCAATGCTGTTAAAAACCACAGAAAGGAGGCGTTGTCGGGATTGTCTTTTAAGGACGGTGGCTTAGGTATGCCTTTACAACTTCGCACTGAAATTACCGCCAGCAATACGCTGCAATTATCCTTGCTTGAACAGCCGATACCGGAGCCACAGGAAAAGGAAGTGGTGGTGCGCATCGAGTCGGCACCGATTAATCCGTCGGACCTCGCTTTGCTGTTTGGTGAGGGCGATATGTCGACCGCGCGAGTATCGGGCAGATGCTCAACAAGATCTGCAGCGCCGACGGTATTGTGTTGGTTAACATTGTGCGCAAGCCCGAGCAGGAACAAATCCTCCGCGAACTGGGTGCCCAATACGTGGTCAACTCTGCCGAGCCCAGCTTTAAGCCGGATCTGATCGCGGCGTTAACGGCCACTAACGCCACGCTGGCCTTTGATGCCACGGGTGGAGGCACGCTGGCCGTTGATATTCTCGAGTGCATGGAAGTTGTGCAGTCAGCCAATGCTCCCGAGTACAGCCGCTACGGTTCGACCGTGCACAAGCAGGTGTACTGATACGGCGGCTTAGATCTTCTCAGGCCCACCACGCTTAACCGCGCCTACGGTATGGCTGGGGGGTGGCTGGCTGCTCACCAACTTCTTGCAAAAGGCTGATCGCAAAAATTTATTGAGCTGCAAACCCGCGTGGTGATGGAGCTGCACACAACCTTTAAATCGAACTACAGCGCTGAGTTGCTTGATCCACAGCTGATGGCGCAGTATGGCAAGCAGGCGACCGGTGAGAAGTTTTTGGTAATGCCGCAGAAGTAGTGCCGAATAAGTCGCGCGTGAGTTGAAGGTGGCTGATACGTATGTTGTATCGCAAGCGCTGTTGATGAAAGGCCGTATTTCAAAAGGAATACGGCCTTTTTATGGTGGGGCACAGTGAGTGCAGGGTAAGGACGTAAGGCGCTGATTGAATAAGGTCAGCTTACTTTGTACTTGTATCAATGGGTAAGCGTGTTATTCGGACCGTCGCGACTCTTGCTGCGTTGGTTTTAAATTTGAAAATTTGTGAATTCTATGTAATGGGTCGGCCAGAATTCGTGTAATTTTTTAGTGAAACTGGTTTCTAAGTCTCGGTGTTCTTGGGTCAAATAGGGGTAAAGGTCAGCTTGCTCAAGAGTGAGTACCTTATGAGGTTTGATGAGGTTAGGCTCATCTTCCAGCACCGTTGGAATCGTAATGGTACTGGCAATGATCAGGTCGAGTCGGCCAGCGTGCAGCATTTTTAGCCCGACAGTGAGAGAGGTCAACTCCGTAGCTGCGAGCCCATACATGTCAATGAAATGTTTCGGTCTCGAGGCGCCTCGGACGATACCGATCTTGTGATCTAAGTTGAAAAGGTCTTCCTTGCTGGTAAGCTTGTACGTTGGGCTACTGCTCCAAACGCTCAGTTCTGATTGAGCAACAACGACATTAATGTGAATCAGGTTTTTATAGGGATGTGTATTTTCCAGCTGAGCACTGCGCCCACAGGAGCCATCGGCCTTTGCGCTGACCAATCCGCTAATGCCGCGTAAAGACGGAACGTAGCTCATGTGAAAGTCATAATTAAGCTGGTCAAATACCTGGCGGTAGAGATCTTCATAGGCTTGAAATAGCTGGCTTTCACTCTTTACCGAGCAGTAGAAATGAGTGGCCGGGCTTTTATCTCAGCGGTTTGTGGTGCAGGCAGGCCGGCGTCCTCGTTAGCAGAAGCTAGGCCGCATAAAAGCAAAAGTAAAAAGGGCCTGAGCAGAGCGAGCAAGATAATTATTACGCTGGATTGATATCTGATTAAGTGTAGCCGCTTCTTGTTTGGGGGGCGATATGAACCGCGAGGTTCAGTTTATGCCTAAGGTTTACGCCTTGGAATAATCACAGTATCAGTCCATTAGGATGCAGTCATTTAAACAGCGCGCCGCGCCTGATGAATAGTTGGTAAAGCGGATAAATACAAATCGAAAGATACGGTCGTTAAACATGGGTACTGTTTTTCGTTCAATCTTCAGGTCACCCGTGCCACTCGATAGCGACCATCTTCTATTGATACGGTGCAGTGGGGAATGAGAGCCGTCAGGGTTGCTTAACTTCAGCATGGAGTCGGTTGGTTTTTAAGGTATTACTTGCAGGGTGAGCATGGCTCGGTCTATTATCCGGCTTCTTATTTAAGGTCACTATTGTGTCGTTCAACGAAGTCGTCTCAATGTTTTCTCGCCTCTGGTTACTGTGGATTTCTATCCGCAGGGCTTAGGTATGTGTCGTTAACCATGACCTATCTCGCTGCGGAATATACCGCAGTGATCTCCCCTCCCCTGGTGTATTCCGCGTTCTAACCAAGGAATGACCATCAGGAACCACCATGAAACTGTTATCCCCCGTATTGAAAGGCATGCTTCTCGTTTGTATCGGAACCACGCTCTTTTCCAGTAAATCCATTTTGATTCAGTTGGCTTACCAGGTCGGTGCCTCGGTGGATCAGTTAATGCTGATTCGCATGTTGGTGGCCTTGCCCTGCTATTTATTGATGGGGCTCTGGGCGTGGAAGCGACTGACGGTTAAGCCGAGCGGCCGCGATCTATTGTTCATGGCGCTGCCGGGCTTTGCGTGTTATCACCTCGCCAGTTATTTGGACATGTGGTCGCTGCAGTTTTTAACCGCAGGGCTTGAGCGTATTTTGCTCTTCAGTTACCCCGTTATGGTGATCGCCATAGGCGTCATGCTGGGTGGGCGATTAACCGCGCGGCAATACCTCGGTGTATCTATAGCTTACCTCGGCATGGGTGTGTTCTTTGTGCAGGATCTTCGCATGCAGGACGAGGTGCCATTAATGGCAGTGGCGGCGGTATTGTTGGCGGCGTTATTGACTGCGTTTTATATGCGCGCCAGCCAAACCTACGGTCAGCGTTACAACAGCGATTTGTTTACGGCGGTGGCCATGGGCATTACTGGCCTGACGATTCCCAGCCATTATGTGGCCTTGCACGGGGTTAACTTGGAAGGCATCAGCACGACGATATGGGGCTACGGAATTGTACTGTCGCTGGTGATGACGGTGTTAGCGTCGTTCTTGCTGAATCGAGGCATTGCCATCGTCGGCGCCAGCCGGGGCAGCGTGGTGGGCATGCTGGGCCCAATGGTGACGTTGTTTGTGGCCGCCGCTGCACTCAGCCAACCCGTTACCGCGCTGCACATATTCGCTGTGCTGGTAACGGTTTGTGGCGTGGCGTTGGTGACGCGTCAGTAAAGTAAAGGCCGCGATTTATTGAACGCGGCCTTTTCTTTTTTATGACAATTATTGGGGGATTACTTTTTCACGTTACAGCACACGTTTAATACCTTGGAAATCACCCTCAACTTCCAAGGTGACGATAACCTCAACTGCCGAGCGGTTACGCCAAAACCAACCATGTTTGCCGTCGAAGGCGGCTTCCAGTTCGCCAGTCTTTTCTGTTTGTTGGCGGCCCTTGCCATAGCCGTAGTAGTTGAGGGTTGGCGAGTCACCGTGGGTATCAAAATTTACATGGCCTTGATTCACCGACCATCGATACTGCACTTTGTCGCCCTTATTCATCACCAATTTTAATTCTGCCGCGGCGCCCGGTTTAAGGGTGACGCGGCGTTGATCTTTTGCTGTAGGCGGCGTTGCCTCTGTTACGGGCAGTGCGGTCGTTCGTATTTTCTCACCTTCTTTTTCTTCCGATGATAACGCTTGTTTGATTTCTCCCATTTCCGTTAATCCGAGCATACGACCCACGCCGGTTGGGTCTATGGCGTATTCAGCGGGTAGCACGACGGTGATGAGTAATGCCGCGGCAATCAGCGCAGCGATTAAGGTTGAAACAAGCAATTGTTTGCTGGAAGGCAGATCAGCTCGAGTCGGTAGGTCAGAGTTGTACATAGGAAATTCTCACGGGTGTGTCAGTCGCGGATTGGATTTTTACTCGGCGACATTCAATGGAGTTAATTAGTTAATTAGGTAACCGCTGATTTGATAGCCTATCAGCAGGAAACCGGCACTCATGAGCGCCACATTGACACGGTACGCGTGCTTGAAAAAACTGGCTTGGCGACGCCAAAATCCCATCATAATTAACATGGCGGCGAGGGCCAGAAGCTGACCAAGTTCGACGCCAATATTAAAAGCGATGAGGTTGCCAAGTAGGCCTTCAGTGGGTAACTCAAATTCCTGAATTTTAGTGGCCAAACCAAAGCCGTGGAAAAGTCCAAACACCAGTGTGGCAATTTTGGTGCTTGGCTGTACGCCAAACCAGCGTTGAAAAGCGCCGAGATTATCCAGCGCTTTATAGACCACTGACAAACCAATGATGGCGTCGATAATGTAAGCGTTGGCGGGTATGTCCATGTACACGCCGAGCAGTAAAGTAGAGGAGTGCCCTAGGGCGAAGAGGCTTACATAGATCGCGATGTGCGGTAGGCGATACAGGAAAAATATGACACCGAACAGGAACAACAAATGGTCATAACCGCTGACCATATGTTTAGCGCCTAGGTACATAAAAGGTAAAAGTTGCAGGCCATTGATGGCCTCGATATATCCGGCATCACCTTGGGCCACGCCATGGGCGAAGGCCACTTGCTGCACGCTGACTGCTAGTAATAGCAGCAGTAGCGTCAGGCCACGTTTGGGCCAAAGGCAGGGCGTCGTTAACCCCTCTGAGTAAACAGTTATGTTCATAAACATGCTCATTTAACAATGTAATACGTCCGCACAATGCGGCTGAATTAGGCGCTGGAAAAAGACCGAGGTGGGCGTAGCCAGCTTATCACCGGGGGTGATCGATGGCTGCGGTCGTAGCCGTACACTGGCGAAATTACGCTGCGGGGAAAGGCCGAAAATAACCCAGGTAAATAGAGGGTCTGATGACTGTGATCGGCGCTGTTGTGATCGGCGCTGTTGTGATCAGATAAATGTTCGTGAAGGTCATTTAATTCGGGCACAGACTCAAGTGCATGGAAATCACCGCTGTGTGAATGTGAATGCAGTTGCGGTGATGGGGCTTGCGTGCTGTGCGCAAGCGGTTGATGCAGACTGAGGTTGATCTGCAGCAATAGCAGTGCCGCGACCAGCAGATAATGGGCCATGCGTTGACTATGGGCAGTGAACAAGGGCATCAGCGTGTTTCGTTAGTGAGCAAACTCGGCAAATAAACAGTCAATGTTACAGTGGGGTTCTAGACCGCGGCCCAGCGAATTGGTTTCTTTGTTTCTCATGTTTTGTGGTTAGCCTGTTCCGCGATCAAGGTCGCGGTAACATCCGCACGACGTCAAGTGGCAATACTTGAGGCGCTGCTAAGAATGGCCACGCCTTGACGATAGCCCAAACCGCCATTACCGTGCACTAAACCCACAGTTTGTTTACTGTTGAGCAAACGTTGGTGCATGCTAATCAAGCCATTGAGCGCTGGGTTATTCCACGCGCCGCGTGCGAGGTTCATACCGCCAGTCACGGTGATGTCCACTCGCTGCAAAAACTCGGGCAGCTCACTTAGTTGCTCGATCAATCCGCTGCGCAGTAAAAATGCCATGGGCACAACGGGGTAGCAGGTGTAGGTATCGAGCAGCGCATCACCGGCGTGCAACGCCTTTGAGAAGTCGATGTTGGCATCTCGGCAGGCTTGCTCATAGGCGCTTTGCATATGTCCGTACGCGGCGATGGTTTTAATCTGTGTTCGACCATCTTCCGCTAGGCGCCCAAGCCCCACACTTTTTACTTCGCTGGCCTCGGCTTTGTCGATCCCCAGTTGCGCCAGCAGCGCTTCATTGCATATCAGCAGTCGCCCGCAAAAATCCACCACGGGGTTGGCGCAGTCAACACCGCGAAATAATTCGGTGACGGGTTTGTACCAGCGCTCGCCGGGCAGTGAGTGCTCTTCCTGTGTGCCTGTGCTGTTCGAAAGATAACTGCGTATGTGGTTTTCAAACAGTTGCGCGGCGTATATTTTAAAGGTTTCTTCGCTAATGCCCTGCTGTTGGATAAACTCAAAGGCCAGTTCTGTGTAGGCTTCAGTCAGCGGGTAGTCATCGCCGTACACCGCCATCATCTGCTGGCGCTCAGCGCGCGAGTAATCCGATTTAATATGATCCTGACCGTGAATGACCACCGCCTGTGCGCCGTGTTGGATACGCAACAAGGCTTCAGCCAAAGCTTCTATGGGCGCACAGCCACTGCGAAAACTGTCGACCTCTTCTGGCCGGTGCCAGTCGGCGCGCAGCGGGTCTATGCTCAGTGTTTCGATCTTTACGCCGAGCTGTTGAATCTTTTGCTCCAGCGCTTGGCTGTGGTCGAGGCTGCCGCAACCATTGGTGACTTTATCGGCGGCAATAATAAAAGCCTTGTGGGTGTCGCTCATTAGAATATTCCGTTGGTGTATGACGCAGAGGTAATTACCCCGGCTTGCCATCCGCTCTTGCCGTGGTTAGTAGGCCGCTGTAGCAATAACAAAAAATGCCGTAGGCCAACACCCAGCCAGCACCTGCTAGGCCAATACCTATATGGGCTTGGCTGGGCCATAAGCTGGGTATGATAAAACGCAGCAGGGCCGCGAATAATATACAGACAAAGGCGGCGGACATTAGTCGGTGCGGTTTTAAGGGTTGACCGGTATGGCCAAGGCTGACACGCGCGATCATCGTGAGTATGACGCTGCCGATGACACCGACGGTAAAGCAGTGCAGTACCGCGCTGGGGTTCGACAGTAGCTTAAGTGGTTGCAGACCTAACCGCTGTAATCCCAGTTGTTGTAAAAACAGTGCGCCAAGGCCAATCGGTAAAAACGCGTAGGCCAAATGCAGCGACCACAGCAGCGGAACAGACAGGCAGCGCCAGAATTGCCAGCGTACAAAGCGCAGTGTGTTGCTGGCGGTGGCCAGCGCTAAAAGGCCCAGTAACAGAGGCGGGCTAAGCTGCTCAAAACCGTAGAGGTGCGCGAGCACTACCAGCAGTAAGCTCAGCAGGCTCACCACTTCTAAACTGCGATTCGGTTCTGGCTTGGCAATGGTAATGCCGGCGCTGGCCAATCCATTGGTGGTGAACATGGGCACCACGCGCCCAGCAATAATGGCGACGATTAAACAGATGAGAAAAATGGACGTTTGCACTGCTCGCAAGGCCAGCTCAGGGTCGCGTTGAATACTGAGGTGGCTGGTGATGTTAAGCCCCGCTAAAGAGAGCAGCAGCGGTACAAACATTAAGTTGCGCCAGCGCTTGGCGGCAATCACTGGGTAGGCCATGCAGCAGGCCACCGTGATTAAGAAGCTGCTGTCGATGGTAGCGATAATGAACGGCGCGATTTCAATGGGCGCGCTGATGCTCAAACGGCCCAACAACCACAAACCAAACAACGCCATTAACGCCCGTCCCTTCAGCCCCGGTATGCCCGTCCAGTTTTGCACCGCGGTCAGTAAAAATCCGGCGATGACCGCGCAAGCGAAACCAAACACCATCTCGTGTGCATGCCACCAGAGTACACCGCCATAGGGCATCCAACTGCTGGGGCTCAACCACCACCAGCTCCACCAACCTATGGCTAATATGGAAAAGAGCGCAGCGCCTAAAAAGAATGGGCGAAACGCCAGGCGGAAGGCCGGGGTGATAGCTGGGGTGGAATCGATGACTGGGGGCATGGTGATCTCCAACAGGGCAGATGGCAGTTTAACTGTTTTTCTGTTGCAGTGATTGATTTCGATCGTCTATTACGACATTGGTCGCTGCTCAAAAAAATCCATCACTCTGAATATTCCTGCCGCAATAACTCGATCAACCATTGGTGCAATGGGCTCTGACTTGAGCGCGGGTGCCAGGCGGCAATCACATCAAAGTTATCGGGTCGTTCTTTTAGCGGCAGCTGGTACAAATCAGTGCCGGTCACGGCCCGTGAGGGTAAAAATGCAATGGCGTCGGTGGTCTGTAAATACAGCGGGATCACTGAGAAACAGGGCGCTGAAATCACGACGTTACGTTTGGCGCCACTGCTTTCCAACCAGTCGTCGATGGAACCTTTGAAATTTGGTCGTGACGGCGAGGCGATAATCTGTGGTTGCTTGGCCAGGGCTTTCAAACTCAGGGTTTTATTCTTCAGCGGTGAGTCGCTGGCCGCGACGCAGACATAGTGTTCGCTGAATAGGGTTTCAAACGGGTAGGACCTAGGGGTGAAGTCGGGGAAGGCCAGCGCCAAGTGTACCGCCCCCGACGCCATGTGCTCGTGCAGGTTGTCGAGGTTTAGGTCGCGAATGATGATCTTCAGCTTTGGCGCCAGTTGTCGGAGTTTGGCCAGCAGCGTCGGCAGCACAATCAGCTGTGCGTAATCGGTGGCGGCAATCACATAACTTGTATCCACTTTAGCGGGATCAAAGTGCTCGTCGACCACCAGCGATTCAACCTGCAGCAGAGTCACGTCAATTTTCTCGCTTAAGTCTTCGGCCAAGGGTGTGGGTACCAACCCGTTACTTTTACGCACAAATAACGGGTTATCGAAGATCCCTCGCATTTTTTCAGTTGGTCGCTGACGGCCTGTTGGGTTAACCCCACCTGAGTGGCCACGCGCGATACGTTGCGCTCGCGCAGCAGTGCCTGCAGCAAACGCAGCTGTTTGATTTTCAATCGGCTGTCTATGGTCATGGCTAATCACTCTGGGATGGTGTTGGTCGACTGCACGTCGGTGCTGATCGATTTTATGTCGTGCTGCTCTATTTCGTGCGGGGCTTTGACTTGTATCTCTAACAAGTAGTATCTGTTTCTACTTGTATCAAGGTGACCCTGGTATAGCTCGCACACATTAACCAACGCGGCGAACACGTGGCGCTGGGGATCTAACCGTAAGGAGAATGCAGATGAAGACAGTTATCGTAATGGGTGCGCAGGGCAATATCGGAAAGGCCGCGTTGACAGGACTGGGCAAGCATCGGGTGATCACCGCCAGCCGCTCGGGCAAGGGCTGCGATCATCAAGTCGATATCACCAACGAGGCGTCTATGCGTGCGCTCTTTGAGCGGGTGGGACCGTTTGATGCGGTGGTCAATACCGTGGGCGCCTGCGAGTACGCTGACTTTGTTGATATGAGCGAAGCGCAGTGGATGAGCACGGTGATGAGCAAGATGATGGGGCAGATCAACCTGGTGCGCATCGGCCAGGAATACATAGCGGATAAAGGTTCATTTACCTTGATCAGCGGCATACTTAACGTCAAGCCTATTCCTATAGCCATTGCCGATGCCACCACCAGCGGCGCCATCGATACCTTCGTCAAGTGCGTCGCGCTGGAGATGCCCCGCGGTATTCGCGTCAATGCCATTAACCCAACCGTGCTGGAAGAGGCCTGGGACGTCTACTGCGAGATGATGCCGGGCTTTGAGCCGGTACCGGCTCGCTTAGTCGGCAAAGCGTTTGAGCGCTCGGTGGACGGCTTCTTAAATGGCGAGGTCTTGTTCGTAGACGCCTAAGTTCGTGGATGCCTAACAGCCGGCTAGGTCGAAGACTCCTTTTAGCCCTGTGGATAAATCTATCCACAGGGCCGAATGTGCTTTTAAATCGGGCGCCGCGGCATGCCGAACGGTGATAGCAGGTGGTGAATGCGTCAGCCCGTAGCGGTAGACAGGCGAAGCTCGCTACCCCTCACTCCTTATCTAGCATCTAGCTTCTCTCCTCACACCTCGCTTCTCGTCTCACACCTCGCTTCTTTTCTCACACCCAAGGTTTTGCCGACCCGTTAAAACCCTACTGACACAACGCTGTCAGTAGGGGCCTCA
>Ga0209081_1000319_pt1 | contig 29101 bp, 20 predicted proteins | sample GOMGulsemesocosm_4_FD_184636 | JGI IMG/M metagenome (GOLD analysis project Ga0209081, IMG submission 184636) | Methane-oxidizing microbial communities from mesocosms in the Gulf of Mexico - GOM15B Gulf of Mexico (SPAdes) (version 2) | ecosystem: Environmental > Aquatic > Marine > Cold seeps... | reverse complement strand
GGACATTGCGATTGCCGACTGGAATAACACGATCAACATCGATTTGAATGGACCCTTTTACATTACCCGTGAAGCAGTGCCTCTGCTGAAAAAGGCGGGTGGTGGATCCATAGTGAATATCTCGTCCAATGCGGGACTGTTTGGTTTGCCCTTGCGATCGCCTTATACGGCGGCCAAGTGGGCGCTGATCGGCCTGACTAAAACATGGGCAATGGAATTGGGGCCCGACAATATACGCGTGAATGCGCTGTGTCCCGGAAGTGTAAACGGCCCTCGTATTGACGGTGTCATTGCCAGAGACGCGGACGAACGCGGTGTGAGCGTTGAGGAAATTCGCGATTTGTATCAGCGACAGAGCTCTATGCGTTTGTTTGTCGACGCTCAAGACGTGGCCAACATGGCCTTATTTTTAAGTTCGGATTTGGGCTGCACCATATCCGGGCAAGCACTAGGCGTGGATGGCCACACAGAAGGCCTCTCTAATTGGCTTAGCTAGCAAGCATTTATTTTCGGTAGCAGTGACGAAGGTGTATAGAATTTTCTTGGTTTGAGTTTGCGAAATAGCAAAACTTAGTCAGAGTATGATTAAGCGTTAATGATTTGGAGATTGATATGAAGGCAGCATGGTTTGAGTCGTTTGGTCCAGCCAGTGAAACCATTATTATTGGTGAGCAGGACAAGCCAACACCTGCGGCGGGTGAAGTATTGGTGAAATTGAAAACCACTGGAGTGAACCCTTCCGACGTTAAAAAACGTGCGGGGGCTTTTCCCAATTTGTTAGACGATGGCCTGGTGATTCCACACAGTGATGGCGCAGGTATTATTGAAGCCGTGGGCGAAGGTGTTGACGCCAGTAGAATCGGCGAGCGGGTGTTTGTTTATCAAGCACAATATGGTCGCCGTTTGGGTTCAGCCGCTGAATACGTGGCCCTAGATTCAAACCGCGCGCCCTCGCTGCCAGACGAAGCTAGCTTTGCTGAAGGAGCTTGTATTGGTATTCCCATTATGACCGCGCATCGCTGCGTCTTTGCCGATGGTGATATTGCAGGGCAAACCCTTGTTGTTACAGGCGGTGCTGGTCGTGTTGGTCACTATGCCATTCAGTGGGCGAAGCATGCAGGCGCTACGGTTATTGCAACGGCCAGCAATGAAGCCGACCAAGAGGCCTGCCGCCAAGCGGGTGCCGATCATGTGGTGAATCACAGAGATGAAAACTGGGGCGATGCTGTATTGGCCTGTAATAATGGGGAAAAAATTGATCGGGTTGTGGATGTAGAGTTCGGAGCAAACTTGCCTGAAGTTCTCAGGTTCATCCGCATTGGCGGCACCATTGCGACATACTCGTCTACGCAAGTAAAAGAACCGCAATTGCCCTTTGTGCAAATGATGTTTTTAGATTTGACGCTGCGCATGGTGATTGTTTATGCAATGCCCGAAGAGGCTAAAGAGCAGGCTATTGCCGACACCTGTGAGCTGATGCGAGCAGGCAAATTTCAGCACCGGGTTGCGCACAATTTGCCTTTCGCTGAAATGGCTCAGGCGCAAGAACTGATAGAGCAGGGCGGCTTTCGGGGCTGCGTTATTGTGAGTATTGATGAGTAATCATTTGTGATCGTAAACAGCGCTGCCGTTAAAATTCCGCTCAAAAGTATTTTCTTGGTTTGCTGTGGCTTGGGATTAAGTTTTCTAAGTTCAGCGCTTTTTGCACTGCCGAGTGCGGATGTTTCTGTTAGCGTGAATGAAACGCAATGGCTGGGGGAACGCAAGGCAAAGGTGTCGGCGTTTCACGGAATCCCCTTTGCTCAAGCGCCTGTTGGGTCTTTGCGTTGGCAGGCCCCGCAAACGATATCGACACCGGCGGGCCCACAGCCCGCAAAGACTTTTGCCAGTGGCTGTATGCAGGGGCCACACATGGTGAGCTGGTATAAGAGTTTGGTAGAGGCCTTTGGTGAATCGGGCAGCCTTGTTAAGTCGCCTGAGTTCAGTGAAGACTGTCTCTATCTGAATGTTTGGACCCCCGCATTTCATAAGAAATCTCCCAAAGCTGATTTACCTGTAATGGTATGGATTTACGGTGGAAGTAATAAGGGTGGCTGGACTTCTGAACCAAATTATCTTGGCGAAGCTTTGGCTGAGCAGGGCGTTGTGGTGGTGACCATTGCTTATAGGGTGGGGGTGTTTGGTTTTTTTACTCACCCAGCCTTGGCGCAGGAGCAAGCCATAAATGCTAACTTTGGCCTGCTAGACCAAATAGCAGCATTGCAGTGGGTTAAGCGGCACATAAAGGGTTTTGGTGGCGATGCTGAAAACATTACCGTATTTGGTGAGTCGGCGGGGGCGGCCGATATTGGCTATCTAATGAGTTCGCCTTTGAGCAAAGACTTGTTTCAGCGTGCCATTCATCAGAGTGCTGGATTTGAGCTGTTAGGGCACCCAACAAGACTCGAGAGCGATGCATTGGGCGAAGCTCTGGTGGCGCAGTTGGGTTTCGAAGAAGGGTCAAAAACGCTGGGTAATTTACGCGCGGCATCGGCGAAAGAAATCCTGTCTGCATCCGAGAGTGCGTACCAAGGGCACTATTTCTCCCCCATTGTGGATCAGCATGTTTTAACCCAGACGGCTTTAGCCAGTTTCAAACAGCAATCTGCGCCCTCCCACGACCTACTCATTGGTACCAATGCGCACGAATGGTACATGTACATTGACGACCCCCTCCCAGAGGGCGCACTAGAGTCCTTTTTCAGTAAACAGAAGAATGTAAATGTTGAAACATTGAAAACTTTACTCGCAACTGAAGGTGACAAACGCCGTGTTCTGGACCGTTTGAATGGCGGCAAAGAAAACTTGTGCCCTTCGCTGTATATGGCGAGGCGGGTGAGTAAAGGCAATCCAAATACATGGGCCTATTATTTCACCAAGCAGCGTCAAGGCATGGGTGGCGACACTTTAAAGGCTTATCACGGCGCTGAAATTCCCTATATATTTAATACCCACGATCGCTGGTTGCCAGTAGACGAACAAGATAAAGTGCTGACGCAGTCTATGATGAAATTTTGGGTAAACTTCGCCAGAACGGGTGATCCTAATGGCTTTGGCTTACCTCGCTGGCCGCGGGTAAACGAACAGAAATTGATGGAACTAGGGGCGCGTATTGGTGCCCACCAAATACCTGATAGCGCTTTGTGTGAGGTGTTTGATCGTTCTATGTTGATGAGTGAAAGGTTCTGAACAAGCCACTGGGTTGCTACAACAATAATAAATAAAGGAGAGTGTAAGTGGACGAAATTGAAGTGACGAGCAAAGACACCGATTGGGTGATGTTTGCAACTACGGTGGCTACTTTACTTCTAGTATGTATTCCTATTGTGGGTTTTCAAGAGCAGTCGGCTCGCGTGATTACCGCAGCCTATGATTTCATTACTCAACAGTTTGGCATTTTATATATTTGGTATGGCGTCGCGGCATTGGTTTTTTTAGTGTGGCTAGCGCTGGGCCGCTATGGTGGCATCAAGTTGGGCGATAAAGACAGTCAGCCCGATTTCACCTTATTCAGTTGGGTGGGCATGTTGTTTTGCGCAGGCGTAGGCGCGGGGCTAATGTACTGGTCGGTTATTGAGTGGGCTTACTACATTGATGCTCCACCCTATGGTTTGGAGGCTCGCTCAAGTGCGGCATTTGAATGGGCTGCCAGCTATGGATTATTTCACTGGGGTATTACTGGTTGGGCTTTCTTTTGTCTACCAACCATCGCTATCGCTTACCCTTACTATATTCGCAAAATCCCCCATCTTCGTTTGAGCACCGCCTGCGTATCATTTTTGCCCAATGGGGTGAACAGTAAGCGAGGCCGAGCCATCGATTTTCTTTACATGCTGAATTTAATTGGCGGCACCGGCACTTCTTTAGGTTTGTCTTCTCCCATGATCGCCGCGAGTTTTTCTGAGTTGTCAGGGCTTGAGTATAACTTCACGCTTGAAGTGCTGGTCGTTGTTTTTTGCATTGCCATATTTAGTGCCAGTGCCTACCTCGGTCTACAAAAAGGCATCAAAAAGCTAACAGACTTGAATATGTTGCTGGCTTTGACCTTGTTGTTTTTTGTTTTAGCGGTGGGGCCAACGCTGTTTATTTTGAAGATGGGTACCAACGGTATTGGTATCGTGTTGCAAAACTTCATTCGTATGAACACTTGGACCGACCCCGTTGAAAGTAGTGGGTTTGTCGAAAACTGGACGATATTTTACTGGGCTTGGTGGGTTGCCTACGGTCCTTTTGTGGGGATTTTTGTCACGCGTATCTCAAAAGGGCGAACCATTAAGCAGGTTATTGGTGGCATGCTGATTTTTGGCAGTTTGGGTGCGGCCTTGTTTTTCATTGTATTTGGCAATTATGCGCTACACCTTGAAATGAACAATATCCTCAACGTTAGTGCGCTAATGAAAGACATTGGCGAGGCGGCTACTATTACTCAGGTGTTCTTAACCCTGCCCTTTGGTTCCTTGGCTGTGGCCGCCTTTATGGTGGTTTCAGTGATATTTGTTGCCACTACCTACGACTCAGCGTCTTATACCTTGGCTTCGGTTTCGAGCAAGCATTTGGGGGTGGGGGAAACACCGGCCCGCTGGAATCGGGTATTTTGGGCCTTTGCCCTGGGAGTTTTGCCCGTCTCGTTAATGTTTGTTGATGGCGGTTTGAAAGTGATCTTGTCCACCACGATCGTGGTGTCCCTACCTCTGCTTTTCATCGGATTATTAATGGCCTTGTCTTTGATGAAAATGCTGAGGGAGGATTACGGTGACCCTCAAGGATGAATTACGTGCCTAAACAGAGGCTAGGATAACAAGGTCCCTGACAGCCTCATCTTGATAGTTTAGTATGCGGCCATGAAAACCCTGATGACAGCGCTGATTGTTTATATGGTGGCCAGCGCAGCGCAGTCACGAGACATTACTCTCGCCATGAGCCCCTCTATTCCGCCCTACGTTATTAAAGAAACGCAGGGCGGGATAATGTCAGATATTGTTAAAGAAGCTCTTGCAATAAAAGGGCACACCGTTAAAGAATTTAATTACGTATCGAATAAGCGTTTAGTGGCGATGATTCGGTCTGGCCAGGTCGATGGGGGGATTAATACGCCGCCTAATTTAATGCTAGGTTTTGTCTCCGAGCCTATTCTTCATTTTGAAAATGTTGTGGTAGCGCCTAAAGCAAAGAACTATCAGTTTAATCACATTAGTGATCTGGCACCCTTTCGGGTGCAGGCTTTTCAATATGCAAAGGCTTATCTCGGGCCAGAGTTTGTTGCCATGGCCGAAGATAACAGTTCTTACCATGAAGTGATTTTACAAGTGAATCAGCTGCGCCATCTTTTTCTTGACCGTACCGATGCAATTATTTTGGATCGACAAATTTTTCTCTACTACCTTAATAAATTGCGCACTCAAATGACCCATATCCCCGATGTGACTTTTTTCACATTGTTTCCGAAATCGGCTCGCCATGCGGTATTTTTGGACGAGGGCATGAGAGATGATTTCAATGATGCCCTGTTAATGATGAAGAAATCGGGGCGAGTGCAGGCTATTATTGATCAGTACAGCACTTATAGGGAGGGCTGAGCTGAGCATTGCCAGCGAATACTTATAGGTATTTCCCTGTTAACTTTCTATTACCTCGAGCTGAAAAAACATGAAAGCCTTACTGTTTAAACTCAATGGCGTGCCTGATGATGAAGCCAATGACGTTCGAACCCTGCTAGAAGACAACGACATTCCATTCTTCGAAACGTCCTCAGGAAATTGGGGCGTATCGCTCGCCGCGCTCTGGTTGCACGACGACTCTCAGCTGCTTGAGGCGAGAACTTTGATTGATGCTTATCAAAAACTTAGAGTCGAACGAGCTAAAACGGAATATCAAGCCGCGAAAGAAGCGGGCGAAGCCCCTACCTTCTGGCGCGGCTTGCGCCAAAACCCTGTGCGTTCGTTTTTCTATTTGTGGCCGGTGGCTTTCATTGTTTTTGTTTCGCTGACTTTTTTTATTGGCGCTTGGGATTCTTAGGCTCGCGAGCGCCCATCATGGACTAGATGGCGGCAATTCGCTGCGATGGGCCAGATTCCAATAGTTCGGCAATGATTTGTAAGCCTTGTTCCACTTGCTCCAAGCTGGGTGGTGCGCTGATACTGATGCGCACCGCTTGAGGGGCAGGGAAGCGGCCCACGGCAAATGACTCTGCTGCGAGCACCGCAACGCCCTTATCGTGCAAGCGCTCACGAAACTCCACAGCGCGCCAAGGCTCAGGTAGGTTCAACCAGACGCTCATGCTGCCGGCCATGGTACGGCAATCGCCTATCATCAAATACTCGCTCAGGTAACGCTCCGCCAACATTCGTCGCTGCTGCAGCTGCTCAGATTGCCAGGCAAGCCAGGCCTCGGTGTCTCGCCTGCGCATCCAGCGTTGCGCAATTTCTACTGTGATGGGTGGGGCAAACCAACACTGCGCTTGAATGGCCGCGGCTACATTTTCGACAAGCTGTGGCGGTGTTGCTAAATAGCCTACACGCAGGCCAGCGGCAACTGTTTTTGAGTGGCTGTTGATGTAAAGGCAGCGGTCTGGGGCTAGCGCACTCAAGGGCGGCAACTTATCGGCCATTTGGTTGGATGATACCTCGTCTTCAATCAGCCACAATTTATAGCGCTTAGCGATATCAATGATGGCGTGGCGCCGCTCCAGCCCCATGGTGGCATTGCTTGGGTTCTGTATGGTTGGGGTGCAGTAGAGGGCGCGAATAGTGTGCAGTTTGCACTGCTCTTCCATAGCCTCGGGAATTACCCCTTGTTCATCCATGGGCAGGCCAATAACCTTCAAGCTCAGCTGTTTGGCTATAGCGTTCATGCCTGGGTAAGTCAGGCCTTCAGAGAGAATGGTGTCGCCGGCGCGAGTGCTGGCCATCATCGCCAGCATGATGGCGTGCTGGCCGCCACAGGTGATGGTGATTTGCTCCATAGGGTGATTCAAGCCGAAGCTTGCCAGCCATTGGGCCGCCCACTGGCGCTGCTGCGGTAGACCCTGCTCGGGCTGGTAGGAAAGAAAATCTAGGTCCTGGCCCACCTCTCCGGCCAACTCCTGCAGCACTTCTCCGAACATTCTATTGGCGTCGCTGGGAACGGGTAAGTTCAAGCTAAATTCAATTAGCTCTGAGGGCGTGTGTCTAAGGATGGCAAAGTTATCCGCATGGGCTTGGGCATTGCGGATAAATGTACCGCTGCCCACTCGCGCTTCTACAAGCCCGCGGCGTTCAGCCTCAGCGTAGCCTCGGGTAATGGTGCCTACAGTTACGCCCAGCCTATCGGCTAGCGCGCGGTGTGTGGGCAAGCGTTCACCTGGCGTCAGGCCGGCGTCATTTATGGCCTCTTCTATGGCTGTGGCCAACTGCATATAGCGAGCGCCTGTGCCGGTGCCGCTCTCTAGTGCATTTGATAGATTTGAAATCCAGATTGTCATGGTGACAATAAACCTCTTGACCGAAAATATTAACTAACTATGATGCGTATAAGAGACAATCTTAGGGACAATTAAGAAATTTATCAACAATTGTATCGGTTACAATGTTTGGGCTTGAGATTACCCCCACCGATACGTAAAAGAGACCGCACCATGATTTCCTTAGAGTTATTTGCCACCACTGCCACTTTTGCCTTTGTAACTTCTGCTACGCCGGGGCCTAACAACATTATGCTGACGGCCTCCGGAGCCAACTTTGGCTTGGTCCGTACTGTGCCGCACATTGCCGGCATCATCTTGGGTGTGGCGCTGATGAACATTTGCGTCGGATTGGGCTTGGGTGCTTTGTTCAGCCAGTTTCCTTTGGTTCAGCAGGTATTGCGGGTGGCGGGTAGCGCCTACCTACTGTGGTTGGCCTACAAACTTTTGAATTTCTCCAGCATTGGCCCAAGTGAGAGCAGCAATAAGCGGCCCTTCGGCTTTTGGCAAGCGGCTGCCTTTCAGTACATTAACCCCAAGGCATGGATCATGGTGATTTCGGCCAACGCTAGTTTCAGTCTGAGCGGCGACGATTATTGGTTGTCAGTCGCTATGATTACACTGGCCTTTGTATTGGTGGGGCTGCCGTCGATCACCCTGTGGGCGTTTTTTGGGCAGTACATCAAGCGCTATTTAAGTAACCAGCGTTACTTGAAATGTTTTAATATTGGTATGACTTTGTTGACCGCGTCTTGCGTAATTTTTATCTGGATGGATTGAGAGTAGGCAAATGCCCATAGAGGTGAGAAGTATAGAGCAGGGATATTGGCGCCATAGAGATCTGCCGCATGTAGAACTGCGAAGTACTCACAAAAGCGCCCAACCTTATAAAACACACAGCCACAATCAGCTTTCAATTGGCGCCATTGAAGAGGGCGTAACGCTTGTTCAATATTTAGGCGAAGAACAGGCCGCCCGAGCGGGGGACATCGTGCTCATTGAGCCCGGCCAGGCACATAGTTGCAATCCGCAAGAAGGTCAGTTGCGCAGCTATCATATGCTCTATCTAGATACCGAGTGGTGCTTGAGCAGGCTATCGGCGATCTACAAACATAGAATTGAGCATTTGCACTGCGATCAATTTATTGTCAAAGACAGCTCGCTGTTCAAAACCTATCTCTTATTGGTTCAGGCCATCTTGGCTCAGCGCCTAGTAGAGGTTGAGAGTCTTTTGGAAAACTTGAGCTTCTCTATTTTAAGCAAATATTGTGCGCCAAGATTGGCCGGTGATGAAGAGCATGAGATCACTCGATATCTTAGGCGGCATCTAGTGAGTGATTTGCTGTCACCGCCCACGCTTGACGATCTAGCCAGTGAGCTTGCTTGCCGTAAAGAAACGATAGTTCGCTTGTTCAAACGGGATACCGGTTTGCCGCCTATGGCCTTTCTAAACAACGTGCGTATAGAAAAAGCTAAGAGTCTGCTCAGGACGGGCACAGGTATTGCCGAAGTGGCCGCAGAGACTGGCTACGTGGATCAAAGCCATTTCCATAAAGCTTTCGTGAACTACACCGCCTCAACACCTCGCCAATATCAGCAAGGAAAATTCGCGCCTTAAATAAGCCTAAAAAATTAACTCTTTAGGGCCTAATGAGTGAGGTGGGGCCATCAGGTTTTTTGTTGGAAGGTTTTTTCTCTTCGAGCTCTTGCTTGGATGTTGTCGCTTTGGCAGGAGCGGGTTTTTTCGGCTTTCCTAGCTCGTAAGCTGCGCTTAGCGATAGAGCCTCATTGGCGCCGTCTTTCATAAACTTCATCGCGCCTAAAATATTAAACCCTAAGTCTTTCAATTGGGACTGAAGTACCTGATTAACCTCTTTTGACTCCCAGCCGAATCTTGCGGCTTGACTGATTTTCTGGCCCAGAGCCACCGATTTTACCGATGGGTTTTGTTCAGAGCCGAAACTGGCTTCAAGTAAGGCGCTGAGTTTCCAGCGGCTGGAAAGCTCCTTTGATATTTCTTGGAAATCTTTGCCGCTCAGGGATTTAAATGCGCTTTCAGGGGAGCTGTTTTCAGTATCGATTAGAGCTTGATATTGCTCAGAATCTGGAATGGAACTACACCAAAAACTGAGTTCACCAATGTTTTGCAGCAGGCCGGCAACAAACACATCCTCAGTATTTACTTTCATTATTTTAGCGACATTTCGGGCCTGAACGGCAGTCTCAAAACTGCGGCTAATACACGTCATTAACTGCGAGCGGTTTTTCTTTTTCTTGACGAGATGATCCATGAGTGAAACGCAAAGACATATGGCGCGAAGACCATTGAAGCCCACTCGTACTATGGCTTGTGTTAACGCGCCTTCGTCTGAAGTTTTGGCGGGGTAGTGTGTTGCACTATTGGCGATTTTTAGTACGCGAGAGGTGAGCATGATATCGGTAAGCACAACATTGGCTAATTGCTTGGCCGTGGTTTCAGGGTGTTCGAGTAAGTTCGATATCTGCAGTAAGCTGCCCGACATGATTTTCAAGTCAAGGTCATAGAGAATGTTTTGCCAGTCTTCTTGTGGGAAAACCTTATTTTCTATCGGTTTCATACTTTGTTATCTCTAACTGGGCGAGCGCCTATGGCTTAATCATAGATCATAATGTTCAGTGTGGCTCTCTGCAAGTGCAAGGGTGAGCCAGTCAGGGGCTTATAACCATCGCTCTGGCTGATCGAATCGTGATTGAATATCCTCCACAAATTGACCGACATGCAAGCCGTCCATTAGCGCGTGATGAACATCAAGAGAGAGAGGCATCCTATAACTCTCTTTCTTCATTTTACCGAAAACGATGCGAGGGATACCGTTGTTGCCACCGCCGTGAGTGGCATGGCTGAAACTGGTAAAGCTGATCCATGGAATAACAGACATATATATCGTATTCAATATGGCCTGTGTTTCGGTAAAGGTGTCGGACATGAATGGCCTTGAGATGGCCAATTTTTTGGCCTGCAACGATTTCTGACCGAAGTCTTCAAAGCTGGATGAATAGGGTATGTCAGAGAAACGAATCGTTTGATCTTCAGCGAGTTGAGTGACGCTGATCGCGGTTTGTTTATAAATTCTTACCTCATCTTCTACCAATCGAAAGCGAAAATTCTCAACTTCATTGGCCGCCGACATTGTTAGATAAAGGTAGGCATTTAAGAATGACAGACTTCGATCATGGCAATATTTATACAGTGTGGCTGCGTCCAATTCGCAGCAGATATTAAAATAAGGCTGATCAAATTCTTTGTAAAACGAATAATGCTGTTTTCTAGCCCAATTATTCAGGTCGCAAAGTGTATAGGTGTCAATCATGTGGCTTACTATTCCTACTTTCGAATTGTTGTCTAAACTGTTGTCTCAAAAGGTCAGTGCGATTCTCACGCCTCGGCCCCCAGAGGCGTTTTTGTCGCCCGCGCCTAGAGATACCGAGCCTCCATGCGCGATCATAACCTGCCTGGTTAAAGCCAAGCCCACACCAGAGCCTTCTCGTTTGGTGGTGAAAAATGGCACGAATACCTTTTCCAAAATATCTTCAGCTATGCCGGGGCCATTGTCGATGATTTCTAGTACGACATGTCCGCGACGGTTAATGCGGGCAAAAACCTTTACTGTAGCAGCACTACTTCCTGCTAAAGCTTGCTCTGCATTTCGCAATAGGTTGATGAGTACCTGCTCGATCATATCCCCGTCAACTTCAATGCTCAAACTCTCTGGTTCAACGTGAGTGGATAAGGTAATACCCTGAGCTTGCCACTCGACGGAAACGAGTCGCGCCACCTGCGAAAAAACTTGTTTAAGGCGAAGAACACCTTTTTTAGGCGCAGGCAAGCGGGTCAGCCGGCGATAACTTTGCACAAAATTCATTAAACTGTCTGAGCGACGCGCCACTGTATCTACAGCACTTTTAATATCAACCAACTCTTCCAAGACCTTATCAACCCCTGCAATCGCTTCCAGTGCCTTTACTTGCTCTGTCGCATCTTCTACAAGATCGGTTGTTGTTTTTGCTAAAGACGCGACGGGTGTGATGCTATTCATAATTTCATGGGTTAGAACACGCACCAAATCTTGCCAAGCCTTAAGTTGGGCTCCGTCTAGTTCACTCTGTATGTCTTGAAGGCTTATAAGTTTTTCGACTTGATGGCCAAGTGAAATTTGTGTCGATGCTACCGACAGTTGTTTTTCAACATCGTCGGTAACGAAATTGACGAGATGTCGATTTCCTGGTGGCAGATTTTTTATATCTGACATGAAATCCTGACCGAATTGGTCAAGGTCTTCTAAGCGTGCCACCCGGGTATTACCAAATAGGCGGCGGGCTGCATTATTGTGGAGGTTAATTTCTCCATCGTTTTGCAGAGACATTAAAGGCACGGGTACATGTTCAACTAAGGCCCTTAAGTGCCTGAGTTCTTGTTCTTGCGCCTGCCGTGATAGACGAAAACGCTCCATGATTTCTGATAAAGCCGATCCCAATTCATCAAAGCCTGCACCTTCGTTCTTCATTTGGAAGCGCTGGCTAAAATCTGAATAGCGAGCGGCCTCTAAGAATCGAGTTAATTCGGCGTTGGTCTTGCTCACGAAGCGTAAGGCTTCGCTGAGCTGAGCGATAACCGCCAACAGGAAAATCAGCGAGAGTGTCGGGTAGATGAATTGGCTGCTCACCCAAACCAACACCAGTAGTGTGCCGCCTAAAAGTGCTACCCTAAGCGATATATGAAAGGCAAACCGTTTAAAGCCCATACTTTTCCATCCGACGATATAATGCCGCCCGTGTCAAACCCAGGTCTTTTGCGGCATGACTTATATTATAACGATGTAATTTCAACACGCGGGTAATAGTGCTCTGTTCCATTCTTTCTAAATTGAAATCTTCAGGCTCATCACTTTCCCGCTCTTTTACCTCTGATGATAATTTTGGCGAATTAATGTCCGTTGGGCTCAGCTGTAAATCTGAGGCTTCCAGTTGGGAACCATCGGCGAGAATAACCGCCCGTTCAATGGCGTGCCTAAGAGCTCGGATATTGCCTGGCCAGCTATACTCTCGAGCGGATTGAAGTGCCAGTGGCGACAATGCTCTAAACGTCTGACGGTATTTACGGGCGTAGAAGCCAGCATAATAATGTGCAATCTCTTCGATGTCGTCGGGTCGCTCTCTAAGGGGAGGAAGCTGTATTTCTACCGTATTGAGACGAAACAATAGGTCCTGCCTAAATAGTTTTTCATCTTGCAATTTATGCCGTGGCATATTAGTGGCGGCCACCACCCTGACATCGAAAGGTACCGGTGCATTGGCTCCGAGCGGTGTTACTTCCCGTTGCTCCAGAATGGTGAGTAACTTGGCCTGTAATGAAAGAGGAATATTTCCAATTTCATCCAAAAATAATGTGCCACCACTGGCGGCCTCCAAGCGACCCACTCGGTCTTGTTGAGCACCTGTAAACGCACCTTTTTTGTGGCCAAATAATTCTGATTCAAACAGGGTTTCCGACAGCGCGCCTAAATCAACGGACATAAATATCGCAGTACTTCGTAGGCTCTGCTGGTGAACTTCTCTCGCGGCCAATTCTTTTCCTGTGCCATTTTCACCAAGAATAAGTACATTGGCGTCTGTGGGGGCTGAGCGTTTGATCATCTCACTCACCTCGCGCATTTTGCCCGACTGCCCCAAGATTGCCTGATTCGAAGCCCCAGACACTTCCGCCAGCAGCTTGTTACTTTGTTTGAGGTGCTCGGCTTCCGAGCGAGTTGCTCTCAATTGTGTTGCAGAAGACAGCGTGGCCACCACCTTTTCATTCTGCCAAGGCTTGGCGACAAAGTCTGTGGCGCCGAATTTCATCGCTTCTACAGCGACATCCACACCCCCGTGCGCAGTGATCATTACCACCACGGCGTCTGGGTCAATGCTCATGATTTTCTTTAGCCAGAAGAACCCCTGTTCGCCGGAGCTTTCACCTGGGGAGAAATTCATATCCAGTAATATGGCATCAAATCGGCTGGCCGCCATCAGCTCAGGAATTTTGCTCGGCGCCGAACACGTTACCACCTCGCCAAAATGCCGTTTCAGTAACAACTTTCCTGCAATCAATATGTCTTCGTCGTCATCAACGATGAGTACACGTCGCTCTTTTTGTGTCACGAGGCTTTCCTGAGGCGATGAATGGGGCTGTTCGTTATCGTACATCGTGTGTTCGATTTCGTACACCCTAACTGTTCAATATCGGACATTTGGGAGAGTGAATAATATTATATCCAATTAAATCAATAGCTTAAAAACATGGCATGGGTCTTGTAAAGAGTATTGTAATAGCTTCGATAAGAAACTGTTTTACGGATGAGCAATCACTAAGGTAGAGCGAGAGATAATGGCTAGCATAACAAACTTGGAAAAAGTGACCGATACATCAGCAGAGCCTCTCAAGGCATCGGGCATGGATCGGAAAATTGTAAAGCGGGGCATCAGTAAACGTAGCAAGATGATTGTTAGTGTTTTGGCTGCCGCCGTCATTGCTTATCTCTCCTTTGGACAAATGTTTCAAGGCCGCAGTATGACGGTGAAGGGGCAGCGGCTTTCTATTGCCGAGGTGAAATCGGGAACATTTGAAGACTTCATTCCGCTTCGTGGGCGTGTAGCACCACTTAAAACGGTTTATCTCGATGCTGTGCAGGGCGGGAGAATTGAAGAAATCTTGCTGGAAGACGGCGCGATGGTCGGGGTTGGCCAGCCCATTATTCGGCTCTCCAATTCTGATCTACAACTGAGTGTCATGAGTACTGAGTCTCGTGTTATGGAGCAGTTAAATGCGATGCGAGACCAGGAACTTCGCTTGGAACAAAATCGACTCGGGCACAAACGCACTCTTGTGGACCTCAACTACAACATACGTAAACTGAGCAGAGATTTGAGCCGGCAAAAAGAATTGTTCGACAAAGGCCACATTTCTCTGGCGGAGTATGAAGACTTTGTTGATCAGTTGAATTATTACAAGGAAACCCGAGAGGTCACTCTCGAAAGCCAATCTTCAGACGAAAAACTGATGGCGTCTCAGCTGCAGTTTTTTCAAAGTAAAACCATCGCCATGGAAGAAAACTTGGCCTTTGCGCGAAAAAGCCTCGATGAGCTCAACGTTCGCGCCCCTGTGGGCGGCAAACTATCGGGTTTCGACCTGGAGATTGGTCAAAACATTACCCGCGGCACCCGCATCGGTCAGATCGACAATCCAGATTCATTTAAGTTAGTGGCCAATATTGATGAGTTTTACCTCGGTCGTGTGGATTTAGAGCAACCCGTATCGCTGACTCACAGCGGCACCCTTTACGGATTGCACGTAGCGAAAATTTATCCAGACGTTAAAAACGGCCAGTTTGAGGTTGACCTGCAATTTAATGAGGCAACGCCGCAAGGCATTCGGCGCGGCCAAACTATTCAGGCGAAATTAACCTTAGGCGACGCCAACCAAGCGCGCTTGATACCGAAAGGCAACTTCCTTCAGGAGACCGGTGGGCAATGGTTGTTTGTTATGAGCGCTGACGGAACTGAAGCGCTTCGTCGCGACGTTCGTCTGGGGCGCCGCAACAATGAATTTGTAGAAGTTCTAGAAGGTCTGGATGCTGGAGAGAAGGTAATTGTGTCCTCATACGCAAATTTCGATGAAATGGATCGAGTTCAACTTAGCCAATAAATTAAATGCTTTGCTATACAAATAAAGGATATCAGCATGTTAAAACTACATAACTTATCAAAAGTTTACCGCACGGACGAAGTGGAAACCGTTGCCTTGAACGAAGTGAATATCGAAATTGAAAAAGGCGAATTTGTGGCCATCATGGGGCCTTCTGGCTGCGGCAAATCAACACTGCTGAACATCATCGGGATGTTAGATACGCCGGCAAGTGGACAATATTATTTTGGCGATCAGGAAATATCAACTCTCAATGAGAGCAAACTCAGCGAAGTAAGAAAACACAATGTTGGTTTCATTTTTCAGAGCTTTAATCTGATTGATGAGCTGTCTGTTGAAGAAAATATTGAGCTCGCGCTGCTCTACCATGAGATTCCTGCTTCGGAGCGCAAGGCGCGGGTGCAAAAGGTAATGGACAAGGTGGGTATTGCTCATCGGGCTAAGCACATGCCCGGCCAGCTTTCCGGTGGACAGCAGCAGCGAGTCGCTGTTGCTAGGGCGGTGGTGGGCAATCAATCTCTTATACTGGCCGATGAACCTACGGGAAATCTAGACAGTGCACATGGCCAAGAGGTCATGGAAATGTTGCAGGCTTTGAATGAAGAGGGCGCTACCATTGTTATGGTGACTCACTCTGCGGCGCATGCCGATTATGCTCGTCGAACTATTAACTTGTTTGATGGCCAAGTTGTGACCGAAAGCCTGCGTGCGGTGTCCTAAGACGAAATTCCGAAAGGAGGAGTGAATCATGTTTTCAAGTTACATAAAGCTGGCAATTCGCAACCTGCAGAAAAATAGGCTCTACGCCGCCATCAATGTCTTTGGTCTGGCCATTGGCCTGACGGTATACCTGATGGGTAATATACTGGGCAGCTACGAAAATAATCACGACAGCATGTTTAAAAATCGTGACCGAACTTACACGGTAGGTGCCCAATTTAGCCCCGACGCTAATATCGGCGTTTCTGGCACAGACGGCGTACAAAGTGCGCTGGGCCCCGTTATTAAAGCGGATGTCGAGGAGCTCGAGAGTGTTGTTCGCACCGTTCGTCGTGAATATTTAATTACGCAGGGAAATGACAGCTATTATCAAGGGCTGCGTTTTGCCGATAGCGAATTCACCTTAATATTTAACTTTGACTATCTTCATGGCGATGCGTCTGTACTTGAGGACCCACAATCTTTGCTGCTGACAGAATCAACGGCCCTAAAATACTTTGGAAGAACCGATGTCCTAGGTGAGACGCTGTCTTTTGACCATAAAAATTCAATGTATGTCGGCGCAGTCATAAAGGATTTACCGGCCGATACCCATTTCAATTCCTTTGTTCTCAGCGACATAAAACTGGGAATGATTGCGCCTTTTGCGGCGCTTGAAACGATTGAAGATTACGCCTTTGAAGGCGAGTGGGATAACGTCTCACTGGGTAACCTGACATACATGCTGGCACCAGAAGGTAAAGGTCAAGCCTGGCTTCAGGATGAGTTGGACAGCATATATGAACGCCATTACACCAAGGAGAGAAAGGAGTTTTTCTCGGGCTTAACCGTAAGGCCTCTGGTTGAATCTAACACCGTCATCTGGGAAGTGATTGGCCTGCCTATGATTGAGTCCATTAAAATACTGGGCTTGCTAGTGTTGATTATCGCCTGTGTAAACTACACAAACCTGGCCACGGCTCAGAGTCTTGGTCGAACCCAGGAAGTGGGTTTGCGGAAAACCTTTGGCGCGGAACGCTCGCAGCTGCTGACGCAATTTTTGACCGAAAGTCTCACTATCGCCACCTTGGCAATGCTCATCAGTATCGCGAGTCTGGAACTTATTGTGCCGCTGTTTAACCAAGCTACAGGCAAGGCGCTTTCCTTAGATTATTTGGCTATTTTACCTTGGTTAACATTGACGACTCTCATGGTGGGAGTTCTGGCAGGTGCCTATCCCGCCTACCTTATCACCAAGGCTAACCCGATAGACAGCCTGAAGAATTCCATTTTCAAAAGTGCGGGGGGCAATAGATTTCGTAACATCATGATTGGCGTTCAGTTCGCGATCTCAATTTTCATGTTGGCCATTGTTCTTGTGGTTTACTTCCAGAACAAGAATGTTGAATCTTCGAGCAATATATTTTCGAAAGACCAAATAGTAGTCATCGAACGTGTAGGGGTGGACGAGATTTCTCAGCGCCACGACACGCTGCGTCAGGAGCTGCGCACGCTATCAGGTGTTAGCAGTGTTAGCTATTCCAGTCAGGTGCCGTTTGAACAAAACAACAATCATACTGATGTAACACCTGTGAAGGGTGATAATACGGTTAAGGTTGCACTGAATCGAATTTCAATTGACTTTAATTTTCTTGAAACGTACTCAATTCCTTTGCTGGCGGGAAGGAACTTCAGTCGTGATATAGCCAATGATTTTGACAAAGACGGCCCTCGCCAGACCAACGTTATTCTCAATGAAATGGCAGTAGAGCGCTTAGGGTTCGAGCGGGGCGAAAGTGCTATTGGAAAGTCATTCTACGACACCTTTGTTGTAGGTGAAGGCGATAATGAGGATATTCAATACACTATTGTAGGTCTTGTTCCAGATCAAAATTTTCTTGGTCTTCATAATAAAATAAAGCCGATTTTATTTTTTATGAATAAGGATTTCCACCGGATTGGATCCATTAAAATAGCCCCTAGCCAGGTAAATGAAACTCTGCAAACCATTGATGAAGTCTGGAATCGAGTTATTCCTGACTATCCCATTCAGCGCAGGTTTTTAGATGAGGTCTTTGGTGAGATATTTTTTATTTTTCAACAGACCACTAATGTTCTGGCAGGGTTCTCTGTCGTAGCCTTGTCTCTCGCCTTAATCGGTTTATTTGGGCTGGCGGCGTTTCTGGCTGAGAGACGGACCAAAGAGATTGGTATTCGTAAGGTTTTAGGTGCGCGCACCGACCAGATTGTATGGCTGTTGATTTGGCAGTTCTCCATTCCTGTTCTGTGGTCGTTGTTGGTGGCAATTCCATTGGCTTACTTCGCGTCCAACATCTACCTAGACTTTTTCTCCGAGCGTATCAACACCGTATTACCTGTTTTATTGCTGGCAAGCGTGGTGGGGGTTGTCACGGCCTGGGGGATAGTTGCAATACACGCAAGTAAAATTGCCCGTACTACGCCGATTCGTTCACTTCGCTACGAATAGCGGGCAGGATCGCTAAGTCAGCACTTAGGCGAAAAGGTCTTAGTGTCATTGCTTTGAATTATCTAGAGGCGGCGCCGATAGGCGCTGCAGATAATCATCAATTTCCTTAAGGTGAGTCCGTTTTTCTGGAGCCTCTAAAAAGCTGCCTTCAAAACTATGCCGAGCGAGTTGAGCCAACGCGGCTTCATCCAGATTAAATGCTCGCTGCACCGCAAGGTAATTGTCGTTAAGATGGCCGCCAAAGTAGGCCGGATCGTCCGAATTAATGTTTACCAATAAACCCTCATCTAACAGCTTGACGATATTGTGCTCAGCCATATTCGAATACACTTTTAAAGCCGTATTAGATAGCGGGCACACAGTTAAGGGAATACGCTTGTCGCGTAAATAGCTCACCAGTGCTGGGTCTTCGTCGCAGCGCACCCCATGATCTATACGTTCAACTTTAAGTTGCTTTAGAGCCTGCCAGATATATTCTGGAGGTCCCTCTTCGCCGGCATGTGCTACACAGCGATAGCCCTGCTCACGAGCACGAGTAAACACACCAATAAATTTTTCTGGTGGGTTCCCAAGTTCCCCAGAGTCTAAACCAACCGCATCGATGAGGTGTCGAAAGGGTGTGGCTTGGGCAAGTGTCTCCATAGCCGCTTCGGCACTCAGATGACGTAAAAAACACATAATTAAAACTGAACTAATACCGAAGCGTTGTTGCGCTTCATCTAAAGCACTTTGAATGCCACTGACCACCGTGCCAAACTCAATGCCTCTATCTGTATGGGTTTGAGGGTCGAAAAAAATCTCCACATGGCGAACGTTCTGTCGCTGTAGTTTTTCGAGGTAGGCTAAAGTCAAATCATGGAAGTCTTGTTCGTTAACCAGTACCGCGGCGCCTTGATAGTAAATATCCAAGAACGATTGCAGGTCGGAAAATTGATAGGCTTGCCGTATGTCTTCCACAGATTCGTAGGGCAGCTTGATGTTATTGCGTTGCGCCAAAGAGAACATTAGCTCAGGCTCTAGGGTGCCTTCTATATGCAGGTGTAATTCAGCTTTAGGAAGCCCAGCAATAAAATCTCTCATGTATTCCTCATTCTTACGGTTTTCAATGAGCAAGCGGCCGTCATAGGCTGGTATGGCGCCTTTGATCGTTACCCCGGTAGTGGAGTTGTTCAGTTAAGATTGAGGATGGGATTAAAGTGACGGAAAATCAAGCTGGCAGGCAAAAAAAGGAGGGCCGAAGCCCTCCCGCAAGATCCACTTAACTACAGGGAAGAGAGTTTAGAAGTTAGCTCTTACGCCGAACGAATAACGCGCGCCGTTTTTCTCTAAGCTAATAAGTTGGTTTTCAAAGCGACCATGACGACGAGTTTCTTCGTCCGTGATATTGACGCCTTCAGCAAAAACAGTGATGTTCTCGTTGATGTCGTAGCTTGCGCTTATGTCCCACTGACCGTATTCCTCAGTGTAAAGAGGCTCGGTGCCGCCGCGTGGGTTAACCACGTTTTGCAGGAACTCTTCACGATTGTTGAAAGCAATACGCGCTTGTATTGGGCCTTTCTCATAGAACAATATAGCGTTCTGGGAATCGCCTAAACCTTCAAGAGCAAAGGTTTCAGAAATGTTGGCGAAGTCAATTTCCGCGTCGCTGTCTACAACAGTCGCGTTCAATTGAATACCAAAGCCGTTTTCCCACAAGTGTGTCCACGCGAGTTCTAGACCGTTCACTTCGGCTACTTCGCCGTTGCGTGGGCGACGTACGCTGAAGTCGTAAGAACCGCTTTCTAGGTTAAAGGTTTCAGTCGCAATAGAGTTGGTGATGAAATCTTCAACTTCTTTGCTGAACACACCGGCGGCGAAATAACTGCCCGCGTCGTAGTACCACTCGTAAGACAGGTCCCAGTTGCTAGAAACAAAAGGTTTCAGGTCTGAGTTACCACCGGTCGCCTGCAGGTTGCCAGGGCGAGTTACGGTGATACCGGTTGTGGGCACCAGTGAGTTCATGGTTGGGCGCGTGAGTGTTTCAGAATAGGCAAAACGCATAACCATGTCTTCTTGCAAGTTCACCTTCAAGCTCACGCTTGGCAGAATGTTGGTGTACTTATTGCTCGCGCTCACGTCGGTGCCGGTGTCGGCGTAAATAGCGTTCAGCAAAGATGGGTCGTTAGGGATGGTTTCTAAGTTAGTCAGGGTTTGGGTAAAGCCACCGAGAGTTGCTTCGGTTTGGCTGTAGCGTACACCCATGTTCAACTGCCATGGTAAGTCACCCAGATCGCCTTCGAAAGTCATGTCGATATAGGCGCTAATCACTTCTTCTTCAACGCTGAACTTGTCCGAAGCCGTTGCGGGGCTGTTTAAGCCGAATGCGGCATATTCTGCTGCGATGTCACGGTTTTCTCCGGCCGCATCAGAAGCGGCTTGTACATCAGCTACGCCGCCAGTCGCTAGGTAGGCGAAGTATTCTTCAGGGCTGTAGGTCAGCCAAGTATCTGGCACTCCGCTAAAGAAACCTTTGGCTTGGTATTCAGACAGCAAAGAATCGGGCACACCGAAGTTATAACCACAGAAGAACGAACAGTCTGAAGCGTATTTTCTTTGGTTGTCTTTTGTGCGGTCTTGGTAGTAGGCACCAAACTTCATAGACGTGAAGGTTTCTGAGTTAGGGGTCCACTCAAAGTCTGCTTTCAGTTCGGTAATTTCGTCTTCGCGGTCCCAGCCGTTGCGCTCATTGTAGTGTGCACGGCCAGAAGAGGCGTCGAGTAATGCGGCTTGGCCACCAACAATATCAATGGTTCCAGCATCGCCACCATTGCGATTGTCCCAGCTGTAGGCGTTGTTGTAACCGATAACGGTGAATGGAATGTTGCCACCGCTGTTGTCTTCTGCAGTAGAAGACGACAAGTCAAATTTGGCGAACAAACTTTCGTTAATGTCCCACTCTACGTTGAAACCATAGGCTTCGATCGAAACGTCGCGAGAGTAAGAGCGACGAATAAAGTCGGTGGCGCCGGTGTTGGCGTTGTCGATGAATACTACAGTGTTGTTTTCGTCTACTTCTGCATCAATAAAGTTGCTTTCAGAGAACCAGTGACCGGCTGATGTAGTTTCTGAGTCAACTTCGAATTCAGATGCCATGAAGTCAGCGGTAATGGTTAGGTCATCGCTTGGCGCAAACTGGAAAACAGCAGTGCCACTCGTACGAGTGCGGTCCTGCTCGTCAACCATTACATCAAAGTTCTGTGGTACAAACACGTTGTTAAACTCTTCGCCATTCTGAGCGGTGAAGTTCACACCGGGGCGGTAGTAGCGAGTTTCAATAATGTTGTTCTGTGACTCACGCTGTTGGTGAGACAAGGACAGCAATACGCCTACTTTGCCGTCGGCAAATACGTTGCTGATCAGGCCAGAGGCTTGGGGTGAGCTGTCTTCGGTTAAATCGTCATAAACACCCTTTACGCTGCCTGATGCTTTGAAGCCTTTCAGGTCTAAAGGACGAGCTGTTTTGACGTTGATGGTGGCACCGATACCACCTTCTTGCATGGCGGCGGTGGGTGTTTTGTAAACATCAGCACCGGCAATCAATTCAGATGCCAGAGTATCGAAACTGAATTCACGACCTTGGTTTTCAGTGGCCATTTGGCGACCATTAACCAAAACCGCATTAAATTGTGGGCCAAAGCCCCGTACGGTTACGAATTGGCCTTCACCGCCGCTGCGGTCAATGGACACGCCAGAAATACGCTGTAGCGATTCTGCTACGTTCTGGTCGGGGAACTTACCGATGTCTTCCGCCGCGATGGCATCAACCACACCGACAGCGTCGCGTTTTACGTCTAGGGCACGCTGTAAGCTTCCGCGGATACCCGTTACCACAACTTCTTCGAGCAGTGCGTCTAGGTTTTCTTGGGAATCCTGGGCGATGGCTGAATTGCCGTAGAGGCTCACGGCACTGGCAATGGCGACGGCTAGCGCATGCCGTTTCGTTATCTTGCTATCAAATCTCATAGTGTTTTCCTTGGGATTTTTTATTTTCACTCATAACTTCTCTCGTCGAGGCTTAACTGTAGTACATATCATATAAATAGTAAATATATGGTTTCTTGTCTTATGGACGAGCAAATTTGCACTAAAGCCCCCGTAAATAGGGGCTTTGGCGTATTTGAAGGCTCTGCTAGGGATTATTATCTTTATCGACGATGGGTCTTTTTAGATGCTTGGGGCGACATTATATGTCTTATATCTAATATTGCCATTCCATGCCAGTGGAATAGCGCTTGGGGAAGCCAAGCCAGTTTGGGGTTTTTACACCGTCGATAACTCGTTCATTGGAGTCGGCGCTGAGTGCGAGGTAAGGGCAGGCGCTCTCATCTTGTTTCACATGACAGTTCATCATGGCTAGAGCGAAGTGTTTGTTGTTGCTGTTGAGCTGCTGGCTGCTCCAGGCGCCCTCAAAATAGTGACCAATGTTCATTTCATTGTCGCGCGCCACTCTTGGGGCAGGGTGCGCCGCGATGTTGTGTCGAGCATTGTTGTAAGTAAGCAGGTAGGTATGTTCACCTCCCGTGGCTTTAAAGAGCCTTTTAATACTGGCGTAATCTGATACATCGTCGAATTCGCCGGCCACATAAAGCACAGGAGTCTCAATAGATTTGAGAGCCTGAGGATCAAACAAGTTGTGTTGATTCCCCCAGGGTGCAAAGGCGATGGCGGCTCGCCAGCGTGGATCTACTTGAGCATTGTCATACTGGCCGCCTGCGCAGCTGTTGAATAGTTTAGTGGTGGCCTTGGCTTGGGCCTGATCTTTGATACCCATAAAGTTGGCAATTGCGGCATCGGTGAATTGATAGCAGCCACCAATGGTATTTACCGCTCCGTAGCCACCCATGGAATATCCCACCAGGCCTGCTTTTTCCTTGTCGATCACGGCGCTGAGAAAGTTTGGTTCACCCACAAGATAGTTAAGCGTAAATTGTTGATCGCGAGATCGGTTGTACAGAGTGCTTGGGAAACCGGCGAACCCTGCCTTAACCATGTCGACGTCTTGATTGGTGGAGTCGGTATGGTCAATGGCGGCGACGATGTAGCCGTGTGAGGCGAGATGCTCGCCCAGATAAAACATTAAGCTGCGGTAACCGGTGTAGCCATGAGATATAACAATTAATGGCATAGCATTTTTGCCCTTAAGTACTGGGGCGTCGCGATAGGCCGAGCCCTGCAACGAGAACGCTTGCCCCAGGCGTGTTTCATTGTCGTAGTGTGCTAGTGGCCCATTTTGGTTTTGCGGCGTGGGGTACCAAATTTCCAATAGCAATGATCGGTCGGAAATTTTTTGAGTGTTGAGGTCCAGCTGGAGGGGGTTGACGATGCTTAGGGTTTTTACGCCCACCTTGTATTGGCCTGGTTTGGCCAGAGTGGGTGTGAGCTCAGCGCCCATGTCCCGGTAAAGTTGTTCGGGCGCGCCTTCGAACTGCGCATATGCCGCAAGAGGTATTGCTAAGGTGCTGGTTAATAAAACGCGAATCACTCGGTAAATAAAATGGCTCATAGATTTCGACTCAGGGCTTAGGGTTCTTGGTTTAAGAATGTTCTGTTAAAGAGAACAGCAGCAGAGTTTCCGGCAGGATTAAAGGCATCTGTATGCCGTGCTCCATCAATGCTGCTCCTGAAACGAGGCAAGCTTTAATGCTGTCTAATATAGACGGTGTGCTGCTAGTGGCGTTGGTGGGCCAGATGCAATTCAGTTGGTAGATTTTATTTGGATCTAGACCTTGGAGCTGAAGCCGCTTGGGCAACTGGCTGGTGTGGCATCGGGTCAGCGCGTAAGAGAACAATGCGCAGGATTTATCAGTAGAAACGATACCGGTGCTGGTGGCGTAGTCGGGGGATTCCAAGCGTTGCAGGTGACCGCTGTGAATAAGAGGCCTAAATTGCTTATGTAAGGCGATAGCCCCTTGCAATTCTGCACGGTCTTCATCGCTCAGCTCAAGTAAATTCACTTCCAAGCCCATGTGGCCAAATAGTGCAACACCAGCGCGGGTGGCCATGTTAATTTTACGGCCGGTAATGTGGCAGTCGAAGGGCCCTACATGGGAGCCCATGACCTCTGCAGGAAAAAACATTGAAAAGCCGCGTTGAATATTCAGACGGTCTAGCGCGTCATTACTGTCTGAGGTCCAAACTCGATCGGTATGCTGCAGTATGCCGAAGTCGGCGCGGCCGCCACCCGAAGCACAGCTTTCAATTTCCACCTCCGGGTGAGCTCGTCTTAATCGAGCCAGTAATTGATATAGGGCCAGTGTTTGTCGGTGGGCAGTAGCGTGCCCTGCGTGGTCGGCCTGCTGATGCAGCTCACGATTCATGTCCCACTTCAGGTAGGCAATGCTATGAGTGCTGAGCAGGGAGTCTAGCCGCTTATATAAATAGTCTTGCACGTCTTCACGGGCAATGTTCAGCACCAATTGATTGCGGGCTAAAATTTGTGGCGCGGGTGAGGCGCCCAGCACCCAGTCGGGATGAGCTCGATACAGGTCGCTGTCGGGATTGACCATCTCAGGTTCCACCCACAGGCCAAAGGACATCCCCAGTGACTCAACTTTGCTGATAAGAGGGTTTAGGCCCTCGGGGTATACAGATTCGTCAACATACCAATCGCCGAGCCCAGCTTTGTCATTGCGTCGGCCGCGGAACCAGCCGTCATCCAAGACAAAGCGTTCGGCACCAATACTTGCGGCTTGTTCGGCGAGTTCAAACAGTGTTTCACTGTTGTGATTAAAGTAGACCGCCTCCCAGGTGTTGTAGTGGATCGGACGCGGCGTTTGTTTGGCTTTGGGTGTGATGATGTTTGCGCGCACATATTGGTGAAATTGTTGAGACAAGTGGCTTAAACCGGAGGCTGAAAAGCCGGCAAAAAGATCAGGGCTTTGATAGCTTTCTTCCGCGCCCAGAATTATTTCACCAGGCATGAGCAATTCGCCCGTCTGCACATAGCCGCGGCCATCCGCCAGAATTTCTGATTGCATACGATGGTTGCCACTCCAGCCCAAATGGAAGGCATAGGCTTCACCCTGATGCTCGTTTGTATTACTGCTTTTAATGACTAGACCTGGAAAGCTGTCGTGTGAGGTTCGCCCGCACCGGTTCTCGCGGGTATAGCTGCCGGTGAAGCGATCTAGGGTACGCATTTGAAATTCATTGGCCCAGCGGCCTTCGAAGGACACTATTTGGTCTAGATGGGAGGGCACCATCAAGGTAGGTGCCGCACACCAATTTAGTGTGAGCGGGGTGTCTCCGGTATTACGGACCTTGGTATTGGCCACCAAAATGCCAGATTCGGGTTCTAGGAATAAGGAGTGCGTTAGAAGCAGTTCATTGACCTTGTCACTCGACTCGATGTACACATGTTGAGGCGTCTCTTGGCTGACACTGCTTATTGTTGGATAGGCCGTCCAGGCGCCGCCATCTCTGTGAACCTGCAGGCCGCTGTGGCCTAGAAAGCCACTGGAATCGCTGGGAGTAAGCCCAATGGGTGTTTCATTGGCTGAGCAGCAGGGCGCTTCCTGCCGTGTGGCCAATAGGGCCAGCATTTCTGGAGTGGTATTTTCAGGCAGAGCTTTGCCCCAATAAAGCAGGGCGGGAAAATCGCCTCGGCAGTCCAAAATGATCTGACAGCTGACGCTGCGTAAAATCACAAAATTAGCGGTTGCTCTGGGAATTATGGGGGTAGCGCTCATGTATGGCCTCAAGTGAAAAAGATTGACGGAGCGTGCGCTTCATCTTACTATTTATCATAGTATTTATCATACTAAACTAAAGCAAGCAGTTTACACCCCGAATAGGCGTGCAGACTTGGCACATATTGACTTAACTATTGACGTAACTATAGAAGACTCACCGCAGACTTAATCGGTGCACGTTCGAAAAATAATAACGACACTCATAAATAGGTGGAGAGAGAAGTATGCAGTTAGATATTGTTCAGATAGGCGTGTTTTTTGGCGTGAGCGCCTTGATCGGTTTATTAACCTATCTTAAATGCCGTACGGCGACACGTTCTGAGAATGATTCCAATAAAGAATATTTTTTGGCCGGTGGCGGTTTGTCATGGGTCTTTGTGGCGGGCTCTATCACCCTAACCAACCTCAGTACCGACCAGTTGGTGGGTATGAATGGCAATCAAATGGCTTTACTGGCTTGGTGGGAATTAGCTGCTGTAGTGGGTTTGATCATCTTGGCGAAAATCTTCTTGCCTGTGTATTACAACAATAATTGCACGACGACGACTGAGTTGCTGGAAAAACGCTACGGCGACAAAAACATCCGTGCGGTGATCAGTGTGCTGTTCCTGCTGGCCAATTTATTGATCTTTTTGCCTTCTGTGTTGTACAGCGGGTCGCTGTTCATGAAAACTATGTTCCAGCTGGACATCAATCTCATGTACCTCGCAGTCGCTTTTGCGATGGCTGGCGCGTGTTATGCGGTGTTTGGTGGCCTGCGCGCGGTGGCGGTGTCTGACACTTATTCAGGCATCATCTTATTGAGTGTGAGCGTATTGGTCGTCTATCTTTCACTGAGCGCTATTGATTTCGATTTAAGCGATGTGCCGGCTGAACGACTGACACTTATTGGTGGCAATGACTCCCCTTTACCTTGGCACACATTGCTCACCGGCATGATCTTTATTCAAACTTTTTATTGGAGCACCAACCAAACAATTACCCAGCGTGCGATGGCAGCACCTACCCTAGGCGAGGCGCAAAAAGGCGTATTTGCGGCGGCGGGTATCCGCTTGTTAATTGTGCCTTGTATCATTGTAATACCTGGTATTGTAGCGTTTAAGTTGTATGGCGACATTGGTGATGAGGCTTACGGTCAGCTAGTGGGCGACCTTTTGCCGGGTTGGTTGTCGGGTTTATTTGCCGCTGCAATTGCGGCGGCAGTACTCACCACTTACAACAGTTTGTTGAATTCTTCTGCCGCTCTTTATACCTGCGATATTCACGAAAACTACATCAACGAAAACCCCAATGTGAAGACCTTGAGTGGCGTTGTGACGCTGTTATTTGTGGCGGTTTCACTTGCCTTGGTGCCGGTTTATCAAGGCGCCGACAGCATCATTAATTTGGTGCAAGAATTATGGGGATTGGTGAGTATGCCTATTCTTTCGGTATTTATAGTGGGTTTGTTATTTGACAATGTGAAAGCCAACGCGGCCATTATCTCGGTGATCTTTGGCACTCTTTTGTACGCCTTCTTTACCTTTGTCTGGATGCCCATACATTATATCCACATGATGCTGATAACTTTGATAATATGCGTTGGCTTAGCCTTGTTCATCAATCGCTTCGTGTTTGGCCAGCGGGCCCAGTGGGCGGCGGCAAACAAAACCGCATCTAACGATGCTTTCAGCCAAGAATCTGTAGGATAAGAGCCCCGGGAATGACCTTACGCAGCAGCAATATTGAAAAGCTTTCAGAGACCGTTTACGACGTATTGATAGTAGGCGGTGGAATTAACGGCGCGGTATCGGCGGCTTCGCTCGCTGCTCGCGGCGTCAAAGTAGCCTTGATTGACCGAGGTGACTTTGCAGGTTTTACCAGTTCCAACTCGTCTAACTTAGCGTGGGGTGGTATTAAATACCTAGAAAGCCACGAATATTTGCTCGTGAATGAACTGTGTAAAAGCCGCAATCATTTGATGAAAAGTTACCCCTCCACTGTGAAGGAAATCCGTTTCCTTACCAGCATTCAGAAGGGTTTTCGTTTTCCGCCATTTATGGTCTATCTCGGCACGATACTTTACTGGATGTTGGGACGATTCTTCACCCAGGCTCCTGTATATATGAGCCCTAGTAAAATTAACAAGATGGAAGGTATTGTTAACGCTTCCAATCTCAGTGGCGGTTTCGAATATTCAGATTGCTATCTATATGATAATGATGCGCGTTTTGTCTTTAATTTTATTCGCAGCAGTTTGAATTACGGCTGTATTGCCGCGAACTACGTTGAGTCTCTGGGTTCTACCCGCAGCGATGGCGTATGGACTACCCGAGCACGGGACGGCATCAGCGGCGAAGAGTTTTCTATTCGTTCAAAAGTTTTTATCAATGCAGGGGGACCCTTCGTCGACCAGCACAATGATATTACCGGTGAATCGACCGAGCACCATCATCTGTTTTCAAAAGGTATCCACCTGATTGTGGATCAGGTGACCGACAGTCAGCGAGTGCTGACATTTTTTGCCAGTGATGGACGCCTGTTCTTCGTGATTCCAATGGGGCCGAAAACCTGTATTGGCACCACTGACACTCAAGTAGAGTCTCCTCATGTATCAGTAACAGAAGAAGACCGCGCATTTGTATTGGCCAACGCCAACTTATTATTGAAACTCGACAAGCCGCTCACCGAAAAAGATATTATTGCCGAGCGCTGTGGTGTGAGACCACTCGCCATCAAAGGACAGGGTGGTGTGGCCGACTGGGTTCAGTTGTCGCGTAAACACGCCATTGATATTGACGAAGGCAAAAAGCATTTGAGCATTTTTGGCGGCAAATTGACCGACTGCATTAACGTCGGTGATGAAGTGGCCGGTATTGTCAAAAGCATGGGGGTGGATATTCCCTTTGATGACGTTCGCTGGTATGGCGAAGCGCCGGACATTGTACGGGACGAATTTTATCACCAGGCGGAATTGATGGGCTTGGACAAAATGACTTCAAGTACTT
>Ga0209081_1000318_pt1 | contig 29154 bp, 25 predicted proteins | sample GOMGulsemesocosm_4_FD_184636 | JGI IMG/M metagenome (GOLD analysis project Ga0209081, IMG submission 184636) | Methane-oxidizing microbial communities from mesocosms in the Gulf of Mexico - GOM15B Gulf of Mexico (SPAdes) (version 2) | ecosystem: Environmental > Aquatic > Marine > Cold seeps... | reverse complement strand
TACTGTTTGCTGTGTAATAGTGTTTGGATTATTTGAGTTGGGAAATTCACCTACTTCATGATCAGGAATACCATTTGCACTCAAAGAACGCTCGCCACCATCACAACTCCATTGCGCCACACTATCATCAAGGACATAAATAGAGTCGTTGTATTCGTTATAATTATAATCACACAAAACACCGTCCGTAGAACCCACGGTAATTTCTGTAACCACAACTTCAACACCATCAGTTTCACTGTTTACCTGACCGTCATCAACGGTTAAATGGACTACGTAAATACCAATGACATCTGCTACAAATGACGGGGCAACATCAGTTTCACTCGACAGTAAAGCCAGGCTACCATTTGGAATGGTCGATAAACGCCATGAATAACTAATGTTATCTCCATCAGGGTCGCTACTTTGTTCCCCAGACAACAAAACTGTACTTTTTACGAATACTGCTTGATCACTACCTGCATGGGCTACAGGCGCAGTATTGGTAAGTTCGCTGCTTTCATTATCACTCTCTGTACTGTCACTACCTCCACACGCTGTCAATGAACACGCGAGGAAAAAACTAAACACTGCTGAGGCATAATAGCCCTTCAAAATAAAATTATGTGTCATTGATAGTTTCCTTAAAGTAAGTTTTCTTACTATGTAAATATTTAATTATGGGCTGTATGTGGTGGTATTTATGATTGAATCAGATTCATCAATCTCAAATTTTTCAAATACCTGAGCCAATATTTCAACATCAAACTCTGACAAGGTATCTGAAATTAATACTTGTTGCTCTTCGGTAAGGTTTTGCTTTGTTCTAGGTGCCACTATTAATCATCACAGCTTCCCTTTGACTTTTTGTTATGTGGTGGTTTGTGGTTTTTAAATTCTTCTTTGCTGATCATGCCATTAGCATCGCTGTCGATATTAGTAAAGACTGTTTCATGGTCTCCTCTAGGTAATTTGTGTGATGAGAATTCGTTAAAATTTATATCTCCATCGCTATTACTATCTAACGATGAAAAACAAGGACGTTGTCGCGGTCCTTCTCTACTGTGCTGTTTTTCGTCTGCTTGAACTTGACTAAATATGGTGAATAAAAGTGCGAGGGCTACTATTGCTTTTGAATAAATACTCATATGAATTTCCTGTTGCTATACCAAACTCATCACTAAGGTTAACAACAGAGTTTGCAAAGAATGAGTACAGAATGTGCAACAAAAAAGGAAGATGAAATAGTTGAGATTATGCCAATATTAACAATCAGTTTATTCAGGTTTTGGGTAAGTGGGTCTCGATTATTGCAAAACTGTATGCTGATGAAGTGTATAAAGCATGTTCTAACGATTACCTAATAGAAATCATTGGTGATACATTGAAACAAATACTATTTAAGCAACTTACGATAGTTACTCTGCATTGATTGAACCCTATGCAACAACAGAATTGTCAGAATATTCTTTTTTAAGCAGTGCTAATTAATTTTATCAAGCGGTTGAACAACTCAATGAGCGTGCTGAAAATAGTGCAGAAGCTGTTGACACTTATTCAGACAGCCAGTAGTTCGTTTTACCGTAACAAATTGCGGGTAACAATAAAGCACCAATGTAGATGGTGCTTTATTGTCGCTAAATTAGGTTAGATTATCGCTTTATGAAATTAGTTTTAACTCTGTTTTATATTGATGATTGCTATGAACATAATGAGCCGCACCTTCTGCGATCATTATTTTGGTTTTATCATCGAGTTGTTTAATCACTTTTGCTGGTGAGCCCAATACTAAACTACCGTCAGGAATAACCATATTTTCTGTTACCAAAGCGTTGGCACCCACTAAACAGTTTTTGCCAATTTTAGCACCATTTAATACCACTGCATTTATTCCAATTAAACTGCCTTCATCTATAGAGCACCCATGTAACATCGCTTTATGACCAATAGTTACATTTTCAGCAATGGTAATCGGAAAACCTTCATCAACATGTAAGATACATCCATCTTGAATATTTGAGTTTTTCCCTATTTTGACTTGTGCTAAATCGGCCCTTATCACCACATTAAACCAAATACTGGCATTGTCACCTAAGTCTACATTTCCAATTACACAGGCGTTTGGTGCTATAAAAGAGCTTTTTGAAATATTTGGAGAAAGTTTACCTAACTGATAAAGCATATAGTTGTACCTTAATATTTAACTATTGAATTGAGTTAATGTACTTAATTTGACTTAACGTCATTTTCTAACGGTAATATTAACGAAAAAATACTACCTTTGTTTATTTCACTGGCCACAGTTACCGTACCTTTGTGCGCTAAGGCGATATGTTTGACAATAGACAAACCTAACCCTGTACCACCTAACTGCCTACTACGTGCTTTATCTACACGATAAAAACGTTCAAATAATCGTGATAAATGTTCTGCTGGAATACCACTACCTTTGTCTTCAATACTAATTTTCACATCATGGTTTTGCTTGATAACAGTAATTTTTATTTCACTGTTGCCGTTGCTGTACTTTATCGCGTTGTTTAGAAGGTTGATAATCGCTTGTTCTATTAATGAGGAGTTATGCTTGAATGTTATGTCTTCGGTGTTGTTTAATATAATGTCTATGTTTCTTTTTAACGCTTTGTCTTTACAAAGAAAAATAGCATTACTTAATGCTAAAGTAATCGATTCATCTACGAAGTCAATTTCATCAATTTCTGTTTCTTTTTCTATTTTAGATAAGGTTAATAAGTTTTCAATGATGCTTTCTAAGCGAATGGAGTGAGTATGTATAACATCAATAAAATAAGCCCTTTTTTCTTGGGCTAAGTCAGGAAATTCTATTAATGTTTCAGAAAGCCCCTGAATAGCCGTAAGAGGTGTTCTAAGCTCGTGTGAAACATTGGCAACAAATTCCTTTCTTTGTAATTCAAACTCTTTGAGTTTGGTTATGTCATTAAATACTACAAGGGTCCCGCATTTATTTTTATGCATATCAAGTAAAGGAGCTGATTGTGCAAATAAAACTTGTTCAACGTCATTATGAATAATAATTTCTTGCCCTACTGGAATATCTTGTTGCAGAGCAAATAAAACAAGATTCTGTAATTCAACATTGTCTATAACATTTTGTAGCTTAAAACCTTCAATGTTTTTTTCTGAAATTTTTAAAATATTATATGCGGCTTGATTGATGCGTAGAATTTTTTCGCTACTGTCAACGGCGATGACCCCTTCAACCATACTAGAAAACACAGCTTCTTGCTCATTTCTCTGATTAAGAATTATTTCAATACGTTGATTTAATTGAATGGCAATTTCGTTAAATGCTTGACCTAATTGTTCAGATTCAAGCGAATCATTTGAACTTAATTGTACACGACTGGAAAAGTCGCCTTTGGCTAATCGTTGCGCTTGTACTTTCATTGCTTCGAGTGGTCTAACTAAAGCTTTAGACATCCACCAACTAGCAAATGCTGTAATGATAATAAGAATAAAAAAGCCTATTGATACTTTATAGTAAATACTCCATAAGGCATTTTGTAGCGTATCTAAAGGGGTAGAAGTTCTCATTATGCCAATCATTTTGTCTTGTGCGACTATAGGCATTGCAAAATACATTGAGTCTATGGATAAGGTATGACCAAACCTTATTGATAAACCTTTACCAAACAGTATTGCTTGCTCAATTTCAGGGCGATTTTTGTGATTGTCCATTGTTGTGGGATCTTTTTTATTATCCCCAATAATTTTTCCTGAAGGTAAGATAATAGTAATTCGTGTTGATGAATCGTCACCTAATTTTAGCGATTTCTTTTGAATTTCTTGATAATTTTGGGATTGAATAAGCCGAGAAAATTCAGGTGTTAAAATTTTTGCTCTTATTTCTAAATCGACAGCACGTTCTTGATAATAGAACGATTTAAATGACCAAAGAGCAATCATTACAATGGCGAGTAATGAAATAAATGAAATAATTAAAAAGGAGGGGTACAACTTCCAAAATAGAGTTTTGCGTTTCATTTTCATTTTATATTTATTCGTGGGTGTTCGTTATTATTCATTATTTTTATATAATAAGCGCTAAAACGTCATGACTGACTGTATAGCAAAAAGTAAACATTACCAATAAAATAAGACTAAATAAAGGCGTTTTATTTCTATGTTCAAGCTGTAATGAACTTCAGGCAATAAGTGGCAGCTAGTGTAAACAAACCGCCAAAGAATAGAAAATTTATATTCTGATTATTTGCTATTTATCATCGTCTTCCTGATCATTCACTTTTGGAAAACGAATATCAAAACGAAGTCCATCACCAAATGTACTGCTAATCTCAATGGTTCCATGTAGTTTTTTTGTAACAATGTTTTTTATAATATTTAAGCCAAGGCCGCTACCACCTTCATTCTGTTTGGTGGTGAAAAATATATTCATTGCTTTTGGTAAGTTTTCTTCTGCTATACCAACACCGTCATCACTATACTGAAAGTATATATCATCGTTATTTTCGCATGTTACCGTAATATTGATATTACCCCCTAAACGGTCGCCAAAGCCATGAATAATAGAATTACTTATAAGGTTAGTGATAACTTGAGCTAAAGCCCCAGGGTAAGTATAAATGTGACAATTTTGGCTACACTCAAAATGAATAGTAACGCCTGCTTTTACCGTTTTAGGTTGAAGACTATGAATAACGCTTTCAAAATACTCAGAAAGCGTAATTTTTCTTGCTTTTTCACTGACTTGATCAACGGTTATTTGTTTAAAGCTTTTTAACAAGCCTATCGTGCTATTTAAATTTCGGTGTAAGATCACCGAAGAATTATCCATAAGTGAAATAAATGAATCTAAATCGTTTTTTGATAAATTATTCGATGATAGCTGAGCTTCTATCTTATTTACCCCGTCTTGAATACAACTAACAGCAGTATGACAAACACCTAAGGGAGTATTCACATCATGGAGAATTGTCGCCATCATTTGCCCTAATGACGTGATTTTTTCTGTTTCAAATAATTGCTTTTGTTTTTCTAAAGCTTCTCTTTCTAATAACGTTGATTTAAATAATGAAAAGGCAATTGCCATTTGCTTAAATTCAGCTGTGTCTGAATGGTATGATAATTCAGCCTCATAATCTCCTTTTCCTATACGGATCATATTCTGTGAAACATCACTAAATAATCTTGTTAACCGGCTAATTAATAGGAAAGAAATTATAATTAAAATAACCGCAGCTAAAACGATACCAATAATAATATACATACTTAAGGTGTTGGCCAGCTCTAATTGGGATGTGATATTAAGTTTCGTTTCTAACACTCCACGTACATCCCCCAATTGCCAATCATTTTTAGGAGTTAAGGGATGATTATTATGACAATCGACACATGCCTGTACTTGCATTTGATCTGATATAGCCACTCGTAACATTACTTGTTTATTATTAGATACTATTTTTTTTACAATTTTATTGGGATTTTTCTGTAAATCACGCCACGCTTCTAATTGAAAAGCATCTAACTGACGAGCTTTCCGATTAGGGAAGGGATAAGCACTATATAAACTAAAGGTAGTTCCTTTTATTTCATATAATATACTTAAATCATGAATCATCGTCGCTGGTAAAGGGATTTTATCTTGAGCACTAAGGTGCTCGTAAGAGGTTGTTATATCGCTATTTAATAATATTTTTTTTACGATGTTATCAGTGTAATAGGCACGTAATATTTTAAATTGATCTAAAGAAGTGATTGCCGTGTTGAAAGAGGACTTTTCAGTATGATTTCTTACTGTATTCGGTATGACAATAATCAGAATAGTAATAATTATTGCCATGACAATTGATATTGTCAAAACTGTTTGGATACGTAAGCTTTTAGGATAAAAATTCATAACATCCTTGCATTTCAACTTGTAATAATCTTTTAGGCCAGATTGGAACCCTTGATATAATTCGGTATTTACGAATACATATGATTTTAAACCTAGCTGTTAATATATTAAACGTCAACTTACTTGTCACTGACCAACGAATGTTTTATCTTCGTTTTTTTTGATTAACTCAAAGGAAGTTGCAAGAATTGAGTGCTAAATTATTTTTTTGTCAATATGGAATGAATTTAAGTTGTGAGCTAATGGTGAATAAAGAGCTATTGTTGCAGAATAAATGTTTATTTAATCACTCTAACGACACTTTGTTTTGAATACAGTTGTACTTTATTACGCCCTTGGTCTTTAGCTAAATAAAGTGCAATATCCGCTTGTTTGTAAAGTTCATCATAATTAGCTTTTTTCATATTGCCTAAAGCAACACCGATACTTGCTGTGACTGTTGATTCAAAGGATCTTGCCATACCTTCAATACAACCTCTTACTCTCTCAGCAAACAAACATGCAGACTCTTCACTGCTATTCATACTCAAAATAACAAACTCTTCTCCACCTATACGGGCAAATAAGTCATTCTTGCGACAAAGCCTTTTGATCGTATCTGAAATAGCGACTAGGATCTCATCACCAACATCGTGGCCAAAACTGTCGTTAATATTTTTAAAGTGGTCAATATCAATCAGTAAAAAGGCCATTTGAATGTCTTTACCTTTAAATGCGTTGATTTTATGTTCAAGAAAACGGCGATTTCCAATACCCGTTAAATGATCGGTTTCAGAGGCTTTTTTTAATGTTTTGTTAGTGGCTTCTAAACGAGCGATTACCTGTTTTCTTAGCATCAACACGAGGAATAAAACTAAACTGATCAGCGAAACAACAATAACCGCAAATAAGTACAAGGAAGAGTGTCGGGATTCTCGTTCACTAATAAGTAATTCATCTTGCAGCATTATATAATCTCGTTCCATTTGTAATTGGTTTTCTAACTTTTGAACAATACCTTCTTGTATTAAAGGTTGAATTTGATTTCGTCTCTCGATGTATTCAGATTGAATTGTGGCAGCAGCTTCAAAATGTCCTTGGCTTAACTCTAATTTTGCTAAATTTTCATACAATGCCATTTCACTTTCCACTGATATCTTATCTTTTACTTCAATGATCCCCTTTTGATAGATATCAATGGCTTCCTTTATTTGATTCGTTTGAATGAACACTTCAGCTAGGCCTAAATATGCTGCTGCAACAGCAGGTGGATAAGCGCTGCCTTTTTCATCATTGATAACAAATTTATAAAGGGACTTAGCAGAGGAGAATGCTTTTAATGACTTATACACATGCGCTAAATTGACCGATGCTTCGCTGAAGGTAAAATCACTGGTAAGAGACTGATTACTTATAACTTTTTCTAGTAAGTTTTGTGCTTTGAGTATTTTTCCTGACTTTAAGAAAGATACACTTAAGCCTACATAAGCATTCATTTTCATTTCAAAGTCGTTAAGTTCTGTATTAATCTCTATTGATTGTTCAAAATATTTAGCAGCATTAGCATAGTCATTTTGAGAATTTAGTACATTCCCTAGGTTATTAAAAACCATTGCTAAATCTTCCTTCTTATCGCTTGATTTAGCAAACTTTAACGCTTCAATGTAATATTTCATTGCATTATCATGATCAATAAGAAGTTCATAAAATACGCCCATGGCTCTATTGGCTACAGAGATTAAATGAAAACTTTCGCTAGCATTTGCGCTATTAATTGCTTGATTCAAATGAGAAAAAGCCTTTTGATTTAAGCCTTGATACATTTCAGCTTGTCCAAGTAAACGTAATGCTTTTGCTTTATTAAATTTATTATTATGAAGGTTAGAAAATTCTAATGCTTGCGTTGCGTAATGTGCTGTTTTTTTTGGGTCGAGATAAAGGTAAAAGTTTGCTAATTCAACTAATGGCTCTATTCGAGCTTCATCATTTAGGGAAAGCTCTATTAAGGTTGCTTTTAACGAATCAACATTAACTTCGCTCGCTAAAATGTGTGAGGTTGTAGACAAAGCTAATAGTAATGTAAATAACCATTTAATCATTTTAAACCTTTAATTCTTAATATGGGTGTTCAATTTACAAAGCGGTATTAAATTTTATTGTAATCACGTTTACTGAATAGCATTCGATAGGAAATCAGTAGATTTAATGTAATCATATTATTAACGTGATATAGCATAAATGTCTACTTTATATATAAAAATAGGTCATGCATTAAAAAGTTAGTGTTTGATTTAGAGGGAAAAGTGCATCGATATTATTCATCAATATTGGCTAAGTACAGCTCAGTATATTCATATACAACTTGACGTAGTCTTAAAAGCAGAGTGTGACAAAATTATTACTTTAAAGTGTCAGCGAAGATAACCCTCGATAAAATTAAAAACCAGCAATTGCTCAGTTGGTTTTTAATTAAAGGGCAGGTATATTAACTCGTTTTTTTCTATATTAGCCTATAACTTTGATAATTAGAGCAATTAAGCTACCTAAAACTAAAGCGATATTACTAAAAAAGCTTAATATCATTCCTGGTCCACGGCTTGCCGGATTTTTAATATATAAATGTGAATATAATTGACGGCCAACGACATATAAAACACCGGGTAATAATACCCAAGTTTGGCTTACATATAGACCAAATACTACCATGCCAGGAATAAAAAGGATTAACTGTTCAAGCGTGTTTTGTTGTACACGATACATTCTTTCCCAAGTATCATTACCGATAGTTTTAGGGGCTTCTACTTCGTATTTTGCACGATTAAAGCCAACTCGACCAATAAAAAATATATATTGAGCAAGTGCGATACAAATGATTATTAGTGTGTATTCCATAATGGTCACCTTTTTAAAATGAATGAATTTATTTACTGTTTAATTTACTGCTTAATGTAATTTTAATGGGTTAACTAAATTGCATTAGTTAAGTTGGCCAAACAACCGTTCCAACCATGAGTATGTTTTTCGCATGTTTCTTGATCAGTAAATTCTTGATGTGTTAATTCAAGCTTTGATCGACCGCCTACCAGCTCAGAAAATAAAATAGTGACTGTAGTGACAAAAGGGCTATTTTCCCATTGCCAAGTGAATACCAACTTCTCATTTAAAATGATGTCTTTGTATTGACCACCAATAATATGCTCAGAGCCATCTTTTTCTTGCATGACAATACGATAAAAGCCATTTTTTCTAAAATCTACGCTGGCCTCTGGAACTGTCATGTCTCCTGGAGCAAACCAACGCTTAATTACATCAGTATTGCACCAAGCGTCAAACAAGTTTGCTACGGATGTATTGAATTCTTGTGTAATATCCAGTTGAAACATTATTTATTCCTCTTTATTTTCAATAAATTCAGTTAGTGAATTCATTCTATTTTGCCAAAAGTTGCGGTAAATGCTAATCCAATCAAGTGCCATTGAAAATTGCTCGGGTGCTAAAGAAATATTATGAACCCTACCATCAACTCTCCGTTTTACTAAGTTCGCTTTTTCTAACACTTTAATGTGTTTAGACACAGCAGCTAAGGACATATCTAAACCCTGAACTAACTCATTTACAGATAATTCTTTATCAGCAAGTCGGTGAACTATTTCTCTACGTGTTTTATTGGCAAGCGCCATGAACACATGGTCGAGAGGGTCTTTTTCTGAGCCGGACATCGTTACTCTGTGCCATCTGGTAATTGCACTTTATTCCAATTGACATGGGAGAGCTTTAAAGAGCCATGCGCTATCCCATTAAGCCACTCTTTCTGCATATCAGTATCGGCGAAGAAATAAAGCTTATTTTCAACAACTGTCCATGCATTTATGCTTACATCTGCAGTAAAACCTTTACTGGTGGCAAAAGCACAATAGCCACCAAATTGTGGCACAAATTTGTTCGGTGATAATGAAAACTTATTTGCGTTTTCAGCGGTAGAAAATAAATAGAGTATATCGTCATAGGTAACACTGAATTTATTATTACCTTTTAATGATTTTCCTAAGAAATAAGCAACAACATCTTGACCATGTGCAGCGGTATTGTTTTCAACATTTACTTTTCCCCACCAAAAATAACTTAATGGTGATATTTTTTTCACCGTGATAATTGTGCCAATAAGAATCACTAAAAAAATAGAGAAAAAATAGATTAGATTTTTTTTATTTAACATCATTATGGTTCCTGTTAGTTAGTTTTTGTTGATAAGAATACATGTTATTCAACCAATTGGTTGAATAATACACGCCTAATGAAATATATTCAACCAATTGGTTGAATATATCTCTACAAGTCATGCTACACGCTTGTAATAACCGTCAATTATCACAATGCTATCTATTATTGATTCAGAAAAACATCAGGCTGTCTAAATACCTCAACGCTCATGCTTATTGGGCAGAGTTATCAGCTGCTAATAAGTTTATAAAGCGATAATGATTCGCTAAGAAAACTAGTGTTGGATAAATAAGAAAAGCAGAATTACAATCGATTTTATTAATAGGTCTTACGCCATTGACTCGGTGTTTTGTTTTGATGTTTTTTAAACAGTTTTATGAAAAAGTTGCTATTTTCATAGCCTACAGCATAGGCTATTTCATCTATTGTCTGTTTGGTTGATATTAAAAGTTTTTTAGCTTTATCTACTCTAACTTTTTGAAGGTATTGTTTAAGTGAAATTCCAGTAGCTAGCTTGAAACGCCGCTTTAAGTTACGCTCGCTAAATCCAAATTCAATAGCTAATGCATCATTTGAAATTTGTTTTTTATAATTAGCCTCTATCCATTCCTGAACTTTGTGAATTGAACGGTCTTCATGGTTTCTGTGGTTTGGCAGGACTGGGTTTATAAGTTCAACAGGCGCTAAAAGTAAATGTGTTGCACAGAGTTGAGCAAAATGATCTCCTTTATCATTCGTTAAAATAGATAATAAAACGTCCATATTAGCATTTAAGGAACTCGTTGTATAAATAGCATCTGATTGAATATAAGAATTACTCGTAGTAAAGCGAAATTTAGGGTATTGCTTTTGAAGGTACTTTTGAAATGCCCAATGAGTAGCAAGTAATTTGCCAGACATTAGGCCTGTTTCAGCCAAAAAAACAACACCCGTTGTAAGCGCAATTGTAGGCACTTTTAATCTTATTTGTCCTTTTATCCAATTTACCAGTTCACTGAATCCTATAATTGCTTTTTTTAATTTATTGCCCTCAATAGGCGGGATGATTACTAAGTCAGAATTTTTTATTTTATCTATACCACAATCAGGATAAATCATCGAGCCACTAGCGCTCTTGATTGGTTTTCCATTAAAACTAGCAAGCTTAACTGTATAGTCATTATTGTTGTTAGTATGTTCCTCCAATAGCTCAACTACTCTGAAAAAATCTTTAGAAGAGAACACGCTCATTGCCCAACAACCTTCATAAATAATTATAGTTACTGTTTTCATATGATGAATTTTGGCCTAAAAAGACTATAACCTTACCTGATTAGAGGTGTGGCATGCCAGTCAGATTTGATAATATTTTGGGATTAATAAAAATATATTTATGGACATATTATGGAAACATATAGAGGTGTGGTATACCCAAATCAACTTGATCATATGGGTCATATGAACGTGCAATGGTACACATCTAAATTTGATGAAGGCACATGGCATTTATTTTCAAGCTTGGGAATAACGTCTGGGTATATACGTGAAAATAATAAAGGTATGGCAGCAGTTGAACAGCTGATTAAATATAAGCTTGAAGCCATGGCAGGGGACTTAATTGTAATAAAGTCTAAAGTGCTTGAAGTTAAAAATAAATCAATAAGATTTATTCATACTATGTATAACGTAGAAACTGGTGATGAGCTAGCAACGTCAGAGTTGGTTGCTGTACATTTAGATCGTGTTTTAAGAAAAACATGTAATCTCCCTGACTTTGTAAAGAAAAATATAGATGATGAATAATATCAAAGTTGAAGAGTTTTTAATTAAAACCTCCCATGGAAATATTTATGCAAAAAAATGGATTCCTGAAAAAATAAATAACCAAGGCCCAGTTGTTCTTATTCACGATTCTCTTGGCTGCGTTAATTTATGGCGAGACTTTCCTGAACTTTTAGCTACCAAACTATCTCGATGTGTTATTGCCTATGACAGATTAGGCTTTGGTAAGTCAGATGTTTGTAATGGATCGCTAGGTTTTGATTTTATTGAATATGAGGCTAATATTTTTCTGTCATGTGTAAAGCCCCAGTTATCAATAAGTGATTATATTCTTTGGGGTCACAGTGTTGGGGGGGCAATGGCAATTAATATTGCCGCCGTTGATATTGATTGTGAAGCTGTTATTACAGAGGCAGCACAAGCTTTTGTTGAAGAAATAACTATTTTGGGAATTAAAAGTGCGAAGCGCGAATTTCTTAAAAAAGGGCAAATTGAAAAACTAGAGAAATGGCATGGTAATAAAGCTGATTGGGTACTTAGAGCATGGACAGATACTTGGCTGTCACCCGAATTCTCTCAATGGAGTCTAGCGCCTTGTTTAAATAAAGTGAATTGTCCTGTTTTAGTCCTTCATGGCGATAAAGATGAGTTTGGCTCTAAAGCTTTTCCTGAATTTATTGCTGATAATGTAAAAGGTAAATCAACAATGGTGATGTTAGATGGTTGTGGGCATGTTCCACACAAAGAGAAAATTAGTGAAGTACTCCAAAGTGTTTTATTATTTTGTGAGTAAAGCATAATGTTTAAAATTTACAGTGATAAAGTGTTTTGCAAAGTTATAAAGTATTATAAGTCACTTATAACCATAGCTATTTTAATTATTGATACTATTTAAGGTTGATTTTATGAACAAATTTACTCCAAGAGATAATGCTTTTGAAAGCAAGGTTAAAGACAGCTTTAACCGTCAAGAAGTTATGAAAACTGTTAACGCTTCAATTATCTCTGTAAAACCGGGTCAAGTTGAACTTGAGTTCATACCTTTACCAAGCTTAACTCAGCAGCATGGTTTTATTCATGCAGGTATAGTTTCAACTGTATTAGATAGTGCTTGCGGTTACGCTGCATTTTCATTAATGGCAAAAGACTCAGCTGTCTTAACTATTGAATTTAAAGTGAACTTATTATCCCCCGCAAAAGGAGATAAATTTATAGCAATAGGCACAGTAAAAAAATCAGGACGAACAATAACTGTAGCTGAAGGGGAAATGTTTGCATTTACGGGTGAGCAAAGAAAGTTAATAGCTACAATGACAGGAACTATTATGTCTGTTGTCGATCGAGAAGGTATTAATAATTAGTGCAGTAGATCTGATTGTTCCCCCGTTTTTTACTTCATTCAATACCTGATGGTTAGGAGCCGATTTTAGTTGGACGACAAGCTCGGGACTGACGAGGGAAAGGTATTGATTGAATAGAATGTTTATTCAGGTGAATATGCTCCAGCATTTTCTAATGAGCTACATCCATGTAGCGCCTTTGTCAAAATCAATGACGATGTATATAAGTCTTTTAAACTGCTTTATCTAGAAGACCAATTCGGTAATTCTTTTGATATTTACTCACTCACTGATGAAGAAACTTAAGCTGCTGATTATGGATCATACGTAAATAAAATGGACAAATAAGGGGGTATTACTTTTCTCTAAACTTAATCATGTGCCACCTTTGTAATCAAACATTGGTTAAATGTAATGAATTGTAGGATAGCGTACATTTGATTATAAAACGTACTATAATTTGCATAAGTCAAATATTAGGATAAAGTTATGATTAATTCAGTTAGTTCAAGTTCTATTCCAGTTTCTACAAGAGTTATTCAGTCTGCTGGAGAAGCAGCTGAAAAAAATGTTGTGCCTAGTCAAACTGATCCATCTATAGTTGCCACACCAGAAAATATTAATAAACTTACAGACAAAGCTGAAGTGAGACTTCAGGATAAACAACAAATAGAACAAGCAGAGCAAGAAGCTGTTCGTAGTTTAGCGGTTGATGTTAATCAAATACAACATCAACAAAAACTAGTTGACCAATACATATCGCAAAGTACAGAGTCTAATGAAAATACCGCTAGTTTAAATATTTATGACTTAGCGCAACAAAAAAACACATCAGACAAAATTGAAACTATTGTTAATGTTTCACAGGCTAAAGATAAGTTTACAGATGCAATAACACCAAGTGAACCATCATTTTTTCATATACAAGCTTAAATTTATAAATCGTTTAGTGAATGAATGGTAAGTTTGACACAGAATAGTTTAATTATGACTAATACAAAATATGGCTGCTTTTTATATCAGAGCTGTGGTGTGAATCCACAAGTAATTCCATTGTGAAGTTGCAATCCAATTAGATAGATTCTACATTAATTTTATTTCTACCAGATTCTTTTGCTTTATATAAAGCCTTATCAGCAGTTTTATATATAGCCTCAGTAGTTAAATTTTTCGCATTATCTATAAGCACAACGCCAAAAGATGCAGTTACATAATCTGACGCTGAATTCCCTGAATGTTCAATTTTAGAGTCTAGTATCGCTAATCTAAGTTTATCAATAAATGAGAAAGCTATCTCATCATCAATACCACTAGTTATAATACAAAATTCTTCTCCCCCGATTCTAAATGCAAATTCATTCGCTCTTTGAGTTAATGTATGCATGATTTTAGCAATTTTAATGAGGACTTTATCTCCATGGTCATGCCCATAGGTATCGTTATATTGTTTAAAATGATCAACATCAAGCATAGCAAAGACAAGTCTATAATTATTTCTTTTTGCTCTATTTAATTCATCAATAAATACCTTGTCAAAATGTCTTCTATTGTAAAGACCTGTCAGAGCATCTGTTATAGATAACATTTCTAGCTCAGTAACTTTCTCAGATAACTGTTTGTTTAGTTTGTTAATTTTATTTCTAGATTTTTTAAGTTGATGGTTCCAAGTAATCGTAATTATTAATATTATTAGGAAGATAGTTACCAGTTTGAAAATTAATTCATAGTCTATTTTTTGGGTGAATTTAATAACCGACCATTTAGTCATTACCTTATGAGCATCTTCACTAGCTAGGGTATGTATTAATTTATTTAAGATGCTAAGTAAAAGGGCATTGTTTTTCTTTATAAAAAATGAAACCTCCATATTTACAGGCGTACTGCCAACAATGGTTAGGTTGTTTAGTGCATTTTGAGAAATACTGTAAGTGGCCGCAGATGCGGAAGCTAATAAAGCATCGTATTTTTTTTCTGAAACACCAAGCAAACCGTCTCTAATCGTTTTAACCTGTAAAAAATGTATTTCGGGGTAGTTCTGCTTTAATTTTTTAACATAGCCGTAGTCTTTCACCACAGCAATTTTTTTATTTTTTATATAATCAAGTTGAGAAATATAGCTATTATCATTTGTCATTATAATAACGATAGGACTACTTAAATATATATCGGTAGGAATAAATTGATCTTGTAGAGCAGGATCAAGAGGGTCACTTGTCAGTATGTCTACATTTTCTGACATTGCTAATTTTAGGGAGTTTTGCCAACTATCACTTTTTAAGGTTTTTATCTGTAGGTTTACTTCAGCATCGATATTACTTTTTAAAATTTGCAGTATTTCTGGGATAATACCTATATGTTTATACTCACTATTGTACCCTTCATAAGGTAGCCAGTTCGGATCTGAAACATAGGTTAATATTTTATTCTGCCGCAAGTATTCTTGTTCACTATCTGTCAATATTGCAGTATTTTCTGCATATAGCGGTAATGAATAAATTACAAATAATACTTGAAGAGTCATAATGATGATAGCTTTCATAAAAAGATTATAGACTCTCGATAAGAGCAATTCCATTGCCACCCTACAAAACACTCCTGTATAATCCCGCGCGATTAAACTAATGCCTTAGCAAAAAAACTGACTTTGCAATAAAGGCGTTAAAACCATCATGAATTCCCCTAATTTTGCAAAGCGAAGCATGCTTAAGTGACTATACTATCTCAATATTTACATTGCCTTAACAGATTTGCTTAGATACACTTTTATTTCTTAATGCGACTGATAATAATTATCAGGCAAGGGTTTATGAAAATGGACGTGGCATATTGAATACACTCAATCAAATAACTAGGACTGTTATTACTAAAAAATCGGGTTTGTTTGTTCTAATGTCCCTTTATGTATTTCAAATACTTTTCTGCACTGCCCATGCTGATGAATATCGCCCTGCCTATTTAGCGCTTAAACAAACAACAGAAAATACTTTTGATGTAGTTTGGAAGCTACCTTCGACAAACCAAAATCGAGTCTTAAACTTATCTGTTCAATTACCTAATGATGTTACGTTAATAAAACCTAAATCGATACGTCCAGCTGGCACCTCGACTATTGAGCAATTTTCTATATCAAGTGAAAGTGGTTTAATCGGGAGTAACATTTATATTTCTGGCTTGAAAAATGCGCCAACAGAAGTACTAGTGAGAATTCAATGGCAAAGTGGTGTTACTGAAACGGCAAGATTAGACTCAGGCAAAACAGGTTTTAGCGTGGTAGGTACGCCGAGTTTTCTTTATGTGGTAAAAACCTACTTAACCTTTGGTTTTGAACATATTCTAGAAGGTTTTGACCATTTATTATTTATCGCTTGCCTTATATTTATCTCGGGCACATGGCGAAGGATGTTAATTACTATCACAGGCTTTACTGTCGCCCACTCAATTACACTAACGTTATCTGCGCTTGGCTTAGTCCATTTACCTATCATAGCGATTGAAAGTGTAATCGCACTGTCTATCGTTTTTCTTGCACGTGAAATTATGATTAAAAATGAACAAACGTTAACGTGGCGTTTTCCTATTGCAGTATCAGCCAGCTTTGGTTTGTTACATGGTTTTGGTTTTGCTTCAGCGTTAAGTGAAATAGGTTTACCGCAAACTGAAATTCCTTCTGCACTTTTAGCGTTTAATGTCGGTGTGGAATTAGGACAAGTAGCTTTTGTTGGTGTATTGGTTTTATCTGCTAAGCTAATAAGAAAAATATGGTTTTCAACTACAGTCATTGCAGAAGTCAAACTTAGAAAATTTGAACAAACAGGCGCTTTATTCATAGGCGTTATAAGCATGTATTGGGTTATTGAACGTATCTCTGGCTTTTAGTGGTAGCTAGTTTGAAAATTTAAGGATAATAAGATGAACAAAAAAATGAAGCTGTCATTAATTGCGTTAGCGATCACACTAATGGGATCACAAGTAACTGCAGGAGAAACCCAGTTATTATGGGGAGATACCCATTTACATACAAACCTGTCGCCTGACGCTTTTATTAAAGGCAATACCACGGCAACACCAGATGACTCATTTAATTTTGCTAAGGGTGCACCAGTTATTGATGCAAACTCACGCGCTAAAATTAAAATAGACACACCGCTGGATTTTCTTGTGGTCACTGATCACGCAGAATACGTAGGCATTCCTAAGATGCTTTGGGGGGGCGATGAACATTTATTGAAAACAAAAGAAGGTAAACGTTTTGCAAAAATGATAAAAGATGGCAAAGGCACTCAAGTGTTTGTTGAACTTCTTGCTACGGCAAACTCAGGTAAGCCAATCGATGTACTTAATTCAAATGCAATACGTAAAATTGTTTGGTCAGAAAGTGTTGCAGCAGCGGAACGCCATAACGACCCAGGTAAATTCACTGCGTTTATTGGTTGGGAGTGGTCATCTCTTCCTCAGGGACAAAACTTGCACCGTATCGTATTCACACCACAAGGCGGAGATGTAGCTAACCAGTTTATTCCTTTTAGTGCTTTTGATAGCGATATTGAAACAAACTTATGGAATTGGCTAGATAAAACATCGAAAGAAACAGGGGCTGATTTTGTTGCTATTCCTCATAATGGCAACATATCTAACGGTTTAATGTTCCCGCTAACAGATAGAGCCGGAAACCCAATAACCAAGAAATATGCTAAGCAACGTATGCGTTGGGAGCAAGTCATTGAAATGACGCAAATTAAAGGAGATTCCGAAACGCACCCTTTACTTTCTCCTGATGATGAATTTTCAGATTTTGAAACTTTTTCACATTTACTAAAATCTGATGACAGTAGTATAAAAGACCTTGGTAAAGCGCCTATCGGCTCTTATACCCGATCAGGGCTAAAGCGTGGCTTGGAGCTTGAAAATACAATAGGTGTTAACCCGTTCAAATATGGCATGATCGGCGCGACAGATAGTCATAGCGGTTATTCATCAGCGGAAGAAAACAATTTTTGGGGCAAGTTTTCACAAGACGCTATTCCTGACAACAAAAAGGATGTTGACTTACTGCCCGGTATTTATGGCTGGGATATGTCTGCTTCTGGCTTATCTGCTGTGTGGGCGAAAGAAAATACCCGCCAATCAATAACTGATGCCTTTAAACGACGTGAAGTGTATGGCACTTCAGGCCCACGTATTGCGCTACGTTTTTTTGGTGGCTTTGAATTTAAACAAGTTGATGCCAATGCAAAAGATGTATCTATTATTGGTTACAAGAAAGGTGTACCCATGGGCGGCGATTTGACTAAAGCACCCAATGGAAAATCGCCATCATTTCTTTTACACGCAGTAAAAGATCCAAAAGATGCCAACCTTGACCGAGTACAAATTGTTAAAGGCTGGCTCGATGTACAAGGTAACTCGCAAGAGAAAGTATTTGATGTTGTCTGGTCTGATAATCGTAAAATCAGTTCAAATGGAAAATTACCAATAGTTGGCAATACCGTTGATTTGAAAACAGGTTTATATACTAACTCAATAGGCGCAAGTCAATTATCAACCGTATGGAATGATCCAGATTTTGATGCATCACAAAAAGCTTTTTACTACGCGCGTGTATTGCAGATACCCACACCACGTAATTCAACCTATGATGCTATAGCATTAGGCATAGCGCCTAAAGAAACTGGTCATGATGTAATCATTCAAGAACGTGCATACAGTTCACCTATTTGGTATACCCCGAGTAAATAATTTTAAAGGAGTTTTGAACAATGAAAAAATTATTATTAACAAGCTCTGTGTTACTGGCTTTAAGTGTTGTTTCAGTCAATGCGGAAGAGAAAAAAAGCTATTCTCCTTATGCAGGGAGTGAGCAGCCCCGTAATGTTTATTTTGGCGATACACATTTACATACCACATACTCACCGGATGCGGGACTGACGGGTACTGTTAAATTAACACCGTCTGGTGCCTATAGATTTGCGCGTGGTGATGAAGTTGAGGCAGATAATGGCATGATGGCCAAATTGAACCGTCCGCTTGATTTTTTAGTGGTGACTGACCACGCAGGTTATCTAGGTTTGATCCCTAAAATACGTAGTTCAGACCCAGAGTTGTTGAAAAACAAATGGGGAAAAAAATGGCACGATCAGTATAAGTCTGGACCAGACGGTGCCTATGCAACAGCTTTAGAAGTCATTAATACATTAGCTGTCGGCGATCAAAAAATTAAAAATGATAAAATCATGCGCTCGGCTTGGCAGGTTATTACTAAAGCTGCGGATACCTATAATGACCCTGGTAAATTCACGGCTTTCCATGGCTATGAGTGGACATCAATGCCGAACGGGAGCAATAACCTGCACCGGGTAGTCATTTTTAAAGATGATGCGAAGAAAACAAACCAGATCCTGCCATTCTCTGCCTTTGATAGTGAAGACCCCGAAGATCTATGGAAATTTTTAGATGGATATGAGAAAAAAACAGGCGGCACTGTATTGGCTATCGCACATAACGGCAATGTTTCTAACGGCTTGATGTTCTCTGATAAAGATTTTAAAGGCAAAGCGCTAACGAAATCTTATGCTAAAACGCGCGCACGTTGGGAGCCCATTTATGAAGTAACTCAAATGAAAGGTGATGGTGAGGCACATCCTTATCTATCACCTGACGATGAGTTCGCTGATTATGAGACCTGGGATAAAGGTAACTTACTTGGCAACGCGCCAAAAGAAAAATCAATGCTCAAACATGAATATGGACGCTCAGCATTAAAACTTGGCCTTAAAATGGAAGATCAATTAGGCATTAATCCATTTAAGGTGGGTTTTATTGGCTCGACTGACTCTCATACAGGCTTAGCTACCGCGGAAGAAAATAATCAATGGGGCAAGATTACTTTAAAAGCACCAAGTGCACATCGTGCAGAAGCCGTTTTGATTGAATCTCCAACACCTGAATTATCGACATGGGGCTACGATCAAGCTGCATCAGGTTATGCGGCTGTCTGGGCAAAGGAAAACACACGCGAATCTATATTTGAAGCTATGCAGCGCCGTGAAACTTACGCAACGACAGGACCGCGTATTATCGTGCGATTTTTCGGTGGGTGGGATTATATGGATGATGATGTGCATCGCCCGAACTTTGCCGATATTGGTTATGCCAAGGGCGTTCCCATGGGTGGTGATTTAGTCAATGCGCCCAAAGGTAAGGCACCACGTTTTATCGTACAGGCTGCAAAAGATCCTGATGGTGCCAATCTTGACCGTGTTCAGGTTGTAAAAGGCTGGTTAGATGCTGATGGTAAAACGCAGGAAAAAGTCTATGACGTTGCGCTTGCTGATGGGCGTAAGCCGGGTGCAAAGGCAACCTCCATAGGCTCAACAGTAGATGTGGATAACGCCACATACACAAACACAATCGGCGATGCGGAACTTGCGACTGTGTGGACAGACCCAGATTTTGATGGTTCTGAGCGTGCGTTTTACTACGTGCGTGTGATTGAAATACCAACCCCTCGCTGGACGGCTTTTGATAAGAAGTTTTTTAACGCGGAAATGCCAGAAAAAGCGGTAATGGCTGGTCAGGAACGTGCTTATACATCACCTATTTGGTATACGCCTTCGAATTGATAAGATGTGTAATTTTATTTTTTTTAAAAGCGTATTTAATAAACATGACGGAGAATAAATGAAAGTCATATTGAAAGAGCCACTGGTGTATTTTTTGTTGCTCAGTGGTTTGCTGTTTTTTGTTACTTCTTTCTTTCAACAAGAAAGTGATAATTCACAAGAAATTGTAGTTGATAGAGCCTCATTGCTTGGTTATATCCAACAAAAAACTAAGATTGTTGAGCAGGATAAACTCATTAAGATGTTAGACAGTATGCCAAGTGAAAAGCGTACTGATTGGATAAATGCTTATGTAAAAGAAGAGGCATTATACCGAGAGGCTCAGGCGCTTAGGCTTGATGAAAATGATCCTATTATTAAAGGGAGGGTCATTCAAAAGCTTGAATTTATAACCAAAGAATATAGTGAAGCCATATTAAAGGTAACAAACGAAAATCTAGAGCAGTATTTTGAAAAAAACAAACAAGATTATTATATTGAACCGTTTGTTACTTTTACTCATGTTTTTTTCAATCGAGAAGGTAGAACAACGCAAGCAATGCTTTCACTTGCCAGTGAAAAATTGCGCGAACTAAAAGAAAATAATGTTCCTTTTTCACAAGGCTCCCGATATGGAGAAAGGTTTCCATATCATGTGAACTATGTTGAGCGTACTCCCGATTTTATCGTCTCTCACTTTGGACAATCATTGTCTGACCAAGTTTTTGCTTTAAAGACGATTGGTGACATTTGGCAAGGGCCGTTTGAATCAGAATACGGGGTTCACTTGATTATGGTTAATCGAATGGAAAAAGGAAGATCCCCTTCTTTATCCGATGTGTCTGATCAGGTTTATCAAGACGTACAACGTGAACAAATACAAAGTAATTTAGAGAGGGCTTATAACACTATTATTGATACATACTCAGTGAAAGTTGAGGATCTAAGTGAGTAATCGGACATCAGTTTGGTTGTACTGAGCAATCAATTTACTCTAAAAAGTTCAATTGATGTTTATTGCACAATATACATATTAAAAATAATGACCAGAGAAACTTGGTAAACAATCAATAAGTAAGGATAACGTAAATGTTCTCTATTAATAAATATTCAATTAAATTTAGTTTAAAAAAAATCTCTTTAGTAACGCTGACTATGATAGCTGGAATTGCTAGTTTAACAGCGTGCTCTACCATACCAGGAGAAACAAAAGCAGAGCAAGTACAAACCATTGATGAGTTGGTTGATAATACGCTTGCAGATCTTTATCAACAAAACCCAGAAGCGCGAGCACAAATAAAAAATTCGGTTGGTTATGCAATTATGAATAACAAAATAACCAAGATACCCGTAGTCGGTGCTGGCGCAGGTTATGGTGTTGCTATTAATAATAAAAACCAACAAAGACAATATATACAAATGGTTCGCTTTGATGTTGGTGGCGGCTGGGGCGCAAGAAGCGTGAGACCTGTTATCATTTTTACCAATGAACAAGTATTCAATGATTTCATAGATGGTATGTGGTCAGCAAATGCCGGAGCAGAAGCGGCTGCAAAAGTTGGTGATGTGGGTACTTCATCAGGTGCTGATACGGGGAATGCAGGAAATGATGAAGGCTATATCACTCATATGATTACTGATAAGGGAGTATCGGCAACGGTTACTGCTGGCATTATTAGAGTGAGACCAATCACCTTGAAGCAATAAGTGATGAATATTACCTTTTTTGAGTATTGTTGGAGGCAGTCGATGATATAGAGGGAAAGGCTAAGAAGTCAAAAGGGAGAGGTTATTAAAAATAGTAAGGTATAAGTATTGTTTTAAATCACCACTTATAAAATATAGAGTAAGTTGAGAACAATATGACCGTAGAACAATTCGACCCGCAAGCACCTAAAAAAGCAATAACTCTGCACAAAGCCAAACAACCACATTAGATATTCTAGCCCAAATGATTGAAGAGCAGCATCAAGCCGCTGTTACTTCACATCCTGAATCAGTTCGCGCTGCAAAGGTAGGGTTGTCAGCTTGGGCTGCCTCAAGTAATAACTCAATCCTATCAGCAAGTTTTGTTAAATAAATTTTTATACTTTTTTAAACAAACGTAGTTCAAATAACTGAAATATTTTAGTGGCGCAGTTCATTCCTTTTAAACCAATTAGCTTTACATCATAGTCGTATTTTTTAGCTTTAATTTTTTTATATAACAAAACATAATAAAGGATTTGACCTACTCGGTGTATAGAAAGTCTTTCACGGTTAACTTACAAGGGTAATTCTGTACTAAAATGTATATATTCGGTGGTAGCGCTTTCAGCTTTGTAAAGTTTTTCGCCTGAATATGAAAGTCACCTAACTAGAATGGAAGTTATGAAGTCAGAAAATAAATTAGTGAGTCATCTTTCTAGTACTTACCATCGTGTTGATGCCAGCTGGATCAGAATTATATTCATTGCCTTGAAGAAAGAAGCTTTGCCTGCTGAAATAATATTTGAAACTGCTGGAGTTAGCGTAGATAGGTTAAAGGATCAAGAATTTGTATCACAAAAGAGCATACATATACTTTATTCAGTGATTGAAGAATATAATGCTTTGAGTCATTTACCTATATATGTAACTAGCGTATTTCAGTTTCATTATTTGCGTTATGTAGGAAATATTTTGCCTGATGCAATATCACTTAATGATTTACTCGCTAAAATAGCTTTTATAGTTTCAAAAATTTCTCAACTGATAGAGGCAGATATTTCAACTGATGCCAAATATGCAAAGTTAGGCCTTTCTTCTGCCGTACCTTCTAGTGAGTTACATCCAATTTCTTTGGCAATTGGTGTTTGCTTAATTGTAGAAATAGTTAATCGAATATTTCCCGATGTTTCTAATGCGGTTGTTAACGTAATTATTAGTGATGATACGCCTGTTATGTTACTTCAAGAGCACTTTAAGTGTCCGGTTGTTGTTAGCACAAGTGGAGTTAATGCGGTTGTTTTTGACCGTAAGTCACTTAATAAGATCAATATATTTCCTTCACATTCAATAAAGGTGAGTGACGCGATATACAACAATACGACGATAAGTGATCTGAACATATATTCTGAAGCTGAGCAGCTCATAATCAAAAATATTGATAAACCTGATTTTACAATCTCAGATGTTGCTGAACACATGAATATGAGCGCTAAGACTCTTCAAAGAGTATTGGGACGTTTTGATACGAGTTTTAGCCAGCTTGCCCAGTTGAACAAAAAACGTTTAGCGACCTTTTTCTTAAAAGAGAGACAGCTTAGCATTCAGCAAATTTCGTTTGCATTAGGGTTTGTATCACCATCAAGTTTTTCAAGAGCTTTTAAAAAGTGGACAGGGTGTTCCCCATCTAAGTTTCAATATAATGACTAGTAGACAAATTTACATTTATTTTGAGTGTGATTTTTTTAGATTATATGACTAGTATGAACAGCAAAGACATAAATAAACTTCTAATAGCTACACCCATTATGGATGAATTGCCAATCCCTATCAATTTGTTTAACTCTGATGGTGAGCTTATTTATGTAAATAGCACTTACTTCAAATGGATCGATGATTGCTATGGAGACTCGCTAGAGCTTCCTGATGTAAAAGAACAAATTAATCGGTTGTTGTCTGATGAGTTACATGTAATTTTAGAGGAAATTTTGCTATGTGATTCCTCAAGTTTTGTTAAAGAGGTGTTAGTAAGAACCTCAAACAATTGTCATGAAAGCTTAAGGGTGACATTTAGAAAGTTGTATTTAAACAATGAATTTAGCGTTGTCTCGTGTGTATTTGAAAATGAGGCTCAAAATGAGAAAAATTATGCACTTTATAAACGTCAGGCTCACATTGATCCTTTGACAGGTGTTTATAATCGTTTTGGTTTTTATGAAGCCTTTAACGTCATTAAGCAAAAGACAGCTAGTAATTGTTTTCATTACTGTGTGTTTATTGCAGATATTGACGGTCTAAAGATAATTAATGACACAAAAGGGCATTTGATTGGTGATGAGGTGATTAAATTTACGGCCAATTCTCTATCAAAATGTTTGAGAGACAATGATATATTATGCCGTTGGGGAGGGGATGAGTTTATCGTTATTATTATGAGCGAGCTGTCAAATCACCACTTAAAAAAACTCAAGGATCAAGTGCTTGATCGAATTCATAATACTATTAGCTCTCTAGACCATGCTATTGCCTTGTCTATAGGAACAGCTATGTATCAAGATGATGGGAGTGAATTGGATGAACTTATCAATTATGCTGATAAATCAATGTATGAAGTAAAACGTAGAAAGAGCAATTCAAATTAACTACTTTTAGGTTATTAATTACGTTTACCTATGATTGTAGTAGTCAACTAATTTTGGCCACGGTTTTGTATTCAAGCCAGTATCTTTTCTCTGACTCATTTGGTGTTAGTCCGCCGTTATAACTGTGGACTAACATGTCTGTAATATCCAATAATATATTTAACAACTGCATTTTCAGCTTCAATAAATGAACGATAACCTGTTGTTGCTACCCATTCTGTTTTTAAACTTCAAAAAAATCGGTAGCAGGCCGAGCTAAAACAAAATATAAGTAATATCCGATGAGAAGATCATCTCTTTAACATTAATTCATACTACTTAAAATAATACTATCCAATATATCCACACATCAAACAACTGCACTTAGCACTTTGTTCTTTTTGTTTAATATTTAATATTTGAAAAGTCATTATATAAATGAATAGATTGAAATAAAGTTTATTAGTGAAGCTTATATGTGTGTATTCAAAATTAGAATTTTTGATTTGATATCTGTTATGGGAAGATAAGAATTACTTTGAATACATCTATAAATACAGAGGTAAAGTGGCTATTGGTGTTACAGAAAATATACAAATACTTGCATACTAAAACAGCACATTACCAACGTTTTGGCTGTTGCTCCACTAATAGAATTAATGGATAGTATTTACGCATCCTAATTATCGTAAGATTGTACAAAACATTTTCAAGCTATTGATGATGCTTTGCTCGCGCTGAGAAGAGTGCATTATTAAGCAGTGTTATTGATGAAAAAATAGCCATGTATTCGAAAAATCGATTCAAAATAAGGCACAAGCTGGTGTCTGAACTTTGTCTTATAGAAATTAGGTAACAATAAAAAGGTAAAAACATGTCTACTAATAAACAATTTGGTGTAGTGGTATACGGCGCTACAGGGTATACAGGGCGCTTGGTTTGTGAATATTTAAATAAGCAATACGGTGTAAATGGCGAGGTGAAATGGGCTATGGCTGGTCGTAGCCAAGAAAAACTAGTTCAAGTGCGGGACGAAATGGGAATTCCAGAAGATGTGCCACTTGTTATCGCTGATGCTGAAAATCAGAAATCAGTAAAAGCAATGGTTGAAAGCACACAAGTTGTTTTAACCACGGTTGGCCCCTATCAAAAGTATGGTAGTGACTTAGTTCGAATGTGTAGTGAAATAGGCACAGACTATGTTGATTTATGTGGTGAGCCTGCTTGGATGCATGAAATGATTGCTGCCTATGCTGAAACAGCAAAAGAAAGTGGCGCACGCATTGTCTTTTCTTGTGGCTTCGATTCAGTACCTTTTGATTTAGGTGTCCACTATTTACAAAATCATGCGATTGAAAAGTTATCTCAACCACTATCACGCATTAAAGGTCGTGTTCGTGCGATGAAAGGGACTTTTTCTGGCGGCACTTTAGAAAGCTTTCGTTTGACGATGAAAGCTGCAGCTAAAAATCCAGAATTAATTAAAGTGCTTTCTAACCCATTTTCGTTAACTGGCTCATTTACGGGACCAAAGCAACCTTCCGGTATGGATCCTATTTTTGAAAAAGAGTTAAATAGCTGGTCGGCCCCCTTTGTAATGGCTACGATAAACACTAAAAATATACACAGAAGTAACTTTTTATTAGCTCATCAATACGGTGATGACTTTATCTATGATGAAATGATGCTCACTGGCTCAGGCGAGAAAGGTGAAGCCATGGCAAAAATGGTCGCTGAAGATAAATCAATGGCCAATGACCCTATGAAGCCCGGTGAAGGACCTTCAAAAGAGTCCCGTGAAACGGGTTTTTATGATGTGTTATTTGTTGGCAGTAATAATAATGGTGATACATTAATGGCAAGTGTAAAAGGAGATAAAGACCCTGGGTACGGCTCAACCTGTAAAATGATTAGTGAAAGTGCTATTTGTTTGCTAAAAAATTTGGATGCTGCAGGTGGCGGTATTTGGACTCCAGCTTCAGCATTGGGCACACTATTAATTGATCGCTTGCAAGAAAATGCGGGGTTAACTTTTCAATTAGAAGGTTAAATTTTACTAGCTAAGCCCTGTTAGTTTTAGATATTTGCATTGAGCTAGTTTTATAGTGTGTTTCAAGCACACTATAAAACTAACTATTCACACATTCCCTTAAAATCACTAATCTTACTTTTAATTATTTCAACAGGTTAAAGAACTTTCTCCTGATAAATTTCTTGTGCAATATTTTACTTGCGCTCAAGAGTATAAAAGCGATCACAACGCTTTAATGTTGAAATACTACCTCTAAGCGAACCATTATTGTGTACCTACACGTTAATTACCATTAGCTTTTCATAGAATTCTCCAAACTTAACAGCCACGATTACCATGTCATCGCTGTTCGTTGATGCCGTTGAATCTCCAACGCATATCGAATATAAGCCTTTTACGAGTTCTAATTGTTTGGATACGTATTTGATTGTTGCAAAATATTGAGTTTACTTAAAAGTGATTTAGTCATAATTGACTCATTTGATTACTTTCATGTATATGTAATGTCGATTCGGATGACAGGGCAACTGATTAGATTGGTGATTAGTAAATAAAAGATTATAAACAACATAAATATTATTAAAGTGTTCTTAAGAGAACATAACTAATATTAACACTCTGTTACAGTGCGCAGCATATTTTCAATGGCAACCATTAACGAAAGTTAATGCGCGAAAAATTACCAGTCTAAGTGCTTTGCATACGGTCGTGGGGTTGCAAAATATACGGACATGTTTGAACTTCATTGCCTTTTAGTATTTAGTGTTTAACTGTATGAGGTCAAAATGTTCGCTATCTTTAAATCTTCAATCGCACTTGCTATATCATTCGCACTTTCATTATTAGAAAGTGCAAAAGGTATGATATTACCTCCTTTTATTGTGACTTAACTGATGTTGAGTACTTTGTCGTTTTAGGCTTTATCTCTATGAAAAATGTGACTTCACTCTCAACGAAAAGAAATTTAGATTGGTATCAGTGGTGGTTAGTAAATACAAAAAATAAGCAGTATAAGAAGTTTCCGATAAAAGAAGCTCATATCCTTTACATTAATTCTCACTACACCAAGTAAGACTATCCAATATTCTCGCACTTTGAACAACAGCCTTCAAAAAAACATGACAGAGGAAACTGTAATGGCCAACTAAAATTGGAAAGTTCTTAAGGCATTTTTTAATTAATTATACACTTGACGACATAGTGCTAACAAAAGCACTAAGCTATTATTATTTCATTACCACGACAAACAACAATCCTGTATAATCCCGCGCATTAAACAACTACCTTAGCGTTTATTCCAAGTAAAGCCTGAGTTTGCACTAAAGGCAGTTAAACCACCATTTATGACGCTACTCTTCTTTTGATTAGATAGTAGAAAAAGCATCGGTTACACCGTGCCGATTAAAAAAGAGCAGAGTAAGTAGAGAGCATTATGACCGTAGAACAATTTGACCCACAAGCACCTAAAAAGAGTAGTAACTCAAACGAGAGCCAAACAACCACGTTAGACATTCCAGCTAAAATGATTGAAGAGCAACATCAAGCCGTTGTTACTTCACATCCAGAGTCAGAACGCGCTGCAAAGGTAGGCTTCGTCAGCTTGGGCTGCCCAAAAAACTTAGTAGACAGTGAACGTATTCTTACTCAGTTACGTACTGAAGGTTATGATGTTACTAATAGCTACGACGATGCTGAACTTGTTATTGTCAATACTTGTGGTTTTATAGATAGCGCAGTACAAGAATCACTTGATACTATCGGTGAAGCGTTAGCGGCAAACGGTAAGGTATTAGTTACCGGTTGTTTAGGTGTGAAGAAAGATGAAATTGTTGAACTTCACCCTAATGTTTTAGGGGTTACTGGTCCGCATGCTTACGATGAAGTGTTAGCTCAAGTACATGAGCATGTTACTAAACCTGCTCATAATCCGTTTATTGATTTAGTGCCAGAGCAAGGCGTTAAGCTAACGCCTAAGCATTATGCTTATTTAAAAATATCAGAAGGATGTAACCACCGTTGTACTTTCTGCATTATTCCG
>Ga0209081_1000317_pt1 | contig 29162 bp, 30 predicted proteins | sample GOMGulsemesocosm_4_FD_184636 | JGI IMG/M metagenome (GOLD analysis project Ga0209081, IMG submission 184636) | Methane-oxidizing microbial communities from mesocosms in the Gulf of Mexico - GOM15B Gulf of Mexico (SPAdes) (version 2) | ecosystem: Environmental > Aquatic > Marine > Cold seeps... | reverse complement strand
GGCGCAACCATTTCCAACTTACTCAGCGCCACCGGTTATCAGGTACACCGTGAATATTACGTCAACGATGCCGGTCGCCAAATGGATATTCTCGGCACCAGCGTCTGGTTGCGCTACCTAGAAGCTTGCGGGGAAACGCTCACCTTCCCAAGCAATGGTTATAAGGGCTCCTATGTGCATGATATTGCCACCGCATTAACACAAGCACACGGCGATAAATTTCGCCAACCGACAGCACACGTTTTTGCCGATATCTGCGCCGACGAACCTGCCGGTGGTGATAAAGAACAACATATTGACGCGTTAATATCGCGTGCCAAAGAACTCCTCGGCGAGACCGATTACCGAATTATTTTTGACGCCGCGCTGAGCAGCATCTTGGCCGATATTCGTGATGACCTAAAGGGCTTTGGTGTCGAATACGACAATTGGTTCTCCGAACGTTCCTTGATGGATAAAGGCGCGATCGACAAGGCCATCAATAAACTGAAAGCCTCCGGCCATATGTACCAAAAAGAGGGTGCTTGGTGGTTTAAATCGACCGAATTCGGCGATGAAAAAGACCGCGTGGTGATTCGTGATAACGGCCAAACCACCTATTTCGCTTCCGACATCGCCTACCATCTGCACACCTTAGATCGCGGTTTCGATATCATCGACGTTTGGGGTTCCGACCACCACGGTTATGTGCCACGGGTTAAAGCGGCCTTACAAGCAATGGGCGCAGACCCTAAACGACTCAAGGTTCTATTAGTACAGTTTGCGGTACTGTATAAAGATGGTGAAAAAATGCAAATGTCCACCCGTTCTGGACAGTTTGTCACCCTCAGAGAGCTACGCGAAGAAATTGGTGCCGATGCCGCGCGTTATTTTTATGTGATGCGTAAATCAGAACAACACATGGATTTCGACCTAGACTTGGCGACCTCACAATCGAATGAGAACCCATTATTCTACGTACAATACGCCCATGCCCGTGTCTGTAGTGTGATGCGCCAATTAAGCGAAAAGGGCCTGAGCTACCAACGTGATGAGGGTTTGGCCAATCTGAGCAAACTGTCTGAAAGTCACGAAGTGAACCTAATCGATAGCCTAAACCGCTACCCAGAAAAGCTACAACAAGCGGCGCAGAACTACGAACCGCACCAACTCAGCCATTACCTACGTGAACTAGCGACCCAGTTCCACAGCTATTACAATTCGCAAAAATTCATCATCGACGACGACCAACCGTTGATGCAAGCACGCTTAGCGCTGATTAATGCCTGCAAACAAGTCTTATCGAATGGGCTAAACTTATTGGGTGTTGAAGCGCCGGAGTCTATGTAGTGAGTCGAGATTACAAAAATCGCATCCCTAGTAAGCAGGCTAAGAAAAAGCCCATTCCTGGCTGGTGGTGGTTAGTCACCGGCTTATTAATTGGCGGTTTCATCATGTTCTTGTCTAATTTAGAGTCAACAGACAATGCCCCCGTCGTGAGCACGGTGCAAACCCCAGCGAAACAAGACGTGCGCGTGGTCAAAAAAAGCACCCCGAAGCCGATAAAAACAATCGTCGATACAAAACCACGTTTCGACTTTTACCAAATTCTGCCCGATATGGAAATCGTCATTCCAGAACATGAAATTGCCGAAAGACGACGCTTAGAAGGCACCGGTAAGAGCAAGCCAGGCACCTTCATTATCCAAATTGGTTCATTCAGAAGAATTAAACAAGCCGATACGCTAAAAGCACGTGTCGCCTTATTAGGTATCGAGTCTACCGTGCAGACCGTCAACCAAAGCGGCAGTATCTGGCACCGCGTTAAATCCGGCCCCTATACCTCGTTTCGCTTAGTGGACAAATTACAGAACCGCTTACACCATAATAATATCGAGAGCATTGCGATCAAATTAAAATAACCGCCACCGCCTTTATATAAACAGTATATGTCCGTATTTAATACACGCGTATTGTACCTAGCCTTAGTACTGGGCGGTTTGTTTGCTGCAGTGTGGTTTAGCACCTTTCACCCCGCTAAGCGGCAAGCTGAAACCGTTCATTGCCCAGCCGACACAGCCTCATTACAAGCCGGCCAATCGATCAAACTGTACAATCAAAATGTACAGTTTATGGCGGGGAAAAACTACGTGTTTTTCTACGACTTGGCCGATAATACCGGCCCAGATGAACGACCATCAACAGCCGATATAAAACAAAGCCTACACGGTTTGGCGTCGTTGATTCGCCAACAAGACCCCGATATTATTTTATTGCAAGAAGTGGACGACGGTGCAAAACGCACCGATTACGCCGACCAACTCGCACAACTGCTCGCCTTATTGCCCAGCGACTACGCCTGTCACGCTAGCAGCGTTTATTGGCAGGCCGATTACCTCCCCCACCCACGCATCATGGGCGCAGTCGGCACGAAATTAAGCATCATTTCCAAGTACAAAATCAACAGCGCGACTCGGCACCAACTGGCGCTCATTCCGCAGGACCCTATTTCCCAGTTATTCAACTTTAAACGCGCCATGCTGGATGCCCGCCTAGCGGTTAGCGGTGGATCTGAACTCGCGGTGTTAACCACCCATCTATCGGCCTTTGCCAAGGGTAGCGATACCTTGCAACAACAGGTGCAACAAATCGACCAGCACTTACAGTCCCTAGAACAGGCTCAAATCCCTTGGTTAATCGGCGGTGACTTTAATCTACTGCCGCCCGATGCGTATCGTTTATTGGCCGAATCACAACGTGCACCACACGAAATAGAATCCGCGATAAAAACCCTCTACAAAAACTACCGCGCTATCCCCAGTTATCAACAAAGCCAATCAGCTCAACGCGCCGACTGGTTTAGCTACTTTCCCAACGATCCTCGCGTACCCGCCGCTGATCGCACCATCGACTATTATTTTTATAGCCCTAGGCTCAAACTGCAACACGCCTTTGTTGAAGGCCAGCAGTCCCTAACATTAAGTGATCACTTGCCGCTGATTGCTAGGTTCTCTTTGCCTGCAGCCAAGCATTCGCGTCATTAATTTCAAAGCAGGCCTTAACGTTAAGTTAACCGCCCCCATTATCACGCTCAATAATCAGTATATTTTCGGGTGAATTGAACATTTTCTGAGCATCAAAAGTTGACGTATTCTTTTACCTTACTCAGCCCGATCTAAAAAGATTAATGCCTTATATCAGCTGCTCACCTTGCAGCCATGTAACTTCACATACTGCAATAACATAATCGTTTTGGCATCCACAATATCGCCCGTTTCAATCATCGCATAGGCTGCATCAAAGCTGAGCTCAAGCACTTCAATATGCTCTTGCTCATCTGCCAAGCCACCACCCGCGCTTATTTTCATCTCAGCGCTGTATTCAGCAATAAAGAAATGGATTATTTCGGTCACCGCGCCGGGTGACATATAGGCTTGGAGTACTTTTTTAATCGCGCCTATTTGATAACCGGTTTCTTCCTCGGTTTCTCGTCGAATACAGACCTCGGGGCTGTCGCCATCGAGCAAGCCGGCACAGCTTTCAATCAATAAACCGTCAGTATTGCCATTTAAATAGGTCGGCAAACGGAACTGACGAGTGAGAATAACGTGTTTTGTCGCCGGGTTATAAAGCAAAATGCTCGCACCATTACCTCGGTCGTAGACCTCCCTCTGCTGCCGCTGCCATAAACCCGATGCGAGCTGAAAGTCGAAGCTATATTTGTTTAGCTTGTACCAATTATCCGATAATAGCTTTTTAGTGATGTTCTTAATTGCTTGGCGCATAAAACCATCCATTTTTTGCTGCGTTCTAAACAAACCATCCGCCTCAGCAGCACAGGTTTTAAAACCAAACCTAGATCAGGCTTAACGACCGCGACCTAGATTTAAGGGATTGCTCTATTAAGCTATTTTTTATCTAACGCTTTATTCATACTAGCGATGAGTTCTTTTTGAGCCAATTCTGCATTTTGACACTTTTCTATGTCGGTACTCTCGCCCTTTTCTGCAAGTCGAGCACACTCGATATTTAGTTTGCGCAATAAGTCAGGGCTAACTTTCAATTCATCAACCGAAGGTGCGCCACACGCCGTGAGTAATACACTGAAAGGAAGGGCTAATAATAATTTTTTCATCTTTGTCTCCATGTCCTGTGGATATAACAGGGTTAGCCGTAGGACAGAACGCCTAACACCAAACCAAAAGGCTGATTACTCGCCCCTCCTCGCTTAAGCCATTGCTAACTACTTACCGATCAAGCGATAAATAATCAGCGAAAATTAACGGGGTTTTGGTCGATCTTAGGCGTATTTTACCTGAAGCAAGAGATTCCTTCTCTAAACTAATGCCAAAGACAAGTCGATGAAAAAACGAGGCCAGCCTGGCAAGCACACAGACGAATATTTTTTATATTCCCATCACCTCGATTAAACCGGTAGTACTCAGGCATGAATACCGGCGGTAACAAGGTAAGCGCATTAAAACTAATGGCTCAGCGACCGCTTGATGGCCCTTATCACCTCATCGGGCCATCAAGCTTAGGTCATCACCAGTTTGCTGTTACTCTCGTATTTACCGAACCCGATGCACGTAAGTACTCAACTCTTCTGCCGCAAGTTTAGCGTTATTGCATTTTTCGGTATCCGTGCTTTCACCTTTCTCCACGAGTCGGCGACACTCAATATTGGCTTTACGCAATAAGTCAGGGTGTATCTTTAAATCATCAACCGAGGGAGCACCGCAAGCGGTTATTAATACACTAAAGGGAAGAGCTAACAGTAATTTTTTCATATATTCTCCGTGCCCGATAAAGGTTATCGTGTTAACCATAGGGCAATGAGGGCTAACACTAAAAAGATCCGACGTTATCGTTTAATAACTGTCTTCACTCTACACAAAAAAAGATTAAAATAGTCGCCACCCTATAAGCTTAGAAGCGTTAGATGATATAGATCACGTCTACGCCATTTCGCCGCAATACCACGTGTTTTACTAAAACAGACCAAAGGAAACCTAATGTCAGAGATCACCACTTATTTCGCTAGCACCGCAAAAGGCATGGAGCTTATTCTTGCCGATGAATTAAGGGCATTAAAAGCTGACAAAGTAAAAGACGCCTTGGGCGGGGTTTATTTTGATGGCGACATGGAGATGGCCTTACGTGTCTGCCTTTGGTCGCGCCTTGCCAACCGCGTGTTAATGCCGTTAGCAAAATATGGTGCGCAAACACCGGAACAACTGTACGCCGGTGCGCTGAAAATTGACTGGTCACAACACTTCAATGTGGATAAAACATTTGCCATCGACGCCTCGATTCGTCGCTCGAAGATCAATCATTCGCGCTACGCCGAACAAGTGATTAAAGATGCCATCGTCGATCAGTTTAAAGAGAAAACCGATCAACGACCCGATGTGCAACGCGATCAACCGGATATCCGCATTAATGCCTATATCCATAACGATAAAGTCACTCTGAGTCTCGACCTATCAGGCGATAGCCTACACCGTAGGCACTACCGCGCTGAATCGGTTGAAGCTCCGCTAAAAGAAAACCTCGCCGCCGCTATTTTAATTCGTGCTGGCTGGCCAAAAATAGCCGCTGCTGGCGGTGCGTTATACGACCCGATGTGTGGTTCGGGTACTCTGTTAACCGAAGCCGCGATGATGGCGGGCGATATCGCCCCCGGTTTACTGCGGGAATATTATGGTTTCCTCGGCTGGGCACAGTTTAGTCCGGCTATTTGGCAACGCTTAATCAACGAAGCCGAGTACCGACGTGAAAAAGGCATCGACAACATCCCACCGATCATGGGTTCCGATATCAGCATTAAAAATGCCGGCATCGCCAAGGCCAACATCAAATCTGCCAACCTGCTTTGGCAAATCAAGGCGGTGAGCTTACCGCTAAACAAAGTCGTTACCGATGAAGCATGGAAGCCGGGGTTGTTCATCGTGAATCCGCCGTATGGCGAACGCTTGGGTGATATTAAAAACCTACAACCGCTATATCAGGAAATAGGCACGATCTTAAAAGCCCGCTTTAATGGCTGGCAGGCGTCTATTTTTACCGGTAACACCGATCTGGCGTTTAATGTGTCGTTAAAATCGCATAAGTCCTACCAGCTCTATAACGGTGCAATCCCCTGTAAGGTGTTCAATTTCTCGGTAGAACCCGAACGTCACTTTGAAGGCCAGCAAGCCGGTCAACAGCAAGTCATTGGGGATAACTTGAAAAAAGCCCTATTGCCTAGCCAAGGTGATTGGAGTGAAGGCGCCACCATGTTGGCAAATCGCCTGCGTAAGAACATTAAAAAATTAAAACCTTGGGTTAAAAATAACGGGGTTAGTTGTTACCGCGTCTACGACGCCGACTTACCCGAATACGCGATTGCGGTTGATCTATACCTGGGTGAAAAAACCTGGTTGCACGTGCAAGAATACGAGGCGCCTAAAAGCATCGATGAAAAAAAATCCATTCAACGTTTGCGTGATGCCTTAGCGGTATTGCCCGAGGTTTTCTCCATTCCTCAGCAACAAATCTCGTTAAAAATTCGTCGTCGCCAAAAAGGCAGCACCCAATATGAAAAGCAAGGCACCGAAGCCGGCTTCCACAACATCCAAGAAGGCAAAGCCGAGTTTCTGGTTAATTTTAGAGACTACCTAGATACGGGGTTATTTTTAGATCACCGGCCCATTAGGCAATCCATCTATGAACAGGCCAATGGCAAGCAGTTTTTAAACCTATTCGCCTACACCGGTACCGCCAGTGTGCACGCCATTCTGGGTGGTGCGACCACATCGACCACCGTGGATATGTCCAAAACCTATTTAGATTGGGCAAAAAAGAACTTCGAACTGAATGAAATTAATTCCGATAAACATCAGCTGGTTCGAGCTAACTGCATGGAGTGGTTAGACACCGCGATTAGCGAACAACAAAAATACGAACTTATTTTTATCGACCCGCCCACCTTCTCCAACTCTAAACGCATGGAGAACGTATTTGATGTTCAGCGCGATTATATTGAGCTCATTAATAAGTCGTCTCAATTATTAACTAAAAAAGGGCTGATTATTTTCTCCACTAACTTCCGCAAGTTTAAATTTGACGAGGCCGAGTTCCCAAAATTGGCGATACAAGATATTAGCAAACAAACGCTGCCAAAAGACTTTGAACGTAACCCTCGAATTCACTACTGTTGGAATATTTCCTTCCAAAAATAAACAGGAACAGCATGAGCCATTCGAGAAGGACCTCAAAAAAAGACTCCATCGGCAGTATGCTCCTCGCCAGTGTATTACTGCTGGCGGGGTTTTACCTCGCCTTCCAATTCGTTGAACCCGCACCGCCAACCAGCTTGAGCATTAGCACGGGCAGCAAAGAAGGCGCTTATTATGCGCACGCACTGCAATACCAGCAACGACTCGCAAAACAAGGCATTCAGCTAAACATACACACCTCCGCAGGTTCAGCTGATAACCTTGCGCGTTTACTCCGCAATGAGGTTGATCTCGCCTTGGTGCAAGGTGGTTTAACCCAAGCCAACACCCCTCTGCTCTCACTAGGCAGTTTATATTACGAACCCACTTGGTTGTTTTACCGGCAGGGGCTCAAGCTTGAAAAGCTCAACCAACTGAGCGGCCAACGAATTGCTATTGGCCCCCACGGTAGCGGTACCCGCAACTTAGCCAGTTTATTATTAAAAGATAATGGCCTGGATGAAAAGCAAGCTTATTTACTCGACGATACCGGCAGTATCGCCGCCAGTAAGCTATTAAACGCCGAACTTGATGCCGCTTTTTTTATCGCCTCAGAACAATCAGCGGTAATTCGCCAGCTGCTGCACGAACCGACAATAAAATTACTCAGCCTATCTCGTGCCGAAGCGTATCAACGTCTCCACCCATTTTTATCCACCGTTTCCTTGCCAGCTGGGGTTATCAGCCTGCAAAACAACCTCCCAGCCAGCGACATTAAGCTGCTCGCACCCAGTGCCAATTTACTCACCAGCAACAAACTTCACCCCGCTTTAGCGGTGTTGGTATTACAAGCGATTGAGCAGACCCACCAAGCGGCAGGGGTTTTTGCCGCGCAAGGACAGTTTCCCAACGCAAGCCAGCTGACCGCGCCGATCAGTGATGTAGCCGAGCGTTTCTACCAAAATGGTCCGCCATTTTTAATGCGTTACCTACCGTTTTCAACGGCCATCATGATCGATCGATTCGTCGTTATGCTGATTCCCTTAATCGCCTTGTTGATCCCCTTAGTCAAAGTGATGCCTCCCTTATATCGCTGGCGAATCAGCTCAAGGATCTATCGTTGGTATGAAGCTCTACACGCCGTCGACGACAAGATCCACCAACAAGCACTCACTGAGGCACAGCGAATACAGCTTGAGCAACAGTTAAGTCATATTGAGAACGAGGTCAACAAGGTTAAAACCCCGTTATCATATGCCGACAAGGTCTATCAACTGTTATTACATATCGATCTCATTCGGCGAAAGTTACAACAAAAATGATCATTGCCGGCATCATATTACTGTTGCTGGCCGGTCTTTCATCCGTGCTATTGGCACGCGCTTATTACCCACAAGCTCGACAAAGCGAGACCGTCGTTAAACGTAGTGACAGCCCATTACTGAGTCGCCAACAAGACATCAAGGTCTTATCCTATAATGTGCAATTTATGGCCGGCAAGGGCTATGTTTTTTGGTTTGACCTTCCCAACGCCGATGGCCCAGACAGCCAGCCATCGAGCGCTTCCACCCACAAAACCTGCGCAGAACTCGCGCGTATCATCCTTGATGAACAGCCCGATTTCGTGCTGCTGCAAGAGGTCGATGACGGCGCAAAACGCACCCAGTACCAAGACCAGCTAGCACAACTACTGGCCTTATTAACCGATGATTACAGCCATCACGCCTCGGCCTTCTATTGGAAATCGGGCTTCGTGCCACACCCTCGCGTATGGGGCGCGGCGGGGATGAAACTTAGCACGCTCTCGAAACACCCGATCAGCAGCGCTCAACGACACCAACTCGCGCTGACTCCCGCTAATATTTTTAGCAAACACCTCGGTATTAAACGTGCCGTACTTGAAACACGAATCCCCTTTCGTGAAGGCGGCGAGATGGTGTTACTGAATACCCACTTGGAAGCGTTTTCCAAACAATCAGACACCTTGCAGCAGCAGGTCGAACAAGTCGACTCGATACTCAGCGAGCTGAGCGCGCAGAACACACCTTGGCTGATCGGCGGTGATTTTAACTTACTGCCCACGGGGCAATATCAACACCTATCGAACAATCAGCGCAAGCATTATCGAGCAGACAGCGAACTCACTCGCCTCAGCAATAAATACCCTTGTATTCCTTCTAGCGAGGATCTGAAAGAGCCTAGCCGCTGGTACAGCTATTTCCCTAACGACCCCGAGGTTAGCAAACCCGATAGAAGCATCGATTATTTGTTCTACTCGCCACTATTAAGCTGCCAAGCTAAGCGTATTCGCCAACAAGACACCCTTGATATTTCCGATCACTTACCGCTTATTGCGAGCTTTAAATTAAGCGCATAGTCTCCGTAAGGTTACGGGCTAATCTCGAACCCAGGCAGCCACGCCACTAACGGAAGCCTGTTGACCTCCGCTGTTTAACCGCAGCAACTCGATTTCGCCTACGCCTCTTTAACCCGTTTCAGCAGGCTCGGTTTTGACTATCTCCAAGCGCTCGGCCAATTACTTTATTTAACCGGCTTGGTTCTTATCCGCTGGAGCGTCTCATTTTTGTAGCATCATCAATGGCTGCTATCAACAGTTCAACCGTCCGCAACAGATGGATTTAACCACGCCAGCACGATGCGTTGTATAATCGCGCGATAAGTAGCATATAAAAGGCAGATCATGGTCAAGGTTGGAAATACATATCAATTAGAAGTCGTTAAATCATTAGATTTTGGCTACTATTTAGACGCAAAAGAGCTCGGGGAAGTTTTATTACCCAATAAAAACGCCCCCCGAGATTTAAACGTAGGTGACATAATCTACGCTTTTATCTACCTAGACTCCGAAGATCGCCCCATTGCCACCAGTAAAAAGCCCAAAGCTGAAGTTGGGCAATTTGCCTACCTAAAAGCGGTCGCGCGTACCCACGTGGGGACTTTCTTAGACTGGGGTTTGGAAAAAGACGTGTTAGTACCGTTTGCCGAGCAACACCGGCCGATGGACGTCGATACCTACTATTTAGTTTATTTATACCGTGATAAAAATGACGGCCGTATTGTCGCGTCCTCCAAAATAGATAAATTCATTGATGATGAAGAACCTCATGACTTCAGCCCACAGCAGCAAGTCGATTTGATTATCGCCAACAGCACCGATCTTGGCTTTAAGGCGATTATTAACAATAGTCATTGGGGTGTACTGTATAAAAATGACGTGTTCCAACAACTCAGTTTTGGGCAATCAAAAAAAGGGTTCATTAAACGCATTCGTCCCGATGGGAAAATCGATCTGAGCTTGCAAGGCGGTAAAGAAACTCGCGATAAATACAGTAAAATAATCCTTAACCATTTAGAAAAAAACGATGGTTTTGCGCCCATCCATGACAAATCTAGCCCCGAAATTATCGCCGACACCCTAGGCATGAGTAAGGGTGCGTTCAAGAAAGCTATTGGCGCTCTCTATAAGCAGCGCGTTATCACCATTGAGAAGAATGGCATTCGCATCATCCCGCAATAACCCTATTACCCACAGAACCGATAACACTATGAAACAAAGTAAAAAATACGATAGCCGAATTTCCAAAGTAAACGACAGTTGGACCGCGGAAATTACCCGCCGTGCCAGCGTAGAAAAAACCGTCGTCTCAAAAACTCAAGCCGATTTTAAGTCGGAAGCTGATGCCAAAGAATGGGCCGAAAAAGAACTACTGACATTTTTAACCAAGCAGTCAGATCGTAATAAGCGCCGCGCCGAAAAACGCAAATAAGCCCCGTTTTAGCGTTTGTATCAACACGCTTAGTGTACATATCCTCACACATTTCAATTGCCGACAGCGAGATAGAGCTGTCGGCCATTCGTTCTCAAGGTGCCGGCGGGCAGAACGTCAACAAGGTTTCTAGCGCCATTCACCTACGCTTTGATATTCACGCCTCCTCGTTAAGCGATTTTTATAAACAACGACTCAGCAGCTTAGCTGATCAACGCATTAATAAAGATGGCGTTATTATCATCAAAGCGCAGCAACACCGCACCCAAGAAAAAAACAAGGCTGCCGCCTTACAACGTTTACGCGAAATGATCCTGCAAGCGGCGTTAACACAACGAGCTCGCCGCGCCACCAAACCCAGCAAAAATGCACGAAAAAAGAGAGTGGACCGTAAAACCCAGCGTGGCAAAGTAAAGTCATTACGCGGTAGAGTCACCGATTAAGCCCTATGACGGCAGGAGAAAGGTCTTATAATAAAAACTTTTCAACGCAAACACACAGGATCAACCATGAGCGATTTACCCCATTGCCCCGAATGTAATTCAGAATACAGCTACGAAGACGGCAATATGCTTATCTGCCCAGAATGCGCGCATGAATGGTCTAAAGATACCGCTGCTGATAACGACGATGCAGAACGCGTGTTTAAAGATGCTAATGGCAATGTTTTACAGGATGGCGATACCGTCACCGTTATTAAGGACTTGAAGGTTAAGGGCAGTTCATCTGTGGTGAAGGTCGGCACTAAGGTTAAAGGCATTCGTTTAATCGACGGTGATCACGATATTGACTGTAAAGTGCCCGGTATTGGACCGATGAAATTAAAAACTCAATTTGTGAAAAAAGTATAAGGCGACGCTACCAATAAACGCCGCTTAACGTCAGCACAAAAAAAAGCCCCGACCATCAATGGCGGGGCTTTTTTTATACGCTAAATAACTTAAAAAGAGCCGCCAAATTGCTCACTATATTGCGCCTTAATCTCAGTCAAACTTGGTGCATGATTTTGAGTTCCCGCATGCGCTATTTTAATAGCGCCCATCAGGCTCGCGATACGCCCCGTGGTGTCCCAGTCCAAATCATTCATTAAGCCATACAATAAACCCGCACGATAAGCATCACCACAACCGGTAGGGTCAACCACCGCACTCGCCTTGGCTGCAGGAATATCTAAACGTTTCCCTTGAGAGTAGATTAACGAACCCTGCGCACCCTTGGTAACAATCAAGGCCTCTACTTGTGAGGCGATTTCATGCGGCGACAAACCTGTTTTTTCTTGCATCATCTCCGCTTCGTAATCATTCACCGTCACCCAAGTCGCTTGTTCAATAAAAGCTTTCAGTTCATCACCATCGAACATCGGTAAACCTTGACCGGGATCGAAGATAAACGGAATCCCCGCTTCTACAAACTGCTGCGCGTGCTGAATCATTCCGTCTCGACCATCAGGAGAAACAATACCCAGTTTGATACCGGCATCTTTTGGCACGTGATTAAGCTCTGAACGCCCCATAGCGCCTGGGTGAAAAGCAGTAATCTGGTTATCATCCATATCGGTGGTGATATAGGCTTGCCCCGTGTAATCGTCGTCTAGAGTCAATAAATATTGCTGGCTAACGCCTTTTTCACTCATCCAGTCGGCATAAGGGCCGAAGTCTTTACCAACCGTCGCCATGGGCAACGCTTCTTCACCGAGCAGGTGTAGGTTATAAGCGATATTGCCGGCACAACCACCAAACTCACGGCGTAGACTCGGCACTAAGAAACACACGTTTAACATATGTACCTTATCCGGCATGATGTGATTTTTGAATTGATCATGGAACACCATGATGGTATCAAACGCCATCGACCCACAAATTAATGCACTCATTTCTCGCTCTCCCCTTGGTTTTTCCATACGACATCAAGCTGCTTGACCGCTTTAACATCATCGAGACGTCTAACCGGTAAGCTATACGGCGCCGCCTTCAACATAGCGCCATCGGTTTGCGCTTCTTGCAGAATCGTTGCCATCGTTTCGATAAAGTCATCCAAGGTTTCTTTTGCTTCGGTTTCAGTCGGTTCAATTAATAAACACTCGGCAATCAATAGCGGGAAATAAGTCGTCGGCGCGTGGAAGTCGTAGTCTAATAAACGCTTAGCAACGTCCATCGCGGTAACGTTTAGTTCCTTGGCTTGTTTCTTCAGCGTCAGAATGAATTCATGAGTGGCTCGACGATCTGGATACGCCGCCTCATAACCCACGTCCATCAAACGTTTGAGCATGTAATTGGCATTCAAGGTGGCAAATTCAGCCACTCGAGACATACCTTCACGGCCGAGCATTCTTGCGTAAATATAGGCGCGTAATAACACCCCGGCATTGCCGGCGAAAGCCGACATCCGACCAATGCTTTGCGGGTAATCATTTTCATCTAACAAGACGAACTGGCCATCTTTTTTACCGACCATCGGTACCGGTAAATAGGGTTTTAAACGTTCGCTAACACCGACTGGGCCAGCACCGGGGCCGCCACCACCGTGCGGTGTAGAGAAGGTTTTATGTAAATTCATATGAATCACGTCAAACCCCATGTCACCCGGTCGTACCTTGCCTAAAATAGCATTCAGGTTGGCTCCATCGTAATACAGCAAACCACCCGCCTTGTGCACCGTGTCGGCAATGTCTTTAATCTTGCGGTCAAACACACCTAATGTGCTTGGATTTGTCAGCATGATGCCGGCAGTTTGTGGGCCCACGGCTTCTTTCAGTGCCGCTAGGTCAACATCTCCATTTTTACCGGTAGGGATTTCACGCACCTTATAACCACACATCACCGCCGACGCTGGGTTTGTGCCATGCGCCGCATCCGGCACGAGGATTTCACAACGCTCGGTATCATTGCGTTGGTCGTGGTAGGCTTTGATCATCGCCACCCCAGCAAACTCACCCTGCGCACCCGCCGCTGGCGACAGCGACACGGCTTGCATACCGGTGACTTCTTTCAGCATGCTCTGTAATTCATACATACATTCCAAGAAACCTTGCCCATGTAGGCTTGGGCCTAATGGGTGGCGGCCGGTAAATTCGGCCAAGCTAGCTAAGGTATTACACGCACGCGGGTTATATTTCATGGTGCATGAACCCAGCGGGTAAAAATGCGTGTCGATCGAGAAGTTCTTCTGCGATAAACGTGTGTAGTGCCTCACCACTTGCATCTCTGATACTTCAGGCAGCGTGGGTTTGGTGGTTCTTAAGGCATCAGCAGGGAGTGATGATGCCGCGTCAGTATCACGAGGCAACTGCGCATGAGACGCGCGGCCTTGATGTGATTGCTCAAATATCAGCATGGATAGATTCTCGTTAATTTAATTTAGCTAGGGCAGCATCGTAATCTGGCTCATCGGCAACTTCTCGTACCAACTCTGCACTAATAACCATATTGTCTTCGTCAAGCACTAATAGCGCACGGCTAGTGATGCCTTTAAAGGGGCCATCTTCGATCAATACACCATAATCTTTGGCAAATTCACGCCCACGCATCATCGATAAGGTAACGATATTATCTAGGCCTTCAGCCTTACAAAAACGCCCCATCGCAAAGGGTAGATCAGCCGCGACGATCAAGATCACCGCATCGGGAAATTTCGCCGCGTGTTCGTTGAATTTTTTACTCGATAGCTGACAAACAGGGGTATCGAGGCTGGGCACGATACTGATCAGCTTTTTCTTACCCGCATAATCGGCCAATGACACATCGGCCAACGACTTGGTGGTTAAGTTAAAGTCGGGTGCCTGACTACCAACTGCCGGTAATTCACCATTGGTATGAAACTCTGTGCCTTTTAAAGTAATAGTTGCCATGATTCGTCCTTATTTATTGAGTAAAGCATCGAGGGTGCTCGCAAAACGCTCAATATCATCGAGCGTTCTGGTTTCCGTCGCACACACAAGAATGCAGTTCGTTAACGCCGAATAATCCAACGATAAATTGAAACCGCCTAAGATATCGTGGTTCCGCGCCAAATCATCAATCACTTGCTGCGCATCAGTATTAAGCTGCAACACACATTCGTGGAATGTTGCCCCATTGAACACCACGTCCACACCATCGATTTGCGCCAAACGCTGCACCAATGTTTGACAGTTTTTATGCGAGTTCAGCGCCACTTGCTTCAAACCTTCAGGCCCTAATAGCGACATATAAATACTCGCCGCAGTCACCAATAAACCTTGGTTGGTACAAATATTAGAGGTCGCTTTCGAGCGCCTAATATGCTGTTCACGCGCTTGCAAGGTGAGGGTGAAACCCTGTTTGCCGTCTAAATCGGTGGTGCGACCAATAATACGCCCCGGCATTTGCCGCACGTGTTTTTGCTTACAACACATAAAACCAAAATAAGGCCCACCCGATGCTAGCGGCGCACCTAGCGGCTGGCCTTCACCACACACAATATCAACCCCGATGTCAGCCCATTCACCCGGAGGTTTTAATAAAGCCATCGCCATCGGGTTAACGACCGCAATCGATAACATTTTATTGTCAGCCGCCCACGCGGTCATCGCGTCAACGTGATCCAAGGCACCAAAAAAGTTGGGCTGGGGAATCACTAAGGCGGCATAATCGTCACCAGCAAATTCAGCCAAGGCTTTCAGGTCTGTTTGTCCAGTAAGCGGATCAAACGGCACATCAATCAACTCGATGTCTTGATTTTTTACGATCGCATCGGTCACCTTACGGTAAATAGGGTTCACCGTGCTGGGCATTAGAATTTTGCGCGATTTCGACTTACGGTTTGCTCGTACCGCCATTAATACCGCTTCCGCTAGCGCCGAGGCTCCGTCATACAACGACGCATTCGACACGTCCATGCCCATCAGGCTGGCCATCATCGTTTGGAACTCATATAACAACTGCAAGGTGCCTTGTGATGCTTCCGCCTGATACGGTGTATACGCGCTATAGAACTCCCCACGGGTGGTGAGTTCCCAAACCGCGGCGGGAATATGGTGCTCGTAGGCACCCGCACCAAGGAAGCACAACGGCAAACCGTCTTGTGCGGCGCGTGCGTGTAATAAACGGCTCACTTCCATCTCGTTCATTCCCGATGGAATGGCGGTTAGCTCGGCGCAACGTAGATTCGCTGGAATTTCATCAAACAAGTCATCGATGCTGTCGGCACCAATCACCGACAACATTTGCTCAATATCTTGTTCGGAGTGTGGAATAAATGGCATCTTAGTCTCTACTCTTCGTCGATTGACTGCTGGTAAGCATCCGCGTCCATCAGCTCGTCTAACTCACTGGCGTCAACGGGCTGGATCACGAACAACCAACCATCGTCATACGGTGCTTCATTAACCGCTTCTGGGCCGTCTTCTAAAGAGTCATTAACCGCAATAATTTCACCGGACACGGGGCTGTAAATATCCGAGGCTGCTTTCACCGATTCAACGACGCTGCATTCATCGCCCTTACCAACATTTTGACCCACTTCAGGTAATTCAACAAACACCAAGTCGCCCAAAGCCTGTTGCGCGTGGTCAGTGATACCAACACGAATGGTTCCGTCGTTGTCTAATAAAGCCCACTCGTGGGATTCGACATATTTTCTATCATCAGGTGTATTTGACATAATCATTTCCTATTAAGTACCCAGCTAAGGGTATATATTTTAGTTGAGAGAACAAATTTTGTTCGACTCTGAGTTAAAGTTTAATTTGTACTGCGCCCTGCCGCACGAAACAAGGCTTCACTACGCTAGCATTCTTCAATTTCCCACGAATATCAATTTTGCACTGCTCGCCAATGGTTGCCGGTACTCGGGCCAAGGCGATAGAGCGTTCCATCGTCGGAGAATAACCACCACTGGTTATTTCACCCACCGAACCGTCTTCGAGCACCACTTGTTGATGCCCTCGCAACACACCTTTATCTTCTAATAATAGACCGACAAATTTATCATTGTTCGTTTGTTGCTTGATCGCCTCTAACGCGGTCTTACCAATAAAATTACGCTCTGTTGGCGACCAGCTAATCGTCCAAGCTAAACCCGACTCTAAAGGGTTTTTAGTTTCATCCATATCTTGGCCGTATAGGTTCATTCCCGCTTCCAACCTTAGGGTATCACGCGCTCCTAAACCACAAGGCTTAACCCCAACCTCGAGTAATTGTCGCCAAAAACCCTCTGCTTTATCTTCCGGCAACATAATTTCAAAACCATCTTCACCGGTATAGCCGGTTCTACCGACAAACCATTCGCCAAACCAACACGCGCTGAACGGTTTTATTTCTGCCGCCGACATGCCTAAGCGCTCGGGCAGAATAGGGCAAACTTTTTGCCTTGCTTTCGGGCCCTGCACCGCGATCATCGCCAAGTTGGGGCGTTCATCGATGCTCACCTCAAAAGACTCTGCCTGCTGCTCTATCCACGCTAGGTCTTTATCACGTGTTGACGCATTCACCACTAAACGATAGTTTTCATCATCTAGGAAATACACGATGAGATCGTCGATAATACCGGCATCTTCGTTCAACATGCAGCTATACAAGGCTTTACCTTGTCGTGTCAGCTTAGCCACGTCATTGGCTAATAAATACTGCAAAAATGGCTGCGCCTGCTGCCCACTCACATCAACAACGGTCATATGCGAGACATCGAACATCCCCACCGCACTTCGCACCTCGTGGTGTTCGTCGATCTGCGAACCATAATTAACCGGCATATCCCAGCCACCAAAATCAACCATCCGTGCGCCAAGCTCACGGTGGATATTATTTAATATTGTTTGTTTAGTCATATTTTTTCTCTTTAGCACAAAAAAAGGGCGGCGCGCAAAAGCTTCACGCGCCGCCCCTCTGTCCAAAACCTGAAAGTTTAAGAGCCCATTTTCTCGGCCCTCTTTCCTCTTCGGTGGGTGTTTAACCGCTCTCCAGAGCTAACTTGGCCACAGCAATAGTAGCCTCTCTTATGGTCCATTTGCCTGAGCGATTCCGGACGGATTGCGCCTTCGGCGTCGGCCTAACGCCGAGCTCTCCCAAAAGAGGTGAATTAGCTGGCCATTATACCCGATCCAAATTTTTTATCTATCTTTGAGAAAACACGGAGGAAAATACCGCCTTCGAGCATTATGCCGATAGCAGCAGCTAGAGTATTAGATGCTAAAATTCAAATTGCAGCTGATTATTTTTCGCGCTATGCTGGTTCACAAGTAATCACACATCTAGGGGGAAATTTATATGAAATTCGACCAACAGATCATCGATGAACTCAACATCTTGACCCAATTTGACTTATCCAATATTGAGCAAGGCATCAAAATCCATCACGACGCATCGGCCTCCACGATTGCCGCAGCTGAGCGTTTATTCAACAAAAAACTGATTGACCAAGTAGATGGCGGCTACCTCACACCGTTAGGCCGCACATCCGCCGAACACGCACAGTCTTTATCTAGCGTACTAAACGGCCTCTAGCTACTTAAAACCCATCGCATAACGGCAAATCTGTTTTTTCAGCAGCGGTAGTTTATTTAACAAACCCATACCGCTGCTTCTTATTAGCTGCACCGCCGTGGCATCGGCGGTAAATAAGCGTTTAAGAGCATCCATAACCCCCATCATGACGAGGTTATCAGCCTTGCGCTGGCGCTCATAGCGCTTCAACACTTGTTGGCTCGCAATATCGCGGCCTTTTTGTTGCGCCTGCAAAATGACCTCGGCGAGGCTCTGCGCATCTTTCAAGCCCAGATTCGCACCTTGTCCCGCTAGCGGGTGTATGCTGTGAATCGCATCGCCAATCAATACCACGCGCTGCTGACTATATTCGGTGGAAAACTGCATTTTCAACGGAAAAGCGGCCCGTGCACCCAGCAGTTCAAAATCGCCCAATTTCTGCTCGGAAGCCACTGATAATTCACGGCAAAACGCTTCATCGGACAAAGCCAATAATTCCTCGGATATCGCTGGCGTAGTCGACCAGACTATCGATATCAAACCATCACGTAAGGGCAGTAACGCTAACGGGCCCTCGGCCAAAAAGCGCTGCCAAGCGGTTTGCTGATGCGGCATTGCCGGTCGAACCGTCGCCACCACGGCGTGTTGTTGGTAATCCCAACCGTAATCCTCGATATGACTCAGCGCACGGACTTTAGAATGAGCGCCATCCGCGCCAACTAATAACTCCACCCTAATCTGCTGCGAACACAGCTGAATATCGACCCCCGCCTCATCACTGCTGAAATTCAGTAATTGAGTCGAAGTGAATAACTCACAATTCTCCAAGCTTCGCAGCTTATTCCATAAGGCTCGCACCGTAATGCGGTTTTCAACCACGCTGCCCATATCCACTTCACCGGCGTCGGCCGAGTCAATCAACAACTCACCACTGCCAAAGTGATCCCAAACAAACATTTTCTGCATCGGTTGCTGGCCGAGCTGTTGAATATCCGCCCACACCCCCAGCGATTTAAACAAACGCACCGAGCTCAGGGTTAACGCCGAAACGCGTAAATCATAATCCTCATCGGCCCACTGTTGACTCGGCTCCGCCGCATCAATCAACGCCACCGACACACCCTTATCGGCCAATAAACAAGCCAGCGTCGCGCCGACCATGCCACCACCAACAATAGCGACTTGATGTGTTGCACTCGTCATGACTCTCCCCTTAAGCGCGGTAAGCGTGCCGCCAAACCCATCGTTTGCTGAGCAAATTGGTTTTTCAAAATCGGCAGTTTATCCATTAGCAATAAACCACTATTACGCAGCGTACTGAGTGCCGCGTTATCACTAGAAAACAACTTAACCAGCTTATCGGTAAACCCTATCACTAACGATTGGTCTAATTGCCGCCGCTCTGCGTAGACAGCCAATACCTCATCGCTACCGATATCGCCCTGCGTCGATAACAATACATCCGCCAACGTCGCTGCGTCGCGCAGGCCTAAATTAAAACCCTGCCCCGCCACTGGGTGCAATTGATGCGCAGCATTGCCAATCAACACCACTCTCGCGGCAATATTATTTGCCACATAAGACAGGTTAAGCGGAAACGATTGGCGAGAGCCTAGCAAACTAAGTCCGCCCAGCCACTGGCCAAATCGTTGCTGTAAAATTTCGATAAATTCTTTTTCTGGCAGCTGTAGCAGCTGTTCCGCCCGAGCACTCGGCATCGTCCAAACCACCGAATAACTATCGTCAAAGTGCGGTAACATCGCAACCGGCCCCTCGGCGGTAAATCGTTCATAGGCCACATCGCGCACCTCCGATTCAACCCGCAACAGCGCGGTAATCGCCTGTTGCTGGTAGGACTGTTGTCGAAGATCAAAACAACCTTGCTCTCGCACTGTGGATGTGCCGCCGTCAGCCCCCACCAATAAGCGACAGGATAGCTGCTGCTCCTGCCCATTATGTCGCAAGGTTAATACCGTCTTAGCCGACTCCACTTGGTAGGCCAGCAGCTCTGCCGGACAAAACATATCGACCTCAGCACGACTTAAACTAGCGTCCACCGCCGCCTCTATTTTTTCCGCCGCCACCACGTACCCCAAGGCCTCCACTGCTTGCGACTCTGCTGAAAGCCGAGTTTTACCGAAGTGTCCCTTATCTGATACGTGAATATGTTTGATCGGCACCGCCGATTGCAGCAGGCTTGGCCATAGGTCTAATTGCTGCAATAAACAGCGGCTCCCCCATGACAGGGCAATCGCACGCTGAGCTGCCGCATCGCCTGGCTTGCTCGCCTGCGGCCGCGATTCAATAATCGCCACCCGCAACGAGGAGTGACTGAGCGCCAAGGCCAAACAGCCCCCGACCATGCCGCCGCCAACGATGACCACGTCATAATCAGCCGCCACGGCTATCCCGCATCAATTCTTCAATCGCGTCGACCTCTTTAACCACCGCTGCGGTTAATACTTCGCACCCCTGCTTGGTCACCACCACATCGTCTTCGATGCGGATTCCGATACCACGCCATTGAGCATCAACTTCGCTCGCATTCGGCTGAATATACAGCCCCGGCTCGACCGTCAATACCATACCCGGTTCCAGCAAACGCCATTCACCGTCTATTTTATAATCGCCCACATCGTGTACATCCAAGCCCAACCAATGCCCCGTACGGTGCATATAATAAGGTTTGTATGCCTCTTCTTTGATCAGCGTCGCGACCTTACCTTGCAAAATCCCCAGCTTAACTAAGCCCTGAGTCAACACGGCAACCGCCGCCTCGTGTGGGTCATTCCAATGATTACCGGGTTTTACTTGCTCGATAGCGGCGTACTGCGCGTCTAATACCAGCTGATACAAGGCCTTCTGCGACTCACTAAAAACCCCGTTAACCGGGAATGTTCGAGTAATATCGGCAGCATATTTATCCCATTCGCAACCCGCGTCAATCAGCAACAGGTCACCATCATTGAGCGGCGCATTATTCTGCGTGTAATGTAAAACACAGCCATTATCACCACCGCCGACAATCGCTGGATAAGCCTCAGATTGCGCACCATGACTCATGAAGTGGTATTTTATTTCCGCATCCACCTGATATTCAAACACACCCGGGCGGGTACACTGCATTGCCTTAGTATGCGCAGCCACCGATATCTTCGCCGCCTTCTTCATCAGCTTAATTTCTTCTGCCGATTTAATGAGCCGCATCTCATGCAATAGGTGGTCAGAAGAGATGAACTCCGCAGGGGCCGACACCCCAGTTCTTGATCGGCTACGCACTTCCTGCGACCAGTCCATTAACTGCTGATCAAAACTCGGTTGCGCCCCCATCGGGAAGTACAAACGGTTTTTATTTTCCAGCAAGCCCGGCAAAATATCGTCAATATCATCAATCGGGAAAGCGTCATCCGCCGCATACTGCTGCACCGCGCCTTCAAGGCCGGCGCTAGCACCCACCCATAAGGCCGTCGTTTCATCGTATTCACGACAAAATAGAATATACTCACCCTGCTCACGCCCCGGCACAAAGACGATAACCGCCTCTGGCTCGTCAAATCCGCTTAAATAATGAAAATCACTGTTTTGACGGAAAGCAAATTCGACATCGGCGTTACGCTGACACACTCCCGCACTGGCGATAACGGCAATATTACCGGCCCCAAGCATACGTAAAAATTGCTTCCGCCTGCGGGCAAACTCTTTTTGTTGTTTTAAGGCTTGTTGCACGAAACTACTCCTATCAAAACCTAGTGGACGGTTGCTTCAGTATTTTTAGCTTCCGCTGATAATTGCAGCTCATCCAACAACATGTGTACTGCGCTACGCACATATTCTTGCAGTTCGATAAACGCCTGCTCATCGGAGTCATCCGAGCCATCCGAGTCCAAACGAGATATTTCCATCAAGTCCCGTAACACGCCTCGGTTGTCATCACTCCATTCTTTATCATCACCGACACCCATATAAGCCACGCCATACAAAAAGCCTTGGCACCACTCACTCATCGCCAGCGCTCGCACGCCAATACGCTCATCATCATCCGGCAATAACAGGTCGAATAAGAACTCATCTGACTTTAATAACTCGAGAGTCCCATCGAACAAACCTATCAAGCTCTGTTTATCAGAATCGGTTAGCGCTTCAAGCTGCTCATCCGTATCAAAAACCGCCGTGATCCAACGATTAAAGTCCGCATCAAATTTAACACACAACATACCCGCCGCGAGCCCGTGCGTCTCTGACGCCCCCATTAACGCATCGCGCATTTCTAACATCGATTGCAAGTCATCGTAGTCGCCTAATCGTTTCACTCAGTACTCCAAGGTATTTATTAATAGCGCTATGCTATCATTCCGCGCGCTAACACCAAAATTTACCCACTAAATTAATATCACTATTGACCTAAATAACAATCACACCTACTATTAAAAAGTGACTACAGAACATAACCCAGAAATCGCCCTCCAGAATCTCGAGCAAAAGATAGATACGCTTGTGCATATCTGCCAACAGTTGCATGACGAGAACCTGCAACTTAAAAGTAAACAGAGCGAGTTATTACAACAGCGTAACGCTCTCTTAGAAAAGAACGATAAAGCCAAGTCTCGTGTTGAAGCGATGATCTCTCGACTCAAAGTAATGGAAATTTAGCCATGTCAGCACCCAATACTATTTCCGTCGTCATTTTAGATAAAGAGTACCGCGTGAGCTGCTCTGCTGAAGAGCGCAGCGACCTAGAGTGCGCAGCTCAGTTCTTAGACGAAAAAATGCACCTGATCAAACAGTCTGGGCGCATCGTTGGCCTCGACAGAATTGCGGTGATGGCTGGGCTCAACATCACTCACGAACTACTGGCAGAAAACCAAAAGAAAACCGGTATCAGCCTCAGCTTTAATGACAAAATCGATGCGCTACAAAATAAATTGGATTTTGCCATTAGCAGCTTCAGCAAATAGCCTTTTATAATGAAAAACCGAGCCTATATTCTTTAAAGTTTCTAAAAACGACTCATGTCTTATTTAGTTTAGGTATAAACTATCAATGCGTTCCCTGCGGCGTTCGAACTAAGGTGAAAAACCCTTGGACCTAATTACCCTACCGGGAAGACCGATCACTTTGTTGGTGTGCATGCTCTTTTTTAGAGAAGCCTAATACAGGTGTCAGACTCCCACTTGAACCTGCCGGTTCAAGGTAGAAACCTGAATGCGGCGCCAGCGGGGAACGTTTTTTTATGATGCAAAACAAACAAGCTTCACGATCTGCATTACGCCAGCGAAGACGGTTTATCCCCCCTGCCGATCGTAGACGTTTCAACTACGCCATCCAACAAGTCTTATTAAGCTCTGGGCTTTTACGCCGTAGCCAACATATCGCAGGCTACCTCGCTAACGATGGCGAACCCTGTATTGCTGGCTTTACTCAACGTTTCGAGCAAGGAAAGCAGTCTTATTACCTGCCCATCGTAAAGAAACAGCGACTTCTATTTGCCCGCTATCAAACCGGCGACGTACTGCTCAATAACCAATACCATATAGCTGAACCCGCTGCAGAAACCACCCTTCCCGCCAAATTCATCTCGGTCATATTAATGCCCTTGGTCGGATTTGATCACCAAGGAAACCGCATGGGCATGGGTGGCGGATTCTACGACCGCACCCTCAGCTTTATACGACACAAGCCATGCAAGCAGCGGCCCTTGCTCATCGGTATTGCTTACAGCCTTCAGTGTATCGATCACATCAACAAACGACCTTGGGATATCCCCTTGGATGCGGTCATTAACGAAAACGGCCTGTTGCTCTTTAGCAACAAAGCGATCGGGCTATTACGCAAGGCAAAATCAACCCAACAAATGAATTAAATTGATGCATTACTACACACAAGCGATATATCATGCCGTCCTAGCCCATAAAAACTCGAGTACCAGCTATTATGCAAGACGCCCTAAAAAAACAAGCCGCAGCTGCCGCTATTCAATACGTTAAAAACTCTCGCATCATAGGGGTGGGTACTGGCTCAACGGTTAATCACTTTATTGACTTACTCGCCCCGATAAAACATCAATTCGAAGGTGCCGTTTCAAGTTCCGAAGCGAGCACTGATCGTTTATTAGCGATGGGCATCCCCGTTCTAGACTTGAACGCCGTCGGTACACTCGATGTTTATGTTGACGGTGCCGATGAAATCAACTCAAACCTTGAGTTAATCAAAGGCGGCGGTGGCGCACTGACCCGCGAAAAAATCATTGCTGCGGCAAGCAAATCATTTATCTGTATTGCCGACCAAAGCAAACTCGTTCCCTACCTTGGCAAGTTCCCACTGCCCATCGAAGTCATCCCCATGGCAAGAAGTTATGTTGCCCGTGAAATCATCGCTCTAGGTGGCCAGCCGGTTTGGCGCGAAGGCTTCACCACTGATAACGGCAACATCATTCTAGACATTCAACAACTAGAAATACTCGAACCGCGCCAGCTCGAAAACCAGATTAATAATATTACTGGCGTGGTGACGACGGGGCTATTTGCTGAACGCTCTGCCGATGTGGTATTACTCGCCAGTAAAAGCGGCACTCAAACCCTATCACTAGAAAAACAATAGGCCATTTCTAACAGGCAAAAAAAAGGGACTAAAAGCCCCAAAGTTTTATTATTATTATTGTTTTTATAGCGCCAATTGTTTTACAACAAATGGCTTTCTCCTCTCCTTGTTGTGAAACTTATACTACTTAGTTTTCACATAAATGCAACAAAAAAACAAAAGAATAACAGTCGTTTGTTTTTCGACTACCAAGTTAACAACTTTGCTGGAGCAGTAAAGCGCATACAAACATACCAGCCCCACTAAATCACCGATTGAAATATACTTATGTCATTTAGGTATATTGCGTGATACTAAACGACATCAACTGCTATAGTTAGCTAACAATAAAAAATGCAGTGATGAGAAACCATGTGGATCCCAGATTGGCTTAACCATTATAAAAAAGAACAACTGAGTGGCGATATGATTGCAGGCGTCATCGTTGCCGTCGTCTTAGTTCCTCAGGCGATGGCTTACGGTATGCTCGCAGGCCTACCCGCCGAAACCGCCCTATATTCCTCGGTGCTGCCGCTTATCTTATACGCCGCTTTCGGTAGCAGCCGAACACTCGCCGTTGGCCCAGTTGGACTGATGTCACTGATGACCGGCGCCACCCTACTTGAGTTACCGATTAGCCAACCCGAGGAGATCATTGCTGCCGCCCACACACTCGCCTTACTCACCGGGCTCATTCTCTTATCAATGCGTCTGGCTAACCTTGGCTCTATCATCAATTTCCTTAGCCACCCTGTTATCTCTGGCTTTGTTAGTGCATCCGCGATTATTATTACCATTAGCCAACTGAAACATTTATTTGGCTTGGACATTCCTAGAGGTTTACCCACCTACGAAACGATCATCCTACTAAGCACAGAAATCAGTCATTTAAATATCGCCACCAGCATCATCGGCCTCAGTAGCTTGTTTATTTTATACGCCTTCAAACAGCCGCTAAGCCGAGCATTAGAGCGAACCTCACGCGGAGAACTAAGCCAGCAAATCATACCTAAAGCAGGCCCTCTGGTCGCCGTAAGCATCAGCACCCTTGCCGTATACTATTTAAATTTGAGCAACCAGCAGCAAGTAGCCATTATTGGTCATGTACCCGCAGGACTACCCACCCTTATTGTGCCAAATATTGAGCCTAGCTTATTAAAGGCCCTACTTCCCAACGCCATCATGATCGCACTGATTGGTTACTTAGAAAGTGTCTCTATCGCCAAATCGATGGCCAGTCAAAAGCGCCAAAAAATAAACTCTAATAAAGAACTCGTCGGCCTAGGCTTCGCCAACATGGCCTCAGCCATCAGTAGTGGCTACCCCGTTGCCGGCGGCTTCGGCCGCTCGATGGTCAATTTCACCTCAGGCGCGAACACCCCACTGGCCTCGATCATTAGCGCTTTACTCGTCGCCATATCCCTGGCCTGCCTAACCCCGCTGTTTTTCTTCCTGCCCAAGGCAGCACTAGCCGCCATTATCATCATTGCGGTTATTGCGCTAATCGATACCCATACGCTGAAACATGCCTGGGCTTATGATCGAGCCGACGCAATGTCCATGCTGGTCACCTTCGTGACAGTGCTGCTAGTTAACGTGGAAAGCGGCATTTTTGCAGGCATCATCATGTCAATTGGCTTATACCTACATAGGAGCAGCCAACCACATATTGCGATTGTAGGCCAATTAGGTGACAGCGAACACTACCGAAATATTGAGCGCTATAAGGTGCAGACCGAGCCCAATATTTTAGCGCTGCGGGTAGATGAGAACCTTTATTTTGCAAATACCAACTACCTAGAAGACACCATCATGCAGTTAGTCGCGGATAACAAGGAAATTGATCATGTCGTGCTGATCTGCAATTCGATTAGTTTTATTGATAGCAGCGCACTTGAATCATTAGATGTCATCCTCTATCACCTGCAAAAAGCCGATATACAGCTGCACTTAGCCGAAGTCAAAGGCCCCGTAATGGATAAGCTAAAAACAACCGCCTTTATTAAAAAAATTGGCCCCGACAATATCTTCATCAGCACCCATCAGGCCGTACAGCACTTAAAACAATAAGTGCTTACGCGCTTATAACTCCAATTCACTCAGGCATTTATTACGCCCCGTTTGTTTAGCTTTCAATAAGGCCTTATCAGCTCGCTCATAAACCAGATCAGGGTTATCATCCGCGGAAAACGTAGCGCAACCCGCAGACAGCGTGATAACGATCCGCTTACCTTTTGAACCAAACTTGCACGCCTCGATACTTTCTCGAAACTGATTCAGTCGTTTAATCGCATTATCCAAATCACTGCCAGCAAAAATAATGGCAAACTCTTCGCCACCGATTCGGCCAAAAAAATCACTGTCGCGTACTTTCTTATCAATTAACTGGCAAATAGTGCGTAAAACCTTATCCCCAACTGGGTGGCCAAAGGTATCATTAATATTTTTAAAGTGATCAACGTCCAGAATCGCCAACACTAACGACTCTTTATTTCGCTTCCAACGCTCAAACTCGATATCCATTCTTTCATCATAAGCCCGTCTATTAGCAATACCGGTCAGTGCATCTACAAAGGCCTGCTGATGGGCTTGATGCAAGGACGATTTAAGACCTAGCACCTCAGATTCCATTTTATTCAACTGCAGACTAATACGCTCCACGTGCTCCTCAGCTTGTAGCGCACGTTTACTTTCAATTTCGGAAAAATTCACCACAGTTTGGTTCAACTCACCGAGACGGTTGCTCAACAACGACTTCAACGCCGTCAAGCTGTCGGTTTCCAACACCGACTTTTGGATAGTATCTATTTGCCCACCCATCAGTTCGGTCAGCCGCCAACGATCCTTATGCGCCTCGCGATTATTTGTACTTTCCTGTTTAAGGTCGCTCGATAACTCGGTCAAACGGTGTACAACGGTTTCAATCAAGCCCGATAACTCGACGATAAACTCATCTTTCTTGCTAATTCGTTGCGCTAGGCCCTCAAGCATTTTCTGATAAAAATACTCTAAATCATTCAGGCTAGCGACCTTCTTAAGCTCTTTAATAAGTCCAACATAGTCGATATTTTTAGCCAACTCGATATCAGATTCAGCCAACCGCTCCAATTGCTGCAATAAACTTTGTTTTACCTCCGAAATAGAGCTGGCAGACGCTGACTGAGGTGCTTCTCGACAGGTATTTTTTAGCACTAAACTTGATAGTTGATTAACCAGCTTAGTGTAATCTTTTAGCGTTGCTGCTTGTTTCAAATCAGCCTGCAGTTCCTTGAGCTCCTCATGCAACTCGTCCGATACTTGTAACGCCGACAGCAAAACGTCCAATACTTCAGGTGCCATACCGGCTGCATCAGCCTGGTTAAAATAGCTAATAATAAGGTCTTTTAAATTCGTCAACTCATCAATGGGTGGCGATGTATTATCGGCTAAAGCTTTCGGTAGAGCCTTAATAGCCTTATCAATTTGCCGATGCTGGCCTTTCATTTCAGCAATAATAGCGATAAACACTCGGTACAGATCCTGCACATTATCGTTACCTTCTCGCTCAGCTTCATCCAGTGATTTAACTGCCCGTAAGTACTTATCTTTATAGTCCGTCATCAATTTTCCCTTATTAACTCAGTTAATTATAGCTACGTATTAACTTAATAATGCCTGCTGAATTTATCGTAGGCAAAAAAAAACCCATTAAATAATGGGCTTCTTCTGATTCTGCAAGGCAAGTAAATTGTTCTTGCAATATCCTTAATATTAACGCTTTGAGTACTGAGGGCGTTTTCTCGCTTTGTGCAAGCCAACTTTTTTACGTTCAACTTCACGTGAATCACGTGTTACAAACCCTGCTTTACGTAGTGCTGGACGAAGTTCGCCATCAAATTCCATTAATGCGCGAGTAATACCTAGTCTAATTGCACCCGCTTGACCTGAAGTACCACCACCTTTAACAGTGATTAAAAAGTCAAACGTCTCGGTTGCTTCTGCAGTCTCTAAAGGTTGACGAACGATCATACGATCAGTTTCGCGACCAAAATAAGCATCTAAAGGTGCATTATTGATTTTAATTTCGCCTTTACCAGGACGTGCAAAAACACGTGCAACTGAACTTTTACGACGACCGGTTCCATAATATTGGGTTTGTGCCATGATAATAAACTCTTGTTAAATATCTAACGTTTTAGGTT
>Ga0209081_1000316_pt1 | contig 29168 bp, 21 predicted proteins | sample GOMGulsemesocosm_4_FD_184636 | JGI IMG/M metagenome (GOLD analysis project Ga0209081, IMG submission 184636) | Methane-oxidizing microbial communities from mesocosms in the Gulf of Mexico - GOM15B Gulf of Mexico (SPAdes) (version 2) | ecosystem: Environmental > Aquatic > Marine > Cold seeps... | reverse complement strand
TATTTATATAAAAAAAGTTTATAAAAAAACAAGGTTCTTTCATAAACTTTTTAAGGTAAAGCTTAATAAATCATATCGTTAGTAATGTAAATTATACAGTACTAGTCTAGGGGGTTTCTAAAACGGTAGTACCTGTAAGATTTTAATGCAACACAATTAAAATAACCAGGAAACCACAATAAAAACAATATAAATTAAAAAGTTAAAACAAAAACAATAAGAAAAATAACACCTTTATATTTACACTTTCTAAACTTATGTAAACATAGGACGGATAAAACTAATCAATTCTGTATATATCGTCTATCTTTGACACTTTTATACTTTTCAGATTACCACAATAGTTTACCATCTTTAATATCAAATTTTTATCCATGTACCCTTTTGCCTTCCTGTAATAATAAAAACTGCCGTTACTTTCTTTTATTCTGATTTTGAGACTGTTTCTCCTTTTGCATAATTCTAACGCTATTTTCTAATTCTGCCGCCTTAACTGGGTTTACTTCTCGTAAAGCGGCTAAACAAGCTTTAGAAATGCTTAGAGCATTATGATACTGAACTTCAGTATCATTTATTTCAAGTAATATAGAATTTAGAGCTTCTTCTCTGCCTTCAATTCGATCCAGTAATTTTTCAGAAACATCCCTATTCTCTTTAAGCAAATCATCACGAATGACTATATCTTGTCGCTGTTTATTATTCATAAACTTCTGCAATTGATTTTTAACGAAATCACTTTCTACAAGCTGCTGTGTTTTTTGTAATTCGGTTTCAGCGTTCGCAACCAATTTATTTTCTTTCTCTTTTTTGTTCATTATCTTTCTCCTGTGTATCTAATTGTGATATCACAGAAATACGCTATTACAAGGGATATAAATAAATTAGTTAACAATAGGCCCAAGCCTTTTCTTTACAATGATAAAAAATATGCTCTTCTAGGGATATGAGTTTAAAACTAAAATTAAGACATAAAGTTAATATGCAAGATGATGTTCGGCAACCCGAACTCTTGTATTTTCTACGCAAATAAAAATCGGGTTCCCCAATTTTAAGGACTAAAAAAAATAAAGAAACAGTTAAGTTTCCGCATTGGCATTTGGATAACTTATCAAGATAAAAGGAATTATCATGGACGATAAAAAAAGAAAAAATAGCAGAAGAAAAAGTATCAATATCAGACTGGATGATGCGATATTTGAAGAGCTTCAAGAGCTAAAAAAGCTCGGTAAATTTAAAACATGGGAAATGTTAATTTTATTTTTCCTGAACGAAAATAAAAGTTTTAAAAAAGTTTATATCGATCAAAACGGCCATTCGTTAAAAGTATTAAAACATCTCAGTAAATACTCAAATAATTTAAACCAGCTTGCCCGCAAAGCGCATGAAAATAATTGTATTGAATTAGATGAAGTAAATAAAATGCGTGAGTTTTTTACGCAAGGCGTAAAAGCTAGAAATTATTTTAGTAAAAAAGTTATTTCAAATTACGATAAAAGAAGTAAATAAAAATGGCTGTCTTTAGAAACCTTCACAACGGCATGAGTTTAAGAGATATAAGAAATGTAATACGTTACAACAGTAACGATAAAAAAGGCTTAAATAACGCTGAAAACCCCCGTCTTATAGATGTAATATCAAACATTGGTTATTGCTTAAATGTTAGTGATAAACATGAGTACAAACAACTCACCGATAATTTTATAAATATTATAGATAGCAATTTTCAGTATAGGAAAAATCAACGACAAAAATATTTATATGAACATTCAATGATCTCCTTTGATCACGAAGATGATGCAAAATTGGGCATGAAAAAAGCGACCGAATTAGCCATAGAAATGTATAAAGAATATGACTCTAACTTTGACGATACTCCTTATATTATCTTCCCTCAAGTTGACTCACAAAAGCTTCATTACCATATAATTAAAGGCTTTCATGATGAAGACGGCAACTATAATAAACAAGCTGATTTTAAGCTTAAAATGAATGCGGCTGCACAGAAGATTGAACGAACATATGGTTTAAAATTGACGGGGAAAAATGATCCCAAAAATTACATTTGGAAAACTTCAAAAAATGGTAAAAAGACAAAAAAATACTTTCCTAAATCTAATAAAAATGATGAGAAAACGGCTAAAAACAAGGCTCTAGATTTACAAATAAAAATTGATGAAAACGGAAACATTGAGTATTTCAAAAAAATAAATAAGAGCATTGAAAATCTTCATGCCAAAATAAAGCAATTAAATGATGCTAAGAACATCATAAAAGCTAAAGAAGCTGACGAGATTTTAAAAAGAAAAAATGAAATATCGAATCTTGAAAAACCTATCAAATATGGTTTTTTTCAAAAGCTTTTAACTAATGACGAAGATTTAGATAAAATTGAAATCAGCTCTAAAATCAAAAAAAACAGCAGTGAAATAGCTCAAATTAAAGTGAATATAAAACCCAAGATTTTAAATATCAATCAGAAAAACGCAGTAATAAACAGTTCATTAAACAATCAAAATAAAAAGCTAAAAAAGATTAATAAATTAATTTCTGATGATATTAATTTAATTGATAGTCAGAAGTCTAAAAATGATAAATCAAGCACTTTTAGAGACGTTATTAATAATGCTTATCGTAGTTCAGAAACTGCTGAAATATTCTTAAAAACGCTTAATGATAATAATATTGAAGCAGCAATTTCTTTTAGAGAAAACGGTCAAGGTGGTATTTCATTTAACGCTTTAAACAGCGATATTTCACTCGCTGGGGGAAAAGTAAATTCAAATTTAACTTTCGGCAAAATCAAAAAAAACGACTCTGACTTATTCAATATATTATCTGGTATTGATACACTTGACGAAATCGCTTTTGACAATAAAAATACGATTAATCATGTTTTAATCGTTGATGAAATTAATAATCATTATAATCAAAAAATTAATGCTGATGGCTCAATGTCAATTTTCTTTAGTAAGAAAAACAGTGATAAATATCCGCATAATTTCAACTTAAAAATTAATGCCGATAAAAACAAAATTTCATTTGGTCAAAACAGCAACAAACACGATTTAAAACTTGCCTATGCTCTTGCAAAACGATCAGGCTGGACAGGTGCAAAATCCGACAATAAAGAGCTGGTAGAGCGTTCTATGGCCATTGCTTATTCAGAAAACAAAGATGGTTTATTCTTTTTCACAACAAACGAATCAACGCTTGAATTATCAAAATTAAAAGAAATTATTGGCGATGATTTATTGTCAAAAGACAATTTAATTAAACTTTATGACAATGACATAATTTGTAAAAAAGATAAAAAGGAAACATTAGTTTTTATTAAGCAACAATTGCTAAGTCATAGGGAAGATTTAACAGTGATTAACTCACTCTTAGATAGTGGTAACTCTTTAAAATATTGTTTAAAAGCTACTGAAAAAATTAAAAAAGAGCATGATGTTGAAGCGCAAAACAGGAAAAAGGTTATGTCTGAAAATGAACAAATTTTTAAAGAAAAATCAAAAATAAAAACTGAAAAAACGACTACTAATAAATCAGCTACTAAGTACAAAATAGCAAATAAAAGGACTTAAAAATTAATAACAATATCGTTAATGATATTTAGTAAATTCGCTTTTGCATTAACAGATGCTAAAAGAGTAAATTGTAAGAATTGTGTTGAGCAGCTACAACTTGATCTGACAGTCGCAAAATCCACCACAGCGGTCGTCACATAATTATATCGACATGATTTCAAAGGCGAATTTCTGACATAAATCATTCTAAAAATGCAATACTTTTTCTAATGCAGGACTAATTAAATCATCAAAATAAAGGAACAATCCTTATTTAGCATTTTTTTCTTATGTTATTTAATTAAAAAATTTAAACGTTGAACTATTCGGTTGTTCAATATCTTCAAGCTCATTTATTTTCAGCTTCATTGGTATTTGAGTAGATACACCACTAAAAATACAAACTCCTGTGGGAAGTGTAGGTATTGATTCTTCAGTGATTTTATCTATGTAAGATACTGCCTTTGAAATTGCATTTAAATCACGTTCATTCACCAACCTATGAATAAAATAATTGTGAGCCTGAGATGTTATTGTGTTTGATATATCATTTGGTCTTTGGCTAGATATTGTTAGAAAAACACCAAATTTCCTTCCTTCTTTAATGATCTCTTCAAACGTTTCCAAACGATGATCTTTCCAGCTTTCTGTTTCTCGAAATGATTCGTTTGAAAGAATATTATGAGCTTCATCTATTATGATATTTAATGATGTATTTTCATCTCTACGATGCTTTTTATCATCATATACCATTTTAGATACAAGCAAAGGGATCAACTTTTTGGTATCAATATTAACTTTATCCAAGCTAATAACAACAAAGTTTGTTCCTTGCCAAAAATTATTATTATCTGAAAAATCTAATATTTTAGTTAAGCTTTCTTTCTTAGATCTTAACTTACTTATTACAGGAGCTATATGCTCATTCATTGCTCTACTTGAAATAATATCGTCTATCAATTGCACATAAAGCAACTTAATAAAATCATCAAGCTTGTTATTACTAAATTTAAATTTGTTTATTTCATTAAATATTTTAGTGTCTGGAATATGGTGACTATCAGGGGAGCTAATATAGGCTCTATTTATAGGCTTATACATGACCGTATTCAGACTATTATTATATTCGAGATCAATATCTAAGTCGTCAACGTCCAAAATAGAATGAAAGTAATCCATGATTGTAGAGTATTTAACTTTATCAGATATAGTTAAAGATCTTCTTAGTATTCTAATGAGAATTGCACGAATGTAACTATTTTTATCATTACTGTTGTTACATCGTTTATATTTGTCTAATGTTCTTTTTAAAAATGGTTTTTGTGTTTTCTCTGTTGCCTCAGAGATAATGGAGATTATTTCTAAATCTAGTATGCCATCACCATACAGAGGAATTTTACTACCGCTGTTATCCCTAGTAGTCAGGTCATAAACATATTTACGTTTTGTAATACATGATGTTTTTTTATATTCCCCGTTAAAATCAAATAATACAAACTTACAGTTACTTTTAAACTTATCTAATGACATAGCTTTTTCAAGAGTTGAATAGGCATGCTTATAGATTGATGTAAGAGTATTAGACTTCCCACTACCAGTATTACCAAAAATAGCTAAATGCGTATTTAATAAGCCATTAATGGGTAATGATATTTTAATATTATCAGAATGTGTCTCAGCTATAGCGATAGATTGATCGGCTGTAGAATTGCCAATGTTATGAATTAATTTAATCTTATCAGCAGTTAGAACATATGCTTCATTACCTATCAAGGGAAGTTCATTTGCACCACCGACAAACTCATTTTTTCTATTAATAAATCCAGAAAGCGATACAGTTAAAAAACGTTGATAAGAGATTGTAGACTCATTTGTTGAATAGTCTTTAATCTTGTCCGCTATTACTTTTTCACCTTCGATTTTGCCAACTAGACTAGTAAACCCTTTGCGTATTTCAATAAAACCACCTACAGATACATTTTTGATAATCGTTCCATCGTAAAAAAGATCAGATAAATTTTTATTTTTATCAACCCTAATAGAAATAATCCGCCCTTGAACTTCACAGACTTCTCCTACCTTTAATACTGATTCAATCACCTGATTATTCAAGATTATCCCTTATCTATAAGTAGCAACTTAAAGCTTCATTGAATTGCTTAAATCTAATTTCTTGATTAGCTTCTGGTACTATTACATCGACATTATTATATGGAGAAAATGTTGCTAATAATTTTGTAGCTACTCCTGAATCAAAAGCAAAAATCATCAACTTTAATGTTGAATTTCTTAATGCTCTTCTTGTTAAATCTAAAATATGCTCATCTGTAAACGAAAAACCAAATGCAATTAAAGTAGTTTGTTCTTTATCGAGTTCATTAGAGTAGAGGCGCATGAGATCATAATATGTATGATTTAACAAAACGGTTTTGAATTTCTCTTTTCTTGGAAAAATTAAATTATAACTACTAAGAATTGTTTTCTTAACGTCTAACTCTACATCATCATGTAGAACTTTAGTTTCAACGTTATAAATAATCTTATGCTCTTGTAACTCATCACCACTATCTGACCCCCAAGATAAAGAACCATGCATCTTAATTAGATTAATTACAGGCAACTCTACTTTATAGTCATAAACTTCACTAGATTCATAAAAGACACGACTAAAGCTTCGTGTATCAAATTCAGTTTTTCCTGTTAACGAAGAACGGGTTTGAAAGCCATCATTAAGGATAAGACCCTTTCTTTTTAAAGCCGCTTTTTCAATAAACAAATCATAGTTAGTGGTAAAAATATTAACTTTTTTAGGTAAAAGTTGAGTTTTTCTTTTAAGTAACATTGTCTCTAGGTTTTCGACCAATATCTCATACTCAGACAAAACCCCCCTCACATTTTGGAGTAGGGACGGAGGAGGTGGAGGTGGTGGTGGTGGTGGTGAAATTTTATGTGCTTGAGGTTGTACAATGGGTACAAATACTTCCTGAGCAGTATGTCCTACTTTGGGAAAAGCTTGTTGAGTTTGTTCACTTGTTAAAAGTTGTGGAACAGGACTAAAAAAATCATTAATCATGCAGTTAGATGGATCTTGCACTTTCTTTATAAAATCATATTCCATAAGACAGGCATCATCATATAACCCTTTGTCATACAACCCTTGTAAATCTGATTCGATACTTCCAACAACTATAATAGCTGGATTAGATGCACCTGCACCCAATATAATATTTACGTTTGAAGATTGAAAAACTCGCTCCATATATTCTACGAAAGAGTCTGATTTTGGTTGGAATTGTATACATGAAGCCATAAAAATATCCTTATATCTCAGATTGTTATATTAACATTATTTAAATATTTTTCAATAATCAAAAAACTACCTTCTACTTTGTAGATACCTTTAACCTGTAATAGCAAAGTGAATTTTGTCAGTAATACTGGAGAGGTTATAATTGAGCTTAAAGCAATTATAAGTGACGAATTGCAATAAAAAGACCACCATTAAGTGCTAATCAAGCTTCACATTATCAATACAAAAAATAATATTAATACATCTTACCCAATAGAATCATTGTGTCTTCAAGGTGGCATCAGTTAGCGTTCTGAGATGGACTCCCACAGGTAGTAAGAGCGTTATCAAACCCGACAGAACATCACCGTGACTGCCTCCTGAGCCACCAAAAGGTCACTCAGAGAAGACATTAGCCTCATTTTTTTTGCCATATATTTTCTAGAGCATTATTCTAGCCATTTTAATAGGATTATTTTATTAAGACACATCTACCAGTAGAGTATCTCAAATTATGCTAATTACTTTGTATTTTCATAAGCCTAATTATTAAAATTTTCAAGTGATATCTAGCTAGTTACAAAAATAATAACTTTTAAGGTATCTAATGCTTTGATCTTATGTGATATTAATAAAATAATGATAGTGGAATAGCTATTACTGAAACGTATCCATAATGTACTGTTTTAAATTACTCAAAAATTAAATGGAAATTGATCAATGAAAAAAATAATTGAACTAAAATATAGTTTTCCCGATGCCGAAAATTACAGGCGTAGAGAATTCAAAGAGGTTTTCAATAAAAATTTTGTCGCAGATCATTATATTACAGAGATTCTTAAGCCTGAAGTCTCGTTTCTCATGGGTGAAAAAGGAGCTGGAAAAACTGCATACGCAGTATATTTGAGTAATAACCGAGTTGAAAATAATGTTTGTGATCTTAAATTTATTCGGGAAACTGAATATCAAAAATTTGTTTCTTTGAAAAAAGAAAAGCATTTAGACTTGTCTGACTATACAAATATATGGCGTGTCATCTTGCTTTTGATGTTATCTAAGCAAATAGCTGAAAAGGAAAGTGGTTTAATTCCTAAGTTTATAAAATTTAGAGATTTAAATTCAGCAATTGATGAATATTATTTACATGCTTTTAGTCCAGAAATTATTCATGCTATGCAGTTTGTACAGGAATCGAAAATAGCAGCAGAATTTTTAAGTAAACACGCTAAAGCATCAGGGGAGCAAAAAGAAAGCTTAACGTTCACTGATAGTAGGTTTCAAACAAATTTATTGTATATTCAAAAAAGTTTCGAAAAAGCTCTTTCTGAGTTAAAACTATCAAATAACCATACTCTATTCATTGATGGTATAGATATTCGTCCTGATGGTATACCTTACACAGAGTATCTAGATTGCGTTAAAGGATTAGCCAATGCGATTTGGCAATTAAACAATGATTTTTTCCCTAGTATTAGAGACTCAAAAGGACGACTAAAAGTTGTACTACTTGTTCGCCCTGATATTTTTTCTTCTATAGGCCTTCAAAATCAAAATACTAAATTAAGATCTAACTCTGTATATCTTGATTGGAGAACTTCGTATGCTAATTATGAAACTTCAGCTCTATTTAAAATGACAGATCAACTTTTATTTAATCAACAAGATAATCAAGACAAATTAAAATTAGGTATGTTGGGTGATACATGGAAGCATTATTTTCCTTATTCAACAGAAAGAGGTGATAAAGACTTTAATAATGATTCTTCGTTTATCGGTTTTTTACGATATTCATTTTATCGCCCTAGAGACATCATAATGATGCTTGAATTTTTAAAAGATAATGCTGTTGAGCGTTTAGAAAATAATAAAATTAGTTATACATTTGAAGATTTTGATAGCGCTGATTTTAAAAGGAAATTATCGGATCATTTATTAGGGGAAATAAAGGATCAAATTTCATTTTACTACACTGATGATGATTATGAATTGTTCTTAAAATTTTTCGAGTTTCTCAACGGAAACACTCGGTTTACGTATAGTGAATACCTTACCTCACATGCAGAGCTGCTTGCCTTTATTAAAACAACAGATAAGTCAGTTCCAAATTTTATGGGTACGGCTAATCAATTCCTTCAATTTCTTTATGAATTAAATGTACTTTGCTATGTAGAAAATGTTGAGAATCATAAGCCATTATTTCATTGGAGCTTTAGAGATAGAAGTTTCTCTAATTTTACCCCTAAAGTAAAAGAGGACGTTCGATATGAGATTTTTTATGGTCTAACCAGAGCTGTAAATACAGGGAAAAAAAGAATAAAAACAAACCCTAGAAGAAGGAAAGCTAAGATTTGATTTTTATCAATATAGAATCTAATCCGATATGCCTAATTAGCTGTAATAGCTAACTTTTCGAATGTGATAAAAGTTAGCGTTATGAAGTTAAATATGACAGGCAGTTCAATGAGCTTATTGCTGTCTGTCAAATGAAGTTTGAACAGTACCTGCTACATTTAAGAATCGCATATAATAGCCTGCTTACCCACTTTAAACTCCAGCACTATCTAAGTATTTATCACATTCCAGACTGACGTATTCAGGAATAAGGTCAAATTGAGTTGGATCAAGCTGGCATATATACTCATTTTCAATGTGATATGTCTCGTTGATAAATTTTTGTATAACAGAGTTATCAACATCTACATCAAATAACCTGAATACCTGTAATTTTTCATAGCCATTAGAGCAATTAGCATATAACTCCTTCACAGCGGTTAAATCTTTCAGGCGTTCAAGAATAGTATTGTAATTAAATTCGGGAATTTTTCCTACAATACTAGCTCCTCCTAAATCAAACTTACCTTGTTCAAGTTCTGGATGACCGTCCTCTCCTATCGGTTCACGTTTATCTAGTGGTTTATCCCTTAAATGGAATAAATTTGACAGCACTTGGTATGCATCTTCTCTATCATCCAATATTTCGTAGTTTCTTCTAAGATATATCAGTTTTAAAATGACATCACAGTCTTTGCTCAAAATGCCATTACATATTTGAGTAAACGTTTGTATGTCATTTTTTGAAATTGGTAGCTCTGAGACAACACCTTGACTATATCTAAGATAGGAAGCACTTACTTGATTATCAAACTGTCTTGATACTGCTTTAACTGTATCTATGATAGGTTCGACATCGTGTGTAAGCATCAACACAGTATCGCCTTTCAAACAATTTTTTGACTTCCTTCGAAATAACATTTCCAAAATGGCATATTTCTTATTCTTATCGAAAGATGATATAGGGTCATCCAATACAATTAAATCTGGTTTTTTAGCCAAGCATTCATACATAAATAGTACAATTGCAAAAGCATTTCGCTCTCCGAAACTAAGGTGCTGATCCCCTCCACTTACCGACTCATCATAATCTATATGCCAAAGCTTTAACTGACACTTATCATCTTCTCCTGCAATCTGCACAGCGTACTTGTAACCAGCATATGATAAGAAATTATTGATATCAGCTTGATGCTTTTCTATCAACTTTTGCATTGAAGCACGCTGAATACCGATTTTTCCTTGTAGCTTACCTGCTTGTTCAATAACTTGATCTATAGAGGTATTTATAGGATTTATTGCTTCTTGGGTTTTTACTGAATCCAGAATAGTAAAAAATTGAAGATCTAGCTTATATTTATCTAGCTTAGTATTAACTTTTTCACCTTGTTTAAAATCAAACCCTTTTAACGACTTTAACTGACCTAATTTTTCTAGAATAGTATCAATCTGAGTTTTGATTGAAGCCAGAAACTGTTCGTGTTCCTTTTCCAGACCATCAGCTAATGAAGTTATTTTAGCCAGTTTGTCCCTTGTATCTTTTGAAAAATAATCTCCCAGTCTTCCTATAATATCAATAATTCCGACCAGATTTTTGATCACTGTCTTATCGTATTCTTGGCCTACTTGCTTTATTTTTTCCTTTTTATCTTCAGTGTCAGTTGAGCAAAACGGACAACAAGCAGATAACAATGAAAACTCTTTCACACCTTTAGTTTGCCAATCAATCCAACTCACGTTATTTGGACTACGAATAAAAGATTGATAAACCTCTAAACCTGCTGGTATATGTTCAATTTTATTACCGCTAGCTAGCCCCTTCATACCTGTTGAAGCTTTAGATATGCCAGTTTTTGTCAGCTTGAAAGCTGATCCCAGTTCATTCAAATTAGCTATTAAAGTATCAAGCTCAACATTGTCAGTAAATAGCACCTTAATCTCTTTAACAATAACTTCTATTTCTTGCTCTATGGCTTTATATGTATCTGTTCGAATAAATATATCAAAACTGTTACTTACAAGTTCATCTGACTGAAATGTAAACTGACTGACATAAGCTTCGTTAAAACACATAACATTACCAATGTCTTCAGAACATTGAATTTGTGGTATTAAGGACTCAGGATTTTCCTTCCTCAGTTTAAATGGCATAAGATCTGCTAGTTTTTCATTATCCCCACAATACATAATCGCTTTAGCAATTGTACTTTTACCTGTTCCGTTTGGAGCAAATTTTATATTAAGTTTATTCTTGTTTATATCCAAAAGAGCTTTATCAATATTGTTGCAATTATTAATTTCTATATGCATTACTATTCCCTGTTACATTTAGGTGTTTAATAACATTACATAACCTCTGTGGGTAAGCAATTTCTTTAATAGCAAAAAAAGTATCTTTTTGATCTGTAACATAAATGATTAATATCAAATCACTATAAATTTAATTTTTTCTTCCTTTCCCCTGGTTTTCTTTTGTTCATACTTGTCTCTATCCAATCACCATCACGTAGTCTAAAAATAGTAAAATCATAATCACCTGCTTTTTCGGGAGCACTAATTTCAACAGGATATTGATATTTAAAATCAGCAGCATTATTAAGCGTTCTGATCTTATTCTTAATTGAGCGTCTTTGCTCTTTTCTGCACTGGTTAGTCGATACCCCCAAAAACTCGACTAAAAAATAAAAATTTGCTCTATAAGGGTAAAACGCTTTGGTTTGAATATGTAATTTAATTGATGAGACTTTCTTATATGCCATCAATGCTTCAAGCTCGATATTAACTGGCTTTTCATCTAAAAACTGTCTAGCAATGAGTTTTCTATATAGCTGACTTATCGTTACATTTATCCGACCATTGGCACACGTTATATTATGAATAAACGGGTGCGTGATCCCCTCAATTGCCTCAATTACTTTCGACATTGATGTTTTTACCCAGCTAAAAAGAGAGTGTTGTGATTTAAAATTTTGTAAGAAAACATCAAAATTTTCGATAATTTTATCGTTGCTCATATTTGCTTGTGCAAGAATACCGAGCACCAATTTCATTTGAAATGGTGTTAAATTTTCTGGGTAAAGTAAGGCTTGTTCTTCAGAATTATTGATTACGCAAGCTCGTGGTAATCTTAAAAAAAGTTGTTTTGATAGCATATATTTCCTCCTAATTTGATTATGCTATCTCGTGAGGAAAAATATAATTTATGATTAAGCTATTGAATATGGTTAAAAACATGCTAACAATGATTATATCTCGCTGCATCGAGATTTTCCGAAATTAAGAACTTTCCAGAGTTCTTTTTTTCGTTCTAAAATCAGTTAACCATTAAAAAAACAAATTGCAAGACGAGCAAGCCTTATTACACCCACCCACCATATTGCACACACTGCCAATTATTGCACACACCCCATACGCTGTATAACACACGCCACTAACACACCCCCTTATATACTAGAGCTAATTAATAATAAAATTATGATAAAATCTAATTTAATATAACCAAGATTATAGCAATACGTCTTACTGAGCTTTTTTATCAAGATCCTATCACTAGCCTATAATTTTCTTAAAACGGGCTAAAACAGATATTTGAGATGCTAATACGGTGGGTATTTGACTAGATGAAGGAATAAGAGATTAAAAGCAATGAAAAATCAGAGATTTTTCTGTTTCTGGTAAAGACTTTATAAATTATGCGTCTTGCATTAAGTCCCAAAATTCACTATCAAGTTTCTTAATTTCAATAACTTTTTCTATTTGCATCCCCAAATTAAAATCATAAATATATCGTGCCAATTGCTGACCATCGATCAAAACTAATGCAGTAGTACCATTAAGGTTATTAGCGTATTCGTGAGCACCTTTCGAATAAGATGAAGTGGTAATAAATACCCCTTTGTTCGACTGTGCAACAGCCAATGCACCAACAAACTTTTGTATTTCATCTCTGCCTACGGTATTACCTATACCATAACGTTTTGCTTGAATATGAATTCGCCCTAAACCCAGTAAATCTTCTTTAATAATTCCATCAATCCCACCATCATTCGATGCTTGAGTGACTTGACCAGCATTTTTTACTTGTCCACCGTAGCCCATCCGTTCAAGTAGAGAAACGACAAGATGCTCAAAATCTCGTGGAGATTTACGCAGCACAGTTTCTAAAATTTCATCGTAAATAGATTTTTTAATTTCATCGAATGACTCAGAAAATAACTGTAATGGTGTTTTATCTTCATCTTGTAGATCAGAGATATCATCAGCGACTTGAGGTTTAGATTTTCGCTTAGTATTAGCTTTATATAGAAAAGCCTGAGCATCTTCACGTTCAAGTACGGCACGACCAGCATCATTAATTTGATAAATGCCACGTTTAGGTTTGTCGATATACTCGGCTAAACTTAAAAAACTCATCGCCCAAGAAATACGATCCAAAAACACTGGTCCATTACCCGATTCATACATTTTTTCAGTCTCTTCATCAGAAAGTTTAAAATGTAACGTCATTGGTTTTACTAGCTCTTTTAACTTCTTAGCTTCACCATCAAGTAAAGTCGTTAATGCCACAAATCGTATTTCGTTATGCTTGGGAATAGTCATTCTTTTACCTATGCGACATTGCGCTTAAAGTTTTCAGCTTGTTCAAAAATCTCTTTATACACTTCATCACGATCAATCGGTGGGTAACCCCATTCATCCAGTAAGATAATTAAACTAAATTGAAGATCTGCCTTAATATCTTCTCGTTTGTTCCAATCAGTATATTTAGCTTTATCATCAATTATTTTTTTAACCTCTTTGGCGAGATCCAGCAATTTATCTTCTGGGTAAGTAAAGTCATACTTATGGGCAAGTGAGATCAGAATGTCGTAAAATGCTTTTTCTTCAAAATCTATCCCCATCTCACTAAACGAAGACATTTCTTCACGAAGATCGTTATACAGGCTGATAATCTCATCTGAAAAATCGGTAATCACTTCAGAGCGAAGTACATCTTTCTCTTCACGCTCATTATATTTTTCAACCAGCATATTCATCTTTTTAGAGAAATCTACGCCCTTAACTTTATTGGTCTTTTTAAACTCTCCAATGGCTTTGGCAAGCATCTGCTGAAGTAGTTGAAGTTTAGTATTAGGCTGTTTAATTACTTCTAATTTTGCAAGATAATCTGGATCGAATATATTAATTTCACCATCACTATCTTCACCAAGTTTAAATATCTCCTCAACACCATCACTAAGAAGTGCATCTTTAACCAAATCACGAACCTTACGATTCATTTGATCAACATCAGGCGCACCACCTGTGGTAATTTTAAAAACAATGGTACGAACCGCTAAATAATAATGAATTTTATCTTTATGATCTTGAGTTAATTCGTTACTACCCACGCAAATATCATAAGCAGATTTAAGGCGTTTGGTTAAGTCCATAAATGTTTTTTCAAACTTTTTGGTTCTTAACGCAAAATCCGCAGAAGCATTTAAGCGCTGTAATTGCTCTAATGGAGAACCTTTATAATAAAGGTTTGAATCAAATTGGTGGTATAAACCATCCAATAAACTCAGGTGATCTTTCACCACAATTACTGATTGTTTAATATCTTCAATGTCTTGCTTTTGGCCGCCCGTATATTGAGAAAGGGCTAGGTTCATTTGTTTCTTAATGCCGATATAATCAACTACCAAGCCATTTTCTTTTCCTTCAAACTTACGATTTACTCTTGAGATAGTTTGAATTAAGCTATGTTTTTGCAGTGGCTTATCAATATAGATAGTATCGAGGAACGGTACATCAAAACCTGTTAACCACATATCTACTACAATAGCAATTTTGAAGTTAGATTTACCATTTTTAAACTGACGATCTAACTCTTTACGATGCTCTTTATTACCAAGTTTATCCCACATTGCTTTTTCATCGTCTTTGTTACGAGTCATAATCATTCTAACTCGCTCCATCGGTTTAACTTTTTTCTTATCGCCCTCTGATAACGTTGCACCATCTTCACATATTTTTACTTCATCCCATTCAGGGCGAAGCTCAATAAGCTCTTTATAAAATTGATAAGCAATTTCTCGGCTACTACAGACAAACATTGCTTTGCCTTTTTGAGTAGTACCTTCTTCTACACGATTATCATAATGTTCAACAAAGTCATTTGCTATAGCACTTATACGATCAGGATCGCCCAGTATGGTAGACATACTCGCCATTGCTGTTTTACTTTTATCTATTTGATATTCATTTGTACCAGCGTCTTCACAGTCTTTATAATACTTTTCAACGAGATCAAGTTGCTTACCATCAAGTAAAACTTTTGCCGCTCGGCCTTCATAAATAATTGGAACGGTAATTTCATCATAAACCGATTCAGTCATTGTGTAGCTGTCTATAACTGCACCAAAAACATCGAGTGTTGCGTCAATCGGTGTACCTGTAAAACCAACATAAGTAGCATTAGGTAAAGAGTCATGCAGGTATTTAGCAAAACCATAAGTCTTTTTAACACCATCTTCAGTGACAGTAATTTTTTGCTCTAAATTTATTTGGCTTCGATGCGCTTCATCAGAGATACAAATAACATTGGTACGTTCAGTCAGTAGTGCTAATTCTTCGGTAAATTTATGAATGGTCGTAAGGAATACACCGCCACTTTTACGGCCTTTAAGATGTTCACGCAGCTCAGTTCGACTCTCAACACTGATAATGTTTTGATCACCCACATAAGCTTTTGCATTAGTAAATGTGCCAGCAAGTTGATCATCTAAATCGGTACGATCAGTAATAAGGATAATGGTCGGGCTGCCTAGTCCTATATCTTTCATTAACAAGCGAGTTAAAAACAGCATAGTAAAACTTTTACCACAGCCCGTTGCACCAAAATACGTACCACCTTTACCATCACGTAAGCCATTATCATTAACCAAGTTACCTTGCTTATCAATAAGCTTCATATGCTGTTTTATATTGGTAAATAGTTTAGTCGCTGCGTAATACTGAGGGTAACGGCAAACAATTTTTTCTTGTTTACTTGAAGTGTCAGGCACGTAAATAAAATGACGAATTACATCAGTTAAACGCTGTTTATTAAACAAACCGCTGATCATAGTAAAGAGTGAATCAATGCCATCTTTATCCAGTTTCTCTTCACCAGTCACTTTGCGCCAAGAGTAATAAAACTCATAGGGGGCAAAGAAAGACCCCATCTTGTTATTTACCCCATCACTGATCACACACAAAGCGTTGTATTTGAATAGATCAGGGATATCTCGATCATAACGAGTGGTAATTTGTTCGTATGCACTGAATAGTGTTGCTTCTTCTCGAATGGCACTTTTAAACTCAAACACTACAAGCGGCAAACCATTTACATACAGTATCCCATCAGGAATACGCAGCTCATAGCCCTGTATTTCCATCTGATTAACGATACGGTAGATGTTATTATCACCGCTAGGCAGGTATTTTGGACTAGCCTCAGCAACACCTTGCAATTCTTTCATTACTATCGGCAATGACTGTTTAACATTGTCATAGTCAATTAGCTGAATATATAAGTCTTTTTGATTGGCATCTTCACGCTTTAGCAAAAAACCATCAGCGACAAACTTCATAATGGCTTTGTTAGTATCGTACAAATCAGATGCGGGGAGATATTCCAGCTTATGAATCACCGTTTCAATCTCATTATCCGTGATTAAATCAACTTGATAACGTTTTGCTAGAAATTCACGAAGATCGGACTTAATTAGCACATCCTCTGGTACTCGCTCGATAGCTTCACCACGACAATGTGGGTAACCTTCTTTCCCTAGCAGTTCAATAATGGCGTGTTCAAGTCTTTCTTCCGTGAATTTCATCAAATTATACCTTCGACATTTTTTGCAAAATAATATTCAACAGTTTTATTAAAACCTTATTTTCTTTAACTAAAATTTCGCTACTATTAATAAGTTTATTAAATGGTACTCTTTTGATCGTATCTTTATTTGGATTCAAAATTTTTATATCTTCTATCAATCCCTTACTAAGATTTGCTTGAGCTCCACCAATTGCATTTCTCACTATTTGTTGATAGTTAAACCGTAAATAATAAAAAAGATAACCCGAATCACTAATATCATTACATTGCATAGAGCAGCAAGCTTGATTAGTAGCAGCCTCCACACGTAAATACCCGACTTGTCCCTTAGTTTTTCCATCACCATACATAGCCATTAAGACAGCATCTTTCGGGAAAACTTTTGCAGAACTCTCCTTTAAACCTAAATTTGAAATATATTCTTCTGTATCGGTTATAACACAATTTGCAACTTCACCAGTCTTAAGCCAAGGGACATCATTTGAGTTCCAATATTCCTTCACATCACGCTTTGGAGTGCCTCCAGTTCGCATTACCTTACTGTAATTTTTAATAGTAACGGAATCCCATATTATAGGTATCTCACGTTCTAATTCATCACAGTACATCATTTCTCCACCGAAAGACTTGTATGGTTTACCTTCTAGCTCAGGCTTACCAATAGAGACAACATATTCTTTGGGACTAGGAAACTCAAAATCGACAAACCACTCTTTATAGATGGCTTGTGCAGCAGACTCTAATTTTTCAGTTCTTTGTTTATTAAGTGCAAGACGGTCATTTATAACATTATATTCACGTACAATTTCCCGTTGTTCATCTATGGAAATAATAGGCAATTCAACCTCACAGAAATTAGCCCAACTAAACCCCCCTCGAACACTGCTATCCGTCATAAACCAAGCTTTACGATCAAACTCTGAACGTCTACACCACATCATCAAATAACTAGGCAGTAGTACCTCTGTATCTTTCACTTCAAAAACCACATATGCAGGTGAAACGATTATGGGGGCTTCGCTTTGTAATATTGATATAGGAAGCACTTCATCACGACCAACGTGCATTGGATTAAAAGCGAATTGATTATTTTTAACGACTCTATACTTACTTAAATCTGTGCCATTAATATTGGCAACTGATGGCATAAAGTGTTTGTTGATGTTTATCCCTTTTAGGTCGGAGATAGAGTCATCTATATTTTTTAATTTAATTTGGGTGACGTAATCACCGATACGTTTATAGTGTGATCTCATATCCCAACTCTTTAAATACAGATAGAAGTTCTTTTTTTGATTTAGTTTCTTGCTTTAATAAATCAGAAAAGTCATCTCGAATTAGACTCATTTTTTCATCAAAATCAATGTCGTCATCCCTGTTCTTAAACTCAATATACCTACTTGGTACAAGAGAGTAGTCCTTTGCTGCAATCTCTTCTATTGTCGCAGAATAACAAAACTCAACTATATCTTGGTATTCAGACTCTGCTCTTACCTCTTGCCAAGTATGTAATTTTTCGGCTATTTCAGATATTTTATCAGTTGAAAATTGAACAAACTTTTTCTCAAATGCTTCTCCGTGTTTACGTAAATCCATAAATAGCACTTCATTTTCTCTAGAACGGTAGTGACGAATTAAATCTTCATGTGGAACTTTACGTGCTTTTTTATTTTTATTAATGATCCACATAGTGACGCTAATATCTGTCGTGTAGAACATCTTCATTGGTAAAATAATAATTGCTTCTATTAGACCATTTTCAACTAATTCTTTACGGATATCTTTTTCATCCCCAGATAAAGCACCGTTAGCAAGAATGAAACCTGCAACACCATCTTCAGAGAGCTTAGATACCATATGCAGAATCCAGGCATAATTGGCATTACTTGCTGATGGTGTTTCATAGCCATCCCAACGATGATCATCGGTTAATTCATCTATAGCACGCCAATCTTTTTGGTTAAACGGAGGGTTAGCCATAATAAAATCAGCTTTTAGCGTTTCGTGCTGATCAAAAGAAAAAGTATCTTTTGCTTTAATTCCTAAATTTCCTGTAATACCACGAATAGCTAAATTCATCTTTGCTAATTTATGCGTTGGAGGTGTGGCTTCTTGTCCATAAATAGATATATCTTTGGTATTACCTTGATGTTGTTCAATAAACTTCATTGATTGAACAAACATACCGCCCGAGCCGCAACACGGATCATATATTTTACCTTTGTACGGTTCTATTAACTCCGCAATTAAATTAACAATACTTTTAGGTGTATAGAATTCTCCTTTCCCTTTACCTTCTGCAATCGCAAATTTAGAAAGGAAATACTCATAAACCCGTCCAACGAGATCTTCGTGTGGGTTGGATAAAGTATCAATATTATTAATTACATCTACTAGTGCTGATAGCTTACTTGTATCAAACTCTAATTGTGAAAAATAATTCTTGGGTAATGCACCTTGTAACGCTTTGTTCATTTTTTCAATAGAGCTTAAAGCGCTATCCACCTTTAGTGCAATATCTTCTTGTTTAGAATTCTGCTGAACAAAGCTCCAACGACTTTCAGGTGATAAATAGAACACGTTATCTTTCGTGTACGCTGGCACCATATCAATATGCTTTTCAAGTCCAGTATCAATCAGTTTTTGTCTTTGCTTTTCAAAAGTATCACTGATGAACTTTAAGAAAATTAGGCTCAATACAATATGTTTATATTCTGAAGGTTCAACACTACCACGTAGCTTATTTGCCGCATCCCAAAGTGTTTCTTCAAATGATTTTTCTTTCTTTTTCGCTGCTGCTTTTTTAGGTGATGGTTTAGCCACTGAGTTACATCCTATAAAATTCTATTTTAGTAAATTCACACTGATGAATTAATAGGCCATACAATACCAAAAAAGGATTGATTCTTATATTAAAAAAAGGAGTAAACAAGTATTAATTTCATCAACTTGATCAAAAACAAGCTTTAAAATTTAGCTACTACGAATTGAAATAACGCCTAGGTTTAAGGATAAAACAATAGTTATATTTTCAATCACTTGGCAAAAATAGAATAAATGGTACGACATAAGTAACCCCTAACAAAAGGAGTGCTTATGAAAAAGCCTAGAACGAGTGCAGGACGCACTACAGCAAAAACAGAACAACAAAGCCAAATACTTGATAGATTGTTCGACTACTTCTCAAAACCAAAAGGTGAGAAGCCTAGTTCAGATAGTGATATTGAGGTGAGCTTTTACCGTTCAAGCCTTAATGCTTTACCCCATAATTACCACGATAATGAGTACAACGGTGTAAATATTATTATGCTACTTCAAGCACAAGCAGATAACGCCACTAAAGTACCTATTTACTCAACTTTCAAACAAGCTTCTGACTTGCTTGAACAACATAAAGATCAACTCCCCCCTAAATCCGAAACATTTGACCCAGAAAAACCACTTAAAGGAATAACACTTGATGCTCAAGTAGTTAAATACCTAGAAACATATAAAAAAGATGGTAAAGCTATCAGTAAAAATTCTTTTGAAAAAAATACTGAAGGAATGTCATTTACTGAAATGCGTGAAAAAGGTTATCAAAAAAGAAAGGGGTTAAAGCCCTATAAAGTTTTCCCTATCGAAAAAATAAAGCACTTATTACCAGAGTCATTTATTGAAGAGCGTGATTATTTTGCACGACAAGAAGAGCTTGAAAATAAAAAAATGTCACCAGAAATGGAAGATATTGAGTTTGTAGAAAAAGCACAGTTAATCATTGACGCTATGGGCGTGCCAGTGATTGAAAAAAACCAAGATCGTGCTTTCTATTCGCCAAAAGACGACTGTATCACTATCCCACCAAGGAAAAAGTTTATATCAGATAAAGCATATTACGCTGTAATTTTGCACGAATTATCGCACAGTACGGGGCATCCTAGCAGGCTTAACAGAAAACTATCGAACCCATTTAATTCAATAGGTTATGCTACAGAAGAGCTTATTGCTGAGACGAGTACAATGTTTATGTGTTTAGATGAAGGACTTGAAACTTTCAATTCACACGCAAGTTATTTAGAGGGCTGGGCAAGTAACTTTAAAGATAAGAAAAAAGCGTTATTAAGCATTTGCAAACAAGCCAGAACAGCACAGGAATACATTAGCCATAAAGTGCTAAAACACAAATTAGACCTATCTACTGCACTCGTTTATAAAGTACCTGAACAATTAGATTTTGAATTAAAGTTAGAGGATAAACACGCTGATGCATTAAGCGATTACATTGTTCAAAGTGCAAATAATCACAGCCCTCTTATACCGTTAAAACACCAAAAAATAATCGGTTATAACGAGATTAAAGGTGGGGTTGACGTTTTTACCCCAGATAAAAAAGTGTCACTTACTGGTGTATCAGGTTCTATTGTTAAACGAGAATTAGATAATTTAAAATTATTACAGTCGATTATTCTTGATGTTTCTTTAGATAATGATGAAGAAAAACCAGCCAAAAACAAATTAAAATCATCACGCTTATCAATGTAAAATAAACTTATTTTCCCCAGAAACACAAAAAGCCCAACAGGGCTTTTTTGCACGAAAAAATAGTTTCCAATATAGTTAAAGTGGAATTAGATTTCTATAATCATATTAATTAAAATATTCACTGATAGTAGATAACGGACAGTAAATATTAGTTGCTTTTTGTACCCCATCGCTATCTTCTCGAACTAATACACCGCCATCTATAGCATGAAAAACATTGTCAAAGCCCCACGGTGTAAAAAACATACAATCTGATTCTTGAATATTTTTATTTTTTATAGAGATATAAGTTATTTTAGCGTCTTCATTTTGAATAAATTCGTCCATCAGTAAGCTGCCATATCCCTGCCCACGATGCTTTTTAGAAATAAACAAACACGAAAGGATACTAGCGTGTTCATTTAACTTCCCGACAGCATAACCTACGATAACTCCATCTACAATTAGCTCAAATGTGTACATAACCATTCGATAATATCCCTGAACACCTTCAGTTTCTCGATTATGCTGTTTCTCCTTTTCAAGCTCAGTCTTTGCATTGTTGATTAGTTGACTCTCTGTATATGAACGATCTTTAAAATCCAGATCATATTTAGCGATATATTTTGTTGCTAGTGGTATTCCAATTGTAGTTTTAATGTTTATTATTTTTTGTTTTTGCATAATTTTTACCTTTTTAGTTGTGCAGAATGATCTGCTTTTAGTTATTTTCTTAATATGTATTCAGTAAAGTTATATCTGTCTTATTGCCATATATTCAATTCTAATTCACAGCTAGAATCTAAACCTTTCACTCTCATCCCTAGAGCTAAAATACTGTTCATAAACAATTGGTAAATGAAGAAATCTTTCTTAAACATGTACTTTGTAAGTTCATTGAGATCCTCCTCTTGATCAGCATAAGGCGCTAACATATCGACAAACTCCATAAAATTTTGAGGTAAGATACACTTTGTTTCCGATGGATATTGGTTGTAGATTTTTTTAAACTTTTCAAACGTTTTTTCATTAATATTCATAAAATCACCTGTTAGTTGTGCAACATCCTTGTTGCGTTGAGTTCCTGTTATAGTTGAACGATTTGTACACCATTATGCTTCATCTCTTCAAGTTGATAAGAACACTCAAAATCTTCAATTATCGAATGAACTAATTTTTTCAAGTATTTGTCTTTAATCTTTTTCGCTATTTTTTTAGCAAATGAAATATCTTTATCAGCTAAAACCTCAATAAGCCCAAACAGCATGATTTTGTCTTTTTCAATCAAACAAAAACCTGTTTTTGAAAGCCTTTTTACATCTTTAGATTGAACACACGCAAAACCGTTCTTTTCATTTGAGATCGACATGAAATCTATCTTTTCTTTAGATAATCGTAATAAATACTCCCTTAATTCACCTTGATGAAATAAGGTCTCGATTAGTGTCATATGCTTAGGGTGTTGGTTTACTAAGTTGTTATATATATCTACAGTTTCCATATTGTTATCCTCTTTAGTGGTTGGTTTGTTGTAAGTTGTTAAACATATTTAATACCGTTTCAAAAAAACGGGTTGTGCATTGAAGTGTTCTAATCAGCAAACTAAAATGAAGTTTTGCATCAATATACTCTTCCGTAAGGTCAGCAAGAATATGCTCAAGATCATTAACTTCTTCCGTGAACTCATTTATTAAATATTCAAGTCGTGATACCCCTAGGCACTCATTTAATAAGAGCAGCTCTAGTGTTTCTTTCATCTCTTCTCTGCGATGTAGCAACAGGTCAAGATCTACGAAAAACCGTACTGATGTCGCCAATAAGTGGCGATCACTCTCGAAATTTTCACACTCTTTTACCATCTCATTCATAATTCCTAATACGCACATAATTATTTCTCCTCTGTTTTTGTGGGTAATTTTTGGTTCTTATTTTTTTTCATCTTTTTTTCATTTATCATTTTTGATTCCCAATAAAATTAACTAAGTAATGTATTAATACTGCCGTAAACATCGACCTCTTTAACGAACGTCCAGCGAGTTCCACGTTTCATATTTTTGTATTGTTCTTTTTTATAAAACCTTTCTGCTCTCAGGTTTCTAAAGTGGGGAATGCGATGTGTAATTTTTCTTTGACTATTACCATCACTGCTTTGCTTTTCCTTGAATGAGCGAATAGTGACTGCTTTATAACTTCCTTTTGATTTGTTCTTAGGTAGGGAAATAGAAGAAGATGGATAGCCTTTCTCTAATTTATCGCCGTTTGTGGCACTGTGATAAACACATAGAGCAAGTGCAATTTTGGTTTGTGCTTCAAGCATTTTAGTTCCGCCATTTGCCAGCGGATTTTCAAAGTTCTTTTTAAAGCAATCATTCAACGTAGCTAAAGGAGTAAAATTAGTATTTATCACGCCATTAGTGCTTTCATAATGAATACAGATACCTATCGCATCATTCTCAGATTCATAAGACACTAGGTCTTGTAACTTAATATTTTCTTCGCCATATAGGGCTATAAACTCTCTACGTGCCATAATGGTAACAAGGCAACTTTTAAGTGTTATCCCGTTGATAACTGTATTTTCAGGAAAGCTCATTGCAAATGATTTAAACGGTGGTGAAACATTAAAATCATCTTCAAAGTTTAATTTTGCTCCATATAAATAATTAACCAGTCCCTTAGTTTCTAAGAAAATGACAGGCGATCCACTTTCTCTCCATTGCAGTTCATGGCAAAGTAACTTGCAATGATCTCCTTCCCAAACATCTGAGGTTGAGTTACTCAATATTAAGTCTTTCATGACTTTTACATATGTGGGAAAGCCGACAGTTTTTTTACCAAAAATACCTTTTAAGACAGCTCTTCCTGACGCATTGCTTTTAAATATTTCTTGCTGATCACGGTATAACGATGTGTATTTCATAATATTTTCCTTATTTTTAGGGTGCAAAAATCCCCACCCAACGGGCGTAATTTTTTTAATGATTGTTTGTGTTATTTAAAAATTAAGTTCAGACGAACTGGGGCTGCACTATGGAAAGTGCATTAAATATAAGGAATGGAATATGTTGTTAGCGGATTTTAGACGCAGTAAAGCCTCACCAATGAAATACATGGGTGATAAGGTTCGATTGTGATGTGGTGTAGATTTTTTAGACATATAACTTTTCCTCTAATTAAACCGCCAATTAGATGAAGTTGTTACTTATATTTCAGTGCATCAAGCTAGAATAAATAGTATAAAAAACACGATAGCAACACCGATACATTTTAGTATCCAATGCGCTAACTCTTAATAGTATTACAGGCCAAAAATTAGCGAGTGTTACCAAATCAAAGTTAGATCTATTTTGTGTTAATTAAAAAACTCTAAACTTAATACTCCTTTTATTAATAAGTACATTAATTCATCTTTCTAAAAAGTAACCCTTCTTGGGTTTACTCTAATTGCGAACTTTGTTCGCTATCTGGCGGCTAATCACAGAAAAGCTATAAAAAACTTAAACGCAGATTAACCATAATGTGGGCTTTATAACCCCTAACCTTGTACTAAATTGACTCCGTAGATGTATCGTTTTTACATGATAACATAAAAATGATATCACCGTCAATATATTTATTTTTTATTATTTGACAAAGCCACACTTGTCTGAAATTGATTTAGATTATTCTTTATTTTTTATTGACCATTAATGCCTTTTTCGTCAACTATTACACACCACCTGTTCTGCGTTTAATTTCAGTCAACGGTTTATCTAGCATTTCTACAGCATCATCTAGGGATTCCATTCTCACACCGTGTATATATGCATTGTGTTGCCATAACACAAAACGTTGCTTATACATTTCAACAGTCCTATTTGCTCTTTCTAGCTCAACTTCTAGGCTCTCAACTTGATTTTGCCAATACTCTATATTGCTATTTATTGGCTGAACTTCAGCATTTTTATTCTCACGCAAGTATTGCTTACGAGCAGTGTACGCCTCCTGAATTGCCTTATATCCCGACAATGCTTGCCGAGTAACATTATCAAGTTCAAGCATTACCATGATGTCTTCACAAAGAAGAGGCCACGTTAGTTTGCCTTTCCATGTTTCTATTAAGTGTAAAATTTCAGGAATATTTTCGGCTGTAATTACTATTTTAGGCATGACTAAAGCTCCATTAATTCAAATATATCATCTTCAAATCCGAGTACATCGGGTGACTCAACTTCTGTATCTAAGCCTTTATTTCTCAACATTTCCTTAACAGGGGATGGATCATATTCATCAGGGATTCTTACCACAGTACCGTCAGGTGTATTTTCATTTTCAAGGATACTAATTTTTGTGCGTAAGTGAGTTAATCGCCAATGATGATTACTCACCCAGCGATCAGCTCCAAATGTACCCATTTCATGATATTCCATCGCCTTATCAAATTGAGATTTAACTTCTTCCTCTCGCTTTTTGAGTAATTCTAATGAGTCACTAAACCCTTTGATACAAACTAGTTCCTTGCACGTTTCACAGTCACCACTACGTTGACAAGGTGACATGGCATAATCATGCTCACATACCCCTAATTCAGTTACTATTGCAGAGCCTTCTAAATTCTTACCTATATCTTGAAAAGTAACTGGAATTCGATGCCTAATTTTTTCTAGTACACCTGCATTTTCAGGAATCATTAAACCTGCCACTTCCTCAGATTTTTGATCTTCCGTTCGGTGATCGTATTTTTTGTTGTCCCCAACTTTAGCTCGACCAGCCCAGTTAGCCAAAGTAAGCTCATCCATCCCTCCACTTTCAGCCATTGTACTGAGCCAGTGACGAGCACGGTGAGTAGTTAACTCTATGGGTTCACCACTTTTTAAACTAAATTCGTACTTGGCCCATAAGGTGCGATCTCCTTTCGATTCTTTCTGAACGAAACGATCATTTATGTGATTAACAGTGGGGATACAAAATGAAAAACCTCGTGGATTAAAGTCAACATGAAACTCATTTTCACGATGTAATAATAATGCTTCGGAAACCTTTACATGTCCGTTCTTATCAGCATAAGGCCACTTAGGAAACTTATTAATGTACTTACCATACTCAAACTCACCAAGCGATCTGTAGGTGATTGAACCATCATTTTCCGCAAGTATTTGTTTCAACCATTTTACCGATACAGAAGTAAACTTTGTTAATTTAGTTGATAACGCAGCATTAAACTGCTCAACCGACAATGACTTATCAACAGAGAATTCTTTTGGCGTGATACATCCACTATGTACCATAAATTGTTCAGGGAATTCTTCCGCAAACTTAGCCGCATTGCGAGCAGGCTCACTAATACGTTTTAGACGTTCAACTGCCTCTATAACGGTATCTTGCATTACTGTTGGAACCCACTTTATCCCAGCTTTACCTTTTTTAGCTGGCACCCAGCGTATACCAAGTTTTAGATCTCCTGCTCTGTCTTCTTCCCAAACCAAGCAGTCTACAGGTAGTACCGTTTGCTCTGAACCTCGTGAAGGCGCTGTCATTAACAGTGCGTAAATTGCAGTGAAGTATTCAGCTTCAATGCCTAATTCTGGAGCCTTACTAAATACCTCAGCAACAAGCATCATTTCTTCAGTGGTTGGTAATTTATCTGAACGATGCTCTTTACCTTTTTCATCAAGCGTAATAGTTAAATCTTTGTTTTTCTCATAAGGGTTAGACCACTCTGGTAAACTAGGTGTAATAAAGTCATCACGACAAAACTTTAATATCAACTCCATTTGATAGCCTGCTTTGTTTCTTGCCGTGGCATCTGGAAGCTGGCGATGAAAGACTTCATCAAGCCTTTCCAGTACAGTGCCATCAAGTAATAATATATCGGCTTTATCCGTTGCTAAAATTAATGCTTCTTCAAGTACCCGAATGGCTTCCATATGCCGCTGTAAATTTGATACTGGATTATCTGTGTATGAGTTCTTGATGTATGCCTTGGCAAAGTCTAAAAATGGGTCTGAAATAGGCTCATAGTGATATGAATTTGATGGCTTTAAATTAGTCGAGAAGCGTGCTATTACTTTTCTTTTCCCTTTAAGGGTATCCCATTTATTTTCTTGCCAGCTATCAGAGCCGAACATTGTTAAATGAGTACGACAGCTATTAATAAACTCATTGAGGTTTTGTTCACCTGTTAGTTCAACTTTTGCTTTAAATCTAATTACATTGCTTGTCATAATTATTGCGCCTCTGGCTCTTGCTTCATATCAGCACAAGCCTGCACAACCCATTCAACAGCAAGTATTAGTGTGTCTTTGGTCGAGGCATACTGCTCACTCTTAGTTGCCTTTAGGCGTGCATCTTTCTCTAAGTAGAGACTATTCAAGAACTTTTCATGGGGTGCATCAAGGAGAGGTCTAAACTTTTCACATACATAGCAGGCTTCATAGCCTTTTATGCAAAAATCATTTGTGCCACAAGCACCAACAACTTCATTATCTTTATTGGGTATTCGTGCCGATGGATCATCGCCACGTTCTCCATCTGCCACATTAAGAATGATTTCACCTTTAAAAGCTTTGGCAAAAGGAGCTAATTGTTTACCAATGGCCTTATCAATGTAGGTTACTGTGTCAGCCGTATTTTCCGTATAAACTATAACGTTCTGGGTATCTGACTGATCTAGCGCTTCAGCAATAATAAATGCACTAACCCCTTTACGACCAAGATTTGTTCCACGAGTTCGGCGAAATCGTCTAGCAGAAAGCTGAATAATATCACCAGTACGTTCACTTATGGCTTCGTTTAACAAGTTAACTTGTCTCATAAAGCCATCTCTGAACTGGTTCGTTGATAAGTGTAATATGTCAGAACTTAAGATTTGATCTAACAAAATAATATCGTCATTATCCTTAAACATTTTTTCAGCACTAACCCAGTCAATAAAAAGCGGTGTTAAATCCTTTTGATTTTGACTAAGTTTGCCTTCCCAGATCTCACTTAATTTTTTATGCTCATTTTCGACTAGATTAAGAAGCGTAAGATATAGGTCTTCCGTAACAGCTAACCGCTTAAAAGCTTCTCGAAACCCAATTCCTCTTTGTTTTGCTCTTGGAATATTGAGATAGAAATTAACAGCATGCGTTTTAGAGCACTTTTCTTTTATAAGATCTTTTGCCTTTAATTGACGCAACTGTACAGCTCTCCTTGCTGTAGCCTGCAAAGTAACTAGATAGCTATAACATGCTAGGGAAATTAGATCTTCAGCAAATAAGCGAATCAACTCAGAGGCAATCGTTATTTGTTCATTCTGAGTTAATGCTCCTGTGTAAGGGCAACGATTAGCTATAGCAACTCCTTTCAGATTACCAGACAATCGCATACCTTCTAACACCCTAACCACTTGACTATCAATACCACTGTAACCATAGTCATGCCAACTGATTAGAAAGCCACGAAGTGCTCCTAAATACCACTCATGCTCGTCATCGAGCATAGCTCGCCAGTTTCTAATCACAAATTCATCAATAGACAAACATCCAGTATCACGAACCATTCGTTGAAACCTGTGATACATATTTAAAGTATGCTTGGCAGAAGACTCTTCTGCATAGCGTGCTAATGATTTTCTAAATCCAGAATGAGTATTATC
>Ga0209081_1000315_pt1 | contig 29224 bp, 26 predicted proteins | sample GOMGulsemesocosm_4_FD_184636 | JGI IMG/M metagenome (GOLD analysis project Ga0209081, IMG submission 184636) | Methane-oxidizing microbial communities from mesocosms in the Gulf of Mexico - GOM15B Gulf of Mexico (SPAdes) (version 2) | ecosystem: Environmental > Aquatic > Marine > Cold seeps... | reverse complement strand
TGCAAGCGTCGTTATTTCTCGCTCATAAAGCGCATTACATAGCTCTGCAAAATCATTATTTTGCTTATTGTCTTGCCAAAGAGATGACTGTGTCATGAGATGTTAGAAATCAATAACTTACTAAATAATTGTTTATAATCATACTTGATTACGATAAAAAGATAAAATGTCTTATAAAAAAACCGAGCTGGAGGGCTCGGTTTTTTGTCTTTATCTTTTTAAATAGTGACTATTCTATTTAAATATTTTTAATGCACTTGGTCAGTTGAGATCAACCCGACAAGCTTGTCACTAGATATTATTGACCTTTAATTTCAGACAAGCCATTGTATATAGCTTTATTGCCTAAAAATTCTTCAATGCGTAATAATTGGTTATATTTTGCTACGCGATCTGATCGGCATAAAGAACCAGTTTTGATTTGACCAGCAGCAGTTCCTACTGCTAAATCAGCAATCGTTGCATCTTCTGTTTCACCACTACGATGAGAAATTACAGCCGTATAACCTGCATCTTTCGCCATTTTAATGGCCGCTAACGTTTCAGTTAAAGAACCAATTTGATTAAACTTAATTAAGATAGAGTTGGCAACACCCGTATCAATACCACGTTTGAATATTTTAGTATTCGTAACAAATAAATCATCACCAACAATTTGTACTTTATCGCCTAAAAGATCCGTTTGGTATTTAAAGCCATCCCAGTCTGATTCGTCTAAACCATCTTCAATAGATACAATCGGGTATTCTTTACAAAGCTCACCTAAGAAATCTGAAAACTCGTTTGACGTAAATTGCTTGCCTTCACCTTTAAGGTCATAAATACCTTTGCCGTTATTACCCGCAGCATCATAAAATTCAGAGGCAGCACAATCCATCGCTAAAGTAATGTCAGTACCTAAGCTATAACCCGCCGCATCTACAGCTTCTTTGATTACCGCTAAAGCATCAGCATTTGATGCTAAATCAGGGGCAAAACCACCTTCATCACCAACAGAAGTACTTAAGCCTTTATCTGATAATACTTTTTTCAAAGCATGAAAAATTTCAGCGCCCATGCGTAATGCTTCAGTAAAGTTTTTAGCGCCAACAGGCTGAACCATAAACTCTTGAATATCTACGTTATTGTCAGCATGTTCACCGCCGTTGATGATGTTCATCATAGGTACTGGCAGGCTATATACACCCGGTGTGCCATTTAAATCAGCAATATGTTCAAATAACTGTACACCTTTGTCGGCAGCTGCTGCTTTTGCTACCGCTAAAGATACGGCTAAAATAGCATTAGCACCAAATTTTTCTTTATTTTCAGTGCCGTCTAAATCAATCATTACTTTATCAATGTTCGCTTGATCTAATGCGCTTTTTCCAACCAAGGCTGGCGTAATATCATTTTTTATTGCTGCAACGGCTTTCAATACGCCTTTACCTAAATAACGAGACTTATCACCATCACGCAACTCTAGCGCTTCGCGAGATCCTGTAGATGCGCCAGAAGGTGCAGCAGCACGCCCCCAAGCACCAGATTCTAAATAAACATCGGCTTCAACGGTTGGATTGCCACGAGAGTCCATTATTTCGCGAGCGAAAATTTTACTGATATTAGACATTATATTTTCCTTTAAATTTTAATAAACTATTTGCTGATTTTGCTGTAGGAGTTCGTTTTACCCATATCGACCTACAAAAAATAAATCCCAGTATAAGCTAGGATTGATAATTATTTTAATTAACTTGATTACTTCTTTTGGTGTTCAAAAGAGGCGGCAATAAAGCTTTCGAATAATGGGTGTCCGTCACGCGGAGTTGAATTAAACTCGGGATGGAACTGTCCAGCAATAAACCATGGGTGATCTGGGATTTCAATCATTTCAACTAAACTTTTATCGGTAGATAACCCTGAGAACACTAAGCCCGCATTGCTTAATTGTTCACGGTAGTTATTATTTACCTCATAACGATGACGATGTCTTTCATTAATTTTTTCATTGCCATAGATATCACAAGCTTTAGTTCCTTTTACAAGGTGGCACAATTGTGAACCTAAACGCATAGTACCGCCTAAATCTGAATTTTCACTACGGTATTCTACTTGCCCTTCTTCATCTAACCATTCGCTAATTAAGCCAACGACAGGGTACGGCGTATCTTTATTGAACTCTGTACTGTGTGCATCCGTTAAACCCGCAACATGACGTGCATATTCAATTAAAGCCACTTGCATTCCTAAACAAATACCTAAGTAAGGCACTTTGTTTTCGCGGGCATATTGTGCCGTTAAAATTTTACCTTCAACACCACGTACACCAAAGCCGCCTGGCACTAAAATAGCGTCTAAACCTTTTAATACTTCACTCCCTTTTACTTCTACATCTTGAGAGTCTATATACTTAATATTTACAGTAACTTGGTTTTTAAGACCTGCATGCTTTAATGCTTCATTGACCGATTTGTAGGCATCGGGTAATTCAATATATTTACCTACCATACCAATAGTCACTTCACCTTTAGGGTTTGCCTCATGGTATAGCACTTCTTCCCATTCTGATAAGTCAGCTTCTGGTACATCTAAACCAAAACGTTTAACCACTAACTCATCGGTATCTTGTGCTTTTAATAATGCGGGGATTTTGTAAATACTATCGACATCTCGCATTGAGATAACCGCTTTTTCTTCTACATTACAAAACAAGGCAATTTTGGCACGTTCTGCAGAAGGAATTTTTCGATCTGAACGACAGACTAAAATATCCGGTAAAATGCCAATAGAACGTAAATCTTTTACTGAATGTTGGGTTGGCTTAGTTTTAATTTCACCTGCGGCGGCTAAATAAGGCACTAAAGTAAGGTGCATAAACATAGCGCGTTCACGCCCTACTTCTAACGCTAATTGACGAATAGCTTCTAAGAATGGTTGTGATTCAATATCACCCACTGTACCGCCAATTTCAACCATAGCAACATCATAACCTTCAGCGCCTTCAATTACACGGCGTTTAATGTCATTCGTGATATGAGGAATAACCTGAATGGTAGCACCTAAAAACTCACCTTTACGCTCACGCGCAAGAATATCTTGGTAAATACGACCCGTAGTAAAGTTATTACGCTTAGTCATTTTGGTACGAATAAAGCGCTCGTAATGACCTAAATCTAAATCAGTTTCGGCGCCATCTTCCGTAACAAATACTTCACCGTGTTGAATTGGGCTCATTGTACCAGGGTCAACATTAATGTAAGGGTCAAGTTTCAGCATAGTTACTTTCAAACCACGTGCTTCAAGAATTGCTGCTAATGAGGCTGCAGCAATACCTTTACCAAGAGACGAAACCACGCCGCCAGTAACAAAAATATATCTAGTTGTCATGTTTACACCGATGTAAGAAAAACAGAATTTTGCGCTTTATTTAACAGTTTTAGCCAGTTATTGATATTTATTTCAGTTGAAAAAATAGCTAAAAATAAGACTATAAGTAACTAAAGCAGGACGGGAAAACATTATACTTAAAATCAACCATAACAACAATCAAAACAATAATTTCAAAGTTAAAAATAATCATGTTTTTGTTCGCTTTTAATCGTTATGATACGAGTCTACTTTTTATTTAAGTGAACTTTAAGATCATAATATGAACCCACAATTAAAATCTGTTTTATCAGCCATTGATGATATTAACCGACAAGACACTAATACCACTTTTTTTAACGGTGAAGAATATCCAAAAGAATTAATTTATGGTCAACGAATGACTTCGTGTTTAGAGCAATATTGGCCAAAATCGAGTGAATTATTACAAATAGCAGTTCGCGCGCAGCACATAAAACGTTGGCATTTAAAACGCAATGAGTTTGAACAAGGCAAAGCAGGCTATTATAAATGGCGTATAGCATTAGGTAAATTTCACGCTCAGTTAACAGCAGAAACTATGGTTGAACATGGCTACAGCAAAGAACAAGCGGAGCAAACTGCTTCTATTATTTGCAAAGAAAATTTGAAAAACAAAACACCAAGTCAATTAAATTCTGATAGCCAAACCTTAGAAGATGTTGCTTGTTTGGTTTTTTTAATTTATTACTTTGATGATTTTGCTAGGCAATATACCGAGCAAGACAATGAAGAAAAAATAATTCGTATTGTACAATTAACGTGGGGAAAGATGTCTGAAGAGGCTCATGCTATTGCGCTTAAATTAGTATTACCGGAACATCTGGCGACTATTGTTAATAAAGCATTGGCTTAAAAGGTGGTTTTTTAAAAACAAAAGTACGGATAAATCCTCGTCTGAGCGCCTGCTGTTATCGACTAATAGGTAAGCGCCATAAAAAAATAAACGGCCAAATAACCAGCAAAACAACGAATGCGGTTAACAAAGCATCGTTAAGTAAATATGAAGACCACAGTACAGATAATACAATAGTGAATAAAGCTATACGTTTGCTTTTACATGAAATACTGCGATGTTGTTGCCAGTCGTGAATCAGTGGCCCAAAGATTTTATTATCAAGTAACTTTTGCTGCATGCGCGGTGATGATTTAGCAAAACATCCGACCGCAACTAACAAAAAGGGTGTCGTTGGTAAAATAGGTAAAATCACGCCGACTATAGCTAAACAAACGAAAAATATACCTGCAATGTTTAAAAACAGTTTTTTCACCTTACTTTGCTCTTGTTTATGATGATCCTCAACCTTCCTCATTTTCAACCCGTATTTTCACTTTGACTTTATTGTTTGTATCTCGGCTTTTTTTTATGAGCTCATTGTTGCTTTCATTTAGTGTGTTGTTAATCACAGACTTCGCTAAACGGTCATAAAGCAGTACATTCACAGATGCTGCTAAATTCATACAACCTACAGTAGGTACATAAACTACGGCATCGGCATTATCAATCACCGTTTGACTGATAGTACCGTCTTCAGGACCAAAAATATAAAGTACCTGTTCTGGGTGTTGAAAGTGAGGTAGCGGCGTCGCACCTTCAATCAAATCAACACACACAATTTTGGTATTATCAGGCAAACTTGAGCGTAACACTTCTATATTTTCAAAACACTCGGTTGGGGTTAATGGAATTTTATCCCTAGCTTTTTTAGTATCTGTATTATGCTTGATGCCATTATATTTAGCTGCATTGGCATAACGTTGTCCAGTAAACATCACTTGGTCAACACTATAACAGCCTGCTGCGCGCATAACTGAGCCAACATTACTTGGGCTTTTGGGATTAGTTAACCCGATAGTCACATAGCTATTCTCAACCTGTAATTGCTTGCCTAAAGCGATGGTTGATAATAAAAGTTTGCTCATAATTTCTTCTTAAATCAATGTATCTAATATTTCACTAATGACATATCCCCATGTTATACCAATTACATTGGCTAGGGGGTCTATTTTATACGCTGTAAAAACTGCCAAAGACAAGGTATTTATTTTATTAACTAGTGACTCTAATGATTAAATAAATAACGCGGTAGTTGATGATTTTAACAAGTACCTACCCGGGCTGCTTCAAGATGCAGGGTTCAGTTGGTATTCGAAACGCTTCTCAACCAGTACGTTAGATATGCTAGAGTCAATCATATGTTTCGTTGCATCTACTTCTAAAAGAATGATCATTAAGAAAAAGCTGCACATTGCTAATGAATTACTGTGGCATATTAAAACTCACACTTTGACATATCGCGGATATCAATTAACTGACTTCTTTTCTTCTGCCTTTACTTGCTGCCAGTACTGTTCTAGTTGTGCTAAGTTATGTTGTGAAAAATCACGACCTGATTGCCGTACTTGCGCTTCAACACCATGAAATCGCTTAGTAAACTTTTGATTAGCATGGCGCAATAAAGTTTCAGGATCTTGTTTAGCATGCCGACATAAGTTCACCACAGCAAACATTAAATCACCTAACTCTTCAGCCAGCGCGCTAGTATTAATTTCATCCGCTTCTAGTTCTTCTTTTACTTCTTGCACTTCTTCTTCAATTTTAGCAAAAACATCCGCTTTGTTATGCCAATCAAAGCCTACATGTGAACAACGTTTTTGAATTTTAGCTGCTTGCGATAATGCCGGTAAGTTTTTAGGAATATCAACGAGAATACTTAGATTTTTTTGTTGGATCTGACCTTGTTGGTGTTTATTCTCCCGTTCTTTTGCTTTTTCATTTTCCCAATTTTCTTTAATTTCTGTATCGCTTTGCAAAGCAGTATCTGCAAATACATGAGGATGGCGACGAATAAGCTTTTCACAAATTGCCACAACAATACTATCAAAGTCAAACAATTGTTGTTCTTTGCCAAGCTGAGCATAAAAAATCACTTGAAAAAGTAAATCGCCTAGCTCTTTGTTTAATTCCGTAAAGTCTTGCTGCTCTATGGCATCAACCACTTCATAGGCTTCTTCTATGGTATTCGCAGTAATCGAGGCAAAACTTTGCTTTATATCCCAAGGACAACCCGTTTTAGGATCACGTAGACAGGTCATGATCCAACGGAGTTTTTCAATTGATGGTTTGCTGTATAACATATTATTTCTATTTACCTTTTAACTATAGACATTTAACTTCAATAACATCATAAAGTTGGCGTAATTTATCGCATACCTTAATTAAGTCATTCATTATTAGTAACGACCATTATATTCATAGCTTACTGAAATTATCAGCTAAATACGTGGGTTTAAATTCCTTTCTTCTGATTCTCTAGAGTAACTAGTCGCTAATATACCCATATATGATAAGATCCGATTTTAAATTAATCAGCGTGATGATGGCAAAAAGATGGCAAAAAAGAAATTAGAAAATTTAACTTTTGAAGAATCATTAAGCGAATTAGACTCTATAGTACAAAATCTTGAGCAAGGTGAATTAAGCCTAGAAGAGTCAATGTCATTATTTGAACGTGGTTTAAGTTTAAGTCAAGTCAGTCAAAATAAATTACAATCGGCCGAGCAAAAAGTAAAAATTTTGTTAGAGAAAAATGGTGAGGCACAACTTACTGACTTTAATATATCTTCTGGTGAACATTAATGAGCAGTTTAGTAAATCATCATCTGCTACAAACACGCATTAATCATTTTTTAGAGCTAAAGTTAGCAAACCTTGCCATCAATGATGAAAAACTGCACCAAGCAATGTCTTATGGCTTACTGATTGGTGGTAAGCGTATGCGCCCTTATTTAGCTTACATTACAGGTGAAGTTTTAGGTGCAAACAGAGCTGATATTGATGGTGTTGCAGGCGCGTTAGAGTGTATACATGCCTATTCTTTATTGCATGATGATTTACCGGCCATGGATGATGATGATTTACGCCGAGGCAAACCTACCTGCCATAAAGCGTTTGATGAAGCTACCGCAATTTTAGCCGGCGATGCATTACAAACCTTAGCATTTGATATTCTTGCTAACCATAAATTTTCTACAGAAATAATTCCTAAACAATTAACGTTAGTACGCCAATTAGTAAATGCGTCAGGCTATCAAGGTATGTGCGGCGGACAAGCACTTGATTTAGCCGCTACCGATAAAACGGTAAGTTTAGATACCTTAGAATCATTACATTCACTTAAAACAGGTGCCTTATTAGAGGCTTCGGTCTTAATGGCTGCTGAGTGTGCTATGGATATTAGTGAGCAAAGTAAACTTACTTTAAAGGAATATGCACAATTAATTGGTTTAGCCTATCAAGTACAAGATGATATTATTGATATAACATCAACGCAGGAACAGCTTGGTAAACCCCAGGGATCAGATGTTGCGGCAAATAAAAGTACTTATCCTGCATTATTGGGTTTACAAGGTGCACAACAAAAAGCAGATAACTTATTTCAACAAGCACTTCAAGCTTTAGCCCGTTTACCTTACAATACCCAAGCTTTAGCTGATTTTGCGACTTTTATCGTTAAACGCAGTCACTAATTAGCGATAACCTAGAAGTAATAAGCTTAACGTAAGCTAACTTAAGACCCGAATAAAATTATGACAATAAACCTTGCTGACTATCCACTACTTGCTCAAATTAATTCACCAAAAGATCTGCGCGATACTACCCAAGATCAATTGCCGAAAATCAGTAGTGAATTACGTAGCTATTTACTCAATTCAGTCAGTAAAAGTAGCGGCCACTTTGCTTCAGGTTTAGGCACTATCGAATTAACGGTTGCGTTGCACTATGTTTACAATACACCGTTTGATCACCTTATTTGGGATGTTGGCCATCAAGCTTATCCCCATAAAATATTAACAGGTCGTCGCGATCAACTTCACACCATCAGAAAAAAAGGTGGGTTGCACCCTTTTCCTTGGCGAGAAGAAAGTGAATACGACACGTTAAGTGTTGGCCATTCAAGTACCTCTATTTCTGCTGCTTTAGGTTTAGCGGTTGCGGCTAAAAAAGAAGGTAAAAACCGAAAAACTGTCGCTGTTATTGGTGATGGTGCAATGACTGCTGGGATGGCTTTTGAAGCATTAAACCATGCTGGTGATATTAAAGAAGACATGCTCGTTATTCTAAATGATAATGAAATGTCGATTTCTGAAAACGTTGGTGCCTTAAATAATCATTTAGCTAAAATGTTTTCAGGAAGCTTATATACAGGCTTTAGGGAAGGAAGTAAACGCTTACTTAATAATATACCACCTATAAAAGAATTAGCTAGCCGAGCTGAAGAACACTTAAAAGGCATGGTTGTTCCAAGTACTTTTTTTGAAGAACTAGGCTTTAATTATATTGGTCCTATTGATGGCCATGACGTTAATTGCTTGGTTGACACTATAAAGAATATGCGTGGCCTCAAGGGACCACAATTACTACATATAGCCACTAAAAAAGGAAAAGGCTATCACGCAGCAGAGCAAGATCCAATAAAGTATCACGCAGTGCCAACGTTCAATCCCAATGAAGAAAATTTACCTAAATCTAAGCCCGCTTTGCCAACATATTCAAAAATTTTTGGCGACTGGTTATGCAAAACAGCAACCGTTGATAAAAAGTTAGTTGCTATTACGCCAGCCATGCGCGAAGGCTCGGGTATGGTGGAATTTAGTCAACGCTTTCCTGACCAATATTATGATGTCGCTATTGCAGAGCAACACGCTATAACTTATGCAGCAGGGCTGGCTATTGGTGGTCAAAAACCAGTTATCGCTATGTATTCAAGTTTTTTACAACGTGGCTATGATCAACTCATTCATGATATTGCTATTCAAAACTTACCCGTATTATTCGCGATAGACAGAGCAGGAATTGTTGGTGCTGATGGCGCAACCCATCAAGGTTCATTTGATTTAAGCTTTTTACGCTGCATTCCCAACATGACTATTATGGCACCCTCGAACGAGCGAGAGTGTCAATTAATGTTAAACACGGGTTACAAGTTGAATAGTCCTGCTGTTGTTCGCTACCCGCGTGGCAATGGTACAGGGGAAAAATTACCGACTATTGATGAAATAATTGAAATTGGTAAAGGAGTCATAATAACGGAAGGTGCTGCTAAACAAGATAATAAAATTGCCTTTTTAAGCTTTGGCACTATGTTAAGTGAGGCCAAAAAAGTAGCATTTGAGCTAGGTGCAACACTTATTGATATGCGCTTTATCAAGCCATTAGATTTGCAACTTATTGATAAATTAGCCAGCTCACATGACATATTAGTAACCATTGAAGATAATGTTATTGCTGGTGGTGCTGGCTCTGGCGTTAACGAGTACTTATTAGCTCAAGGAACCTCAGTAAAAATACTAAATATTGGTATTCCAGATTACTTTGTAAAACACGGTACTCAAGAAGAAGTGCATCGTGAGTTAGGTTTAGATAGCGAAGGAATAATGAATAAGGTTGACGCTTTCATTCACAAGTAAAATAAGTGTTAGCCGTGTAGGGACAAAGCTATTTCTTATAAATTTTCTATATCAATTCTATTTTTTAAATGCGTTTCGAGTACTGCTTTACGTTCGCGCTCTTGACGCTTCTCGCATGGATTATCGCAGTTACATTCTTTATCTATACCAACACTTGCTAAACCACCACAACTACCTGCTAACGTTTTATTTTGAAAAATATAACCGACTGCCATTGCCGTGCCAACAAGAAGAAAAAATCCAAACGTAATTAAAAAAATCAACATAATTTTACCCTGTCATCGGTGAGCACAACCAAACGTGACCACCTTAAAATATTGCTCAAGTGCCGTCGAAATAATACCAATAACATTCATTAGAGAAGCTATTGTATACGCTGGTAAAATGACCAAATACAAGGCATTTATTTCATTAACCAGTTGTTCTAATGATTAAATAAATAACGCAGTAGAGGGTCATTTTAACAAGTCTACATGATCACATATTTAGTGTGATTGGTACAAGTCACTCGCGGTTTGAAACGTTACTTTAAATACTGTTTGAATTTTACCGTAAACTTATCACTAAAGCCATAATCTGTTTTGGAAATGAACAAAGCAGCAATATCATTTTCTTTTGCGAATTTCATACCTTGTTTTACACCCATCACCATCAGAGTGGTTGATAAGCCATCAGCCGTCATCGACGAAGGGTCGATAACAGTAACCGAAACGAGGTTATGATTAATTGGCTTTCCTGTATCAGGATCGATAATATGAGAAAAGCGTTGGCCATCAGCCTCAAAATAATTTCTATAATCACCAGAAGTCGCTACGGCATTATCTTTGGGTATAATCACCTGATACACAGCTCGTTGTTCACCTGTACCATCCACTATTGGTTTTTCAATAGCGACAGCCCAAAGCTCACCTGTATGCTTAAACCCTTTTAGACGCATTTCTCCACCAATTTCAACTAAATAGTTAACAATACCGTTGGCTTCAATTAATTCGGCTATAACATCAACACCGTAACCTTTCGCGGTAGTTGAAAGATCAATGTGAATATTTGGAATATCTTTTGATAGTTTATTACCGCTTAAATGGATATGCTTCAATCCTATTTGGCTGAGCGTTTTAGCAAGCATTTCATTACTAGGCACTGTTTCAGGATGCTGTTCAGGGCCGAAGCCCCAAAGATTAACCATAGGTCCAATCGTAATATCAAGCTTACCACCACTTAACTCACCTAAACGAATAGATTCACGCAACACACGAGCAAAGCCTGTAGAAACTTCTACAGGCTCTGTTGAGACTGATTCGTTAAACCGAGATATTTCAGAATCAGAAAGATAAGTAGACATTTCTTGATTAACTTGCTTTAGCGCAATATCAATTTTTGTTTGCAGTTTAAGTGCCACTACCTGTTCAGGTGTAGCAACGACCTTAATATTATAGAGAGTACCCATAGTACTCCCTTGCAAAAGAATTTCTTTTTTTGCGGAGTTATTACTAGGGAAGCAAGCGGTTATGCTAATCGTTAATAACACAATTAGAATCAATTTAATTTTGTTCATTTTTGATTTCCAAATTTATTTTTTATATCAAGGCACTAACAATACTACAGCGAATAACCCTGATATAAATAATAGATCTCGCGGTTGAAACCGCTCCTACAAATAATAAAGACGACCGAAGTCGTCTTTATTATTTACTTAAACTTTTCATGTATATTTTAAAATTAAGCGCTAAATAGTGGTGCTAATTCAAGGCGGATGCACGGAGTTGACGTTAGTCAATGAGTACACCCAACAACGAAGTAGTGCCAATAGGCAAGCTTAAAGTAAAAGATTAACCGCCGAAGTCGTCTAAGAGTATGTTCTCATCTTCTACACCCAGATCTTTCAGCATATTAATAACCGCTGAACTCATCATTGGTGGACCACACATATAATATTCACAATCTTCAGGTGCTTCATGATCTTTTAAATAATTCTCAAATAACACATTATGAATAAAACCAGTTAGTCCATCCCAGTTATCTTCTGGTTGAGGATCTGAAAGCGCTATATGCCATTCAAAATTATCATTTTCAGCAGCTAATCCATCAAAATCGGCTTGATAAAACACTTCACGAGCTGAACGAGCACCATACCAATAGCTCATCTTACGGGTTGTTTTCAATCGTTTAAGTTGATCAAAAATATGTGAACGCATTGGTGCCATCCCAGCTCCACCACCAACAAAGACCATTTCAGCATCAGTCTCTTTAGCAAAAAACTCACCAAATGGACCAGAAATTGTCACTTTATCACCAGGTTTTAGGCTAAATATATAAGATGACATTTTACCTGCTGGTAAATGAAGCTTTCCAGGAGGTGGCGTAGCAATACGCACGTTCAGCATAATAATGCCTTCTTCTTCTGGATAGTTTGCCATTGAATAAGCGCGTAAAGTATCAGTATCAACTTTTGACTCTACATCAAAAAAGCCAAAATGATTCCAATCGCCTTTGTACTGCTCATCAATATCAAAATCTTTGTACTTAACATGATGCGCGGGGGCTTCAATTTGAATATAACCGCCGGCTTTAAACGGTACCGATTCACCATTTGGTATACCAAGCTTAAGCTCTTTAATGAAAGTTGCTTTGCTATCGTTTGAAATAACTTCACATTCCCATTGTTGAACACCGAAAATTTCATCTTCTAATTCAATTTCCATGTCTTGCTTAACCGCAACTTGACAGGCTAAACGGCAACCACTTTTAGCTTCACGTTTGTTAATGTGACCTTCTTCAGTTGGCAAAATATCACCACCACCTGAATGCACTTCAACACGACATTGACCACAAGTACCACCGCCGCCACAAGCTGAAGGAACGAATATGCCTTGGTCCGCTAGCGCACCTAATAATTTACCACCTGCTGCAGTTACTACTGATTTTTCAGGATCACCATTTATACTTATTGTTACATCACCGCTTGATACCAACTTAGATTTAGCAAATAAAATTACTAATACTAAGGCTAAAACTATCGCAGTAAACATTGATACGCCGAGAATAATTTCCATCGACCTTTCCTTAATTATTTATAAAAACTCAAGTCTAATTATCTATACTGTATAGCGATTAGATTGCGTAATATGGTTGTAAGTACAAAACAGAGGCACTGAGTTGACGGTAGTCAATAAGTACACCCAAGGCAGTAATCGCAACCATAATGCGTGAGCTAAATCGTTACAGTGAGATACCGCCGAAAGACAAGAACCCAAAGGCCATTAATCCTGCAGTAATAAACGTAATACCTAAACCTTTTAAACCATCTGGTACGTCAGAGTATTTCATCTTTTCACGTAAACCAGCCATTAATACAATGGCTAACATCCAACCTACACCAGAGCCAAGGCCATACACGACACTTTCACCAAGCGTAAGGTTTTTTGCAACCATGAATGAAACCGCACCAAAAATAGCACAGTTAACAGTAATTAAAGGTAAGAATATACCAAGTGCTTGATACAAAGCAGGAAAATATTTATCTAAAATCATTTCCAAAATTTGTACTAACGCGGCAATTACACCGATAAAGGTAATAAAGGATAAAAAGCTTAAATCAATAGATTCTTTAGGATCGGTTATACCCATCATTGAATCTAATGCACCTGGCGCCAAAATGGCTTGGTAAATAATTTGGTTAGCAGGAACCGCTAAACCTAATACCACTACAACAGCAACACCTAAACCAATAGCCGTACTTACTTTTTTCGATACCGCTAAAAAGGTACACATCCCTAAGAAGAAGCTTAATGCCATATTCTCAATGAAGATGGTTTTAATAAAAATATTTAAATAATGTTCCATGATTAATCTTCCTCAACTTGTTCTGGTTTGTACTGGCGAATAGCCCAGATAATAAAACCAATAATGAAGAATGAACTAAAGGGCAATACTAATAAGCCATTACCTTGATACCAACCACCATTTTGCGTTAGTTGTAATACTTCAATACCGAAGAAAGTACCAAAACCAAGTAATTCACGGAAGAAAGCAACCACTAATAATACGGCACCATAGCCTAAACCATTACCGATACCGTCTAAAAAGCTGACCCCTGGCTTTTCTTTCATAGCAAAAGCTTCAGCGCGCCCCATAACAATACAGTTAGTAATGATTAAACCAATATAAACTGATAACTCTTTCGATAATTGATAAGAAAAAGCTTTCAAAACTTGGTCAACAACAATAACAAGTGAAGCAATAATCGCCATTTGCACGATAATACGCACACTTGATGGTATTTGATTACGAATAAGTGAGATAAATAAGTTAGAAAATGCGGTTACTAACATTACCGCAATAGTCATAACCAAAGCATTAGCCATTGAGCTTGTTACCGCTAAAGCAGAACAAACGCCTAGTACTTGCAGTGCTATTGGGTTGTTATCAATAACCGGTCCAAAAAGGACTTTTTTATTATCTGAAGACATTATTCAAGTCCTCCTTTACTAACAATAGAGCGAAAGTTAGTAACAAAAGGACCGTAACCCTCTGCGCCTAACCAAAATTGTAAGGTTTTAGTGACACCAGTACTCGTTAGTGTTGCACCAGAAAGTGCATCGACACCGTGAACATCACCTTCTTTAGCACCACCTTTAACAAGTTTAATGACAGCCTCACCTTGCTCATTGTAGATTTTTTTACCTGGCCATAAGGCTTTCCATTTAGGATTAAGTACTTCTGCACCCAAACCAGGAGTTTCCTTAAGATCAGAATAAACAACACTACGAACCGTATTTAAGTCTGGTGCTAAACCAACAAAACCGTACATTAAATCCCATAAACCTGAACCAACGATAGGTAATACAATCGTATCTAATTGACCTGCATCATTTTTAACTAAGTAGATCACTGCCTGATTAGCACGACGGTTAATACCAGCCATATCATTTTTAGGTTTGATTGATTTACTTGTATCACGCGCATCTGCGCGCTCATCAAACATATCAGTATCACCATTAATAATAGCGCCAGAATCTAAATCAATCATTTTAGCGGTTACAAATTTATCGTAAGTAGCAACAATGCTGTTAGCGTCAAGTGAAGCACCTGCCTTTTCAAGCAAACCAGAGGCTTCAAGAATTTTTGTTTGTTTATCAAGCAATTTGTTAGCTTGCTGTAGCGGTTTTAAACCAACTGCAGAAATAGATACTAACGCAGCACACACTAAACAAACGATAAACACAAAGATCAGCGTTCCACCGAAAGTTTCTGTTTTTTTAGTATTTGAATCAGACATTACGAGCAAGCCTCCGTTTGATGTTGCTTTGAACTACAAAGTAGTCAAACAATGGTGCAAATAAGTTAGCAAACAATATCGCTAACATCATACCTTCAGGGAAGGCAGGGTTTACTACACGAACCAAAACTACCATCACACCAACTAAAGCACCAAACCAATATTTACCCGTATTAGTGAAAGAAGCTGAAACAGGGTCTGTTGCCATAAACATCATACCAAAAGCAAAACCACCTACAACTAAATGCCAATACCATGGCATAGCAAACATATCATTTGTAGTGCTACCAATAGCATTGAATAAGAATGCGGTAATAACCATACCACCAAACACACCTAAAACGATGCGCCATGAAGCAATACCTTTATAAAGTATATAAGCACCACCAAGTAAAATAGCGAAAGTAGATACTTCACCTACTGAACCAGGAATAAAGCCCCAGAAAGCACTCCACCAATCAGCATTAACAGAATAGTCAATTGCACCTTGGCTAGCAGAGCTAAGCATTGTTGCACCTGAAAAACCATCAGCAGCAACCCAAACAGTATCGCCTGAAATCTGTGCCGGGTAGGCAAAGAATAAAAATGCGCGCCCTGCTAATGCTGGGTTTAAAAAGTTTTTACCTGTTCCACCAAAGACTTCTTTAGCAACAACAATACCAAAGGTAATACCAATAGCTACTTGCCATAAAGGAATAGTTGCAGGCACGATAAGTGCAAACAATATAGAAGAAACAAAGAAACCTTCATTCACTTCATGACCACGTACCGAGGCAAATAATACTTCCCAAAAGCCACCAACAATAAAAGTAACGGCATAAATAGGGAGAAAGAACATAGCCCCGTAGAACATCATGCTAAACCAGTTAGAATCAGCCGTTAACGTACCGCCTAACAAAGCAAACAAAGCTGTTTGCCAAGTGTCTGGTGTAGCAAAACCTTGCCCTAAAGCCGCAACTGCTTGAAAACCGATGTTGTACATACCAAAGAACATGGCAGGAAAAACTGCAAGCCATACTGTGATCATGATACGTTTTAAATCAATGCTATCACGAACATGCGTCTTACCTTTGTTTACTTGGCCTGGGGTAAATAAGCCCGTAGCAACCGCTTCGTATAAAGCATACCATTTTTCATGTTTACCGCCCTTTTCAAACTGCGGTTCTATATTTTCAATAAACTTTTTCACGCCCATGACTAACCTTCCTTTTCTATTGTGGTTAGGCAATCACGAAGATACACGCCATAATCTGTTTTGCCTGGGCAAACAAATGTACACAGTGCTAAATCTTCTTCGTCTAGCTCTAAAGCACCAAGTTGTTGCGCGCTGTCGGTATCACCAGCAACTAAATCGCGTAATAACATGGTAGGTAAAATATCTAATGGCATAACACGTTCAAAGTTACCAATTGGCACCATGGCACGTGGACTACCGTTAGTGGTGGTGGTCATGTTAAATAATTTTTTCGGGAAGAAATGAGCCATGTAAGCACGCGTTACTGAGAATTTATTCGGCCCAGGGTACATATAACCAATAAATTCTTTTTCACGACCTTCAAGCACTAATGATACTTGCACATGGTAACGACCTAAATAACTTTGAACCTCTGCAGCGGTTGCACCCATTAACAATGAACCCGAGACAACACGTAATTCACCACTTTCGGCTTCACCCGCAATCAATTCAGTCGTACTTGCGCCTAAAACGGTTCGAATTAAGCGAGGGTTTTTAGCCGCAGGACCCGCAAGAGAAATAACACGTGTGTTATCAAGTTCGCCAGAAGTGAATAGTTTACCAAAAGCAATTACATCTTGATAACCTAGGTGCCATACAAATTTATCTGCACTGGCAGGCTTTAAGTTATGAATATGCGTACCAACAAGACCTGCTGGATGCTTACCTGCAAATTCATTTACTTGCACAGTATCAATCACAGGAATAGTAGCATTAGGCGCTTTGCTAACAAATACATCACCAGTCGTTAAGCGAGATAAAATCGTTAAACCATTTTTAAAGGCTTCTGCTTGTTCACTGATAACGATTTCTGGATTCGCTGCTAATGGATTAGTATCCATTGCACTAACAAAAATTGCTGTGGCAGTAGAATCGATGGCCGGCACTTTGCTAAATGGACGCGTTCTTAACGCCGTCCACAAACCTGATTCAACTAAATTCTTCACCACATTCTCACGCGATACTGAACTTAATTCGTTGGTAGGGTAACGGGTAAAGGTAACTTGTTCATTGCCATCGACTTGGACAACAACAGATTGTAAAACACGTTTTTCACCACGGTTAATTTCTTTAACAACACCGGCAGCTTGAGCTGTGAATTTAACGCCAGGGTTCTTTTTATCACTAAAAATCACCTGACCTTTTTTAACGCGATCCCCCACTTTAACAAACATGGTTGGACGCATACCCACAAACTCTTCACCGAGTGTCGCAATAGTTTTGATGGACGGACCATCATGGATTACTTGCTGGGGAGCACCTAATACAGGAACATCCAGACCTTTTTTTATTGTAATCATAAACACTTGCACTACTTTTGATGGGAGTATAAAAATCGAAAATCTATCTACTTTTAACATTTACAATAAATTTAAGGGCTAAAAGTTTATAAGTAATTGATTTCAGTGTATTTCAGTAGAAAACCTATAATTTCTTTCGAAAAAGACAAGATCCACTGACTCTAAGTTAAATATTTCTGGCGCGATATTACCACAAAAAAACCTTTTTATTCTACGGCCATAACTAACTTTTATTTACAATTTAAATTATAACCATATGTACTGCCTATAAATCAATCACAAATTAATGCAGGGCACAGTATTGCAATAAATGACGGCAATGAATAAAAAAGCCGATGACAATGCATCGGCTTTTCTTACAAATTTAAAATCATCAAACGATTAACTTAAGTTATTAATAACAACTTCTGGGCTAAGATCAGCCTCATAATCAACACCGTTAACACCGAAACCAAACAGTTTTAAAAACTCAGCATGATACCCAGTATAATCCGTTAATTCATCAATAGTTTCTGTTTCAACTGTATTCCAGATATCAGTAATACGTTGTTGTACACTGTTTTCTAGTTCTTTATAGTTTTGACGAAAACGTCCTTGTTCATCTAAACGAGGTGTATCGCTGTAAATGTTTTCTTTAAATAAGTTAGCTATTTGCTCAATACAACCCTCATAAGTACCGTCTGTTTTCATTACTTTGAACATAGCAGAAATATAGAGTGGCATAATTGGAATCGCAGAACTTGCCTGTGTTACCACCGCATTTAGCGACGTAACACGCGCTTGACCATTTAAACTTGCTGTGGCTACATTAATAGCCGTTGCTGCTCTGTCTAAATCTTCTTTTGCTTTACCAATAGTTGCCTTACCATAAATTGGCCATGTTAATTCCTTACCAATATAGGTATAAGCAACAGTTTTAACACCATCGGCCAATACATCCGCATCTTTTAAGGCATTTAACCACAACTCCCAATCAGCACCACCCATTACATCAATGGTGCCTTGAATTTCTGCGTCATTAGCCGCTTCAACCGACACTTCATCGATAATGCGCTTAGAGGTATTTAAATTTCTAGTCGTTACACTTTGACCAATAGGCTTTAACGTAGAAGAATACACTTCACCCGTATCAGGATCAGTTCTACGTGGCGATGCTAACGAATAAACCACGAGATCTATTTTACCCATATCAGCTTTAATCGCTTCAATCGCTTGGGCTTTAATTGCATGAGAAAAAGCATCTCCGTTAATATTTTTTGAATAAATACCTGCTTCATCAGCCGCCTTTTGAAAAGCCGCGGTATTATACCAACCTGCAGAACCCGTTTTACGCTCTGTTGGCGGCTTTTCAAAAAATATACCTAACGTGTTTGCCTTGTGACCAAAAGTAGAGGTAATACGAGAAGCCAAACCATAGCCAGTAGAAGCACCAATCACTAAAACATTTTTAGGACCATTTTCACTAAACGTTTGCGCTTTAACATAAGAAATTTGCTCATTAACATGGGCTTCACAGCCTGTAGGATGAGCATTAGTACAAATAAAACCACGAATTTTTGGTTTGATTACCATAAGAAAACCTTTTTAGCTGGTGTAATGAATAAAGTATTAATAAATAATATGTTTCCGACATTGTACTCTGCTAAGGAAATAAAGAGGTATGACCAGAAAGCTCGCCTACTATTTATTTACTGCCACCTAAACAATCAGGTGATAGTGGCGTATTTTTAGCATAATGATCATGCCATTCTTTTTCTGTATAAGTATGTAGTGCTAGCGCATGAATTTTATTAGATAGTTCATCTGCAAGTACCGAATTAACGGAACGATGACGTTTAATTAAACGTTCACCTTCAAAAACTTTTGATACAATCGTCACTTTAAAATGAGATTCACTGTTTGGTGGTACATTGTGATTATTACTTTCGTTGATAATATCTAAATGTAATGGCGAAAAAGCAGAAAGTAACTTTTCTTCTATAGTGTCGGCAGTCGTCATAATTTTACTCGATAAAGGATAAAGGTGATAGATACTGGTGATTTCACTTAACGAATTAAGTTATACCAATTACATTCATTAAGGGCGCTATTTTATACACTGGGAAAATAGCCAAATACAAGGCATTTATTTCATTAACGAGTTGTTCTAATGATTAAATAAATAACGCGGTAGTTGGTCATTTTAACACGTATCAATGATCACATATTTAGTGTGATTGGTATTATTGATGTTTCATGACATATTTTAATAAACTTTATCTCTGAGAAGCAACAAAAATTAACCCTATATAAAAGCAAACATGTCACAATAACGCCATATTTTTATTTCCCCTAAATTATTCTAACTATGCTCAGCCCTTTCTTTGTAAATGCACAACAAATTTCACTTAATCGCTTTCCGCTGGCACAAGTCAATCGTAGTTTACAAGCATGGGATTCAGCTGACGAATACTTACTTAATTATAGTAAAGATAACCAACTAGTCACAAAGGGTAGTCGAGTGGTTATTTTTAATGATGCTTTTGGTGCATTAACAACACATTTTTGCAGTACGACGTCCATTCTGGAAAATATCCACGTTTATAATATCAATGATTCTTTTATTAGTTGTCAAGGCATCGTTCACAACATCAAAGAAAATAATCTTGATGATAAAAATATTACTCAGCTCAACTGTTTAGATCGGTTACCTGAAGATATTAACCTTATTTTATTTAAAATACCAAAAAGCAAATCATTACTTATAGCGCAATTAATTCAAATAAAAAATACCGCACCAGCTAATACAGTATTTATTGCGGCTGATCGCGTTAAAGATATTCATAATGCAACGTTAAAATTATTTGAAAAATATTTAGGTACAACAACAACGTCTTTAGCCGTAAAAAAAGCCCGTTTAGTCTTTTGCCAACTTGACGCTAAAACAGTACAGCAAACCTTTCCCCTTGCAACTTGGCCATTGCATAATACAGCATTGAATAAAGACTTTATCATAAGCAATCATGCCAATGTCTATTCTCGTGAAAAGCTAGATATAGGTGCTCGTTATTTTATTGAAAATTTACCCGACGTTACAGCTCAAGCTAGGGTAATAGATTTAGGCTGCGGTAATGGTGTTATCGGTTTAACGATATTAGCGAATCAGCCAAGCGCACATATTCAATTTATTGATGAGTCTCATATGGCGATCACCTCAGCAGAAATAAACATTAACAAAAACTTACCAACGTTAGTCAGTCAATGTCAATTTCACCTAACCGACTGCTTAACAACGATTGAAAGTAACAGTGTTGATTTAATTTTATGTAATCCTCCTTTTCATCAACACACGGCCACCACCGATCATATTGCTTGGCAAATGTTTAAAGACAGCCACCGAGTATTGAAAAAAGGTGGTGAATTACGCATTATCGGTAATCGTCAATTAGCCTATCATATAAAATTGAAACGTATTTTTGGGAATGAAAAACTGATTGCTAGTAATGATAAATTTGTTACTCAATCTGCCATTAAATGATAATTTTACCGCTCAATAAAACAACACACCGGAGTGTTACTATGTCTGTGAATAATAATTTTACTACAAGTCTCTTTTTACTTTTCACCCTCGCCTTAAGTGCTTGTAGTAGCACACCAAGCCATTTAATTATTGAGCCGAATATACTCAATACACCCAGTACAAATTACAATAATAAAACAGCTCAACTTGAAGTAATCGATATGCGCACCGCTCGCCATATTGTGCAAATATCACAAGAAAACGAAGCTGTAATTTTATTGTCTGCTGAGAAACGTCTTGAAAATACCATTCAAAATGTCTTAACAAGTCAATGGAAAAAGCAAAATTTACTTATCAACCACACCGATACCAACAACACCGATATGAAGAATACCAAAAAAATTCATATTATTATTGAAAAGGCGCTTACTCGTGTGTCGCAATACACCCTTAATTATCAGATTAAAACAGAGATAATTATCAAGGTTCGTATTACTCATGGTTTACAAACTCAAACAACTACCTTTAAAAATACAGGTACTAGCAAAGGAGCACTACAAGCCGGTATAGCGGATTTAGAGTATGATTTCAATCAAAGGCTAACGGGTTTGCTTACGCAAGTTTTAACTAACCATAAAATACACTCTTTCTTGAAATAGTAGATGAATGAATAAGCGCTGTTATCAAATAATGATTTTGTTTATTTCCAAGCTTTGTTAGGCTAGCTCTTTCCTTTTTTTAAAATTAAGAATCAATGCCTGCTGAACGTTCGATTAAACAAACTATTTTGAGTAAACGCATGCTTATCTGTATTTTTACAGGTTTTAGCTCAGGGTTACCATTATTTGTTCTTTATCAACTTATTCCTGGCTGGCTTCGAGATCAAGGCGTTAGTTTAGCTGAAATAGGTTTATTCTCGCTTATTGGCATTCCTTACGTATGGAAGTTTCTCTGGTCTCCTTTGATGGATCGATATTCATTGGGTGGATTAGGAAGGCGACGAAGTTGGATGTTAGCCACACAATTATTACTGCTGTTTTCTATTGCTGCTTTTGGTTGGGTTAACCCCATAGAAAATATTTGGTCTGTCGCCTATTTAGCCGCAGCCGTGGCATTTTTTAGTGCTAGCCAAGACATTGTGCTTGATGCCTACAGGCGTGAATTATTGCCTGATAATGAATTAGGCCTTGGTAATTCGATTCATGTACAAGCCTACCGCCTGTCTGGCCTTGTACCGGGATCGTTAGCGTTTATTTTGGCCGACCATATTAGTTGGCAATCGGTTTTTATCGTTGTTGCGGCTTTTATGATATTAGGCGTATTGCTCACTTTATTTATAAAAGAGTTAGACACTGAACATAATGCACCTAAATCATTGCAAGCAGCGATTGTATTACCCTTTAAAGATTTCATTCAAAGTAACGGATTAAAATCAGCTGGTTACACTTTGGTTTTTTTGGTACTTTATAAATTAGGCGATAACATGGCAACAGCCCTGCAAACGCCATTTTTTATTGACATGGGTTTTAGTAAAACCGAAATAGGCGTTATTGCTAAAACATCGTCGTTAATCGCCATGACCCTAGGAATCATTGTTGGCGGCATTGTTATGATCAAGCTCAGTATTAACCGTGCATTATGGTTATTTGGTTTTGTACAAATTGCCAGTATTTTAGGTTTCGCCGCTCTTGCTGAAATAGGTCATAATAACGTTGCCTTAGCGATAGCGATGGGGTTTGAATATTTAGGCGTTGGTTTAGGTACAGCAGCTTTTACCGCTTTTATTGCCCGAACAACTAATCCTGCTTTTGCAGCTACGCAAATAGCATTATTTACTGCTTTAGCGGTATTACCCCGCACTTTTGCTAACGCTACTACAGGCTTTATTGTTGAGCAAATAGGATGGACACAGTTTTATTTTTTATGCACTGCGCTGGCAATTCCAGGCATGTTAATGCTTTTAAAAGTAGCGCCTTGGCATGAAAAATCAATCAACAAAGGTTAAATGACACTCATGATTAAACTATTTTTTTTACTCCCCCTATTCATGTGCGCTATTTGGTGGTGGTATCTTAATAATCACGGTTATAGCGTAAAAGATGGTATAAAAGGTTTTATTTATATTTTATCTTTTAATACGGTAATCGTACTTTTTTTCGCTATGATGATTTATATAACCCATCAATAGTTTTAATATCCGTATATTACGTTTTACATTTGTTTGTGGCACACTACCATTATGTATTTACGCCATGTACTCACGCCATAAGCTATAAATTATGAGTGAATTTAGCCCAAGAAATCAATAACGCTCTAAAGTCATCAATACCACAAGCTGCACTTTCATTTTGATCCAAGTGAATATGATCTATCGTTAACATATCAGGCAGTGGCTCTGCATCATTTAAACTTGCATTTGTTTGCACGGTTACATCTCCGTCACTGAAAATAGCTGAATATTCGTGACCTGCTATTATCACTTCGCTTTGCTTGTGCTTATCAACTTGGTCAATAGCCGTTAATAACTGCTCAAGTTTTTCACTATTGTTGCCTAACTCAACTTCAATCCACGGCCCAAGCACTTCATGTTCTAATGAAAATCGTGCTTTCGCTTCGCCTGTTATTGCATCATGTATAAATTCATATTCCATAAGCCTACCCTGTTTTTGTTTGTGAAAAATTAAAATAGAAAAAAACAAGCCTAACCTTTATAAGTTAGACTTGGCCAAAAACATCCTGTTTAAACTAAATTAAACTAAATTAAATTTTGACATCAATTTTTGTAATAATTTTGCTGTAACATTTACATTTTCAGAAGACTCATTGGTATGGGCTGAAGTGGAGACGGCCAATTCAGCGTTTGAATTAATACGAACAATACTTTGATTTAATTCTTCACAAACTCCACTTTGTTCATTAGATGCTTCTGCAATGTGGGCATTCATATCATTAATCGCTACAACTGATTCTGAAATTTCATCAAATGCATCAGTAACCAACTTAGATTTCTCTACACTAGAATCTGCTTGTTGCTTGCCCTCTCCCATCATAATAACCACTTCATCAACACTCGTTTTTAACCCATCAAGCATTGAGCGAATTTGAATAGTAGACTCTTGTGTTCTACTCGCTAGTGTTCTAATTTCACCCGCAACAACAGCAAAGCCTCGTCCTTGCTCACCAGCTCTTGCTGCCTCAATGGCAGCATTCAGGGATAACAAGTTGGTTTGGTCTGCAATGCCACTAATAGTTTCAATAATGCTATCAACATTTTTTGTATCTTCACCTAAAGTATTAATACTAACGGTTGCTAATTCAATATTCTTTGCCAGTGAATTAATGCTACTCATATTTTTTTCTAATAATGTTTTTCCTTTATTTACATTATTATCCGCAATAATCGCCATTTCAGAAGCGTTGGCTGTATTTCGTGCAACTTCTGCTACCGTTGCCGTCATTTCATTCATGCCTGTCGCTACTTGTTCTGTTTCTCTTGCTTGTAAATTAGCGGTATCCGCCATTTGCTCTGCAACACCTTTTAACTGAACAGATTGAGAAGCCATATTCTCTGTTGAAGAGGATACTTCATTAACCATAACTTTAAGATTTTCATCCATCTCATTAATTGATACTGTCAACGCGGTAATTTCATCATTGCCGATTACGGCTAATTTAGGTCTTGATAAATCTCCTTCTGCTATTCTTTTAGCTCTTCGCATAACAGAGCCTAAACGGCTAGTAATAGACAAGCTCATTTTATAGGCGATAAATCCACCCAAAATTGCTGACAATATTGATACGATAAGTAAAACCATTTTAATGGTGCTATTTTTATCAACTAAAAGCTGTTCATCTACCTTTGACAACTTATCTTGAGAGGTCCTCATTTTAGTCAAAATCGCTTTAATTTCTTTACTTTTAGGAGCCGCCTTTGTTGCTAAAATATAATTTGCATGGTTCCAATCGTTACTTGCTCTTGAATCAAACATCAAGGTTGGCAATGAAGAAAATTGCTTTCTATTTTCTTTATAATCATTCCAAGCTGTTTTTTGAGCATTAGAGAAAAGGTGACTCATTGTTGATATTTGTTCAAACCGTTGTTGATTAACTTTCCATTTATTTACAAAGGTCTGTTTAAATTTTTCATCGCCTGATAATAAATAAGCCCGAATATTTGCAAGTCCTATCGCAAAACTACCTCGGCTATCAGCTAACAATTTGAGTAGTTCTTTTCTTTTAGATGTTGCTTCTAATGTACCTTCTTCTTCAATAAGTACTGTAATTGAGGTCATTATTTTAGAAGCTAAAGGTGCTGCCTGTGTTAATAAGATACGATAGGACAATATATTTTCAGGCGTATGTGATAATTTTTCAGCTTCTTCTTGTGCTGTGCGAAATTCACTAAGTAGCAGTTTTATTCTTGCTAAACGTTCACCATTTGTTTTTACTGTCCAATTTTTTGAAAAATTATCCAGTTGAATTATTGCTTGGTCAATTTTTTCCCATCCATCAAGACGCTCCTTTTTAAATAATTCTCCTTTGGCTACATCAGAGCCTAAAATCATATAACCACGCAACCCTGCGAGTGATAAATCAATACCATCTTCGAGTAACATCCCTGAGCGTACTGTAGGCTGCCTTACCTTAATGACTCTCGTCTCAATTTTGCTAGTTTCATTTAATTGATACAATGTATAAGCTGAAACAAACACCAACATAAGTACAATAGAGCCAAAGCTTAATAATAATTTATTTTTTATATTCATTTTTAAAACTCATTTTAAATATTATATTAATACAATATTGCCAAAACACAAAAACCTTATGCTATTGATTATATTGATAGTTATTTCGTTAATACGACTTAATTACGACCTTCTAACGAATACCTAGACCAATTGAATTGTATTTATCAAAACGCGAACAATCAATCTATTAATTTATTGATTGTCACTTATTAAGCTAAACAACCCTCTATTTTGGCTACAATCACGTCCTTGAAACAACCCAAATTATTAAAACCATAGTCAGCTTTTCTATCAAAGTTACCTTTTTACCCGCCGAATTTATTTGGTAAGTTAACTTTTAAAGTCTTCTTTTAAACTGTCATTTACTGCGACTGAGATCCTGTCTTATAGTACACCGCATTTACAATTTGGCAAGTTTGCTTCTCTGTCGAGAATTTATTGGTGTTATCCATTTAACCTACCACCGACTAATGATTTGATTAACTTAGTAAACTCTGATTTACTGAGTTGCCTATAAATAGCCCTATAAAAAGTATGGTAATTACTTAATTAACACTTAAAATGAATACACCCTTGATAAGAATACTTGCATAAAAAGTATATTTATTAGATATTATCTTTCATAAGAAATAGAACGTTAGTAAATGAATTATATCTAGTTTTAACTACAATTTAACAATTTAAATTTTATTAAAAGGAATTTGAACAGTGAAAAAGCAATTAATAAGAACTCTATTACTCTTTGGGCTGGTTCCAGCCGTTATTTTAACTATTTTATTGATACAAGTTTCTTCTGAAAAGGCTGAAAAGGTTTTAAAGAAAGAGATAACATCGAAACTAATAGCACAAAGAGAAACAAAAAAATCTGAAATAGAAGCTTATATCGAAACCCTGCATGGCCAAGTCAAAACATTTTCAAATGACACAATGGTTATTAATGCGATGACTAAATTTAAAGATTCATTCAGAACATATCGTCAAGATAGCCTAATGAACCTTGGTGATGAGCAAAGAAAAAGTGTTGAAGAGTATTATACTCAACAATTCCAAGTACGTTATCAGTCACGTAATAATGGACATTCTTTTAAGGTAAATGACACTATCTCACAGTTAGATGACGACTCCATCGCCTTACAATACAGTTACATTAGTGCTAATCCAGAAAAACTAGGTGAAAAAGATGCGTTAATGGGCGTTAATAATAATGCAACTTATGATCAGCAGCATCAAACCTACCACCCTCACTTTAGAGCTTACCTACAAGAGTTTGGTTTTTACGATATTTTTCTTGTTGATGCAGATAGTGGTGATATTGTTTATTCGGTATTTAAAGAACTTGATTACAGTACCTCATTGAAAAATGGTCCTTATGCAAACAGTGGTATAGGCCGTGTATTTCAACAAGCTAATAAAGCAACAAATGCAAACTCAGTGGCTTTTGTTGATTTTGCTCCTTACGGTCCATCCTATGAAGATCCAGCCGCTTTTATTGCTTCTCCCGTTTATAGTGGTACAAAAAAAGTGGGGATTTTAATTTTTCAAATGCCAGTTGATCGTTTAAATGAAATTATGACTTATGGTCAAAAGTGGCAAGAAGCGGGTTTAGGTCTGTCAGGTGAAACTTATCTAATAGCCGCCGATAAAAAGATGAGGAGTTTGGGACGTCTTCTAGTCGATGATAAGAAGGGCTACCTTGAAACGTTAAAAGAAAGAGGTGTTTCACCCGGTTTAATCAAGACGATTGATGAGAAAAACACGACGATAGGTTTGCAGGTGGTTGATACCTCAGGCGCTAAATTAGCTTTATCTGGACAATCAGGTACGGGTATATTTGATGATTATCACGGTGTTACTGTTCTGTCTGCATATGCACCAATAAATGCAGCCGGACTTAAGTGGGCAATATTGAGTGAAGTTGATGAAGAAGAAGCCTTTGCGCCTGTTGCTGAATTGATAAAAGATATTATCACTTGGTCATTAAGTGCGCTGGTTATTATTGCCTTACTCATAATTTTCATTAGTATGAAATATGCTTCTATCTTCGTCGAGCCTCTTCGCTACATTGTAAAATCATTAACCTCTATCGCCGAAGATATTGATGCTGGCAATGCAAATTTAACCCAAGCACTTCAACCGCCTAGAAAAAATGAACTTGCCATGTCAATGGCTGAAAGCATCAATAGTGTACTAAACAAATTTGCAGATGTTCTAAAAGAATTTTCAGCCTCGACTACTGGCATTCTTTCTGAAAGTCAAAAAGTAAGTAATTTATCAGATAAATCAAGTGGAAACATGATTTCTCAAGAAAAAGAAACGGGTGTGGTTGCCACGATAGTTGCTGAATTGTCTACATCGGCAATCGACGTTTCACACATGGCAAATTTAGGCGCAGAAGCGGCAAAATTAGCGGATAATGAAACACAACTGGCATCAAATACGGTTAATGATGCAACAAAAACCATACAAGCACTCGCGAGTGATTTATCTGAAGCCTCCTCGGTTGTTCATGACTTAGAGCGTGACAGTGAAAGTATTGGCTCGGTGTTATCTGTTATTGAAGCCATTTCAGAGCAAACAAATTTATTGGCACTTAATGCGGCTATTGAAGCCGCAAGAGCTGGTGAACATGGCCGTGGATTTGCAGTTGTTGCTGATGAAGTTAGAAATTTATCTGGCCGTACAAAAGGCGCAACAATTGAAATAAAAGAGATTATTGATACACTTCAAAACCGATCCAAAGAAGCCGTTAATTACATGGATAAAGGTTGTAGTATGGCAGCAGAAGGTGTTGAAAAGTCATCCTCTGCAGGGAAAGCTTTAACTAGTATTGCGATTAAAGTCAGTGAAATTGATTCTTTCACAGCTAATATTGCTAAAGCAGCACAAAAACAATCGGAACTATCAAGTGAAGTAACAGAGAACGTGAATAAAATAAGCGCTCTAACCGAGCATACCACTGAGGGCGCTAAACACACCTCACAAGGTTGCCAAGAGCTTATGACACTTTCTGAGAATTTAAATAAAGTTGTTGATCAATTTAAATTTTAAGATAAAAGCTAGCCGACAAAGACTAAGGGAAGCGTTAATTTAAGAAATTAAACTTACGCTTCAACTTAAAAATTTAGCATAAAAAAAGCCCCTGTAGAAAGGGGCTTTTTTTATGCTTTAAACATTCGCTTAACATTTATCTTAATGCAAAATTAAGGGTTAAGCATTGCTAATAGCAGAGAACTTTTGTTGTTGGTAATCAGCATCACCAAAAGTAGTATTAATCATCATTAGTCGTTTCACATAATGACCAACATTAAG
>Ga0209081_1000313_pt1 | contig 29345 bp, 27 predicted proteins | sample GOMGulsemesocosm_4_FD_184636 | JGI IMG/M metagenome (GOLD analysis project Ga0209081, IMG submission 184636) | Methane-oxidizing microbial communities from mesocosms in the Gulf of Mexico - GOM15B Gulf of Mexico (SPAdes) (version 2) | ecosystem: Environmental > Aquatic > Marine > Cold seeps... | reverse complement strand
ATTGGGGTAAGGTATGAAATTAGTATCCCTATAGGTAGTACAAAATAACATACAGAGCAAATGGCGAGTCTATTTTTTACGCTAAAGTTTAATGCGCCTAGATACTGTCAAACGGTTGAGCTGTTTTGCTGCGCTAGTAATGGTTCTCCAACGAATAACGGCTAAAAATAATTTTAAACCATCCTAAGTCTCTGTGTATTTCGCCTGCTGTGCATTTTTGCACAATATGTTTCATTTTTTCGCTAATTGATAATACTGAAAATTCAATCTAAGCTTTTAAATGTTGGAACAACTTAGCGCAAAGATAATGAGGAACATCGCCAATCTGTGTTAGCTAAAATTTTTGATATACAGCTTTACCTAATCATTGTTGATGCTGGGAGAGTAAAGATGAAACAAGTTAGTTTAGAGGTAACAGAACAAAAAAACAGTTCAGGCTTTCAAAATATAGATGCAGATCATAAATATATTTTCAGCTACATAGATAAGTTAAATAATATTGCTAAGCAACCAAAAGATTATGAATATGCCATTATTATACTAGAAAGGTTTATTGCTTTTTTTTTGGAACATGCGATTAAAGAAGAACAGATATTACAACAATACCTACCTAATAAAGTAGTTGAAGAGCATGCTTTATTACACCAAAGTGAACTTAATTACCTAGACGAAAGCTTAATAACTTTAAAAACTAAGTTGTCATCACAGAATATTAAAATTATTGTTTCGCAGTTAAATCGGGAATTTAAAAACCATATTTATCGATACGATAAGAACATTATGCAACAATTAAATGAGCAAAAAGGGTAGGGTAATTTTAAGCCCCTATTAAGTAAGTTATTAATTAAGTTTTCTAGCTGTCACCTTAGTGACAGGCTATAAGTATCTCATTTATGAAAAATGAAGTGCTAGCAGGTTTGATAAATACACATGATGCATAGGTATTTCGAAGAAGTGCCTTTAGAAATTGAAGTTGTTTATACGAATGGTTGGACTATAGCTTATGAGTCTGTAGGCATTTTATTCAAATTTCCACTAAAGACTGATTAATGTTTTGAATTATGAGGTGGGCGTATTAATCTTTTCCTGTTCCTTTAATTTTGCTTGCTCAATGCGCCATTTTTGTAGTTCAGAATAATAGTGATCCCAAACGCAAGGGTTGCATGCTCCACCGCCACAGCAATCATCATCGGCAGGAGGAATAGGTTTTTCTAATAGTTCAGTCATTATATGTCTCGTTGTTATCTCTAAAGAGTATTAGTTTACAATAAATTGTTATGAAACAAAAAAGCTCTGCGAATACAGAGCTTTTGATTATACCAATTGGTCAATTAATTAATCGACTTGGTATTACTTTTTAATTAAAAAGAATTTCTATGTAAACTCAGCAAGTTTCTTCTCTAAATAATGGATGTTAGCGCCACCATTAACAAAGCCTTGATCATTTAATATATCTTGATGCAAAGTAATATTTGTTTTGATGCCATCTATCACAAGCTCTGAAAGAGCATTTCGCATACGTGCAATTGCTACATCACGATTATCACCCCAAGTGATCAATTTTCCAATCATAGAGTCATAATGAGGAGGTACTGAATAGTCAGCGTAAATGTGTGAATCCCAACGTACACCTAAACCACCTGGTGGATGGAAGCGAGTGATTTTACCTGGAGAAGGGATAAAAGAGCGTGGATCTTCTGCATTAATACGACACTCAATTGAGTGGCCAGCAACTTTAATATCATCTTGGGTGTAAGATAAAGGCTGTCCCGCAGCTACACGTAGTTGCTCTTTTATTAAATCAACACCTGTGATCATTTCTGTAACAGGATGCTCAACTTGAATACGAGTATTCATTTCAATGAAATAGAATTCACCATTTTCGTATAAGAACTCAAATGTGCCAGCACCACGATAGTTAATTTCGATACAAGCATTACAACAACGCTCACCAATCTTAGCGCGCATTTCAGGAGTAATTCCTGGGGCTGGAGCTTCTTCAACAACCTTTTGATGACGACGTTGCATAGAACAATCACGTTCACCTAAATGAATCGCTGCACCTTGACCATCTGCGATGATTTGAATTTCAACATGACGAGGGTTTTCAAGGAATTTTTCCATGTAAACCATATCATTTTTGAAAATAGTGCCAGCTTCGCGTTTTGTTAATTGAATCGATTCAACTAACTCTTCTTCGTTGCGAACTACGCGCATACCACGACCACCGCCGCCACCTGCTGCTTTGATTATTACAGGGTAACCAATGCGTTTCGCGTGAGCTTTATTAACATTATCATCATCAGTTAATGGACCGTCTGATCCCGGTACACAAGGAACACCAGCTGACTTCATTGCACGAATGGCTGCAACTTTATCACCCATTATTCGTATGCTTTCAGCTTTTGGTCCAATAAAAGCAAAACCAGATTTTTCCACCTGTTCAGCAAAGTCAGCATTTTCTGCTAAAAAGCCGTAACCAGGGTGAATTGCAACAGCATTGGTTACTTCAGCTGCAGTAATAATAGCTGGAGCATTTAAATAACTGTCTAATGCTGAAGCCTTGCCAATACAAATCGTTTCATCGGCTAATAATACGTGCTTTAAATTTTTATCAGCAGTTGAATGAACAGCAACTGTTTTAATGCCAAGCTCTTTACAAGCTCGCAATATTCTCAAGGCAATTTCGCCGCGATTGGCGATAACAACTTTATCTAACATGGAATGACCCTTTTTGGTTGGGCTTATTCAATGATGAATAGCGGTTGATCAAATTCAATAGCATCTTCATTTTGAGCAAGAATTTCTTTGATAACGCCTGATTTATCAGCTTCAATTTGGTTCATCATTTTCATCGCTTCAATAATGCACAATGTATCGCCAGCATTAACGTGCTTACCTACTTCGGCAAAGGCAGGGGAATCTGGTGATGCAGAGGCATAGAAAGTACCCACCATAGGTGAACGAACCATATGACCCGATATTACTGGTGCTGTTTCAGCCGCTACGGCGCTTGGCGCTGCTACAGCTGCGGCAATAGGGGCTGCAGCAATAGGGGCAGCATGCATTACAGGAGCCGTTGCTACTACTGGAGCACCTCGACATATACGTACAGACTCTTCTCCTTCTGAAATTTCTAATTCATTGATTCCAGATTCTTCTACTAACTCGATAAGTTTTTTTATCTTGCGAATATCCATTACGTTACCTTATTTCAAATTTACATTAATTAATATTAAGTTAGTTACTAATAACTAACTGTAATTTTTTATTTAGTGACAGTATTTAACTGTTACTTAGAATTAGCTTTATTTATTTGCAGCCAAGCTTCAGCTGATTCTAGTGCATAGCTATACCCGTTAGCACCTAAACCACAAATTACTCCTGTTGCAATGTCTGATAAATACGAGTGATGTCTAAATTGTTCCCTTGCATGAACATTAGATAAGTGCACTTCAATAAAAGGTATTGCGACCGACAATAAAGCATCTCGAATAGCGACACTAGTGTGTGTAAATGCTGCAGGGTTAATAATAATAAAATCCACTTTTAGATAAGCTTGATGTATTGCTTCAATTAGCAAATGTTCAGCATTTGATTGCAGGTGAGAAAGCGCTATTCCTCTCTCTTTTGCTTGTGTTGCTAACAGCTCAATTATTTCGTCTAATGTTTGCGCACCATAAATTTCAGGCTCACGCTTACCTAGCATATTTAAATTCGGGCCATTCAACACTAAAATCTTAAACTTTGTGCTCATCTTCGTCAAAAATACCTGTAAAGTGTAATTGGTGATAATAATTACATAAAAAAATAATATTGTGAATAAAAATAATGTTTTTTTATTATTGGCGATTATTATAGTGTTTTCGCAGAATATAGCAGCAAAATACTGGTCTTATCTGTTTGTCGTGGTTAAAAAGTGGTTTTTTTAGTTATTATTTACTACACTCCTAATGGGAGTAGTTGTTTTTAAGGTGCTGTTTTTAAAGGGATTACACCTTGTAGGATGAATTGGTAAAGCACTTGGTGATAAGATTTATTATTAAAATTCAAAGGGATACCTAAAGTAAGTAAAGGAAATACCTGATACTGTTTAGTTTCAAATAAAATTACGAACTAAAGGTTGTATTAGACGGGTAACTTCTGATATCTTGTTGGTAAATGTTAACCTTTATTTAATATTTTCAATAAGCTATAGGTTTATAGCTTTTCTTGTAGTTAATACCAATTACCATACCTATTAAATCCCCCCACTTAATAGTTGGTAAATGCTTAACCAATATTCGTTTTTGGATATTGTTAGGTATAAAAGGATTGTATTATCAAAACATATTACTCTTTATGTCTATTAGTATTTCTAGGCTGCATTAATTCAACAGTTTATGCTGTAGAGGTTATTATGCACCCATCGGTTAGTGAACATTCACTAACCACCTCAAAACTACGACGTATATATACAATGCGGCAAATACAGTGGGCTGATGGTCGCCGAATTACTGTTTATGTTTTACCTCGCCAGCACACCCTTCATTTGCGTTTTAGTAAAGAGCGATTGCAAATGTTTCCTTACCAACTTGATCGTATTTGGAATAAATTAACTTATTCTGGCTTAGGGGTAGCACCAATTACGGTGAATACACCAGAAGATCTATTAGACGCAGTAAGGAAAACACCGGGTGCTATTGGTTATGTTGAAAGTGTCAAGGATGAGGAGACAGTAAATGTTGTTAAAATTAAAAGCTAAAATGGTAAATATGCCGATGGAAAAATTGCTTTTTGCCATATTCACAATATTTTACTTAGTTATTATAAATGTTGAAGCCGCAGAGCAAGACTTTCAGCTTCATGGTTTTATCGCTCAAGGGGTGATCGATGTTGATGGTAGTGACTTTGTTAATGACGATGGTTCATTATCTGCTGAACTAACAGAGCTTGGCATTAATGCCTCCTACCAATTAAGCTCTAATTTGAGATTAGCAGGGCAGGTTGTATATTTAAATGGTGGTAATAGGTACGCCGAGGGTGTGAGAGTAGATTATGCATTACTTGATTGGTCCGTCTATGAAAGCTTGGATTGGCAAGCCAATATATATTTAGGGCGATTTAAAAATAATCATTGGTTGTATTCTAGCTCTCGTACAGTTCCATTTGCTAGACCGACTATTATTTTACCTCAATCAGTATATTTTGACGGCTTTCGTGATTTTGCTGTAGGTAATGATGGCGTTGCGTTTAAACTTAGTCACAGCGATGATGAAATGGGGGATTTTGATTTTAATTTAAGTTATGGAAATTCCCCTATATCAGATGAGCAAGGAAAAATCCTACTAAGTGAGTTTGCTACAGGCAAAGCTAAACAAGATTATGATTTACAATCAAGTTTGTATTGGCGACCTGTTTTTTCTCAATGGCGCTTTGGTATTTCTTTACTTGATTCTGACTTTACTTATAAGCAAAACAAAGAATCTCCAGATATGTTTTTTGATGCGGATTTTTCTTTTCAATTTTATACGTTAAATGCTTTATATGAAGGAGAACAATGGGAATTCAGTGGCGAAATATATCAATCAAGATTTTTGACCGAAGGTTTTTATTATCCACAATACCATAGTGATAATGTAGCTCAGGGCTACTATATTCAGTCTCGTTATAAGTTGACTTCAGAGGTTACCTTGCTAGCTCGCTATGAAGATTTTTATCTTAATAAGGAAGACAAAGATGGGGAGATGCTTGAGAAAACAACAGGGATACCTTATTACTTTGCTTTTCATAAAGACACCACGATAGGGCTTAATTATGATTTCTTCAGTAACCTGAGTTTACGGTTAGAGTATCACTGGGTAAGAGGGACTGGACGATTAACCCCTGTAGTTGTGCCTAACCCCAGAGTCAATGACTCTGAATATTGGCAAATGTGGGCTGTGCAATTAATGTATTGGTTCTAACAGGGAGGTAACATGGATATGCCGGTGAATAAAAAATTTATTAGCGTTCCGACTAAGCTATTGATGCTGATCATTTCAACACTATTGCTTTTAGCTATAGGTTTTTCAGCGTTATCTTTATCACGTTTACAAGATGATTATAAACAGTTTCATCAAAATACATTAAATCAAGGGCAAGCCCAGTTTGCTTTACACAGTGATATTTTACGTTCTAAAATCAATGTTTGGCTTGAATCTTTCTCTGAGATCACGAAGTTTTCACAGCAACAAGACTTAACCGTTTTTGCAGAGCAACTTGCTAATCAGTTTGATGGTTTACAACTGAACTTAAATGTAGAAAATGTTTGGTTAGTTGATGCAAATAAAAAAGCACTTTTTGTAACATCAATTATGCCTTCAGCAGCGCAAGAAAACGTAGAACAAGTATTGAGATTTCAACGTCCTAATCATCAAATTCAGTGTCAGCAGCAATGTCAGCTATTACTTAGTGTTCCTTTATTAAACAATCAAGGAGAAATAGTTGTTGTTACTATGAGTGCTAGCCTTGTTGATATGCTTTATGCAATAAATACCTCGTTGAATAGTGAGGTTGCAGTGATTAGTTTTCCTTTACAGTCAAATAAATCAGATATTAATATAAAAATTATTTCAGCATCAAATATGGAATTAACTCAGTCACTACTTGATGCAAATAAAGAAACTAATTTAGATCATGTGCTTGAACAAGGTTTGCAAATTGATCTATCTAATCATAGTTATTTGGTTAATTTGTTGCCCTTAGCGCAAAGTAACCAGCGAGCATTTTACTTATCTTTAATAGATGATGTTACGCCATTCGAGGAAAAAAACTCGCTTTATAGACAGCAATTTTTAATTTCACTCAGTGGTATATTTTTCATCTTAGGTTTTTTTGTTTACTTTGTTGCTCGCCCATTTACTAAGCGACTGTTACGTTTATCGGCTGCACTTCCTTTACTTGCTAATAAAAAGTTTGATCAATTTCGACAGGTGAAGTTGAAAAGACCTATTTTATTCTCTGATGAGTTAGATGTTTTAACGCACTCGGCTTTAGATTTAAGTTATGAATTAGAACAGTTAAATATTGAAGTTGAGCAAAAAACTAAAGAGTTAGAAAATATTGCTATGTATGACTTACTTACGGGGTTGCCCAACCGTAATATGCTGAATTATCAATTACGTAAATCAATTGCTAATATTGGTAGATATCCAAGTGGCGTTGCTGTTTTATTTTTAGATTTAGATGATTTTAAAAAAGTAAATGACAGTAATGGTCATACCGAAGGAGACAAGCTTTTAATTCAAGCAGCTGAGCGAGTTCGTTTAAGTGTTGGTAAAGTCGATTTAGCCTGTCGTTTTGGTGGTGATGAATTTGTAGTGGTTTTAGGGAATTTGAAGTATGTCAATGAAGCGGTAACTATTGCTGAACAGTTGCTTGCACAGTTTAAAGAGCCGATAAGACTAGGCTCAAGCATTTTTTATGTTTCTACCAGTATTGGTATTTCATACACAGAATCTAGTGAAGAGAAAGCTGAAGATTTAATTTCTCATGCGGATATAGCCATGTATGAAGCAAAAGATAATGGTGGTAGCCAATTTCATGTTTATCACCATGAAATGTATCAGCGAGTAGCCCATAGAGTGATGCTTGAGGGCGAAGTGCGTCAAGCACTTGCAAAACAGCAGTTTAGTTTAAGTTTGCAGCCACAATTGCGAGCAAAAGATAAAAAGATATATGGTTTTGAAGCATTACTGCGTTGGCAGCACCCTGAGCGAGGCATGATTTCACCGGAAGATTTTATTCCTATTTTAGAAAATTCCCAGCATATGATTGAGTTAGGGTATTGGATTATTCATCGATGTTTTGAATTGGCGATAATGATTAAAGAGCAAGGGTTAACTGAAATAAGAGTTGCTATTAATTTATCGGCAGGACAGTTTGTGGATGCTAATTTACCAAGCTACTTTCAAAGTTTGTTAGATAAATTTTCATTATCAGCTGAAACTTTTGAATTAGAGCTAACAGAGCAAACTTTAGTGAAAGATATTGATCACACTATTGCTATGATGGATAGCTTAAAATCTATGGGCTTTAGTTTTGCTATTGATGATTTTGGTACGGGCTATTCATCATTAGCTTATATTAAAAAAATGCCTATTGATGTGATTAAAATAGATAAAAGCTTTGTTTTTGGCATGTTAGAAAATCATGCCGATTATCAAATAATTATGTCGACTATTGCTATGGTGAAAAATTTAGATTTAACCGTTATTGCAGAAGGCGTTGAAACAGCAGCACAATTACGAAGTTTAACTGAAAATAATTGTGACTTAATTCAGGGGTATTATTTTTCAAAACCCGTACCAGAGATAGAATTAAATGCATTCATTAAGAGCCATATTCATGAAGGATATTGGAAGACACAAGTAGAAAAAAAACCAGATAAAGTATTATAAATACTATCTCCCACCTGCAATACAAGAATAAATGCTTTACTGCATTGTAGGTAGGGGTCTAGCGGTATAGTGAACATCTTTTTAAAATATAGCCTCAATATGAGCGCTGAACTTGTCTGCCCCCATAAAACCAGTAATACGCTGCTGGCTTAATTCGTTACCTTGTAAATCAAAAAACAAAATGGAGGGTAAACCAAATACATCAAAATATTCCATTAATTCAATGCTTTTATCTGAACCAGTTTCAGTTAAATCAATTTGTAGCAAAACAGAGTTGGCAAGTGCATGTTGTACTTTTTTATCTGGAAAAGTATATTGTTCAAATTCTTTACAAGCCACACACCAGTCAGCATATAAATCTACCATCACTGTTTTGCCTTGGCTATTTGCTTGAGCAACAGCAATTTTGAGTTCTTCTAAAGTGGCTACTTGTTTAAAATGTTGTATCTGGCTATTTTGATTTACCGCTACAGAAGTATTGTTACTACTAAGCCCAATATTACTGGGCATAATTAGTTGATAAGCCATATTTGCACCAACAAACATCGTTAAGAAAATGATCAGAGAGCGCAAACCAAAGGCAAAGCCCTTAGGTTTGTCACTCACTGAATTCTGATTAGCAACGTAAAAGTAACTTGCTGCGCCCAGTACTAATAATGCCCACAATGCTTGGCTTGCAACTTCTGGAATGAAGCGCTCTAGTAAAAAGATCGGCACAGCTAATAGCAATAAACCAAATATGTTCTTGATTATATTCATCCAAGCGCCTGCTTTAGGTAATAATTTACCGCCAGAGCTACCTAAAATAAGTAACGGTAAACCCATGCCTAAACTTAGTGCATACAAAGCCGATGCACCTAATATCACATCACCCGTTTGTGAAATATAGAGTAGAGCGCCAGTTAAAGGAGCCGTAGTACAAGGGGATGCAACTAAACCAGAAATGGCTCCCATCATAATGACACCAAAAATAGAGCCCCCTTTTTGTTTATTGCTTAGATTGTTTAATTTATTCTGCCAGCTTGCAGGTAATGCTAAATTGAACAGTCCAAACATTGAAAGAGCTAAAACAATGAACAAAACACTCAATGCTATTAATACAATAGGGTGCTGAAACATAGCTTGAAACTGTGCACCTGCTAAAGCAACAACAATGCCTAATAAAGTATAAGTTACTGCCATTCCTTGCACGTAGAAAAAAGATAAAGTAAACGCTTTTTTAGTGGTTAGTTCTTTACCTGCGCCAACAATAATTCCTGTTAAAATTGGGTACATTGGAAATACACACGGCGTGAAAGATAATAATAGCCCCCCAATAAAAAAGGCTACTAGCGTAAGTAACAAGCTGTCTTGTTTTAACATGTCGGCCAGTTGGTGCTGTTCACTGGCCGTTGCAACATTCTTTTTGTTCGGTGTAATGGTTTCGGTTTTTTCACTATGTAAAGCAGATAAAACTGCAGCAGAATCAGTATTAGCTGTTTGTTTAAGTATTTTATCTAACGAAATTTTCTTTTTGGTTGGTGGATAACACAAACCTTTATCTGCACATCCCTGATAGCGCACAGTAATAACAGCATTTTCATCAGCTTGTTCAATATTAATGGTAAAGTTTAGTTGTCCTTTATAAACTTGTTGAACGCCAAAAAACTCATCTTCATGATCTATACCTTGAGGTAAATCTACTGGTAATATTTGAGCATTGTCACTGGTAAACTTAAACTGATGGCGATAGAGATAATAACCCTCACTGATATCAAAACTGATATGGAGTTGGCTATTGTCCTGATCAAAGTTAAAAATAAACGCTTGGTCTACTTTTAAAAACTCATCATCATTACTAAATAATGATGAGCTTGAAGTGTCAAAAATGGACTGCTGTGCATAACTAACGCTAGGTTGAATGCTTGTAAGTGCGATAATTAAGGCAAACAATACGTTTAGAGGTAAGCTTAAAAACGAGAATGATTTTTTCATTAATACTACTTTAAATATTCACTGATCCAGTTTAAATAGTGATTATCGCCTTGCTGGATATTCAAAGCAATCACTTCGACCACATCATAAGGATGCAGTTCATTAATTCGAGCATTTAATAGTGTGAATTTATCACTATTTGTTTTTATTAACAGTTGTAATTCATTGTCATACTGTAATTCATTTTGCCAATGATAAACTGACGTTATATTTGGCAATATATTGACGCAAGCGGCTAACTTTTCTTTGATTAAGTGTTCAGCAATTGTTTTTGCTACTTGCTCATTAGGACAAGTTGTCAATACTAGTTGAAATGCCATAGCTAATCTTCACAATAATAATTTACCTATATTCTCTTAAAAAAAACTTAACAACGCCAGTATTAGGTGATGTAAAAATGGTCTGTGCTTGAAAAAGACCTGATAACCCCAATATATCTTACAAAGAAAACAGGAGTCTTTATGTTTCGCATATTATTCGCACTATTTATTATCGTACCTATTATAGAAATTACTGTATTGATGCAAGTTGGAGAGCTTATTGGTGCATGGCCAACCGTTGCTATTGTTATTATTAGTGCTTGGTTGGGGGCTAAATATGTTCGTCAACAAGGTTTAGCAACACTGCAATCTGTACAAACTAAAATGGCACAAGGTGAAATGCCATCAAGTGAAATAGTTACAGGTATGATGTTATTAGTTGCAGGTGTACTTTTAGTCACTCCTGGTTTTGTGACCGATACTTTCGGCCTTTTATTACTTGTACCTAATGTTCGTCAAGCGTTGGCGAATACAGTGCAAAAACATATAAAAACTAGCCAAGGCAGTGCCTTTGGTGCAAATACACACTTTCATTCGTCCACTTTTACTCAAACCAGTGGCAACACTTATGAAAATGAAGTTGATAATTCAGATGTTTTTACACATAAGAAAGGCATTCCTTCTGGAAAAAGCTATCACCAAGGTGAAACCATTGAAGGTGATTTTCAGCAAAAAGAATAATTGTTTAGATAGTAAATAGCTAAAAAAATAACAGAAAGACTTGTGAAGTACATTTTTAGCCCCATTAACTTACACACTAGTACCATATAAATAAATTTGTTAAAACTCAAAATCTCAGGAGAAAATAAATGAGCATTCGTCCATTACATGATCGCGTAATAGTAAAACGTAAAGAAGTTGAATCTAAATCTGCAGGAGGCATTGTTTTAACTGGTAGTGCTGCAGAAAAATCTACTCGCGGTGAAGTCATTGCTGTAGGCAATGGTCGTATTTTAGAAAATGGTGAAGTACGTGCATTAGACGTAAAAATTGGCGATCAAGTAATTTTCAGTGAAGGCTACGGCGTAAAAACTGAAAAAATTGATGGCGATGAAGTATTGATTCTTTCAGAAAACGATATCCTTGCGATTGTTGAGTAATCTGCTTTTTTAAAGCACTAAATTTAAATTTGATGTTGAGCATAGCTCCATCCCAATAAATAAACAGGAATAAATAAAATGGCTGCAAAAGACGTATTATTTGGTAATGACGCACGCGTAAAAATGTTACGCGGTGTAAATGTATTAGCTGACGCGGTAAAAGTAACGTTAGGCCCTAAAGGTCGTAATGTGGTACTTGATAAATCTTTTGGTGGTCCAACAATCACTAAAGATGGTGTTACTGTTGCTAAAGAAATCGAATTAGAAGATAAATTCGAAAACATGGGCGCACAAATGGTGAAAGAAGTTGCTTCTAAAGCCAATGATGAAGCAGGTGACGGTACAACTACTGCAACTGTTTTAGCCCAAGCTATTGTTAATGAAGGCTTAAAATCAATTGCTGCTGGTATGAATCCAATGGATCTTAAGCGCGGTATTGATAAAGCAGTAATTGCTGCTGTTGCCTCGTTAAAAGACTTTTCTTCACCAGTGACAGATAACAAAGCCATTGAGCAAGTCGGAACTATTTCTGCCAACTCTGATGAAACTGTTGGTAAAATCATTGCAACAGCGATGGATAAAGTAGGCACTGAAGGGGTTATTACCGTTGAAGAAGGCCAAGCCTTAACAGACGAACTAGATGTTGTTGAAGGTATGCAGTTCGACCGTGGTTACTTATCGCCTTACTTTATGACAAACCAAGAAAATGGCACGGTTGAATTAGAAAACCCATTCATCTTATTAGTTGATAAAAAAATCTCTAACATTCGTGAGTTATTAACTACGTTAGAAGGTGTTGCTAAAGCGGGTAAGCCATTACTTATTATTGCTGAAGATGTTGAAGGTGAAGCACTGGCAACGTTAGTTGTAAACAACATGCGCGGTATTGTTAAAGTTGCTGCTGTTAAAGCTCCAGGTTTTGGTGACCGTCGTAAGGCTATGCTACAAGATGTTGCTACCTTAACTGCAGGTACTGTTATTTCTGAAGAAATAGGTATGGAGCTTGAAAAAGCAACGTTAGAAGACTTAGGTCAAGCTAAACGTGTAATTATCTCTAAAGACAATACGACTATTATCGATGGTATTGGTGAAGAAGCTGACATTCAAGCACGTGTTTCTCAAATTCGCGGTCAAATTGAAGATTCTTCTTCAGATTATGACAAAGAAAAACTTCAAGAGCGTTTAGCTAAACTTGCTGGCGGTGTTGCGGTAATTAAAGTTGGCGCAGCGACTGAAATCGAAATGAAAGAGAAAAAAGCCCGTGTTGAAGATGCATTACATGCAACGCGTGCTGCCGTTGAAGAAGGTGTTGTTGCTGGTGGTGGTGTTGCATTAGTTCGCGCCGCGACAGCAATTAAAGATCTTGAAGGTATTAACGAAGATCAAACTCACGGTATTAATGTTGCGATTCGCGCGATGGAAGCACCACTTCGTCAAATCGTTGCAAACTGTGGTGATGAATCATCAGTAGTTTTAAATGAAGTACGTAACGGTGAAGGTAACTACGGTTACAACGCTGGTAATAGCACTTACGGTGACATGTTAGAAATGGGTATTCTTGACCCAACTAAAGTAACTCGTAGTGCACTACAATTTGCTGCTTCTGTTGCCGGTTTAATGTTAACGACTGAAGCTATGATCACTGATACACCTCAAGACGCTGCAGCTCCTGCAATGCCTGATATGGGTGGCATGGGCGGTATGGGCGGCATGGGCGGCATGATGTAATCAGCCTTTGATTATATCGTAAAAGTTCATAACGTTTCAAAACCCCGTAAAGCTATGTTTTACGGGGTTTTTCTTTGTTTGTACTATTCGGTTTGTTTCATGGCAGTTCATAAAGGTTCATGATAAAAAAATGGATAACGAAGATAGAAGCAAAGATGTTAGAGATAAAATGATTCGCAAGAGACGTTTCCAGTAAGCTCCTGTGTGCTTATATTAAGAAATGACAAATCTACTATATGAATCCATCTAAAAGTGCTGAGAAGGTCAATATTAACCTGAAAATTATTTTTGATAAATTTTGAGGTTATTTGAAAAAATTTGATGATAGGCTCAGTAAATTCAAGCCATTTGATAAGCAAATTGTAGATACCCTTATAAATCAAAAAATAAAAAATTTAAGTGGTGATCTTTGAAATTTGCAACAAAGAATTAATACATTAAAAGCTCAGCAAGAAAAGTTATTCGATATGAAAATTGAAGGATTAATTGAAAATAATGCTTCTTTAAGAAAAAATAATAAAATTGAAGCTGATATATTTAATTTGACAGAACAAAAAGAGAAACTCAGTATTAGTGATTACAAGAAAAAGACCAGACAAGTGATTGAACTCTCTTAGAGCCTATAATCAAGGTTCGAACTACTTGAAAGCGCAGGTGATCAAAGTGTGTGGGATTGAACTTTCTGTAACCACCAAAAAAGAGCTTCAAATAAAGAATTTTTCTCTATTTAAAAGCTCTAAAATGCTAGAAATCTTGTTTGGTACTCCTGAGCTGTTCGATAATTGAATTTTTTTCAATTGTTTGGATGAAATAGATATCAACTCATCTGAGGAGTTGTTGAAAGAAATTACTGGTATTAGATTATCATAATCTTTTAGCGAATATAGGAGGAGAGGTCTAAATTACACTACGGTATTAATTTTTCAATATCTTGGACAACATTATACCAAGCCTCATCTTTGTCTTTACAAAATGAAACAGGCTCTCCTTTTTTAGGTAAAATATTTAGTTCATCTAACGGAGTTTTGTACCAATCGCAAAAACGTAAAATAATTATAATTACCCCTTTTGTTTTTGCAATTCAATAGCTTTTTCAACTTCCACGGCCCAGATATATTTTTTCAACATTAATAAAATCTGGAATATCTATTGTCATAGATAGTGTTATTTATTTGATTTTTATTATATTTGATTCTACTCTTTTATAACAAAAGGAGTTTTAATTTAAAGGATTAATATGATGAAATACACACTCAACTCATTTTTGAGTTCAATCTTACCCATTTTTTTTATATATTTGTTTTCATTTAATGCATTAAGTAATAGTTATTACGCTTATGCATTTCTCTATCCTGGACACGTCGAAGCTTATGGTGGTTCAGAATTGGATGCTTGTACCGCTCTTCCTACTAATAGTCAAAGTTTTCCTGACGATATTAGCGTCGATAATGGTGTGTGCTTAGAGGGGGTATACGATAATATTGGGTCAGTCTGTAAACTGGTTGATTCGAATATTATTGCTCCAAGTGCTTATTATGAAATTACTGAAGGAGATCAGTTTGATCTTACTTTTTCATCAAGTGCATTCGTAATTGGGGACTGTGGGCGCCCTAGTGTCAATATTTCAGGTCTGAATACAAGTATATTTAACGTCGTTTCTGGAACGTATACAGATCTGACAACTGTTTATGCAGTTACCTCACCCCAGACTCTAGGGGTACAATCAATACAAAATGAATATTTTAGTGGAGATAAGTTGATTTCTCTAACATTTGAAGGTCAAAGTAGTTCTCTCCCTCCCGTCAGTAGTGTTCTGACCAATACAAATACCGTAATTAATATTATTGATGATGAGCCAGTTCCTGTAGTTTCGTTTACTGGATTAAATAAAATTACAGAAGGTGAGTCAATTGATTTAGCGATAAGCTTGGATGCTGCCATTGATGATGGTTTTTCGCTTTTACTTACATTGAATGATGCTAACCTACTAACGTCTCAAGGTGCTTTGGTTGTTGGCCATGGTTATTTTACATCTGTAACTAATGCATCTATACCTACCGATAAGGTAAGTTTAAGTCAACTATCACTAACGGCAAATAGTATAAATGATGAAAAAAATTTAGGTAATAAAGAGCTAACTTTTACAGCCGATTTAGTTAAAGAGGGTAAATCCTATTCGTCTGCAACTTTTTCTGTATTTATTCAAGACGATGACCCTCTATCACCTGAAGAAGAGCTGGGTTATGAATGCCCAATGTCTCCTCATCCAGTAAATATACGTACAGGCAATAAATATTTAAAATATGCAGATTCTGTTGTTAGAGATAAAGGTTATAATTTTGAATTAATCCGCCATTACAATAGTTTTACCAAAGAGTGGACTTTTGAATTTGAAAGGTTTCTAACAATACTTCCTGATAAAGTAAAAGTCACTCGAGGCGGTGGAAAAGTGATTATCTTTAATTATAATTCAGGAATATTCTCCACAGAAATTGCTACTGGAATTAGTTTATCAATAGTTGATAATCATTATGAGTTAGATTTAATGAATGGCTCTGTTGAAATATATAATGCAATAGGCCAGCTCCAATCAATAACATACAGAAATCAAATTGGATTAAATTACTTATATCAAGCATCTAAAATAATAATTAATAGTAATTTTAACAATACTTTGTTTAATATTGATTTAAATTTAAATGGCGATGTAATTAGTATTTTAACATCTTCTGGAGAAAACATTACCTACGCTTATACTAATGATAATTTAACGAAAATTACTAATACAAACGGTTCAAGCATTGACTATTTATACTCTGCAGGGTTTCTTGTACAAGCGACTGAAAATGGCTTTATCACTAATAATATAACCTACGATGGCGAAGGGCGCGTTACACAAAGTAAAGTTGGTGATACGGGCGATTTCGATTCTTTTGTGTATGCTCCGGCTATGACGACAGTAACTAATTCGTTAGGTAAAAGCACCAAATACAATTACACATTAATTAATGGACATTACAAAATTTCCTCAGTGGTTGGTGAAGCGTCTACCAATTGTGTTGCTTCCGATACAACTTATCAGTATGACTCTATTGGTTTTTTAGTAAGTAAAACCGATGCGAATGGTGTTTCTACTATTTATAATCGTGACGCACATGGGCGAGAGATTAGAAGAACTGAAGCTGCGACAACACCGAACGAGAGGGTTATCGATACTACATGGGATGTCAATTTGGATTTACCATTATCAATAATCACTCCTTCAATCACTACTAACTTTTACTATAACACCAAAGGGCTTCTCCAAAGAAAAGATGTCAATCCATCTGTTACAGTTCCACAAATTTAATAATCCAAGGAGTGGATACCATGATAAACAAATACACAAAAATTTCTATTACAACTGTTCTATTGTGCATCAGTATGAATGTAGCTGCCGTTCAAGAAACATATACCTATACAAGCTCTTCCAAATTAGCATCTGTAGATGGTGCTAGAACTGATGTTTCTGATATTGAGTTATATCATTACGATACCGATAATAATTTGAGTGAAATAGTTAATGCATTAGCTCACTCGGTAAAATTTCAAAACTACAATTTAAGTGGAAAAGCCCAAACAATAATAGATGCAAATAATGTCAGTACACAACTAACATACGACAGAAAAAATCGAATTACTTCTACTAACATGGATGGGAGAGTGACTCAATTTCAATACAATAATTATGGACTTTTGACTTTAGTTGCACTTCCATACGGTGACACAATAACCTTTTCTTATGATGATGCTAGACGTTTAATTAAAATCCTTAATGGCAATAACGATGCTGTTGAGTATAACTACAACAGCAAAGGTAACATTACCAAGACCCAGGTTATTTTATCGAATGGGAGCGTGGTAAGGGAAGCTAACTCTACCTATGATGAATTAGGTCGGTTGCTTTCCCTCAATACAGGAGCTTTTATCTTTCAATATAGTTATGATAAGAATTCAAATCAATCAGAAGAACGAGTAGGAGGGAAAGAAGAAAAATCTGAATATGATGAATTTAATCGGTTAACTACTATTACTGATGCATTGCTAGGTATAACGCAGTTAGAATATAACGATCAGGATGTTTTGGTATCAGTTCTTGATGCTCGTAACAACGCTACACAATATAGTCCAGACTTCCAAGGTAATATTGTTGAGTTAAATAGCCATGATACAGGTGTATCACAAATGCAATATGATGCTGCGAGTAATTTGATTTCAAAAGTTGATGCTAGAGGGGTTTTGATACAATATAGTTATGATGCGCTTAATAGACTCATTCTAATTGATAGCCCAGTAGATGATTACGATTTTACCTATGAATATGATAATGCTGAGTCAAGTCGTTTTGGAATCGGTAAGTTAACAACCATAAGCAACTCTTTTAGTACCATTGATTATTTCTATAACCAATATGGTGAAGTCACAAAAACTCTGCACATAATTGAAGGGAAAGTTTATCAAATTTTATATGGTTACTTAAATGGATTACTTACTAAGGTTACATATCCTAATGGGCGTGAAATTTTATACTCCTATAACGCACAGGCTCAAATAGTTAATGTACATAGTTTATATGAAGGTAAGACCATTGAGCTAGCTAATGACATTGCTTACTTACCTCAAGGTCCTATAAAATCAATGAGCTATGGGAATGGAAAGCTGTTAACAAAAAATTATGACACATCTTTTTCAATGACAAATCAAGCAGTAACAGGTGTGTTTGATTATGGCATCACTTACGATAATGCAGCAAACATTCAAAGCATTATTGATAACTTAGCCCCTCACGAAAGTAAGACATATAATTATGACAATAAAAATAGACTTACTAGTGTAACTGTTAACAATATTGAGGCTCAATCATTCTCTTATGATTCTACTGATAATAGACTGAGCAAAACGGATAGCACAGGAGTTAAAACGTATACATATTTGGGTAATACGTTATCTATTGTTGATGGACTTTTATACCAATTCGACAATAATGGAAACCTGATACAGAAAGATAACGAGACATTCACTTATAGCCCACTAAATCGTTATGTCACTTTAACTAAATCTACAGATTCTATCTCATATAAGTACAATGCATTAGGTCAACGTGTATTAAAGAGCAGCACTGATTCTAATTATCATTTTTTATATGATTTGGCAGGTCAATTAATATACGAAATAGATACAATATCTAATAAAGAAACTGAGTATAGTTACCTTAATGGCAAACGCTTATCACTTCATTCTAAAAGCTTATCATCAGATGATTTAATCAAGGATGATGATGATGTGTCAACTACTATTACTGGTAAATGGAAGTTAGTAGCTAAAGGAAGAAAACCATATTACGGAGCAGGATATATAAAATCTGTTAAAGGTAGTGGTGAAAATACAGTTGAATGGCCGCTAACCAACACATTACCAGGTCAATATCAGATCTATACTCGATGGATTAGAAAAAGAAAAAACGCAAGTAATGCTCCATATACTATTAACCATGCTCTTGGCCAAGATACTGTATTGGTTAATCAAAAGAGAAAAGGTAGTAAATGGAGGCTCTTAGGCACTTTTGACTTAAACCCACAATCAAATATAAGTTTATCAAATGATGCTAATGGCTTTGTAATTGCAGATGCTATCAAAGTAGTACCATTAGATGGAGCGACCATATCAACATCATATAATTATTATATTCATACTAATCAGGTTGATGCTCCCCTCGCAATAACAAACTCTTACGGTGATATTGTATGGAAATCTAATTATACTCCCTTTGGTATAGCTGAATTAAATGAAGATGTAGATGGGAATGGTGAATTAGTTGAATATAATCTCCGTTTCCCTGGACAATATTACGATAAAGAATCTGGACTCCATTACAACTACTTTCGGGATTACGACCCAGAGTTGGGGCGCTATATTCAGTCTGATCCGATTGGTTTAGCGGGTGGGATTAATACTTATGGTTATGTTGGTGGGAATCCAATTTCATATTTTGACCCCTATGGCCTAGCAAAAATATGTTATAGACCTTTGGATTCGGTGGTACTTCGCAATTTTGTTATTGGTGTAAAAGGTAGTCCGGCTGATAGGAAAAACATGATTATTGGTCATCAGCAAATTTTTTATGAAGATGCTCAAGGTGGTGATATTGGGTTTGGGCCTGATGGACTTATTATCAATGAGAATCGTGAGAGTGAGTACAGTCAGTGTACTGATGGCTATGATGATAAGAAAATGAGGGAAGCTGTCAAAATGACCCCTGTCAGTGATTATAAATTCTTTAAAAATAATTGTCAGGACTGGGTTCGTGACGTATTAGACAATTATGGTAAATAGGTGTAGAAATGAAAATTATTTTAGGGATAGTTATATTATTAGCATTAGTGTTCTTCTTAGCTCCTCAAGAGGCTTATCGCATCTATGATTTGATAAGTTCAGATGCGCAAAAATTCAAACCTACCGTTTTGGAAAGATTAGTTTTTTCTGATGAAAATGAAGCACATAATAACTTCAAGGTAAAACGTTCTGGCTACTATGAATTAGGTGTATTGCTGAATGAAAGTCGCATTCGGGTTGATAGTGTTGAGAAGGAATTTAATGGTGAGGTTTTATTTGAAGTTTATACAAATGATGATGACTTAGCTTTTACAGAAAATGTAATTAGACCTAAGTATTTTAAACCTCTGGATGATGACATTGATTTTGTAAAAAAGGTGGCACTCATTACTGTTCCATTAAACACCTTTAAGAATGGGAAGGAATACTATGTCAAAATCAAAATACTATCTAAAAATGACTTCCTAACCAGTGGAATAGGAAGCTTGTATGTCAATTTGTCTGGCTATTACTAACAATAATGACGGTTAAGTAGTATAAATTGAATCCAAAGCCTCGCGTGCGGGGCTTTTTGTTGCGCAATATCAAATTAATCTCCATGGCTTACTACTATGTTTTACAACACTTTTTTAAAATGATAACGTTGTATAAATATTGTTGAAAATTAAAGTTTAATCTATTCGGTTCTCCTTGATTTATCTTCAAGTTTCGAAGGGCAGTAAATTGGTTTAGCTACGACTGAGGAAGTGGTCGTAAAGATTTTTTTGGAAAATCTTTAATAGAAGGATTTAACTAATTTTGAAAGATCTAATAATTACTATTGATAAATTCCTAAGTGATTTCCAGCTTGATCACTCACAGCTTATGTGGTTCTTGGGGGCTGGAGCATCTAGATCTGCAAGCCTACCAACAGCAGGTGATTTAACTTGGGATCTAAAAAAACGAATATACTGCGCGAATGAAAACCAAAATTTCGATACGTATGACTTAAATAGTGAGGCTGTAAAAGCTAAAATTCAAAGCTATCTTTAAGTAAAGCTTACAGTATGATTTCTAGATTTTCAGAAGATGTAGATATAGCTGTTTTAACAGATAATCTAAGTAAAGCTCAAGCTGGTAGGAAAGTTAAAAAAGCAAGCAAAATTATTTCAAGTATCTCGACCATCTTTAATGAAATAGACTCCCCTGATACTTCTAAAAACTCACACTTTAGAAAAATTAGATTTCAATGCCTAAGAATCGATGAATCAGCTCCCGTTGAAGGGCAAATTGAAGATAGTTTATCATTGGAAATAAACGCATTTGCAGACCCTGAGCCTTATAACAAAATGCCTCTTTCCTGTTATATTGCTGACTTTTTTCTTAGTAGTGGACAAGAGACTGCCGTTTCTGAGTTTGGGCTTGAAACATTTGAAATGAACGTACTTTGTACGTCTCGTACTGTTTGCGAAAAGGTTATGGGGTTAGTTAAAGCCTCTTACGGTGAAAACCATATTAACCAAATTAATAGTAAGATTAGACATTTATATGATGTTCACTTCTTAATGGCTGATAAATTTACCTGTGAGTTTGTTGAGTCAGCCAAATTTGGTGAAATGACAGCTAAAGTTATAGCTTGTGACCAAGAAACTTTTAAATCAACACCGTGGTTTGATGTGCCATTAGCTAGTGCCTGTGTATTTTCTAGCTTAGCAGATATCTGGCCTTCTCTTGAAAGCACATACAATGGTGAATTCAAAGCGATGGTTGTGGGAGATGATGTGCCTTCAAAAGAGTCGCTAGTACAGTCCATGAGTCTTATCCATAAACAATTAGTTAAGCTAGATGGTTAATTAATATAATAGCAGCCACTAGTGATTCATAGGCTAGTGGCTACATAACAAGTTAAAGTCTCAGTTAATATTTAGTTTTGACTTGTATGCGCTTTGTGCAAATATAGACTAAAATGATACAAGGAATATGTACATGTCAATTCAAGCAGTAAAACCCTCCCTAAATACCTGTAAATCAAAAATTTAAACCTCACGAAAATGCAGGGACAATCACACCTAAAACCTAAATTAGTTTACAACTACTTTCGGGATTACGACCCAGAGTTGGGGAGATACATTCAGTCTGATCCGATTGGTTTAGCAGGAGGGATTAATACTTATGGGTATGTTGAGGGAAATCCTATAACGAGAGTAGATCCAAGTGGGTTATGCTACTGCGGATTAACGATAAAAACCAAACTAGTCAAAAAAGGTAATAAAACCAACCTCCCAGAATATGATAGCTTTGTTTCCTATAAAGGAGATATTTATGCAAAACAGAGGGATGATGGGTATTTTTATGATGCCCAAGGAAATAATACAGGACATAATAACTTCGGAGACTTGGCCAATTCCTTTAGCGTAAATAAAACTGACGTTGCTCTAGCGGCTGCATCTACATGCGCAGCAGCAGGTTCACTTGCAGTTTCAGGACCAGCCGCAATAACTTTGACGGCTGGCGGTATTGCAGCAGACGCCTTGTCCAGTGGTGGAACTAATAGAGGAACTTGGCTTGGAGCTTCGCATGGCTTGGAGCTTCGCATGGCTTGGTAGGTATGGCAACTGGAGGTTATTCATTGGCATCGGCCGTAACAACATGTAATTGCCCGTAGAGATAACTGATGAGAAATATATATTACATTACAATTGCAGTAGCTATGCTAGTTTTATCCGTATGGTATGATTTTAACGAAAATCAGGTTCACTATACTGCCGCAGGCATGTTTCTTTTGGGTGCTTTATTTGAAATAAAAAACTATCTATCTAAACAAGCACTTTGTTTTATGTGGGCCGGGCCATTTAATTACAGTAAAGAGAATCAATCAATTCGCTTTGCAGTTCTTGTGCTTTGGATATTGATTGCTATTACTTGTATGGTCTATTTAATTATTAAATGGAAGTATCTTTAACCGACTACCATAACGGACACTCTTACATTGCCAATAAATACATTATTACGACAAAAATCAAGTTGTGTAGTGGTAGTGCGATGATGTCTCTTCTATTATTTGAATCCAAAACCTCGCGTGCGGGGCTTATAGGATAAATTTCTATAACAATTGTCAGGATTGGGTTGCTGATCTGTTAGGTCATCATGGCAAAAAGGCGTTGAAATGAAAATTATTTTAGGAATAGGGATTTTATTCTTTGTAGTGTTTTTTTTGGTTCCTCAGTGAAGGTCTGGCTAATAGCACATTCTATTAAGTAGTTTTTCAATTTATAGTTTCTCCAACTTGATTTTGGAGAGACTTATGACACGTAGAACATTTGATGATTGGAAATACTTAGTTGATAAACAAACTGCCAGTGGTTTGTCTGTACCGAAGTTTTGTCGCCAACATAACATAAATCCAAAATATTTTTATTCTCGTAAATCGATGGTCAGCACTAAAAATAGTGAGGGGAATTTCATCCAAGCCCAGATCATTTCTCATCAAACAACTGTTGTGGCAAATAAGCGAGAACAAAACATAAAGCTAATCATATCGGTGGGTGAATTACAGTTACCTTGCAATACTTCACATGCTTTTATTGTTGAACTACTGAACGGTTTATCGAGATGGAAATGTTTGTTGATGTACCTGAGGTATTTCTCTACCGCGATTATGTTGATTTTAGAAAATCGATAAATGGCTTAGTGTTGATTGTCGAGCAACAAATGCAAGTATCACCATTAACGGGCAGCGTCTTTGTTTTTTGTAATAAAGGTCGAGATAAACTGAAAGTACTTTATTGGGATAAAACAGGCTTTGCCTTATGGTACAAACGCCTTGAAAAAGATAAATTCAAATGGCCCACTAAACTGAACCTAGAATCACTTAATTTATCTGAGCAGCAATTGCATTGGCTGTTTGATGGCTTTGACGTGCTCGGACATCAAGCGCTGAGTTATGAATCAGTCGCCTTATAACCTGTGATCATAAGCAGCTTTTATTGATCACCAAACAATCTGAATAAAGCCAATAAGTTAGCGTGAATTATTGATGAAATAAGTTCATGACTGATGACGAGCAATCCTTACCCAACGATATTGAACAGCTAAAAGCGATGCTCTTGGCTGAGCGAAAGCAATCCGCTCAACAAGCGGCTAGATTAGTCTTTCTCGAAGAGCAATTTCGTCTTGCCCAGCAACAACGCTTTGGTGCGAGCAGTGAAGGTCATCCTACACAAGGGGATTTATTTAACGAAACAGAAGCCGAGCTTGATGTTACTGAAGACACTGTTGAATCAACACCAACCACAGTGAAGAAAAAACCTGTTCGCCAAAAACTCCCAAAAGACCTTGATCGTGAAGTTATCATTCATGATTTACGTGATGAAGAAAAAATCTGTACTTGCTGTGGTAAAGCATTACATCAAATGGGCGAATTGCGTAGTGAAAAGCTTGAGTTTATCCCGGCTAAAGTCAAAGTTATTGAGCATGTTCGACTCAAATATAGGTGCCGAACGTGTGAAAAAGAAGGTATTAGCACTAAAATCAAAAGTGCCCCCGTACCACCAACTCCAATCGCTAAAGGGTTTGCGACGCCCTCACTGTTAAGCCAAGTCATCACCAGTAAATATCAATATGCGTTGCCGCTTTATCGCCAAGAAAGTTTATTTAAACAATATGGTATTGCTTTAAGCATAAAAACGATGAGCGAGTGGATGATGAAGTGCAGTGAATTGTTTAAGCCACTTTATGAAAAATTGCAGGAAACGCTCTTACAACAAAATGTCATCCAAGCTGATGAAACGACGCTGAAAGTGATTAATGAAGATAAAGCTAAGTGCTATATGTGGCTCTACTGCACAGGCAGTGATGCGCCTACACAAAGTGCACTTCCTAATATTGTGCTTTATGATTATCAATCCGGCCGTGCGGGACAATGTGCGGTAGATTATCTTGGCAAGTATAGCGGTTACCTGCAAGTTGATGGTTATGCTGGATATGAAAAAACATCGGCAACGTTAGTGGGGTGCTGGGCACACGCACGTCGAAAATTTAAAGAAGCCGAGATCGCATAACCACAAGGGAAAACCGGTAAAGCCAATATGGCGTTAAATTACATTCAAAAACTATATCGACTAGAAATTCAATTAAAAGATAAAACCCCAGAGCAAAAGTTCAAGTTCGCCAAGAAAAAGCGAAGCCCTTGTTAACTCAGTTTTATCAATGGTTAGAAAAAGCTAACGTGCCGCCAAAAACAGCCCTAGGCAAAGCTATCCAATACTGTAAAAATCAGTGGCATAAACTTAACCGTTATATTGAGAGTGGGGAACTTAACATCGACAACAACCGAGCAGAACGAGCGGTTAAACCTTTTGTGATTGGTCGAAAAAATTGGTTATTCTCAAATACAGCTAATGGTGCAAGAGCCAGAGCAATGCTTTACTCGATGATAGAAACAGCAAAAGCGAATGGGTTAATTCCGTTTGATTATCTTATGCACTGTCTTGAGCAATTGAGCAACGTTAAACTCGATATTGATTCATTGCTACCTTGGAACGTAAAGCTTAGCTAAGTGCTTTCCCCAGAACTTCACGTATTAACTGTTTAACTAAGTCTTTTGATTGATAGGGGTATAAAATGGGGTATCTCACTACTTCCTAAAATTACTAGGTGTAAGTTTTTTCCAAGCTCTTGTGTATGCGTTGACATGAAATGGTTTGTGAAGATGATGTTTTTAAAAAATATTTTCACTCTCGTAGTGTTTTAAAGTGCTTTATTTGAAATATGTATGAATTGAGCGTTTAAATTCGCTTTCAGAAAAAGCTATCAAGGATATTGCCACACCACATGAGCTTAAAGAGTTTAAGCAACTATTAGCCGTTTGGAATGAATCAATTGAAAATAAATCGCTTCAAGATTTATATATACCTAACTCAAAAGATTTGTTGCCTTTATCATAATTTTTTTTGCATTTCGTTAAATGTTATAACAGTCCCAAGACACCCTAACTCTTAGATGGTTCGAATGTCGTTGCCGCCATGGGTTAATATTATTAACCCAGTTTTCTTTTAACAGAAATGATCATTTGTGACATCAAATCTTATCCAAACTCAAACTTTTTGACCCCCTAACTTTGGTGACTTCAAAGACCTCAGCGTTTCGTATTTCCTTTGATTTTGCTTTGTTTATCTGCATACATACGCTCATCAGCTGTTTTAATCAATGACTTTACATCCCCAGGAAAGTCCTCTGAACTAGCATAACCGATACTAGCTCCAACTTTATCAAATCCCTGTTGTTGAACTTGCAGCATTGCTTGTTCAAAACGCTGCTTAAGTTTAGAGATCTGTCTGGAGTGAGTGTTGACAAAAACAATTGCGAATTCGTCTCCGCCAAATCGATAAGCGCGATCTTTTTCGCGGCCCATGTGTTTCAATTCTTTTGCGTAAATCTGCAATAAGCGGTCGCCCTCACTATGCCCTAAGTTATCATTGACATGTTTCATACCATCGAGGTCAATCATTGCTAGAACAAACTGCTCTTCAGGAGAATACTCTGCTACATTGCTCCTAGTTTTTAAATCGGAATCAAATGCCAGCCGATTATTAAGTTGAGTTAAAGCATCGGTATGGGCAAGTCCCTTTTGTTTTTTTACTTCTTTCTCGGAATGGCTAAGTGATAGGGTTGCACCAACAATAGTTGATACCATATGAAGGGTTTCTTCCGTTAGTATCCAATCAACATTATTATTATCATGCATTAAAAACACATGTCCCAGAACTTCATTATTTTTGTTACGATAAACATAACCAGCATAGGTTTTTACGCCCATTCCCAATAGAAATTCGTCCTCTGGAAAGTCTTGTAGGACATCATCTATTCGTACAAATTTTTTCTCTTTTCTAACCCTGTTACAAGGGGTATTATTCAAATCATATTCAAAGTTTTTTACTAAAGCGTTGTTGTCCCAAAAGGCCAGCGTTTCGGCTTTGTGATTAGTTAAATATCGATTCACCAGTACCCAACGCCAAGAGAGATGTTTACCCATTGCTTTGGCCGCCGCATCAAAAATATTTTTATGCTCTGCCATACTGTTAATCAGTAAACTTAAGATTGAGTCTTTAACAACAAGTTGTTCATCTTCCCTGTGAACAATAGCAATTAAAGTGTCAGCTAAAGTTACGATAGAAATAAGCGTTTTTGTCTGCGAACAAATAAATTTGCCCGGCTTCAATTCGAGTAATTTTGCTTCGGCGAATTGTTTTATTATTTCAGGTAGGGTACACCAAAGATTATTTAGAAAAATAATTTTTCCTTGGCCATCACTCACAGCAATGCCAACTCTCAATTCAACTAAAAGTGATTTAAACCATGTTTTGTCCATGACCCCACCCAGAAAATATCTTTGATTAAAGGCTAGTCTGTTTTGTTTAAGCTTTCCATAGCTAAATGATAAATACTTTATTATTCCAGCTGCTGAACTTTACCCATAGGTCTATAAGTAGGTATAGTCTAAAATTGGCTGTAAGGCTTGGTTTATAATAACTAACTAGGATAAAACCATAATTAATTATAAATTTTTTGGTGTAAATATGTTTAAATAAGCGCATTAAATAGGCATGTCATACAACTTGTAAACCACAAGCAATTTTATTCGTTAATCATCTCTACTAAAGTTTTGCATTTCCTTAGATACGTTTAATTTTTCACAAGTAAATTGAACTTAGTTTGAAAAGCGCACTCTTACTTATCAGTATTGTTATTCCCTTAGTGTTTCATGTTTATATGCATCTATTTTGTAGATGCATTTTTTTTGTCTTTTTAATGGTATCAAGATAAATAGAAGTGCACGTTTCCTATTAATCCATTTAGTTCCTATTTGGGATTTTATGCCATTAGAAGATGTTTTACGTGCACAATAGAGAAGATAAACTCTTGAATTACACCTCTACTTTCCGATCAAATATCTGATAACTATTCCATACTTCTATGTCGCTCTGGGGGCGTTACCGCCATAGAGTATATGGTCTAAAAAACTTTTTATTTCACAAGTTTCTAAGGCGCTGTGGGGCACAAAGCGACTTAGTCTTTTGTGATTTAAAATGAGACATATACACTAGGACATATATTTCCTGTCACTATTTTTATCAATAGTAACTGAACTTATTGAATATATTTGCAATCATGCTTATTGTTAGTCATGACAGGCAGCAACTGAAAATCGTTATTGCGTTGAATATAAAGCTTTCATCCCCAAAATAGTATCAAGTATGGTGATAAATGAAATATAAAGGAATGTCGAAAAAATATTTGTTAGCAGCAGAAACTTTTTCATATAGTTATGCTAATTATGCAGATCATCTCGGTATAAATCCGCGTTTTGATGAATACATGCCAAATGATATAGATGTTATTGAAAAAGTTATTAATTCAGGTAAGGGAATAAAGGAGTTAGCAACGAAATTAGATGTGGAAGAAGAGGTTGCACAACAAATATTAAGTTCATATACAACAGCAAAAGATATTGTGTTTGCAGAAACTGCTGAGGCCTCTTTCAGGAAAGGAGTAAAGGCGTCGATATTACTCAGTGTAGAGTCAGGTCTAAAGTCTGAAGAAGATATAGATAACCTTGTTAGTCAAATATGTTACAGAGCATCGGATTTGGCATATTTGCTAAATTTGGAAGAGAAAGAATTATCAGATTATTCTGAAGCACTAAGAGAGTAATTGACGTCTAAAACTCAAAAATATGCTACTAAGGAAAATCAGCTACATTAATATGCCCTTCAAAAACTGATTTCTAAGTCGCTGTGGGTCGGATAGACGACACCTGTTACCAGGTGTCGTCCTCCTGAGAACCGTACTTATGGTGCGTAAATGGTTATGGGGAGTTACACCTATCTATTACATCTAATTTATTATTTTTCAATTATTTAAACTTCTAAAAATGTTACTTTACTCCCCATAACATTAGTGTCCTCAATGGTGGTTTTCATGCCTTTAAAGGGGAATACCATGTTATCAACATATTTTGAAAACACTTATACGCTCAACCGCCTCGGGTCTGGCCCACTAAAGATATCCAAAAAGTGGCTTTGTGGCTCGGTCATAGTGGCACTCAAACGACCGAAGTGTACCTAAGGACAGATCCGTCCGAAAAATTGGAGACAATCAATTTAATGACCCCCAAAAATATTAAAAAGGGGAAATTTGGCAAGACTGACAGCCTAATGGCTATTCTAAAAGGATAATTGTTATGGGGAGTAAATCCGACGTTTTACCGTGTGATTAGGCAAATATAGGGATACAACTCCCCATAACCATTTACGCACCATAACCGTACTTGCAACTTTCACTGCATACGGCTCAAGCCTCCACTAAGGCATATAACGTTACCCACCAACCTTTTTCTGGTTGATTTTGCAATACACACCTGAAGCTTTAATACTTGCTGCTCGACGGCTTTC